>Ga0302196_10002827_pt1 | contig 16113 bp, 8 predicted proteins | sample II_Bog_N1_3_FD_198794 | JGI IMG/M metagenome (GOLD analysis project Ga0302196, IMG submission 198794) | Peat permafrost microbial communities from Stordalen Mire near Abisko, Sweden - II_Bog_N1_3 | ecosystem: Environmental > Terrestrial > Soil > Wetlands > Peat | place: Sweden: Abisko, Stordalen...
AGGGGGCGGCGGGCGCGGCGCTGGCCGCTATCCTGCGCGAGCGCGAGGCCGTCGCGGGAAGGCGCATCGGGTTCGTCCTTTCCGGCGGCAACGTGGATACGGGCACGTTCGCCAGGGTGCTGGCCGAGTCGGCGCCCTGAGGATTTCCCCGGGGCCGGGGGTTCGTCCGGTCGGGCCTGTGCATAAATTGCAATCGACAAACGCCCGCGGGGCCAAAACATCGGGCTCCCCATGGGACAGCTCGACCACCTATTCGTCCAGAATCGAGCCTGGGCCGAAGGCATCCTCGCCCGCGATCCGGGCTTCTTCCTGAAGCTCTCGAAGCAGCAGACGCCGGATTACCTCTGGATCGGGTGTTCCGACAGCCGGGTCCCCGCCAACGAGATCGTCAACCTGCTGCCGGGCGAGCTCTTTGTTCACAGGAACATCGCAAATGTGGTGGTGCACACCGACTTGAACTGCCTCTCCGTGCTCCAGTTTGCGGTCGATGTCCTCAAGGTCGGGCATGTGATCGTCTGCGGCCACTACGGCTGCAGCGGCGTTCGGGCCGCGCTGCGCTGCGACAAGATCGGGCTGGCCGACAACTGGCTCAGGCATGTGCAGGATGTCCGCGAGAAGCATTGCGGCTGCGTCAACGCCGCGACCGGCGAGCAGGCGCAGGTCGACGTACTCTGCGAGTTCAACGTGATCGAGCAGGTGTCCAATGTCTGCCAGACGACGATCGTGCGCGAGGCCTGGGACAGGGGGCAGCCCCTGACCGTGCACGGCTGGATCTATGGCATAAGCGACGGCCTCCTAAGGGACCTCGGCATGAGCATCTCGTCCCGGGCGGAATTCGAAACGCGGTACAAGGCCGCGGTCGCGGCCGCCAGGTCGGACGATGATCCCGTTTGAACACGCCCTGGTTCTCCTGCTGATCACCGCGGCGCTCAGCGTGCTCGGCCGCTGGCTGCCCTGGCCGCGGCCCATCACCTACGCCGCCGGGGGCCTCGGCTTCGCGCTGATCCCGGGTTTTCCCAGGGTGGCCCTGGACCCCGGGTTCTTCTTCGTGTGCTTCCTTCCCCCGCTGCTCTTCTCCGACGGCTGGCTCATGCCCCTCAGGGAATTCGCAAAGTTCAAACGGTCGATCACGCTTCTCGCGACGGGGCTCGTCCTTTTCACCACGATCGCCGTTGGGTACGCGGCGCATGCCCTGATTCACGGGCTGCCCCTGTCGATGGCCTTTGCCCTCGGGGCGGTGATCTCCCCGACGGACGCCGTCGCGGTGAGTTCGATCACCGAGAGGCTGAAGGTCCCGACAAGGCTGAGGACGATCCTCACCGGCGAAAGCCTGATGAACGACGCGACCGGCCTCGTCGCATTCAAGGCCGCGCTGGCGGCCGCCGCCGTCGGGGCATTCTCGCTCCGGGCCGCCACCCTCCAATTCCTCCTGATCGCCGCGGGCGGACTCGCCCTTGGGCTGGCCGCAGGCTATGCGGCCGGGCGCCTGCGCGATCTCCTCCGTTCGGTGCGCGGCAGCGATGCCTTCATCGAGGTCACCCTGTCGCTGCTCACGCCGTACGCGGCGTACCTCGCGGCCGAGGCTCTCGGGCTGTCGGGGGTGCTGGCGGTCGTGGCGGCGGGGCTGTACTCGGGCTGGCGGGATCCCCTCAGGATGGACGTCGAGTCCCGCCAGACAGCGTGGACGGTCTGGTCGGTGGTCCTCTTCTGGCTGAACGGACTCGCCTTCGTCCTCCTTGGAATCCAGTTCCCCCATCTGCTCGCCGGGGTGCGCAGCGAGGCCACGGTCCCCCAGCTGCTTGGCTATGTGGGGATAGTGGCCTCGGTCGCCATGGCCGCCCGCCTAGTGTGGTTTTTCCCAGGCGCCTACCTGCCCTTCCTCCTCTCCGCGCGGGTGCGCAGGAATGAGCAGCGGCCCACCTGGCAGGCGGTCCTCGTGGGAGGTTGGGCGGGGATGCGCGGCGTGGTCACTCTGGCGGCGGCGCTGTCGATCCCCGAGCTGCTTCCCGACGGCTCGCCCTTCCCTGGCCGCAACCTGGTCATCTTCATCTCATTCGGCGTCATCGCCGCGACGCTTCTCATCCAGGGGACGACGACCGAGTGGCTCATCTGCAGCCTCAGGCTGCAGGAGGACCCGACCCGCCAGCAGGAGGAGCACCTGGCCCGCACCACCGCGGTCGACGCGGGGTTGGCGGCGCTGCGGGCGTTCGAGGCCGGGCTCGAGGCCGCGGAGGAACTGGCGGCGCTTGGGCACGTGGTCGCCGAGTATGAGCACCGCCTGGCATCCCTGGGCGCTGCGGGCGAGACCCGCACCCATGCGCGCCTCCGCAGGGCCGCCGAGAAGCGGTTCCGTTCCGCGGCCCTGGACGCCGAGCGTGCCGCCGTCGACGACCTGTGGCGGCGAAATGTCATCGCCGACGAGGTGCACAGGCCCCTGCAGCAGCTCCTCGACCACGAGGAGTCGATGCTCCGCTCGGCCCCGTCCCACGAGAAGTAGCAATAATCGGCGGCGGTTTGGATCGAATGGATTCGTCGCAGCCTGCCTGCCCGCCCCGGGGTCAGGGCAGCTGCACGGTGGTCATGTTCCAGACCGCGCCGAGCGCCTGGCCGGCGGCGATTGCGCCGTCGTTGGGCGGCAGTTCGCGCGGCACGAGCACCTCGAACCCGGCCCGTTCGAGGGCGGCCGCCGTGAGGTCGAGCAGCAGGGCGTTTTGGAAACAGCCCCCACCGAGCGCAATGGTGCCGGCGCCCGCCTGGCTCGCCACGGCCGCGATCCCCCGGGCGAGGGCGCGGTGGAAGGCGGCCGCCAGCACGGCGGGATCGCCCCCGGAGAGGCGGCCCGCCTCAAGCGCCGCCACGAGCGGCTCCCAGTCCAGCTCCGCCTTGGCCCCGGCGCCGTCCCTCACCGGGCGAAGCGGAAAGGGCAGGGAGGGAGCGGACTCCATGTGGTCGATGGCCGCGGATTCGAGGGCGAGGGGGATCTGACCCGCAAAGGAGTTGCGGTTCGCGACCCCCAGGATCGCCCCCACGGCGTCGAAGAGGCGCCCCGCGCTCGAGCAGACCGGCGAATTTACGCCCCTCGCGAGCATCGTCTCGAAAAGGCTGACGTCGTTGTCGGTGAACCCGAGCCGCCGGCCAAGCTGCCCTAGTCCACGCTCGCCGGCGGCATGGGCCAGGCCGAGTGCAGTCCGGCGCCCGTCCCGCGCGGCAGACTCGCCCCCGGGAAGGCGGAACTGGCGCAGCCGCGCATAGCGCAGGGCCTTGCCGTCCCGCAGCAGGATGAATTCGCCGCCCCAGACCGTGCCGTCCGTCCCGTAGCCCGAGCCGTCCCAGGCCACGCCCAGCACCCCGTCGGGCTTCCTCCGGTGCTCGAGAAGGCAGGCCAGGATGTGCGCCAGGTGATGCTGGACGGGGACGCAGGGCAGGCCCATCGCTGCGGCAAACTGCGTCGAGACATAGTCGGGGTGCCTGTCGCAGACCACGCGTGTGTAATTGGATCCATGGATCTCGCCGAGCATCTGCGCCGTGCGCTGGAACGCCTTCTGCGTCGGGGCCGCGTCCAAGTCGCCGATGTGCGGGCTGAGCACGAGCTGGTCCCGGACGGCCACCGCGACCGTGCTCTTCATCTGGGCCCCCACGCAGAGCCAGCTGCCCTCGATCAGGCCGGGAAGCTTCAGCGGGTAGGGGGCGTAGCCCCGGGCCCGGCGCAGCCTGATCGGCCCGCCCCGGCTCATCCGCACGATGGAGTCGTCCACGGGATGCGCTATGGGACGGTCGTGGTCCAGGAAGGCGTCGGCGATGCCCTCAAGCTTCAGCTTCGCGTCCTCCGGATCGGTGCAGAGCGGTTCCTCCGCCAGGTTGCCGCTTGCGGCGACCACCGGCCGCCCCAACGCCGAAAGAAGGAGGATATGGAGGGGGGAATAAGGCAGGAAGGCGCCGATCCACGGGTTCCGGGGGGCCACGGCGGGGGAGAGGGCGGCTCCGGGCCGGCGCCGGAGCATCACGATGGGGGCGGCCGGGGATTTCAGGAGACGTTCCTCCTCGGCCGAAACGTCGGCGGCCAGCCGCACGGATGCCATGTCCGGAAACATCACCGCGAACGGCTTCTCGTCGCGGTGTTTTCGCCTTCTGAGCTCGGCGACCGTCCCGTCATTGGCGGCGTCGGCGACCAGATGGTAGCCGCCGATCCCCTTCACCGCGAGGATCCCGCCGAGCTGAACGGTTTCAACCGCCGCGGACAGCGCGGCCTCGCCCAGGGATGCCGCGCGTCCCGCGCCGCGGAACCTGATCCCGGGACCGCAGGAGGGACAGGCGTTGGGCTGGGCATGGAAGCGGCGGTTCGTCGGATCGGCATATTCAGCAGCGCAGGACGGGCACATCCGGAAGGCCTTCATCGTCGTGTTGGGGCGGTCGTATGGGAGCCGTTCCAGGATCGAGTATCTCGGCCCGCATTGCGTGCAGTTGATGAAGGGATACCTGTGCCGGCGGTCCCGGGGATCGACCAGTTCGCGCCTGCAGGCCTCGCAGAGCGCCGCGTCGATCGGAAGGGCGGTCGAGAAGGGCCCTCCGCCCGGTGCGCTCGGGGCGATGACGAACGAGCTGGCGGGACCCTGGAACGCCTCGTCTGTGGGCCGCACCTCCACGCCGTCAACCCTGGACGGGGCAGGGGCCTCCTCCTTGATCGTGCGGACCAGCGCGGTGACCGCGGATTCGGGCCCCACGGCCCGGATCAGGATGCCCTCGGAGTCGTTCAGCACCCAGCCGCGCAGGCCCAGTCGGAGGGCGACTCCGTGGACGAAGGGCCGAAACCCCACGCCCTGGACGGCGCCGCGCACGCGCAGCAGGACGTCGGAAACAGCGGGTCGTCCGGGGGTCACTGGAAAACGGGCGGCCATGGGGTCATCGCCCTCTGGCTAAGCAAGTGCAGGCAGGGAGGCCTCCCGCGGCGACTGGCCGAAGGTGGCGGTTTCAATGCCTGAGCCCATGGCGCAGCCTACCACCGCCGGGACCCGCGGGCTGCGCATGGATTGTGCATTACTGCGCGGTTCTTGGACAGCGGTGGACGCTCGGCAGAGGAGGTTTGGAAGACCCGGTACTGGAGTGATTTCCCACCGGCAATATACACGTCGCGATTGGCAATATATGCGTAGAGGGGGCCTGCCTTAGGTGGCATCATGGGATATATGGCAAAGTCCCCCCCGGTTTCCGAATACGCCACGCTGGATGCAAACGAGGCCGTGGCGTCGGTTGCCTATCGGCTCAACGAGCTCATAGCCATCTTCCCCATCACCCCCTCCTCGCCAATGGCGGAGTTCTGCGACGAATGGGCGGCAGCCGGCAAACCGAATCTCTGGGGGCAGGTTCCCAGGATCGTCGAGATGCAATCCGAGGGAGGGGTGGCGGGCGCCGTGCACGGCGGACTGCTGGGCGGCGCCCTCACGACCACCTTCACGGCCTCCCAGGGGCTGCTGCTGATGATCCCGAACCTCTACAAGATCGCCGGGGAGCTGCTTCCCCTGACGATCCACGTGAGCGCGCGGGCGCTCGCGGCCCAGGGGCTCTCGATCTTCGGCGACCACCAGGATGTCATGGCCTGCCGGGCCACCGGGTGCGCGCTGCTGTGCAGCAATTCCGGGCAGGAGGCCCACGACCTGGCCCTGATTGCGCATGCCGCCAGCTACCGATCACGGGTGCCGTTCATCCATTTCTTCGACGGCTTCCGCACCTCGCACGAGGTCTCCAAGCTGGCCCTGCTCCCCGACGAGGCCCTCCGCGCCGTCATCAGCGAGGCCGACATCGCGGACTTCCGCTCGCGGGCCATGACGCCCGACCGCCCCAGCCTGAGGGGCACGGCCCAGAACCCCGACGTCTATTTCCAGGGCCGCGAGGCGGTCAACCGGTTCTACGAGGTGCTTCCCCGGATAGTGCAGGACACCATGGACAAGTTCGCGACCGTCACGGGCCGGTCCTACCGGCTCTTCGACTACCACGGGCATCCCGAGGCGGAGCGCGTCGTGGTCGCGATGGGCAGCGCCGTCGAGACGATCATCGAGACCGTCGACTGGCTTGTCGCCCGCGGCGAAAAGGTGGGCGTCCTGTCCGTGCGGCTCTTCCTGCCCTTCTGCACGAAGGCCTTCCTGGGGGCCCTCCCGTCCACCGTCAGGTCCATCGCCGCCCTGGACCGCACGAAGGAGCCCGGCTCGCTCGGCGAACCGCTCTACCTCAACGTCATCGCCGCGCTCGCCGAGGGCCGGCTTGGCGACGCTGCCCACCCGAGGGTCTGCGGCGGGCGCTTCGGCCTCGGCTCCAAGGAGTTCACGCCCGGCATGGCCCGGGCTGTGTTCGCGCACCTTTCCAATCCGTCCGGGAGGAACCACTTCACGGTCGGTATCTGCGACGACGTGACCGGGATCTCCCTGGACTACGACGCCGACTTCGACCTCGAGGCGCCGGAGGTCCGCCGCTGCGTGTTCGTCGGGCTGGGCTCGGACGGCACGGTGGGGGCCAACAAGAACTCGATCAAGATCATCGGGGAGCAGACGGAGAACTTCGCGCAAGGGTACTTCGTCTACGACTCGAAGAAGTCGGGCTCGATCACCGTCTCCCATCTGCGCTTCGGACCGAAGCCGATCCGGGCTCCGTACCTTATCCGCCAGGCCGATTTCGTCGCCTGCAGCCAGTTCGGCTTTGTCGGCAAGACGAACATCCTGGGCTATGCCGCGCCTGGGGGCACCGTGCTCCTCAACTCCCCGCATCCGGCCGCAGAAACCTGGGCCAGGCTTCCCCGGGAGTGGCAGGAGACGCTCATTGAAAAGAAGCTCAGGCTCTTCGTCATCGACGCGACCGGCGTGGCGCAGGCGGCCGGCATGGGCCGGCGCACGAACACCGTCCTGCAGACCTGCTTCTTCGCGCTCTCGGGCGTGCTGCCGCCCGACGAGGCCGTGGCGCAGATCAAGAGCGCGATCACCAAGACCTACGGGAAAAAGGGCGAGCAGATCGTCCGAATGAACTTCGCGGCCGTCGAGGCCGCGTTGAGTGGTTTGCAACAGGTCCTGATTCCGGGCGCCCCGGACGCGGCCGCCGTGGCAACGGTGCCTCCGTCCTGGTCCGGGGCCCCGGAATTTGTCCAGCGGGTGACCGTTCGCCTTCTGGCCGACCATGGGGATCTGATGCCCGTGAGCGCCCTCCCGGTGGACGGCTGCTGGCCCACCGGCACCTCGAGGTTCGAAAAGCGCAACATTGCGCTGGAGACCCCCGTGTGGGATCCGGCCGTCTGCATCCAGTGCAACAAGTGCGTGCTCGTCTGCCCGCACGCCGCGATCCGGGCCAAGTTCTATGCGCCCGAAGAGCTGGCAGGCGCCCCGGCCGGCTTTGCCTCCACACCCTTCAGGTCGAATGAGTTTCCCGGCCAGCGCTACACCCTGCAGGTGGCGCCCGAGGATTGCACGGGATGCTCGCTCTGCGTCCAGGTGTGCCCGGCCAAGGACCGCACCAATCCCCGGCACAAGGCGATCGACATGGTCTCCCAGCCGTCGCGGCTCGGGGCCGAGCGCGCCAACTGGGACTTTTTCCTGGGCCTTCCCGATCCGGACCGCACGAAGCTCGACGCCACCGTCAAGGGCGTGCAGTTCATGGCGCCGCTCATGGAATTCTCCGGGGCCTGCGCCGGCTGCGGCGAGACCCCGTACCTGAAGCTGCTCACCCAGCTCGTCGGCGACCGCCTGGTGATCGCCAATGCCACCGGGTGCTCCTCGATCTACGGCGGCAACCTGCCGACCACCCCCTACTGCTCGAACACCGACGGACGGGGTCCGGCCTGGGCGAACTCGCTCTTCGAGGACAACGCGGAATTCGGGCTCGGCCTGCACCTGGCGCTGGAGCAGCGCGCGCGCACGGCCAGGGACCTGCTCGCGAGGGTGCCGCTCCCCGTGACGGACACCGGTCTTCGCGAGGCGGTGCTCTCGGCCGACCAGGGCACGGAGGCCGGCATAGCCGCCCAGCGGGGGCGGGTCGTCGCGCTGCGCGAAATGCTGCGCGGTATCGAGGGCGGAGACGCCCGGAAGCTCGACGTCCTCGCCGACGACCTCGTCCGCAAGTCGCTGTGGATCGTGGGGGGCGACGGCTGGGCCTACGACATCGGCTACGGCGGCCTCGACCATGTGCTGGCCAGCGGGGCCAACGTCAAGGTGCTGGTGCTGGACACCGAGGTCTATTCCAACACCGGCGGCCAGTCCTCCAAGGCGACGCCCACCGGGGCGGTCGCCAAGTTTGCCGCTGGCGGCAAGAGCATGGCGAAGAAGGACCTCGCCCTGATGGCCATGCAATACGGCCACGTCTATGTGGCCCAGGTGGCCTTTGGAGCCAAGGACAGCCAGACGGTGGCCGCCTTCAGGGAGGCCGAGGCGTACCAGGGCCCGGCCCTGATCATCGCCTATTCCCACTGCATTGCGCACGGGTTCCCGCTCCACCTCGGGGTGGAGCAGCAGAAGCTCGCCGTCGACAGCGGCTACTGGCCGCTCTTCAGGTATGATCCGCGCCTGGCCGGCACGGGAGAGCCGCTCAAGCTCGACTCCGGGCCCCCCAAGGGGGACCTCGCCAGGTTCACCGCAAACGAAACCCGCTTCAGCATGCTCAAGCACGTTGCGCCGGCGCGGGCCGCCGAACTGGCGGTTGTCGCCCAGGACCAGGTGAGGCGCCGCTATGCGCTCTACCAGCGCCTGGCGGCCCGCACGGGCGGCAATGGGGCGGCTCCGGCCGCTCCGGCGGCGCCCACCCCGGCCGCCGCACCCGACACCGCAAAGCCAACCCCCGCACAGCCATGAACCTTTCGACCAACTACCTAGGGCTGAAACTGATCAATCCCCTGATCGTCGGAGCCTCCCCCTTCTGCGACAGCATCGATTCGGCGAGCAGGCTGCAGGATTCGGGCGCCTCGGCGGTCGTGATGCGCTCGCTCTTCGAGGAGCAGATCGAGGCCGAGACGCTGGCGCTCGCCCGCAACGTGGAATCCCAGGCCGACAGCCACTCCGAGGCCACGTCCTATTTCCCGAACTACTCGGAATACCAGCTGGGGCCCGACCAGTACCTGCGCCAGCTCGAGGGGCTGAAGAAGGCGCTGAGCATCCCGGTCATCGCCTCGATCAACGGCGCGCGCATGGGAGGTTGGATCGACTACGCCCGCCGCTTCGAGTCGGCCGGCGCGGATGCGGTCGAGCTCAACCTCTACCAGCTTGTCTCGCTCGTGTCCACGGGAGCCGAGGAGGTCGAGGCGAACCTGGTCGACATTGTGCACCAGGTGTCCAGCTCGGTGAAGATCCCGGTGGCGGTGAAGCTCTCGCCCTTCCACACCTCGCCCGCGAACTTCGTCAAGGCCCTCGAGGAGGCGGGCGCCGCCGGCGTCGTGCTCTTCAACCGTTTCTACCAGCCCGACTTCGACCTGGAGGAGATGGAGGTGGTGCCGAAGCTTCGGCTCTCCGACCCGTCCGAGCTGCTGCTCCGGCTCCGGTGGCTCGCGATCATCTCCCCGCAGGTGAACCTCTCCCTGGCGGCGGCCGGCGGCATCCATGGCCCCCAGGACGCGCTCAAGGCCATCTTCGCCGGGGCCAACGCCGTGCAGATCGTCTCGGCTCTCCTGCAGAACGGCCCCCGCTTCATTTCAGTGATGCTGGATGGCATGCGCCTGTGGATGGGGGAGCACGGGTACTCGGGCGTCGACGAGCTGCGCGGCGTCCTGAACCTGAGGCACTGCCCCGACCCCTCGTCCTTCGAGAGGGCCAACTACATCCGGATTCTTCAGGCCTGGAGGATCATACCTTCCGATGAATAAGCCCAATCGCCTTGCGTGGCTCAATGGCGGCGATGCCGCCTGCTCCAACCCGCCGGACCCCCCGCCCGGCGCCCCCTGGCGCCTGGTCCTGCTCGGGGCCCCCGGAGTGGGCAAGGGCACCCAGGCCGAGCTGCTGTGCGCGCGCCTGGGCGCGTGCCATCTTTCGACCGGCGACATCCTGCGCGCCGCCGACGACCCGTCGCGGTGCGACCGATCGCCGGCGCTCCAGGCGGCCCTCGACCTCATGCGGCAGGGGGCGCTCGTCTCGGACGAGATCATACTGAACCTCGTCGGCGAGCGCGGCCGCTGCCTGCGCTGCTGCGGGGGCTTCGTCCTCGACGGATTTCCCCGCACGGTGGCCCAGGCCGAGGCGCTCTCCGCGCTCCTCGAGCGCGAAGGGGTGGCCCTGGACTCCGTGTTCAACTACGAGCTTCCGATCGACGAGGTCGTCTCGAGGCTCAGCGGCCGCCGCGTCTGCCCCGAATGCAAGGCGGTCTACCATTTGACGAGGCACCCGCCCCGGCGCACCGGGATTTGCGACCGCTGCGGTAAGCGGCTGCGCCGGCGGGAGGACGACCGGCCCGAGGCGATCCGCACGCGGATGCGCGCCTACGAGGAGTCCACCAAGCCGCTTCTCGACTGGTACGGCAGCCGCGGGATGCTGGTCACCGTGCCGGCCCACGGCACCCCCAACGAAATCTACGCCCGCACATGGATCTGCGGCAGGGCCGTGCGCGCGGGGCTCACTCCGCCCGCGGGCGCGGCCGAACACGGCGCCGCAGTCGCCGGTGAAGCGCCCGCACCGCCCGAACCGTCTCCCTGATCCCGTCGCCGCCCCGTCAAGAAAGGCGGAGGAAATCCCAAGATCGGCGCAGAACGCTTTCGCCGGGGAGCGTAAGGTCTACTTCCTATGCATAAGCCAAAAACCGCATCCAGAACAGTGATCGCGCGCACGGTGATCAAAGCCGAACCCAAGGCTCCCCGATACGTCTATCTTTTCGGGGACACCCGGGCGGACGGAGACGGCTCGATGAAGCCGCTGCTCGGCGGAAAGGGCGCCAATCTGGCGGAGATGGCCCGCATAGGCCTGCCGGTGCCCCCCGGCTTCACGATCACGACGGAGGTCTGCACCCACTACTATGCCAACACCCAGTCCTATCCCTCCGAGCTGGCCGGTCAGGTGGAGGACGGGATCGCCTTCATCGAGAAGGCCATGGGCAATCATTTCGGCGACACCAAGGGCCTGCCGCTCCTCGTGTCCGTCCGCTCCGGCGCGCGGGACTCGATGCCGGGCATGATGGATACCATCCTCAATCTGGGCCTGAACGACAAGACGGTGGTCGCCCTCGCCCGCGAGACGGGCAACGAGCGGTTTGCGTGGGACTGTTACCGCCGCTTCGTCCAGATGTACGGCGACGTCGTCCTCGGCGTGCAAAAACTTCCCAGCGAGGACCACGACCCGTTCGAGTCGGTGATCGGCGACCTGAAGGCCGAGCGTCACGGGCACCGGGAGATCGAGGACACCAAGCTTTCGTCGGACGACCTCAAGGAGCTTGTCGCCCGCTTCCGGGCACTCATCCTCAAGCGCACCGGCGGGGAATTCCCCCAGGATCCGTCCAAGCAGCTCTGGGGCGCCGTGGGAGCCGTCTTCGGCTCGTGGATGAACGACCGGGCCATCGTCTACCGCCGCAAGTACGGCATTCCCTCCGAGTGGGGCACGGCGGTCAATGTCCAGGCGATGGTCTACGGAAACACGGGAGACCAGTCGGGCTCCGGAGTGGCCTTCACGCGCGACCCGGCCTCCGGGGAGAAGAAGTTCTACGGTGAGTTCCTGATCAACGCCCAGGGCGAGGATGTCGTCGCCGGCGTCCGCACCCCCGAGCCGGTCGACCAGCTCTGGCGCCACCTGCCCGAGGCCTTTGCCAAGCTCGAGGAGATCCGGGGCACCCTCGAACGCCACTTCAAGGACGTGCAGGACTTCGAATTCACGATCCAGAACGGGAAGGTCTTCATGCTGCAGACGCGCAACGGCAAGCGCACGGGGCTCGCCGCCCTGCGCATCGCCGTCGAGATGGAGCAGGAGGGGCTGATCGACTGGAAGACCGCGGTCCGCCGGGTGCCGGCCGACCAGCTCGACCAGGTCCTCGCTCCGGTCTTCGACCGCAAGGCGGTCAAGGCCGCCAAGAGGATCGCGCGCGGGCTGCCTGCGGGCCCCGGGGCCGCCAGCGGCCGCATCTACCTGAATGCCGAGCGGGCGGTGGCCGCCGCCGGGCGGGGCGAGAGGGTTCTCCTTGTCCGGGCCGAGACCTCCCCCGAGGACCTGCGCGGGATGATCGCCGCCGAGGGCATCCTCACGGCGAGGGGCGGAGTCAGCTCCCACGCGGCGCTTGTCGCCCGACAGATGGGCAAGGTCTGCGTCTGCGGAGCCGCCGAACTGGCCATCGATTACACGGCCCGCACCGTCACGGTCGCCGGCACCACCTACAAGGAGGGGGATTACCTCTCGATCGACGGCACCGCCGGGGAGGTCTATCCGGGGGAGATCCCCACGGCCCCGTCCGAGGTGATCCGCGTCCTTATCGACCGCTCCTTCGACGTCCAGGAGAGTGTCGTCTGCCAGAGCTTCCAGAAGCTCATGGGCTGGTGCGCGTCGGCCACGAAAATGTCCGTCCGCGCCAACGCCGACACGCCCGACCAGGCGGAGTACGCCATCGCCTTCGGAGCCTCCGGCATCGGCCTCACCCGCACAGAACACATGTTCTTCAAGGGCGACCGCATCGACGCGATGCGCGAGATGATCCTCGCCGACAACCTGGAGGACCGGAGGAAGGCCCTGGCCAAGCTCCTGCCCTACCAGCAGGCCGACTTCGTCGGCATATTCAGGGCCCTCAAGGAGCGCCCGGCCACCATCCGGTTCCTGGATCCGCCCCTGCACGAGTTCCTTCCCCACACCGAGGACCAGCAGCGCGACCTTGCGCTGAAACTGGGCATCCCCGTCGAGAAGATCGCGCGCCGGGTGGGCGAGCTCCACGAGTTCAACCCGATGCTCGGATTCCGCGGCTGCCGCCTCGGGATCGTCTTCCCGGAGGTGTCGGAGATGCAGGCCCGCGCCATCTTCGAGGCCGCGGCCGAGGTCGAGAGGCACGACGGCATCCACGTCAAGCCGGAGATCATGATCCCGCTCGTCGGGTTCAAGAAGGAGCTGGATCTCCAGGTGGAGCTCGTCCGCCGCGTGGCCGCCGAGGTGGCCGCGGAAAGGAAGGTCAAGCTGACCTACCTTGTGGGCACGATGATCGAAGTGCCGCGCGGCGCCCTCACCGCCGACGCCATCGCGCAGACGGCGGAATTCTTCAGCTTCGGCACGAACGACCTCACGCAGACCTGCCTGGGCATGAGCCGCGACGATTCGGGCTCCTTCCTGCCTCCCTACATCGAGGCCGACATCATCAGGAAGAATCCGTTCGCCTCCATCGACCTGGACGGCACGGGCGAACTGATGCGCATCGCCGTCGAGAAGGGCCGAAGGACCCGCCCCGACATCAAGCTGGGCATCTGCGGCGAGCACGGCGGCGATCCCTCGTCGATCAAGTTCTGCCACAGCCTCGGTCTGACCTATGTGAGCTGCTCTCCCTTCCGCGTGCCCGTGGCGCGGCTGGCGGCGGCCCAGGCCGCGCTGGAATAGCCCTTTTGGATCCAGACAGAGGGATCCAACCACCCCGAAGCCGGGGCGCGGCAGTCGCGCCCCGGCTTTTTTGTGCCGCCCTGGGCCGGCCGTCCCGCCGGAGATTCCTGCCAGAAAGGGCTTTCCCGGGCTCCCGATCGTCCGATTAGGGGATAGCCGCGTATTCCACCCGAACACGCGCAGGTTTCCCATGCGCAAGGACATTCGCGAATACTACAGCGCCCTCAATCTGACCCCCGGGGCCACGCCCCTTCAGATAAAGAGGGCGTACCGCCAGCTGATGCGCCGCTGGCATCCGGATCTCTTCAAGCCGGGGTCGGTCATGCAGACGACCGCTGAGGATATCGCCAAGGAGGCCAACGAGGCCTTTGACCAGCTCATCAGAAAGGGACTCTACAGGAGATTTCCGCCAAAGGAGGAGACCGCTGCGGGGACAGCCGGCTCGGAGGGAAAGCCATCGGAGGAGGAGCCCGAGGAAAAGCCGGCGAAGGCGAAACCCGCCGCGCCTCCCAAGGCTCCCCGCCGTCCCAAGGCCAGGGCCTCGGCGAAGAAGCCGCCCAGGCCGAGGACTGGCCTTGGATGGACGGTTGCGCGGAAAATGCGTCGCTGGCCCTGGAAGACGGCCTTGGCGGTCGCGGCCGTCGTCGCGGCCGGCTTTGGGATATGGAGGGAGGTTCCCGCGGCGATCGCCTCGCCGCAAGCCGTCGCAAGCGGCGTGCCGCCCCCGGCCCGGCCGGCGGTCAAGGCCCCGCCGAGGATTGTCTCGGCGATTTCCGCAGCCCCGGACCGGCATCGGGTTGAGGAATCTGCGGCCCCCGTGCGGCCGGGTCCGGCCACGTCGGCATTTCCTTCGGGAGAGGCCCGGGCTGCGTCCCACGCCTTTCCCGAGGCAACCATCTTCCACAGCGCCGCGAGCCCCGCCGCTGTCTCGGCATTCAACCCGGTCGTGGCCAGCAGGCTTGTCGAGGATGCCGAAGCCTACCTCGAGACCTTTGCGGAGGGGGATCCCAAGTCCAGGGTCGTCGCCGTGCAGGGGGAGCCCGATGAGGCCAAGGACACTGTCTACCGCTACGGTTCCTCGCTCGTCTATTTCAAGGACGGCGTCGTCTCAGGATGGAGCGACCGCCAGCCCAAGCTCCACATCAGGCGCTGGCCGAGCCTCGACCTGGTTTCCCTGGACACCTTCGCCGTCGGCTCAACGCGATCCGATGTGATCCGCGCCCAGGGGCTGCCGAGCGCCTTCAGCGCGAACGGGTACCGCTACGGCTCCTCGATGATTTACTTCCACGACGACATCGTGACGAATTGGGTGGAGGGGGACACCGGCCTGCGCACCTTCACCATGCCCAGACTGTCCGATGCCGACATCGACGCCCTGATGGCACCGCTGTCCGAACTTCGGGCAAAGGCCGCGAAACACTAACAGCCTGCCAAGAACGCCGTTATCGGGGCTTCGCCACAAACGCCGCCGAATCCCTGGCAGCCTTTGTCTCGACGCCCGGCCTGCCGAGGAACCCGAGGTCCCGGAACCAATCGATGTAGCGGTCCTGCCAGGTGCCGAACGGGATGCCGCCCCGGTCCTTCAGGCCGTCGGCGTGCTCGCCGTCGCCGTAGATGTGCATCTCCAGGTTGGGTATGCCCGCCTTGAGCATGGCCGCAAAGTAGGTGTCGGACCACACGGCGTGAACCTGGTCGCCCGAACCGGCGCACGCGATGAATGTCGGGGGCGCGTCCGCCGGGACCCTGGCGGAGGGGTCGCGCGTGAAGGGGGTCGGCCCCGTGTAGATCAGGCCCGCAAAGTCGGGCCGCGCGGACACTCCGGCGAGCGCGTCGCCCGGCCCGCCGTTGGCCCGGCCGAAATCCTGGTAAGCGACGGCGGCCGAAGCCGCCAGCTCCCCGCCCGCCGAGAAGCCCAGGACTCCGATCTTTTGCGGATCGAACCTCCACTCGGCGGCGTGCGCCCGCACCAGCCGCACGGCCTGGAGCGCGTCGTTGACCCCGTCCCTGAAGGGATCGTACCCGTCGCTGCGGAGGCGGTTCCTCAGGATGACCACATTGACCCCGTAATTATAAAGCCAGTACACGACGTCGCTTCCCTCGCCGCTCACGTTGAGCGTCTTGTGGGCGCCGCCTCCGAGCACGATGACCGCCGCGCCGGTGTTGAACTTCGGCTCCACCAGGTGCACCTCGATCGAGGGGTTGTGGATGTTGACGACGCTCTGGATCCTGCCGGGCACCCCGCCCGACATGTTGTAGTGCTCGGGCTCGCGTATCCGGGCCTGGTTCAGGAAGGGCGAATCGGGCGGATAAAGGGGCACGACGATGCCGCCCTGGAGGATCGGCTGCGGCGCATAGGGCCCGGGGCCCGCGGGGCCCGGCGCCGGGACGTTGAGGGGCGGATAGGACGGGGTGTCGGCAACAGCCGGTGCGGCAAGGAGCAAAAGGGTCGCGGCCGCGGAAAGTCCGAGACGGGAGAGATTGGGGAATTTCAAGGGGAACTGGGGTGGGGGGGCCCGACAAACCAACGGATAGTCCGCCCCCGCGCAAGCCGCAGCTTCAGGGGTTGATCGTATGCCCCGATCATATTCGATCCATTTTCCCGCGA
>Ga0302196_10002831_pt1 | contig 16106 bp, 15 predicted proteins | sample II_Bog_N1_3_FD_198794 | JGI IMG/M metagenome (GOLD analysis project Ga0302196, IMG submission 198794) | Peat permafrost microbial communities from Stordalen Mire near Abisko, Sweden - II_Bog_N1_3 | ecosystem: Environmental > Terrestrial > Soil > Wetlands > Peat | place: Sweden: Abisko...
CGCCCTCACCATGATGGTGATGGAGAAGACACGGGACATCGCCGTGCTGATGAGCTTCGGCGTCGAACCGGGCCAGGTGCGCCGCATCTTCCTGCTGCAGGGATTCCTGATCAGCCTCATCGGCACCGCCGCGGGACTGGTGCTGGGCTATCTGGCCGCCTGGGCCGGAGGGCATTACCACTTCATCCACCTGCCTGCCGACGTCTATTCGATCGACACCCTGCCCTTTGCGCCGCGATTGCTGGATGGGCTGCTGGTCAGCGTGGTTTCCATCGGGATTTCGCTTCTGGCTACGCTCTATCCCTCATCGGCCGCCGCTGGCATTCTGCCCGCCGAGGCGCTGAGATATGAGTAAAGAATCAAGGAGCCGTCAGTTTGACAATGTGGCACGTTTCGTGTCGCATTCATGCCATGCCGAGCATCAACATTCGCCAGCTCCGCGACACACGCCAGTTGAAGATCTGGCTGAAGGCGGGAGAGACCATCGAACTCCGGGAGCGCAACACCGTCCTGGGCAAGATCGTTCCTGAGCAGCCAGTCGCCAAGCCAGTCGAGTGGCCAGACTTTGAGGCCCGCGCCCGGGAGATTTTCGGCGACCGCGTCATTCCCGCCGTGGAGACGCTGATTGAAGACCGGGAGAATAGCCGCTATTGAAGATCTACGCGGACAGCAGCTTTATCATCTCTCTCTATGTCTTGGACGCGCATCAGCCGGAAGCGCTCCGGCGCATGAGCCGAAAGCCTGCCGTTTGGCTCACTCAGTCCAACCGCACAGAAATGGCTCACACTCTCAGCCAATATGTCTTTCGCGGGCAAGTAAATACCCTTGAAGCGGAGAAGGTCTGGAGCAATTTCCAGCAGGATTGCATTAAGGGGCTCTGGATTCCGGTCAACCTGCCGGAAAGAACCTGGGAAAGCAGCATCGATCTGGCTCGGAGGTTTGGGCCCACTCTTGGCGTGCGCACGCTGGACTCGCTTCATGTGGCCTGTGCGCTTGAACTGAACGCCGAGCGCTTCTGGACCTTCGATGAGCGGCAGGCACGGCTGGCACAGGCGGTCGGGCTGGATACGAATCCCTAGTTTTCAGGCCTGCTATCTACTGCGGCGTGATAATCCCCCCCAGCGCATGGCGCCGGGGCAGGACGATGCCGCGATGATCCACTTCCGGCCGTGGGCCGGCTGGGTTCGTTTCGGGCAGGCTGGCGCGCTCCAGCAACGCTCCGCCGCAAGCGGGGCACCAGTCCGCCTCTATCTCCTGGTCGATCACCGCCCGGCAATGGCTGCAAATCCGTTCCATAGCTCAAAGATTACCGGATCGGGCCGGCTCCGGGTGGCGGATTTTGCCGCCTGCCACGCCCTGCCGCCGGCCTGTGCCGGCAAACCGGTAAACTGGAGCCATGCACCTTCCCGTTCGCCTGGTGGCAATCGATATGGATGGCACGCTGTTGCAGACCTTCGACCGCAGGGTCAGCCCGCGGAGCGCGCAGGCGCTCAAGGCCGCGCAGCAGGCCGGAATCATCGTGGCCATCGCCACCGGCCGCCGCACCGCCTACACCGCGCCCCTGCTCGACGGCTTGGGGCTGCGAGCGGATACGCCCCTCATTACGTCCAATGGAGCAGTGACCCGTACTCTGGGAGGAGATTCCATCGACCGCTGCCAACTGGAGGCGCGAGTGGCGCGAGGGCTGTGCGGGCTGCTGCGTCCGTTTGGAGCGATGGTCTTCACCTTCGACCGGCCGGGCCGGGGAGCGCTGGTGGTGGAAGACCTGGAACAGGCCCACGGGCGCATCGCCATCTGGGTGGAGGCCAATCGCAACGCCATCGAGGTGGTCAAGCCGCTCGAAGATGCGCTCCGGGACGGCGAAGACCCCATTCAAGGCATGGTGGCCGGGGGATTGGGCAAGATGCGCAACGCCGAGAAGGTGCTTCGGGCCAGTCCCTGGATCGGCGGCTGCGAGTGCGTCAAGACCGAGTATCCGGGCCGCGACCTGTCTATCCTGGACCTGTTGCCGCAGGGGGTTTCAAAAGGCTGGGCGCTGGCCCGGCTGGCCGGGCGGCTGGGGGTGGACCAGCAGGAAACCATGGCCATCGGCGACAACTGGAACGATGTGGACATGCTGGAGTGGGCCGGGCAAGGCGTGATCATGGGCAATGCGGTGGGCGAGCTGCTCACCATGGCAAAAAAGCGCGGCTGGAAGCAGGCTCCGCCCAACGACGACGACGGCGTGGCCGTGGTGCTGGAAGCGGCCACCGCGAAGCGCATAGCGGCTGAAGTTTGATGGAGGCAGATTTTGACGGCTCCAGGATTTGACTCAGCCTGAATTTGACGGATCGAGGGTGGGCGGGATTTTAATGGCTGACGAAGGGCTGGGAAGAGCCGGGTCCCATTGAGTTTTCCGCGACCGGTTTGACCCCGGCAGGGAAGCTGGGCAAGAGAAGCGGGGCTTGAGCCCCTGAGGTGTTCTTTTTGAGCGTTTCGCTCACAAATCGTTCTTTGCGCGCGGCACTGGCGGGCGTGGCTGCTTTGGCTGCTCTCGTCCCGCAGGCCCGCGCCGCCGAGCGCATCACCCTGCGCAACGGCTTTGAGATTCGCTGCGACCACCACGCAAACGCCGAGGGCCGCACCCGCCTTTACCTCAGCTCCGGCGAGGACAACTATATCGAATTCCGGCCGGAGGAGATTTCCGGGGTTGAGACGGTCGCCGATCTTCCGCCCGATTCCAATCTTGGGGTAAAGGGCCAGAATTCTGCTCAGAAACTGTTGGCTGCTTCACCGGCCGACGGGGCCAAACCCGCTCCCGACGCCAAACTCTCCCCGGCGGATCTGGCAGAGATGCTGGCCCAGGCCAGCCACGAGCACAACCTGGACGTGGACCTGCTGGCCAGCCTGGTCAAGGCCGAAAGCGGCGGCAATTCCCGCGCCGTAAGCCACGCCGGCGCCCGCGGCCTGATGCAGCTCATGCCCTCGACCGCTGCCGGCCTGGGCGTCGCGGACAGCTTCAAGCCGGCCGAGAATGTGCGCGGCGGCTCCATATATCTCGACGGGCTGCTGACCCGCTACCACGACAACCTGGCGCTGGCCTTGGCGGCATACAACGCAGGCCCGGAGGCGGTGGACCGCTACCACGGCATTCCTCCCTACCACGAGACCCAGGCCTATGTGGCGCGCGTCATCCACGAGTTCAACCGCCGGGTGCTGGCCCGCGAGGCCGAGGCGCGCCGGACCCGGGCCTCGGCCAGCCAACCCCCGCAGCCAGCGCCTCCTCAGCAGGAACAAATCCACTAAAAAACCTCTGCCGAAGTCAAAAAATCCTTCTAAAATGCGTGAGAGTGCAGTTCAAGGAGTCACGATCGTGCCTACAAGCGAAACCCGCCGTTCTCTTAATGATGCAGTAGCACGCCAGTTAGCCAACACCACCAAAACCGTTCCCCAACTCGGCGCCATCACGCCGCGCTGGCTGGTCCAACTGCTGTCGTGGGTTCCGGTGGAGTCAGGAACCTACCGCGTCAATTCGGTCAAAAAAGAGCAGGTGACCGAGGTGGTCTGCGGCGCGCGCGACGAGCGCAAGCTGCCGCAGACCTTCGTCGATTACGTGGAATCGGCGCGCGAGTACACCCTCAGCGTCATCTCCACCATCGTCGATGTCCACACCCGCGTCTCCGATCTCTACAGCCACCCCCACGATCAGATTCGCGAGCAGCTCCGCCTGACCGTGGAAAAGGTCAAGGAGCGCCAGGAGAGCGAGCTGATCAACAACGCCGACTACGGCCTGTTGAACAATGTCGCCCCCGAGTTCCGCGTCAAGACGCGCAAGGGCGCGCCCACGCCCGACGACCTGGACGAGTTGCTGGCCAAAATCTGGAAGGAACCGGCGTTCTTCCTGGCTCACCCACGGGCCATCTCCGCCTTCGGCCGGGAGTGCACCCAGCGCGGCGTTCCGCCCCCCACCGTGACCCTGTTCGGATCGTCTTTCCTGACCTGGCGCGGCGTACCGCTGATTCCTTCCGACAAGCTGACCATCGACGCGGCCGGCAAGACCAGCATTCTGCTGCTGCGCACCGGCGAAAAGCGCCAGGGCGTGGTGGGCCTGTTCCAGCCCGGCCTGCCCGGCGAACAGACTCCCGGCCTCTCGGTGCGCTTCATGGGCATTGACCGCAGTTCCATTGCTTCCTACCTGGTTTCGCTCTACTGCTCGGCCGCGGTACTGACAGAGGATGCGCTGGGCGTACTGGAGCACGTCGAGGTCGGCCACTACCATGAGTACAAGTGAGTCCAATCAAGCGCTGGAACTGGACGAGGCGGCTGTCGCCGCAGCCAAGCAGGCGGTAGGCGCCGCTTTGCCTGACGTGGCGAGTTTGACCCGGATGGCGAACGCCTTTTTCCGCGCCCTGCCGGGTCAGGAACCGGGCTTTGGGCTGGGTCCGGCAGGCGCAGCGCTCCCGGTTGCAAATCCGAGCGTCCCGGGCTTGGGGTCCGGGGGCTTTGCACCGACGCTTGCCCCGTCGTCGCCGTACGGTAATCCCGCGACTTCTGTATCCGCGCCCATTTCTGCGTCGTCGCTCTCGAACATCGACCCGGCCAATCCATCGGCCTTCCCGCAGTCCGGCGTCCCTGCGCCTCCCATGCCCTCCATTCCGTCCCTCGACAAGCTGCCCACCGAGGCCGATCTGGCGCGGTTCTCCACGGTCGAGGGGGCTGGCTCCGGGGTTCCTTTTGCGCAGTCCGCTGAAGCCGGCGGCCTGAGCCCGGCCGTTTCGCCCCTCACTCTCTCGCCGTACGACGCGCCGGTTCCGGCCGGCTACTCCACGGCTACGCTGCCCGCATCGCCGCAGGCCGCACCAGCCCAGGCCGCACCCGTTCAAACAGGTCCTGTTCAAAGAGGTCCGGAATCCGCGATCCAGTTTCCGCAGTCGCCTTTCAGCTTGCCGCTCCAGGATTTTTCGCTGCCGCTCTCAGGCTTCGGGGTCTCCGGCTACGATGCCGCGCTGCCTGCGATTCCAGCTCTGCCGGCGCTGGCCAACGACGATCTGGCCAAATCGGCCTTGACCGCGGGCTCGCAGTACTACTTCCTGGAACAGGCTGGCGCGCTTTCGCAGCCGGCCGGCTCTGCGCAGGCCCCGAACGCGCGACCCGCCGAGCCCAGCCTGCTGCCGGAGCTCGATTCGCTCCATCGCCCCTTCGACGTGACCTCCATCCGCCGCGACTTTCCCATCCTGAACGAGAAGGTCAACGGCAAGCCGCTCATCTGGCTGGACAATGCCGCCACCACGCAGAAGCCGCAGGCGGTCATCGACCGGCTCTCGTGGTTTTACGAGCACGAAAACTCCAACATTCATCGCGCCGCGCACGAGCTCGCCGCCCGCGCCACCGACGCTTACGAGGACGCGCGCGACAAGGTGGCGCACTTCCTCAAGGCTTCCAGCCCGAAAGAAATCATCTTCGTTCGCGGGGCCACCGAGGCCATCAACCTGGTGGCGCAAAGCTGGGGCCGGCGCTTTATCTCAGCCGGCGACGAAATCGTCATCAGTTGGATCGAGCACCACGCCAACATCGTCCCCTGGCAGATGCTGGCCCAGGAAAAAGGCGCGCGGCTGCGCGTGATTCCGGTCGACGACACCGGCCAGATCCTGCTCGACGAGTACGAGAAGCTGCTCAACGAGCGCACCAAGCTGGTCTCCTTTGCCCAGGTCTCGAATGCTTTGGGCACGGTCACCCCGGTCAACGTGATGGTGCAGATGGCGCACCGCCACGGGGCGCGGGTGCTGGTGGATGGCGCGCAGGCGGTCTCGCACATGCCCATCGACGTTCAACAGCAGGACTGCGATTTTTTTGTCTTCTCCGGGCACAAGGTTTTCGGACCCACCGGCATCGGCGTGGTCTACGGCAAGCAGGATGTTCTGGCCGACATGCCCCCCTGGCAGGGCGGCGGCAACATGATCGTCGATGTGACCTTCGAGAAGACCGTCTACCAGGCGCCTCCGGGCCGATTTGAAGCCGGCACGGGCAACATTGCCGACGCTGTCGGGCTGGGCGCGGCCATTGCCTATGTCGAGCGCATCGGCATGGAAAACATCGCCCGCTGGGAGCACGAGCTGCTGATTTACGCCACCAAAGAGCTGCTCAAAATCCCCGGTCTGCACATCATCGGTACCGCCAAGGAGAAGGCTGGCGTGCTTTCTTTCGTCCTCGACGGCTATCGCACCGAGGAAGTGGGCGCCGCGCTGAACAAAGAGGGGATTGCGGTCCGCTCCGGCCATCACTGCGCCCAGCCCGCCCTGCGCCGCTTTGGCCAGGAGACCACAGTCCGCCCGTCGCTGGCCCTCTACAACAACTACGAGGACATCGCCGCCCTGATCGCCGCCCTGCGCCGCCTGCGCTGATCAGGCTGCCGGCACTCCCGCCTGAAACCTGCCTTGGCCGATTCGCGTTTGTTGCGTATCGGTCAAGGTGGGTTCGTCCTTTATTCACAGTTTGCTGGTTTTACCCGCCCAACTCCTGCCCTGTTCGCACACCCCGGCCTCAGCCGGCGATTTAGACTAGTCGAAGCCTCAGGGCAGGGAATGGAGACGGCTTGAAGAAGAATCAGTGGATTGCAGGCTTGGTGGTGCTGTTGGCGTTGGCGGCGCTGATTTTTTGGGGACGCGACAGGATTCACTTCGACTTCAGCGTCTTCCGCTCCCAACTGGCGCAGGCCGACTGGCGCAAAATCGTCCTTGCCGCCGGCTGCATCTACCTGGGCTACGTCTTCCGCTCGGTGCGCTGGGCACTGCTGTTGCGGCACAACAAGAAAGTGGGGCTTTTCTCGCTCCTGGGAACGCAGGTCATCGGCTTTACCGCAGTGGCGCTGATTGGCCGCATTGCCGATCCGGTGCGTCCTTACCTGGTCTCGAAGCGGACCGGGCTGCCCATCAGCAACCAGATCGCGGTCTACATCGTCGAGCGGCTCTGCGACCTGGGCGCCATGGCGCTGATCTTCTTTTCGGCTATCGCGCTGGCCCCGGCCGGCTCCTTGCCGCATCCGGAATTGGTGAAGAAGGCGGGAAACTGGGGCCTGGCCCTGACCGTGCTCGGCGCGCTCTTTCTGGTGGCCGTGCGCCTGGCCGGCGGCGTGGTGGCCGCGTTCCTCGAGCGCGCCTTTGGCCTGATCTCAAAGAGGCTGGGAGCGGCGATTGCGCACAAGGTCAACACCTTCCGCGCCGGCCTGGACACCATACGTTCGTTTTCCGATTTCGGCGCGGCCGCTTCACTCTCGGTGGGCATGTGGGTTCTGATTGCCGCGGCTTATCTTGAGACACTCCAGGCCTTCACCGCCAGCCCAGAACTGGCATCCATCACCCCGGTCAAGTGCGTGCTTCTGATGGCTGTCAGCGGAGGAGCCAGCGCCTTCCAGTTGCCCGTGCTGGGCTGGTTTACCCAGATTGGCTTTGTCGCCGCGGCCCTCTACAAGTTCTTCGGGGTGGCCGCCGAACCGGCCATGGCCTGTGCCGCCACGCTGCTGCTGGTGACCTTCCTGAGCATCATTCCCGTGGGACTCATCTGGGCGCGCTTCGAGCACGTCAGCCTGCGCAAGGTGGCCGAGGAAAGCGAGCATGTCGAAGCGGATCTGGCCGCGGAAGAGCCGGCCGGGTAAGACACTAATGCAAAGGGAGATCCCCCGGCTCTGCCGGGGAGGCAGTAGCAGTTTGACATTTACGGGAGTCCATCCAAGAAACTCCGAGAGGTGAGCCGCCAAGCACACTTCAAGGAGAATCCCGGATGGACGAGTATGAGAGCTTAAGCCACTCGAAGTGGGAGTGCAAGTACCATGTAGTTTTTATCCCGAAATGCCGCCGCAAGGTGTTGTACGGCAGTCTGCGGAAGCATTTGGGCGAGGTATTCCGACAATTGGCCGAGCAGAAGGAATGCCGGATTGAGGAAGGGCATCTGCTGGTCGACCATGTGCACATGATGATATCGATTCCGCCAAAGTATTCCGTGTCGTCGGTGATTGGGTTCATCAAGGGTAAGAGCGCGATTCATCTGGCGCGGGTGTATGGCGAACGGAAGCAGAATTACGCAGGGCAGAGCTTCTGGGCACGCGGATATTTCGTGTCAACGGTGGGTCGCGATGAGGTCACGATTCGGGATTACATCCGCAACCAGGAGCAGGAAGACAAACGGCTGGATCAGCTGAACATGTGGCGATGACCAGCCACCGACAAGGTGGCTCAACACAACCGGGGCCGCGTTAGCGTCCCCGCTCAAGCCGCTTTGAGCGGCTCACCAAATGAAGCCCCCGGCTCTGCCCTTTCAATTACCCACAAGTACGTTCAGCCCGGACTGGTGTTGGCAGAGTTGATTCGGTCTCAAGCAAGGTACTTTGCAGAGTGGCCTGACGAGCATTGAACTGCCTTCATGGAAGCAATAGCGAAGCGGGCAATCGAGTCGGAGTCTTGTGGCGGCCAGGACTGGATCGAGCAGGAATTGGCGGCCTCGAAGTTGCCGGACGCGCGGCTGGATAAACGGCTGCGTGCTCTGGTGGAGCAGTTGGCCAGAGGGGTGGGGCGAAGCATTCCCTGGGCCTGTCAGGATTGGGCGGCGGCCAAGGCGGCTTACCGGTTTTTCTCCAACGGCCGAGTCAGCGAAGAGCAAATTCTGGCCGGCCATTTTCTTGCCACACGGGAACGGATTCCTTGCACAGATGAGTTGTTTTTAGTTGTGCACGACACCACCGAGTTCAGTTACAAGCGCGAGGATATGGCCGCGGTGGGCCTGATCAGCAAAGGCTCCGTGCGCAAGGACGCACAAGGCCGACCGGTGTACTTCACCACCTGCGGGATTAACCTGCACTCCAGTTTGGTGGTGACTCTGGACGGGCTGCCGCTGGGGTTGACCGCCGTCAAGTTCTGGAGCCGCAAAGCGTTCAAAGGCCGGAAGGCAAAACGAAAGGCGCATAACGCTCCCATCGAGGAGAAGGAGAGCGTGCGCTGGCTGGAAAATCTGTGTTCTTCGACTGAGTTGCTCGGGCGACCACAACGTTGCGTACACGTGGGCGATCAGGAGAGCGACATCTTCGACCTGTTCGCCGTCGCTCATCAGTTGGGGACGCACTTTCTGATCCGCACGCGCGCCGACCGACTGGCCGATGGCGGGCCCGAGACCTTATCCGAAGCCGTCGGGAGAAGTCCACGCCGGGGACTGTACCGCATCGCTGTGCGCAATCGCAAGGGCGAAGAGTCGGAAGCAGTTTTGGAAATCCGCTACCGGCGCATGCGCCTACAGACGCCCAAAGGCAAGAAGAAACGCTATCCGAACCAAATGGTGACCGTAATCGAGGCGCGAGAACAAGAGACGCCGCCTGATCGGGAGCGGATCGACTGGAAACTGATCACCGATCTGGCGGTGGGTTCACGCCAGCAGGCGGTGGAAAAGGTGCAATGGTACGCGCTGCGCTGGAAGATCGAGGTCTTTCATAAGATTCTCAAATCGGGTTGCCGAGCCGAACAAGCCCGACTCAGAACCGCTCCACGTCTGACGAATCTGCTGGCGGTCTTCTGCATCCTGAGTTGGCGAGTTTTCTGGCTCACGATGACCAATCGCATCGATCCGGACGCTGATCCCGAGTTGGTCTTTACAGACTTAGAACTGCGCATCCTGGATCGATTGGTCACCGACAAGCCCTCTGCCCAAGAGCAGAAACACTTGCTCTCGCATTATCTGATCAAGCTGGCGCGGCTGGGAGGCTATCTGGCGCGTAACTCAGACCCTCCACCCGGCAACGAAACGATCTGGAGAGGATTAACACGTCTTGTCGATATTCAACTGGGCGTCATCATGGGGGCTGGAAATGTGGGTAATTGAAAGGGCTCTGCCGGGGGTAATCTCACTCGAAGGGGTGGCCGAAGAAGCTGAGAAGCGAGAGAGCGAGGAGGCCGAGGCCGGCGAGGGACTGAAGGCCGGAGACGGTGCGCAACCAGCCGCGGGCCTTGAGGTCGTACTCGCGAAAGAAGAGGAGACGGACCCAGCGCCCGAAGTCGAACCCGCCGAAGCCGAGATCGATGATGCTCATCAGGCTGAAAAAGACGACGGCCTTGAAGAATCCGGCTTCCCAGCACAGGCGGGGCCAGAGGGATGCGGCAAGCCGGCGCAAGCGAAGCGAGAGGCGGTCCAGGCGCAGAGGGGACAGGAGTTTCCGGAGCCGGGTTTGCCGCGATGGGGACGGGATGGCGTCCGGGATGGCATCTGCGGTCGCGGCCGGGATGGGAGCTGGGATGGGAGCCGTCATGCGCCAGGGAGGGCGGGTGAGCGGGGTTCCGAGAGGGGCTTCCACCTCCGCGCCAGCCTGCTTTTCGACGATCAGGAGCTGGGCTCCGAAGAGTCTGTGCCGGAAGCCGATCCAATAGACGGGTATGGCGAGAAGCGCCAGCAGCAGGGCGAGGACCAGGGGACGAAGGGGAGCGGCGCCATAGTCGCAGGTCCAGTCGTAGAGGATCATGGCCAGGGTGGATTGGGTGTGGCGCTGGTAGGCGAGATTGACCTGGAGTTCGGCTTCGGAGTAGCCGGCTTGCTTCAAGGCATTGCGCAGGTCGAGCAGCGGATACTTTCCCTGCGCCGCCGTAGAGCGTTCTTCGGGCTGCTTGGCCGGCGAACCTGCCGCCTGGGAGCTAGCGCTTGCATTGGCTGCCGCCTGGCTTGACCTGGGCGGAGATTTTGGGGACGGTTGAGGCTGAAGGCCATAGACGAAGTCGTTCCAGAGGAATGCGACGTCGTTTCTCCAGCGATCCGGTTTGTTGTCCGGATTGGCCTTGCTATCGCGATGCTCCCGGCGCCAGGAAAGCCAGAGGGTCCATCGCTGGGGAAGGGAGGGGAGCGGCGGCATGGGCTTGCCGCTGTTGGGCCTTTGAGCGTCTTCGATCTGAAGCGGGTAGTTGAGTTCATTGAAGGATTCGGACCAGCGAAGTGTCTCGAGGCCTTGGGCCCGGGCCATGCTGTTGATCGGGGGCAGAATCCTGGGTTCGAAGTCGGCATACCAAAGGGTGGCGTGGGTCAAGTCGGCCTTGGTGAAGTTGGTTTCGAGCAGCGCTGAACGGGAGAGATCGGAATCGATAAGCTCCGCGCCGGTCAGGTCGGCACGGAAGAGATTTGCGCCGGCAAGGTGGGCAGTAGTCAGCCCCGCGCCGGTCAGGTCTGCCGCGAATAGATTTGCGCCGGTCAGGTCGGCAGCTTCGAGGTGCGCGCCGGCCAAGTCGGCATTCGCGAGATCCGCGCCTCTCAAGTTGGCATCCCATAGAACCGCGCCCGCCATTTTCGCCTGTTCGAGGTGTGCCCCGGCGAGAGAAGCGCTCCCGAGAAACGCCCCGGTCAGGTCGGAGTATCTGAGATTGGCCTCGGTGAGATCGGCATTGCCGAGATCGGCCCCGGAGAGATCGGCGCGGCCAGGATCGCGGATGGCCTCATTCCAGTGCGCGGCGTCTGTTGCGGGGTTCCAAATAAAGACCAGGTGTTGCCGATACCAGGCGTCGTGGGCGGCGAGGATGCGGTCCAAGTCGGCGCGGGTGCGGAACTTGCAGTTGCGGTCCATCCAGACCCACTTGGCTTTATCGACGAGGTCGGGGGCAAAGTCCGGGCAGAGTTTGGGTGGATTTACGGCATGGGCAGGCGCGAGAGAGAGAAGAAGAAGCGGGAGGAGGAAGGACTTGGTCATACTTGGACTCCGCTGGACGTGGGCCGGAATACCGGTGGGAATATAGCACGGAAAGCGGTTGATACGACCCATTATTTAGAGCCATTGAGACCCATGGTGCAGGGATCTGCGCCGGCGGGCCGGGGCGCTCATGGGCGCTGCGTTCCGCGGCTCTTCGGGTGAAGAGCCTGGCGGGCGGGCATGGGGAAGCGGGGCCGATTTTGGCTCTTGTTTGAATGCCGGACCGGATGCATACTGGGGCCACCGGAGGGCGGATGAGCAAATCGCGGGCGAAGGCGTTCCGGGCGGTGCTGGAGCCGGATGGGACGCGGCTGATGTGGGTGATTGCGCGGGTTCCGTTCGACGCGGCGAAGGCGTGGCCGGAGCGGCGGGGGATGCGGGTGCGCGGAGAGATTGAGGGGTTTGGGTTTCGCACTTCGCTGTTTCCCGATCCGCGGGGCGCCGGGCAGTTTCTGCTGGTGAACAAGAAGATGCAGGCGGCGGCGAAGGCCCGGGTGGGCGCGCAGGTGCGGATACGGCTGGAGCCGGACCTGGAGGAGCGGGAGGCCGTGACGCCGCCGGAACTGGCGCGGGCGCTGAAGGGCGACCGGAGGCTGACGAAGTGGTTTGAGGAGCTGAGCTATTCCTGCCGCAAGGAGGTGGGCGATTGGGTGACGCAGCCGAAGAGCGCGGAGAGCCGGAGGAAGCGCGCCGAACAGATGGCCATGCGGCTGCTGCTGGCGTTGGAGGGGGAAGCGGAGATCCCGCCGATTCTGGAGGCGGCATTTCAGCGGCAGCCGCTGGCGAGGGTGGGGTGGGAGGCGATGACGGCGGTGCAGCGGCGGAGGCAATTGCTGATGGTTTTTTATTGCGAGACGCCGGAGGCCAGGGAGCGGCGGGCGGCCAGGGCGGTGGCCGAGGCGGTGCGGGTGGCATCGCGGAAAACCGGGCGGGGGAGTGCGGCCGGGGGAACAAATTGTTGAAGTAAAACCATTTTCCAGCGACTTGGGGCGGCGGTTCGGCGTCTAATTGGAGTAGATGAGCGACTCCGCGACAGTTGGCACTTTTTTCCGATCGGGTTTGGCCACCGCAGTTGACGAACAGGTGCGGCAGGAGAGCCTGGCTGTATCGGCGGGCCTGAAGCGTCAGGATGCGGGCCTGCTGGACGAGCTGATTGTGCGCTACCAGCACCGGCTGCTGCGCTATCTGCTGTATTTGACCAGCAACCGGGAGATGGCCGAGGACCTGTTCCAGGAGGTCTGGATGCGGGTTCTGGTGCGGGGCGCGCAGTTTAACGGGCAGGCGCGGTTTGACACTTGGCTGTTTACGATCGCGCGCAACCTGGTGATCGACCAGCGGCGGAAGAAAACCATGTCCAGCCTGGACGAGCTGTTCGAGGGCAAAAGCGAAGACGACCGTCCGATGAGCTTCGAGCTCGCCGCCGACGAGCCGACTCCGTTTGACCGCTTCTCGAACCTCGAGGACCGGGAGCGGATTGCCGGGGCGCTGATGGAGCTGGATACGCTGTACCGGGAAGTGCTGGTGCTGAGGTTCCACGAGGAGCTGTCGCTCGAAGAGATTTCGAAGGTCACGCGCGCGCCGCTTTCCACCGTTAAATCAAGGCTTTACCGGGGCTTGGCGGCGATCAAGCCGAAGATGGCGCGGAGCAATCCGCGGCTGCTGGAGACGGTGTGAGCGGCTGCGGTGGGCCGGGCGGCACCTGCGGTGCGGCGGACAAAAACACCCGCGGTGCGGCAGACAGCACCTGCGGTGCGGCGGATTCCAGAAGAGAGCAAACTGACCCCAATCTGATTTCGGCGTTGAGCGGGCGGCAGGCGAATCGGGAGTGCGCGGTGGCGTATCGCACCCGGCGGGTGGTGATGGCCTCGCAGGGAGTGATGCAGGAGCAGAAGGCGGGGCGGCGGCGGGTGCGGGCGATCGCGCTGGCGTCGATTCTGCTGGGGGTACTGCTGCTGGGCCCGATGATCTGGTGGGCGATGGACAACCTGATCGCCGGGGAGCATCTGAGCGGGCTTTCGTGCCAGTTGGCGCTGTGGCTTTGTTTCCTTTGCCCGGCGCTGGTGGCGGCGGCGCTGGTGGCCGGCTGGGTGCGCTACCGGTCCTGAGCGGCTTGGGCTTCTTTCAGAATGCGGAAGGCCGGCGATCGAGAGTCAATTGGTCCGCAATTCCCGCAACTTCCGAATTCCCTTTCTCGTCCATGTGAATGGAGCTAAGCTGTGCTGAGCCTCCTGAAAGTCCCTCTGAGAGTGGGATTGCCTATGCCCGATCCTCAATATATCGCTGTGAAAGAAGATGAGCACCTGATTCCGGTGTGGTCGATCGTGGTGGCCGCGGCGGCATTTGTGCTGGTCGAGTACTATTTCTGGCTGGTGCTGCCGGACCAGCAGCACCATGTACCGCCCATTGGCTTCCGCATCTACTTCAATCTTTCCTGGGGAGTGTTGGCGTCGCTCTACTTTTTGATGGTGGGCTACGTGAGCCGGGACGCGCCGCGGCGGGCGATGAGCTGGCGGTTCTGGATTGTGATCTGCTTTGTGATGCCGGCGGGGATCGGCGCGGTGCTCTACTTCCTGCTGCGGCAGCCGGTGGTTTCGCGCTGCCCGGCCTGCTCGACGCATGTGCAGAGCGATTTTCATTTCTGCCCGCAGTGCGCCTACCAGTTGACGGCCAGTTGCGGCAACTGCTTCCGCACGGTGCGCTCGACCGACCAGTACTGCACGCGGTGCGGGCATGAGTTGGCCGCGGACCACATGCCGGCGCGGTTGCGGGTGCTGGGCGAATAGGGCTGAGGGAAGACTACTCAAAGTCCAAAGTGATTCCCTCTTGAAGCGGCGCGGCTTGCTCTATCGCCGCTGCGTCAAGATGAGGGATCTCTGCGCTTCAGCGAACCCCTGCGCGCGTGCAATCGCGATAAGTCCAGATTTGCAGGAGCTAAAGCCCGCGCTGATTTTGCGGCGCTTGCGGCCCGACTGAAGTCGGGCCCTGTTACAAGACATGGTTTTTCCGCAGCCTGTGAAGTCGTGTCTTGTTACAGGGCGGCCTTGTGCAGAACATCGTTAGTACTGCAGTTGTATTTCGTTCAATTTCTCGGGATGGGGAGCATGCCCGGGCCTAAAGGCCCCTGCTCCCTCCGCCAAAGTCGATCTGCAGCTGTAGTACTAGACGCGTCCGGAGGGGAAGCTGCCGAAGACTTGGCCGGCGGGGACGTTTTGGCCGGCGAGCACGATGGCGTGGCTGCCGATGCGGGCGCCAGCGCCGATGATGGTGGGCACCAGCGTGACGTGGTCGAAGTTGTCGGACTCATGGGTGTGGGAGTAGACGCGGGCGAATGAGCCGATGACGGCGCCCTTTCCGATGGTGATGCCGCCGCGGTCGTTCAAGAGGGCGCGCTGGCGGATGGTGACGCCTTCCTCGATGATGAGGTTGTAGCCGTAGGTGAGATCGACGCCGTGGTAGATTTTGACGCCCGCGCCCATGCGGGCGAAGATGTGGCGGCCCAACATGCAGCGGAAACGGATGCCCAGCCAGTGATTGGTGCCGATGGGGGAGCGGTCGAACATCTGCCAGAACCAGAGCAGGGGCTTGCGGCGGGCGAACTGCTCGGGGTCGGCGTCGGGGAAGTGCTCGGCCTCGAGGGTCACGTTGTCCGGGTCCAGGGAGAGGGAGAGGATGTTGCCGGGCAGCTCGGAGGTGAGGGTGAGGTTGAGCTTTCCGCCGTGGGGTCGGCCCAGGTAGAGCTGGTAAAGCTGGTCGCGGACGACCTCGGCGCGGCGTTCGGGGGCCTGGTGGCGGGTGAACTCCTCATCGAGAAACGAGATCCAGCGGCGGTAGAGTTCTTCGGCCTCGGGCGCCGGATGGGGGACGCTATTCGTCGAGTGTGGCATACGAATTGGACGATACACCATGGGGGCGGGATGCAGCGAGCAAGGCGGGGGACAGTGAACAGTGAACAGTGGACAGTGAACAGTGGACAGTGAACAGGGATCAGTTGGGGGGAAAGGAAAAACCCCGCCCAGGAAGGCCTGGGCGGGGCGGGGGTGGCGGAAGGAGCGGTTTAGCGGCGTCCCTGGAGGGTCTTGGGGTTGATGCCGGATTTTTTCAGGGCGCGCTTGGCGGCGATGGCGTGCATTTCCTTGCCGATGTGGGACTGGTTGATGGCCATCTGGATGGCCAGGTTGATGAGGTTTCCGGTGCCCCAGTAGAGGGCCAGGCCGGAGGCGAAGTGCCACATGGAGAAGCCGAAGACGACCGGCATGAGGATGGCCATCATGCGGCGCTGGTTGGGGTCCATTCCGGGCGAAGGGGTGAGGAACTGGACCAGGAACATGCTGGCGATGATGAGGATGGGGAGGATGTGGAGGGGGTCGGGCGAAGACAGGTCGGTGAGCCAGAACCAGTGGGCCTGGCGCAGCTCGACGGCGTT
>Ga0302196_10002832_pt1 | contig 16105 bp, 11 predicted proteins | sample II_Bog_N1_3_FD_198794 | JGI IMG/M metagenome (GOLD analysis project Ga0302196, IMG submission 198794) | Peat permafrost microbial communities from Stordalen Mire near Abisko, Sweden - II_Bog_N1_3 | ecosystem: Environmental > Terrestrial > Soil > Wetlands > Peat | place: Sweden: Abisko...
CGTCGCATCCTCGTGCGCCGGGCGGACAAACCACAGGCATGCCGTGGCGGCCGCCATGACCAGGGTGAACGCCGTCAGCATGCCCCGGCGCCGTCCGCCGCGATCGGCGATCGCGCCGAGCGGCGCCGCGGCCAGCGCAATCAGCAAGCCGGCGATCGCCTGCGCCGCCGCCCATTGCGCGGTGCCGGTGGCCGGGTCGGTCGCCACGGCCCGCACGAAATAGGTCGCGATGACGAAGGTGGAGACCACCGTGTTGAATGCGCTGTAGGCCCAGTCGTACAGGCACCAGGCAAACAGAACCGCGCGCGGACCGGCCGTCACGGCGGATGGTCCGGACCGCGTCCGGTGCCTGTCTGGATCGGCCGGAAGGCACGTTCGGAGCGGATCACGGCGACGGAGGTCCGGTTCTGCACGGTCGCGCCATTGAAGCATCGGTGGCGATGCGTTGACTATCGTGCCGTACGGGAATGCGCGTGCCCGGGCGGCGCGGGCACGATCATTCCGAGACGGACCAAACCCCCGTGACGGAATACGCGGGAGCGCGCCAACGCCGCACTATTTGGTCGTTATTTTACCAACAACGATTTGACGGCGCAGGGCGGACCAGCGAAGCGCCGTCCACCTCTTGCGCTGCGGCCGGCGGCCAGGGGCGCGAGCGCCTACCGCCCCACCGTCGGGCCTGCAACAGCAAAACGCCACCGGCCCGGAGGCCGGCGGCGCGAGGGGTGGCTGACGATGCTGCAACGTGTCGCGGCAACGCGACGTTCGAAGGCTCAGGCGTGGACGGGCTTGCGCTCCTGCGCGGCGGCCGAGCGCCGCGTCACGTCCAGCGAGTCCACCATGATGGCGCGCACATCGCGCAAGAACGCCGCGCCCTTCAGCGTGCGTTGCACAAGGATGCTGCGGCGGTCCAGCGGGTCCACCTTGCGGCGCGCGAAGTCGAACTCGCCCAGGCGATCGAGCGCCCGGGTGATGGCCGGCTTCGAGACGTTCAACTCGGCCGCCAGGCCGCGGACCGTGTGCGGTGCATCCCGCAGATACACGGTGAGAAAAACCCCAAGCTGACGGGCCGAAAGATCCGGGCCATCCTTGCGCACCATCGCCACCACGGTGTCACGCAGGATGCCGACGAGCTGTTCCGGTGCCAATGCCGTTGCCATAACCAACCCCTCCAAACATCCGACACCACCATCAGCCAACAGCCCGTTACCCAACGGGAAGGTGTCGATTGCCCTACAATAGGTCGATTCGTGCACAGTTCAATTGCTTGATCGGACCGCATGCCAGAGAAAATTCACTTTCTCGTAAGCCGGGCGGTGATTGCGGCGTAGACTGCCCGCATCGTTTGTGCTTCGGCACCCTCCGGACGGCCCGGTTGCGTTGTATCCGACCAGGCATAGAGGTCCAAATGAGCCCAGGCGGTTCCCGCTGAAACGAATCGTTGCAAGAACAAAGCGGCGACGATAGCCCCGGCAAGCGGCTTACTCGAAACGTTGTTGAGATCGGCGACGGAACTGTTCAACCAGGACGCGTAACCGGACCAAAGCGGCAATCGCCACAGCGGGTCGTGCTCGGCCGCGCCGTGCCGCAGCAGCGACTCGGCCCAGGCATCGTCGGTGCAGAACAGCGCCGGCAGGTCCGGGCCGAGCGCGACGCGCGCCGCACCGGTCAGCGTCGCAAAATCGAGCAGGATGGCGGGCGCTTCCTCGCTGGCCTCGCTGAGCAGGTCGCACAGCACCAGCCTGCCTTCGGCGTCGGTGTTGCCAACCTCCACGGTCAAGCCCTGGCGGGTGCGGATCACGTCCGACGGCCGCATCGCGGCGCCCGAGATGGAATTCTCCACGCAGCCGACGCGCACCGCGAGGCGGATCGGCAGGTCGGCCTCCATGATCAGCCGCGCCAGCCCCAGCGTGACCGCCGCACCGCCCATGTCCTTCTTCATTTTCAACATATTGGCGGACGGTTTCAGGTCGTAGCCGCCGGTGTCGAAACAGACGCCCTTGCCGCACAGCGACACCAGCGGGGCATTGGCTGCCGCCCCGCTGCCGGACCAGTGCAGGCAGGCCACGCGCGGCTTGCGCACGGAGCCGCGGCCCACCGCGGCCACGGTGGGATAGGCGGCGGCCAGGGCCTCGCCCTCGGTCAGGCTGCACGTGGCGCCGTGGCGGTTGCCGAGCGCGATGGTGAAGTCGGCCAGTTCGGCGGGGCCAAGCAGGTTGGGCGGCGTATTGATCAGGTCGCGCACCATCCACACGGCGCGCGCCTGTGACAGCGCCGGTAAGTCCGCATCGGCAACGAACAGCCGGGCCGGCGCGCGCTTTTGCGGTTTCAGCGCCGCGTAACGATACCCGCCCAGGCAGAAGCCGAGTATTGCCGACCCGCGACTATAATCGCCTGGAACCAGGTCCCACACCGTGTCCTCCGGCAGGCGGAATGCGAGCCCGCCAAAGGCATAGGGCGAGCGGTCGTCGCCCAGCCCCAGCACGGCGCCGTCGATGCCCGTCGCGCCGGGCAGCAGGGCCAACTCCGCCGGGGCGGCGGCGAAGCCAAGCGCGCGGAGATACGCCGCCTGGCCGGACGGCAGCGACTCCAGCAGGGCATCGAGGCCTTCGGGCCGCACCGCGTGCAGCGGCTGGGCACCCGCCGGGCCGATCGCGATGCAGTCAAGCGTCTGGTCAAGCATTCGTGGTCCCGCCTCCCACGGAGGGTCGTTTGCCCGCTTGGGTCATTTGTCCGTCGTTGATCCAGTGGCGCCTGGCTTTGGCAATCCGCCGATTGTCGTGCGATCCTTGGTTTGGTGACGACCGTTTCGCCACTTCTATTTTGTAACGGAGAGGGTCCCGGCAATGCCCGACGGACGACTTATCATCGGCAACCGCCGCTACTCGTCATGGTCGATGCGCGGCTGGCTGGCCGTGCGGCTCGCCGGGCTCGACGTCGAGGAAGTGCTGATCCCGTTTACCCGTCCCGGGCCGACGGCGGCGATCGCGGGCCTGTCACCCAGCGGGCTGGTGCCGTGTCTGGAGCACCGCGGCGCGCTTGTCTGGGAGTCGCTCGCGATCTGCGAGTACTGCGCGGAGATCGCGCCGTCGCTGTGGCCCGCCGACCGCGTGGCGCGCGCCGAGGCACGCTCGATCGCCGCCGAGATGCACGCGGGGTTTCGCGGCTTGCGCCAGGCGATGTGGATGAACCTGGGGCGCGATTTTTCCGGTCTCGGCCGCACGCCGGCGGCGCTCGCGGACATCGAACGGATCGAGGCGTTGTGGAGCGGCGCGCGGCAGCGTTTCGGCGCCGGCGGCCCGTTCCTGTTCGGCGCCGCGTTTACCGCCGCGGATGTGATGTTCGCCCCGGTGGTGGCGCGGTTCCTGGGCTGGCGGCCGGCGCTGTCAGCGGCGGCGGAGGCGTATTGCGCGGCGGTCCGCGCGCAGCCCCTGGTCGATGCGTGGTATGTCGCGGCCGCCGCCGAACCCGCCGCGTGGCTGCTGCCGGACTACGAAACGCCGGCGTGAGGTCGCCGGCCGAATGAAATCAGGCAGCCGCGAAGCGTCCTGCCGGCGCGATCCAAACGACGTGATGACGGCGTATCTTTGTTTGATGTACGCTGTACCGCAGATGGTCCGGCGCCCGTCCCCTTTCGGTTTCGGTCTCGTGATGCTGGCGCTGTGCGTGCAGCTCGTGCTGGGCGCGTGGGTGCCGTCGGCCGAGGGTGCGCCGAGGCTCACTGGGCTGGGCGTGATCTGTCACGCGGATGCCGGGTCGCGCCCGCCGGGCTCGACACCGCATCACGCACCGGATTGCGCGTTGTGCCCGCTGTGCACGGCGTTGGCCGCACCCTTGGCCCTTCTCGCGCCACCGCCACCGATGGTGTCGCCCCGAACTGCAGTGCTTGTCTCCACCATTATCCTGCCGCCCGCCACGGTGCCGCCGCTGCGCGAGTCCAAAGCCTCACAACCGCGCGGCCCACCCGTCCAGGGCTAACGGCCGTAGGGTGGATCAGCGATGCGCCATCCACCATTGCTGCCACGCTCACCGCGCCGGCGGATGACGAAGCGCTCGTCCGCCCCACGCTAGGCTTCTTCCTGGAGCCACGAATGTCCCGTCTTTTCGCAACCGCCTCGCTGGCCGCCGCGTCGCTCGCGCCAACCGCCGCGTTCGCGCACGGCTTTGCCGGCGCGCACATGTTCGTCAGCACGCTCATTATCGATGACCCCAACGTGGCCGACGAGGCCAGCCTGCCGACCTTCACCTGGCTGCCGCAACCGAACGATGGCGGTCCGGTGTCCGATCTCTCCACGCTGAACTTTGAGTTCGACAAACGCATCACCGAGAATTTCGGCTTCGCCATCAACGACGGCTACCAGTGGCTCACCCGGCCGGGCGACAAGACCGCGAACGGCTGGCAGAACCTCGCCGTCACGCTCAAGTACAAACCGTATGTGAACGCCGAGCACGAGTTCATGCTGTCGGTCGGCGTGCAACAGGAGTTCGCCCGCACCGGGGCGAATGGCAGCAACGGCGCCACGCTGGACAACGACGATGCGGATACCACCACGCCGCTGATCTACTGGGGCAAGGGGTTCGGCGACCTGCCGATCGGTTGGCTGCGGCCGCTCGCCTTCACCGGTGAGTTCGGCTACCAGATCGCCAACACCGCGCTGAAGGTGACCGGCCCCGATGCGATGACCGGCCTGCCGCTTTACAACAATGGCACGTCAAACATGTGGACGGGCGGCATGTCGCTGCAATACAGCCTGCGTTATCTGCAATCGCAGGTGAAGGATTTCGGACTGCCGACGTTCGTGAACCGGCTGACGCCGCTGGTCGAAATCGCCTGGTCGTCGTCTGCGAGCAAGCCCAATCTCACCAGCACCCAATACCTGATCGCGCCGGGGATCAACTACACGGCGCAGACCTATGCGGTTGGCATCGAGGCGCTGATTCCCGGCAACAAGCAGACCGGGTCGCATGTCGGTGTGATCGCCCAGTTCCATCTGTATTTCGACGACCTGTTCCCCAACTCGCTAGGCAAACCCCTGATCCACTGGTGAAGCCCATGATTCGTGTTGTCCTGACTGTGGCGCTCGCGCTGCTGGCATCGCCGCCGGCCTTTGCCCACGCATTCTACGACCACGCCACCCCGGCGGCCGGCAGCGAAGTGAAGACCGCGCCGCAAGCGGTGACCATCACGTTCTCCGAAGCGGTCGAGCCAGCTTTCAGCAAGATCGAAGTCCACGACGCGAACGGTGGGCGCGTGGACGATGGCGCGGTGCACAGCGCCGGCGACGATGGAAAGGACCTGGCGGTCGGGCTGAACAAGTTGGGGCCTGGCCAATACTCGGTGATCTGGCATGTCACCTCGGTCGATACGCACCGCACCGAGGGGCGTTTCGACTTCACAGTGGTTCCCTGACGCATGGACGCCACGACCATTACGCTGGCCGTGTTGCGGGGCACGCATGTGGCCGCGCTGCTATCGCTGTTCGGCAGCCTGGTGTTCGGAGTCCTGTTGGCGCCGGCCGCGCTGGCGGCGGCCCCGGCGGTCGGACCGGCGGTGCGGACCCGGCTGCGGCGGATCGGCTTGGTGAGCGCGCTGCTGGCGCTGGTGCTTGGCGTGGCCTGGCTCGTGGTTCAGGCGGCCGTCATCGCCGGGGCGGACAGCGTGGGGGAGACCGTGTCCGCGGTCCCGATCGTGGCCGCGGACACGCGGTTCGGGCGGTTGGTAATGGTCCGGCTTGCCCTGCTGCTCGCGGTGCTGCCGCTGCTTTGGACGGGGCGGGCCGGCCGCGTGGCGGCCATCCTGGCGGCGGGCGGTGCGGTGTGCCTGCAGCCGGCCCTGGGGCACGCCGGGGCGAGCGGAAATGCCGGTTTGGTCGCCTCCGAAGCGTTGCATCTGCTGGCCGCCGGCGCCTGGCTGGGAGGTCTGACGCCGCTGCTGGTCTGCCTGCCGGTCCTGTCCCCGCGCGCCGCCGCCGCCGCTTGCGAGCGCTTCACTCCGCTCGGCTTGACCGCGGTGTTCATCATTGCCGCGACCGGCATGGCGCAGGCCGGCGAATGGGTCGGCAGCTTTCCCGCTCTGGTCGGCACGGCGTACGGCCAGGCGGCGTTGCTCAAGCTGGTGTTGTTCGGGCTGCTCCTGGGGCTGGCGGCGCTCAACCGTCTGGCGCTGACCGATCGCCTTACCGGAGCCGATCACGTCGCCGCCCGGCGCCACCTACTGCTGTCGGTTGCGTTTGAAACCACCATCGGCGCGGCGGTGGTGCTGGCCGCGGGGCTGCTGGCGTCGCTGCCGCCCGGCGTCCACGAGCAGCCGACCTGGCCGTTCCCCTGGCGGCCGAGCCTCGCCGCGCTGGACGATCCCGACATCCGGCGGGAGGTGGCGCTGGCGCTGGCGGCGCTGGGTGGCGGGGTTGCCGTGGCGGCCGGTGGCCTGTTCTTCCGGCAGTGGCGGCTGCCGGCGCTGGTGCTCGGTGGTGCGTTGGCGCTGCTGGCCGCGCCCCACCTCGATCCGCTGCTGGTCGAGGCCTATCCGACCAGTTTCTTCGTGTCGCCGACGGCGTTCTCCGCCGATTCGATCGTGCACGGGCAGGCGCTGTTCGGTGCGCACTGCGCCGCGTGTCACGGGCAGAGCGGGCGAGGGAACGGTCCGGGCGTCCGGCTGCTGCCGGCGGGCGCGGCCGACCTGACCGCGGCGCATCTTTGGGACCACAGCGACGGCGAGCTTTACTGGTGGCTGACGGACGGGATTCGGACGCCGGCGGGCGAACGGATGATGCCCGCCTTTCCCACCCTGTCGAGCGGCGATCGCTGGGCGCTGATCGACTTCGTGCGCGCCAACAACGCCGGCGCGGCCATGCGAACGGCGGGGTCCTGGGCGCAGTCGATCCGGGCTCCGGCGTTGCCGATCGCCTGCGACGGCGGGGGCGCGCGGGAGATGGCCGACTTGCGCGGCAGCGTGGTGCGGGTGGTCGCTTCGGCCGATCCCGCCGCGGCCACCATGCCGGCAATCCCGTCGCAGAACGGCGTGAAGGTGGTGACGCTGACGCTGAGCGGCGATCCCGGCGCGCAAGCGGCGGCCGGCGGCTGCATCGCAACGACCGCTGCAGGCTGGAGCAGCTACGCCATCCTGTCGGGCGTGCCGCCGGATGCGCTGGCGGGCGCGCAGTTTCTGGTGGACCCGAACGGCTGGCTGCGTGCGCGCTGGCGGGAGGGCGATCCGGACGGCTGGTCCGACCGCGACCGGCTGGTGAGCGAGGTCCAGCGCATCTGCACGCATCCGGTTGCGGTGGCCGAGGCAGGGCATGCGGGCATGCAATGACACGGCGGCCCCGCTTATCGCGCGAGCCCGGCAGGTTTCATATCGCATGGGAACAAGCCGAAGCAGCCGCGAACGTTCCGCAAAGCGCGGCACCTCGTTGACACGCGGGCGAACAGGTCTGCTAACGTCCGCACTGCGAGCCGCGCGCCGGACCCGTTACCATAGCAGGAATTATGACAGTGGCGGCTTCCAGGAACGTGCTGATCGCCGTGGCCGGGTTGTTGCTTGCCGTGGTGCTGCTCGGCGCCGGCGGGTTCCTCTGGCTCGGCGGCGGTGTCGGCGGCCGCGGCGGGCTGACGATCGGCGGCCCGTTCACGCTGCAGGATGGCGACGGCCGCACGGTCACCGACCGCGACCTGCACGGCAAGTATCTGCTGGTCTATTTCGGCTACACATTCTGTCCGGACGTCTGTCCGACCACGCTGACCGCGGTGGCGGACGCCATGGACAAGCTCGACGGCAAGGCCGACCAGGTGCAGCCGGTGTTCATCACCGTCGATCCGCAGCGCGACACCCCGGCGGTGGTCAAGCAATTCACGGCATCGTTCTCGCCGCGGCTGATCGGCCTGACCGGCACGCCGGACCAGATCGCCGCCGTCGCGCGCGCCTATCGCGTCTACCACGCCGAGCACCGCACCGGGCCAGGACCGAACGACTATTCGATCGACCACAGCTCGATCCTGTACTTGATGGGGCCGGACGGGCGGTTCATCGCCCCGGTGAATGCCGACCAATCCGGCGAGGAAATCGCCGAAGCCGTCAGGAAACTCACGTCGTGACAGGGCTTGCCATGCGCCGTTTCATCATCGCCGTTACGCTCGCGCTGATCCCCGTGGGGGCGTTTGCGCAGCAGCCGGCGATCCAGGTGGAGAATGCGTGGTCGCGCGGCGCGGCCGCCGGCGGCACCGGCGTCGTCTACCTGACGGTCACCGATTCCGGCGCACCCGACCGGCTGACCGGCGCGGCCTCGCCGGTGGCCGCTTCGGCCGCATTGCACGAGAGCATCAACGACAACGGGATTCGCAAGATGCGCCCGGTGGCGTCGCTGCCGGTGGAATCGGGGAAGACGCTGAAGCTTTCGCCAGGCGGCTACCACATCATGCTGGAAGGGCTGAAGCAGGCGCTGACCGCCGGGCAAAGTTTCCCGGTCACGCTCAGCTTTGAAAAAGCCGGTCCGATTGTGGCGACCGTGTCCGTGCGGCAGGGCGGCGCCCACACCATGGATCATGGCCACATGGACATGCACGGCATGATGGACATGCGCTGAGCCCACAGGGTTGAGGGCGGGGCGTTGCGCGCTCAGCGATAGCCGTGCCAGCCACCACCCCAACCGCCGCCGCCCCAGCCGCGATAGCCGCCGCCCCAGCCCCAGCCGCCGCCGACCCCGATCGCGACGGTCGGGCCGTAATAGGCCGGGCCATAGGGGTAGCCATACGGATACGGGTAATACGGGGCGCCATAGGCGTAGGCGGGGTAGGGGTAGCCGCCGGGCGGCGACTGGACGCTGTCGCCCCTCGAATACATGCACTGCGTGTAGCCGACGTCGTAGCGCTGCTGCACGTAGCCGGCGGAAGCGTAGGCGTTGTTCGCGCCGACAGCGCTGCCCGCCACCAGGCCGGTGGCGGCGCCAATGGCGGCCCCGGCGCCCGCCGCGCCCCCAGCGGCGCCGATCGCCGCGCCCGCCGCGGCGCCGAGCGCCGTGCCGACCACCGCGCTGCCGACCGCCGCATTGTTGGCCGCCTGCGTCGGGCTGGCGCCCCCGGTTACCGCGGAGGCGTAATAGCGGCAGGCGGCATCGTCCTGCTGGAACGCCTCGAAGCTCTTGCCCTGGCCGGGCAAGGCCATGACGGAGGGGCCGGCCGGCGGCGGCACCGCGCAGGCCGACAGCGCCAGCGCACCGGCGGTGAGGCCGATCAGACCGGCAGGCGATGAAAAGCGACGCATGGTTCGAAATCCTTGCTCCGGCCGCCGGATCAAGATCCGGCATGGTCCCGGCTAAATTACGGCGAACCGGCTGCGCAGCGGGTAACATAGTGTGTCCCGGCCTCCGGCGAGAGATGCCGCGCCGTGCGTTTTCCCGTTGCCAGGCCGCGCACCGTCCCGTTTCGAGCGTTGGCACCAAAACCGATTTCAACACCGGGGGCACCGTGAAACGCATCGTCAGTTGCGGCGTGATCGTGACGGACGGGGTGCGGCTGCTCCTGGGCCACGCCACGCGCTCGCCGCGCTGGGACATCCCGAAGGGGACCGCGGAGCCCGGCGAGGACCTGCGCGCCGCCGCCCTGCGCGAACTGGAAGAGGAAACCGGCCTGGCCCCGCCGCCCGACTCGCTGCGCGACCTCGGCCAGCGCCGCTACCGGCCCGGCAAGGACCTGGCGCTGTTCCTGTGGCGGCCGGACACCCTGCCTGACCCGCGGACGCTGGTCTGCCGCTCGACCTTCGTCACCCCGCGCGGCGAGGTGCTGCCGGAGTTCGATCGATTCGGCCTGTTCTCCTGGGACGATGCGCTGGCCCGCGTCGGCAAGGCGATGGCGGCGGAGCTGGCAGCGATCAGGCCGGCCTGCGCCAGCCCGGACCCACCCGACCCGTAATCGTCAAGCCGGCATGCGTTGACGCCATGCAACGCCATGAGAGACTGACAGTTTGGCATCCTGGCACCAGCACATCATGGCGTATCAGCACCCATCCCGGCCGGGACCTCCCGGCCAAGTGAACACAGCCTCCCCGGGCGGGGGGTTCGTTCGCGTCGCCGATGCGCCACACTGCGCGAGGCGCCCTCAACCACACCCCCATCATGACCGCCCGGCAGGAGCCACCAACTGAATGGCGCCGAAGATCTATCATTTGCATCCGCTGGTGGCCGGGCCGCTGACGGACTGGCCGGGCCACTTCGCGCGCTGCCGTGACCTGGGGTTCGACGCCGTGTGCCTGGCACCGCCGTTTGTCCCGGGCGAGGGCGGCGACATCTTCGCCACCGCCGAGCATGAGGCGCTGCACCCGGCGCTCGGCTCGCGCGACAGCGCCGATGCCGCGCTGGCCCACGCCGCCCTGGCCGCCGCCAGCCAGGGGCTCGCGCTCCTGCTGGATGTCGCGCTGGACCGGGTTGCCGCCAACGCCTCGCTGCGCCGTTACGGCGACTGGTTCGGCGTCGCCGACTCGCCCGACCCGCGCCGGCCGGGTCGGGCCGGGCTCGTCTACGCCCGCTTCGATCGCCCCGAAGTGGCCGACGGGCTGTCCGCCTGGTGGCTCGAACGGCTGACCCGGCTCGCGCAGGCCGGCCTGGCCGGGTTCCGCTGCCTGGAGCCGGACGGCGTCCCGCCTGCGGTCTGGCGCCGGCTGATCGCCGCCGTGCGGGCGGCCGTCCCCGGCACCAGCTTCATCGCCTGGACCCCCGGGATGGATCGCGCCGCCATCGGCCGCCTGGCCGGTTGCGGCTTCGACTTTGTCGGCAGTTCACTCGCGTGGTGGGACGAGCGTGCGCCCTGGCTGGTCGAGGAAGCCGAGTGGCTCCGCCGCATCGCTCCGAGCCTCGCCGCGCCCGAGCCCTCATTCGCCGAGCGCCTGGCGTGGCGGCTGCCGCAGGGCGCCGATCCGCGCGCCGCCTACGCAAACGCGATCCGGGTCGCGGCGGCGACCGCGAGCGGCCTGTTCGTCCCGATGGGGTTCGAATACGCCGCCCGCCGGCCGTTCGATGCCGCGACCGCCACACCCGACGATCTGCACCGCGCGCGGGAAGCGGCGCCGGCGGGCCTTGCCGACGACATCCGCGCGGCCTGCGCGCTGGTGGACCGCGTGGCGGCGCTCGGGATCGATGGCGAGATGCGGCTGCTGACCGAACCGGGCGCGACGGTCACCGCGCTGCTGCGGGCCGACGCGCCGGACGTGCGCAACGCAACCCGCGCCGCGGTCATACTGATCAACCCGGTCCTGGTGACGGCCGAACCGCCCGCGGCCGCGACCCCGGCCGGTCCGGCCGCGCCGCCGATCCTGCCGCCGCAGGCCGGGGCCGCGTTCGGCGCGCCGGAGCCGGTGGACGGCCCGCCCGACCCGGCCGCGCCGCTCACCCCCGGCGAGGTCCGCGTGCTGGCCTACACGCGCACCGCCGACGTGACGCTCGCCGCGCCGCCGCCGATTCCGGACCTGGCGGCGATGACCGCCGCCCGCATCGCCATCGAGGCGCTGTCGCCGCAGGTACCCGGCGGCGACTACGCAGTGAAGCGCGTGGTCGGCGAGACCCTGTTCGTGACCGCCGACATCATCCCGGACGGCCACGACGTGCTGGCGGCGGAGGTGCTGTGGCGCGCCGCCGACGAGTCCGGCTGGCACCGCGTGCCGATGCGGCTGGCCGGCAACGACAAGTGGGAGGCACGGTTCGCGCCGACCCGGATCGGCGCTCACGTCTTCACCATCGAAGCCTGGTGGGACATCTGGGCCACCTTCCACCACGACCTGACGGCCAAGCACGAAGCCGGGCTGGTGGTGACGCTGGAGCTGGAGGAGGGCCGGCAGAAAATCGAGGCCGCCGCCGGCCGCACCGCCGGCGAGGTGCGCGCCACGCTGCGGGCGCTGCTCGACCGTTACGCCGCGCTCGATGAGCCGGCCCGCATCGCGCTGCTGCTGTCGGATGATGTGCGCCAGGCGATGCGCGCGGCCGACAACCATCCGTTCGCCGCGCGGCACCATCCGGTGCGGCTCGACATCGATCGCCCGCAGGCGGTGTTCGCAAGCTGGTACGAGATGTTCCCGCGCTCCGCGACCGACGATCCGGCGCGGCATGGCACGTTCGACGACGTGGCGCTGCGGCTGCCGGCGATCCGCGCGATGGGCTTCGACGTGCTGTATTTCCCGCCGATCCATCCGATCGGCACCACCAACCGCAAGGGGCGCAACAACAGCCTGCACGCGCAGCCGGGCGAGCCGGGCAGCCCGTATGCGATCGGCGGCGTGGAAGGCGGGCACGATGCCATCCACCCCGAACTCGGCACGCTCGATAGCTTTCTGCGCCTGATCGAGGCGGCGAAGGCGAACGGGTTGGAGATCGCGATCGACTTCGCGGTGCAATGCTCGCCCGACCATCCCTGGCTGAAGCAGCACAAGGACTGGTTCTCCTGGCGGCCGGACGGATCGCTGCGCTACGCCGAAAACCCGCCGAAGAAATATGAGGACATCGTCAACCCCGACTTCTACGCGCCGGCATCGTTCCCGTCGCTGTGGCTCGCGCTGCGCGACGTGGTCGCGTTCTGGGCGAAACAGGGCGTGCGGATTTTCCGCGTCGACAATCCGCACACCAAGCCGATCCCGTTCTGGCAGTGGATGATCGCCGATATCCGCGCGCACTATCCGGACGCGCTCTTCCTGGCCGAGGCGTTCACCCGGCCCAAGGTGATGTACCGGCTGGCCAAGGCGGGGTTCACCCAATCGTACACCTACTTCACCTGGCGCGACACCAAGCAGGAAATGACCGAGTACCTGGTCGAGCTGAACCAGGCCCCGGTGCGCGAGTTCTTCCGGCCCAACTTCTTCGTCAACACGCCCGACATCAACCCGGTGTTCCTGCAGAATTCAGGCCGCGGCGGCTTCCTGATTCGCGCCGCGCTGGCCGCGACACTGTCCGGCCTGTGGGGGATCTATTCCGGCTTCGAGATCTGCGAGGCGGCGCCGCTGCCGGGGCGCGAGGAGTATCTCGACTCGGAAAAATACCAGATCCGCGTGCGCGACCGGACTGTCCCCGGCAACATCGTCGCCGAGATCGCCGCGCTGAACCGCATCCGCCGCTCGCACCCGGCGTTGCAGACCCATCTCGGCGTTACGTTCTACAGCGCGTTCAACGACCAGGTGATGCTGTTCGGCAAGGCCACGCCGGCGCGGCATGAGATCATCCTGGTCGCCGTCAGCTTCGACCCGCATGCCGTGCAGGAGGCGAACATCGAAGTGCCGCTCTGGGAATTCGGGCTGCCGGATGGCGGCACGGTCGACGTCGCCGACCTGATGCGCGGCACGCGCTTCACCTGGACCGGCAAGATCCAGCGCGTCCGGCTTGATCCGGCCGACCTGCCGTTCGCGATCTGGCAGCTCACCGTACCGGCGGGGGCGCGATGAATATCCTGACCGCCACCCCGTCCGAGGCGGAACCGACCACCGTCTCCGCGGACCCGCTTTGGTACAAGGACGCGATCATCTACCAGCTCCACGTGAAGTCGTTCTTCGATTCCAACAACGACGGAATCGGCGATTTTCCGGGGTTGATCTCCAGGCTGGACTACATTGCCGATCTCGGCGTGAACACGATCTGGCTGCTGCCGTTCTACCCGTCGCCGCGGCTGGACGACGGCTACGACATCAGCGACTACCGCGGCGTCCATCAGGATTACGGCACGCTGCACGACGTGAAGCGGTTCATCGCCGCGGCGCACGCGCGCGGCATGCGGGTGATCACGGAGCTGGTGGTCAACCACACCTCCGACCAGCACCCCTGGTTCCAGCGCGCCCGCACCGCCAAGCCGGGTTCGGTTTGGCGCGACTTCTACGTCTGGTCGGACACCGACCAGAAATACGCCGGGACTCGCATCATCTTCATCGACTCCGAACGGTCGAACTGGACCTGGGACCCGGTCGCGAATGCGTATTACTGGCACCGCTTCTACTCACATCAGCCGGACCTGAACTTCGACAATCCGCGGGTGATGAAGGAGGTGCTGGGCGTCCTGCGCTACTGGCTGGAAATGGGGGTGGACGGGCTGCGGCTGGACGCGGTGCCGTACCTGATCGAGCGCGAGGGCACCAACAACGAGAACCTGCCGGAGACGCACACCGCGCTGAAGCGCATCCGCGCCGAGATGGACGCGCATTTCACCGACCGCATGCTGCTGGCGGAAGCCAACCAATGGCCCGAGGACACCAAGGACTATTTCGGCGACGGGGACGAATGCCACATGGCGTTCAACTTCCCGCTGATGCCGCGCATGTACATGGGCATCGCGCGCGAGGACCGGTTTCCGATCACCGACATCCTGCGCCAGACGCCGGAGATCCCGCCCACCTGCCAGTGGGCGATCTTCCTGCGCAACCATGACGAACTGACACTGGAGATGGTCACCTCCAGCGAACGCGACTTCCTGTGGGAGACCTACGCCGCCGACCGGCGCGCGCGGATCAATCTCGGCATCCGCCGCCGGCTGGCGCCGCTGCTGGAAAACGACCGCCGGCGGATCGAGCTGCTGAACTACCTGCTGTTCTCGATGCGCGGCACGCCGGTGATCTATTACGGCGACGAGATCGGCATGGGCGACAACATCCACCTCGGCGATCGCGACGGGGTCCGCACGCCGATGCAATGGTCGCCCGACCGCAACGGCGGCTTCTCCCGGGTGGACTACGCGCGCTGCGTGCTGCCCGCCGTGATGGACCCGCTGTACGGGTTCGAGACGGTGAACGTCGAATCGCAGCAGCGCGAGCCGTACTCGCTGCTGAACTGGATGCGCCGCACGCTGGCGGTGCGCCGCCAATACCAGGCGTTCGGTCGCGGCACGTTCCGGCTGCTGTATCCGAAGAACCGAAAGATTCTCGCCTATCTGCGGGAGCACGAGGGCACCACCATCCTGTGCGTGGCGAATCTGGCGCGCACGCCGCAGGCGGTGGAACTCGACCTCGCCGAGTTCGTTGGCCGTGTGCCGATCGAGCTGGATGGCGGATCGGTGTTCCCGCCGATCGGCCAGCTCAGCTACGTGCTGACGCTGCCGCCGTTTGGTTTCTATTGGTTCTTGTTGTCGGAGGAGGCGGGCTGGCCATCCTGGTACCGGCCCGCACCGGAGCCCATGCCCGATTATCAGACGATCGTGATGCGCAGGGGATTGGTCGAGGCGCTGACCGCATGGCGCGGCCTGGTGGAGAGCGAGGTCCTGCCGCCCTACCTCGCCAAGCGCCGCTGGTTCGGCGCCAAGGACCAGACGCTGCGCGGCGTGCGGATCGCCCTGCTGGCGTCCCTGCCGGTGACGGAAAACGAGGTGGTGCTGGCGGAGATCGAGGCCGACACGCCCTCCGGCACTACCCGCTGGCTGCTGCCGCTGGCCACCTTCTGGGAGGATCGGCAGGCGAGCGGGCCGCTGCCGGCGCAGCTCGCGCTCGCCCGGGTGCGTCGCGGCGGTCGCGTCGGCCTGCTGACCGACGGCTTTGCGCTGCCGGAGTTCGCTCGCGCGGTGATGGCCGGGTTTGCCTCACGCGCGGAGGTTCCCACCCCGGACGGGCAGCTCCGCTTCGAACCGACCGCGCTGATCGACAGCATCAGCATCCCGCACGACACGGAGATGACCTGGCTGACGGCGGAGCAGTCGAACAGCTCCATGATCATCGGCAGCATCGCGATCCTGAAGATCTTCCGCAGGGTCACGGACGGCCCGCACCCGGAAGGCGAGATGGGCCGCTACCTGACCGAGCAGGGCTTTGCCAACACGCCGCCCTTGCTCGGCGAGATGGTGCGGATCGGCGCCGACGGCACGCGGCACGCGCTGGCCATCGCACAAGGTTTCGTGCGCAACCAGGGCGACGCCTGGAGCTGGACGCTCGACCTGCTGGTGCGCGGCCTGTCCGACCTCGCCAGCGGCGACGCGGCAGCGGTGGCGGATGCCGAGCGGCACCAGGAATACGCCCAGTTCGCTCGCCTGCTTGGTGAGCGGCTGGGGCAGATGCACGCCATCCTGGCGCGCCCGTCGGACGATCCGGCCTTCGCGCCGGAGCGCGCGGGGCCGGAAGTCGCAGAGCATTGGGCGTCGCAAGCGGAGGCGCAGCTTGCGG
>Ga0302196_10002838_pt1 | contig 16086 bp, 13 predicted proteins | sample II_Bog_N1_3_FD_198794 | JGI IMG/M metagenome (GOLD analysis project Ga0302196, IMG submission 198794) | Peat permafrost microbial communities from Stordalen Mire near Abisko, Sweden - II_Bog_N1_3 | ecosystem: Environmental > Terrestrial > Soil > Wetlands > Peat | place: Sweden: Abisko...
CGTGCTCGACATCCTGAGCAAGGGTCGGGTGGACCTCATCGTCGCCGGAGGATACGTGCATGAGGAGTTCGCCATGTTCGACGTGCCCATGAGTGAACGGGGCAAGCGGGTGACCGAGGCGGTCACCGTGTTGCGGAGTGCCTTCTCGGGCCAGCCGTTCGACTATCGGGGCCGGACCGTCCACATCACCCCGGCGCCGTACCGACCGGGTGGCCCTTCCATCTCGCTCGGCGGCAGCAGCAAACCCGCCGCGGTCCGGGCCGCCCGTATCGCCGACGGCTTCGTGCCCTCCGTGCCCGAGGTGTGGACCTACTACCGAGACGAGGTCGTGGCGCTCGGTCGGCCCGACCCCGGCCCCTGCCCCGTTGGCCCCAACCAGGTGGTGGCGTTGGCCCACGATCCCGACGAGGGATGGGAGCGCATGGCCCCGTTCTTCCTGCACGAGACCAACGCCTACGGTGCCTGGCAGGCCCAGGACGACGTGGCCAGTCCCTTCCACACCGTGACCGACGCCGACGCACTGCGTGCTTCCGGACAGTATCGGGTGGTGAGCCCCGGGCAGTTCGTGGAGGAGCAGCGGGCCTCGGTGTTCCCCTTCGCCCTCTTCCATCCCCTGTGCGGGGGCATGCCCGTCGACCTGGCCTGGTCCAGCCTGCGACTCTTCGAGGACGAGGTGCTCCCGGCCTTCCGTTAGTCGGCCGTCCCCGGCGCGGACCCGCTCAGGAGCCCAATGGGCGGAGCATCGGGCCATCGAGGATCTCCAGGGCCCGGTCGAGGAGACCCAAAGGGTCGGGGATCGAGGGATCATCGGCCCACAGCGTCATCACCTCGTCGACGACCAGGAGGGCGGAACCGGCCACCAGATGGGGTGTAAGCGGATCATGGTCGCCGAACCACGGTGCCAGAGCATCGGCCAGCCGATCGCGATTGCGGCGTTGCTCCTCCAGCCACCGCCCCCGTAGGACGGGAGTGTCACGGAGCATCCGTTGGAAGGCCCGGGCCGAGTCGGGATCCTCGCATACGGGGGCCAGCGAGGCGGCGAGCATCGCCCTGAGGACCGACCGCAGGCTCTCCCGGTTGTCGTGCCCGGCCAGGTGGTCGAGGAGGTCGTCCATGGTGGTGCTGGCGATGGCCGTGATCACGTCCTCCTTGCACGGGAAGTACCGGAAGAACGTGCGGGGGGAGACGTCGGCTGCGTCGACGATGTCCTGAACGGTGGTCGAGGGATAGCCGCGCTCGAGGAAGAGCCGGGCCGCCGCCTCGGCCAACTCCCGGCGGGTGCGTTGCTTGTTCCGCTCAATCAGGCCACTGGTCATCCATCCCCCACTTCGCCGATCGCCGCAGCCTACCCGCTTTGCGCCTTTTTGGCATGCTCTGCCACACTGGCGTAGTGCGTCACATCCAACCACCGGGACCCCAACCATGACCGCCGGGACCACACGGGGCACGAGGCGGGCAGGCCTGCGGGCGAACCCGTGGTTGACCCTGGTCAGCGTGGCGCTGGGTGTCATCATGGTCGGCATCGACGGGTCGGTGGTGGCCGTGGCCAACCCGTATATCGGCAAGGACCTGCACGCCTCACTGGCCGACCTGCAGTGGGTCACCAACTCGTACCTCCTGGTCATCGCCGTCATGTTGATCCTCGGGGGAAAGCTCGGCGACCGGTTCGGCCGCCGTCGGGTCTTCCTCATCGGCGTCACCGGGTTCGCCCTCACGTCCCTGGCCATCGGTCTGGTCGGGACCATCGACGGGGTGATCCTCCTCCGCGGGCTCCAGGGGGCCTGTGGCGCGCTTCTCCTCCCCAACACCCTGGCCCTCCTCCGGGCCGCCTTCCCCCCCGAGGAGCTCAACCGGGCCGTGGGGATCTGGGTGAGTGCGTCGGCCACGGCCACCGCGGCCGGCCCGATCGTCGGCGGGATCTTCGTGGAGCACATCTCGTGGCAGAGCGTGTTCTACATCAACGTCCCCATCGGAGCCGTGGCCTTGGTGGTCGGGGCACTGGTACTGAACGAGACGAGGGAGTCGACCCGCCAGCGCTTCGACATCCCCGGGGTCATCACGCTGGCCGTCGGGCTGCTGGCCATCGTCTACGGACTGATCAAGGCCCAGAGCTGGGGATGGGGAAGCGCCCGGACCCTCGGCGTGATCGCTGCCGGTCTCCTCCTCCTGGCCGCCTTCGTAGCGGTCGAGCGCGTGGTCCGTGACCCGCTGGTCCCGCTGCGAATCTTCCGTACACGAGCTGTCTCGTTGAGCACGGTCATCGTCCTCCTCAACTTCTTCGCCCTGTTCGGTGTGCTGTTCTTCGTCTCGCTCTATCTGCAGAGCGTCCATGGATTCAGTCCCGTGGGAGCCGGGCTGCGGCTCCTGCCCCTCACCATCACCTTCGCCTTCTCCGGGCCGGTGGGAGCCCGTCTCACGACCCGGTTCGGGCCCTGGTTCCCCATAACCGCGGGGCTCCTGGCGTCATCGGTGGCCCTGTTCTCCCTGCTGACCTTGCAGGTGGACTCCTCGTACGTCCACCTGTGGCCGCCCTTCATCCTGCTGGGACTGGGCATCGGCCTGGTGGTGACGTCGGCCACCGATGCCATCGTGGGGAGCACGCCGGAGGACGACGCCGGCGTGGCCGGTGGCATCCAGACGACGTCGATCCAGCTCGGTGGGGTGCTGGGCACGGCGGTGTGCGGTTCCATCCTGGCCGCCTCGGTGGCGAGCGTGCTCCATGCCGATCTGGTGTCCCGCGGGGTTCCTCCCGGCCTGGCCGACAAAGTGGCCCGGGATGGTGCCGTGGTCTCGCAGGGTCTGGCGCCGGTGCCGGCCGGAGCGTCGGGGAAGGTGGCCGACGCCATCACCCAGGGGAGCCATGCCGCCTTCATGACCGGGCTGCACTCCACCATGCTGGTGGCGGGAGTGGTGACCCTGGCCGGCGCGGCCCTGGGCCCGTTGCTGCGGACGGGCCGGACCCCGCACGACGGGGCTGGGTTGGCCGAACTGGCCGTCGCCGGTGACATCGGGGTGCGGGAGGAGTCGATCGCCAACTAGTGCGCCACCTCGATGCCGCGCCCGGTGCGCCGGTCGCCGAGAAGGGGCCGGCCCGGGTTACGACGGTTCGATCACCACGCGGATGGCCCCACGGGTCCGATCGGCGGCCACACGGAACGCCTCTGCGGCGTCCTCGATGGGATAACGGTGCGTGATGACGGTCCGGACGATGTCCGGGTCTGCCGCCAACATGGCCGCCGCATCCTCCATCTCCCGGCCCTGTGCATGGGCGCAGTATCCCAACGACGGGATGATCCGGGCCTCACGGTGGAACAGGGGCATCCAGTCCAACTGCACCGGGCCGAAGTGCACGCCGAGGACGACGATCGTCCCACCGGGTGCCACCAGCTCACCGCACCGGGCCAGGCTGGCTGCGGTCCCTGCTGCCTCGACGACCACGTCGTACAGACCGTGCGGGCCGATGCGGGCGCCCAGACGCTCACCGGCCTCCCGCTGGTGCGGATGACGCGCCTCGAGGGCGATCTCCTCACCGCCTTGCCGCCTGGCCCCGGCCACGGCAAGCAACCCCAGGGCTCCCGCACCGACCACGGCGACCCGCGTGCCCGGCCCGGTGCCGGCGAGCCGCACCGCGTGCCACGAGACCGCGGCCGGCTCGACGATGGAGCCGTCACGCACCTCGATCCCTGCAGGCAGAGGCACCAGGCGCTCGGCCGGGGCCCGGAACTGCTCGGCCATCCCCCCGTCGGCGCCGATCCCGAGGGCCCGCTCACCGTGCGTCGGGCACAGGTTGTAGGCGCCGCGCTCGCACTGGTCACAGGCCAGGCAACCGTAGATGGCCTCCACGACAACGGGGGTGCCGTCGGCGCGGATACCGGCAAGCTCATGACCCAGGATGTTCCGGCTCCCGAAGCGGATGTAGCTCAGGTCCGAGCCACAGACACTCGTCGCCCGCATCTCGAGGAGCTCACCGGACCCCGGTGGCTCATCGACCTGTACCACCGCCACCCCACCGTCAACACTGCGCACCGCCTTCATCCCGGACCCACTCTCCTATCGATCCTCTCGTCTCGATGCTGTGTTCGTCTCGATGCTGTGTTCGTCTCGATGCTGTGTTCGTCTCGACGCTGTGTTCGTCGGGACCCATCGGGACCCATCCGATCCTCATCGGGCCGGCCCCGGTTCGGGTCAGCTCTGGCCCATCTTGCGGAAGTCCCAACTGACGATCTTCTCGGGCACCACACGCAGCCACCCATGCCGGCCGTCGTGGGTGAACGAACCCCCGGCGTACTTGTCGCCGAACCGTCGCTCCGGTTCGACCAGCTCCTCATGGGGCTCGCCGCTGCGGGGAATCTCGCCCACCGGCACGGCCCGGCCCCTGATCTCGACCCCGCGCAGCTCGCCGAAGCCGTCACCGGTATCGATCAGCACGCTCACCCGGGGATCGCGCTCGAGGTCCGTCCAGCGTTGGCTCTTCACGATGGAGGTGAGCCACAGGGCCTCGCCGTCCCATACGTACCAGAGCGCAGTCAGATGGGGACCGTGGGTCCCGGTGGAAGCCACCCGGCACGTGCGCTCCCCGTCGAGGAAGGCGTCCCGTTCCTCGGAGGTCATGGCGATGCGCCGTGACCGTCGTTGTTCCTTCATGGCTCCTCCTTGGTCATCGGGCCGATGACGTTGGCGTTGCCCGTCGGCACCCGGCCCCGCCCGGACCCGCCCGTCGGTCAGGACGTGGAGCCGGTCCCGATGCCGTGGAAGATCAGGTCCCAGAGGTCCTCGGCCGAACCCTGCCCTTCGGGGTCGACGGACAGGCCGCCGATGGTGGACGAGAACGAATTGAACATGATCGCCTCCAGGACGACCCCGACGATCGGTCCGTGATGGGGCCCGGATCGGACGGCCCCGGCGGCTGCCGCCCCGTCCAGCACCTCTTCGAACAGCGTGACGAGCGGTGCGAACACCCGGGCCGCTTCCTTCGGATGTTCGGTCAGCAGCTGTTGGGCGAACTCGGCCATGAACGGTGCCCGCCCGTTCACCGTGGACCCCTCGTCGGGCGTCGGCCGGCACAGGCGGTAGTACTCCACCACGAAGCAGTGGAGGCGTTCGAGGGGATCCTTCTCGCCGGTCACCTTCTCCCGTAGGTACTCGGTCGTGGTGCGGACCGACTCCTCGAAGAGGGCCAGCAGGAGCTCGTGCTTGCCCCCGAAGTACTGGTAGAAGCTGCGGAGCGACTGGCCGGACCGGTCCACGACCTCCTGGACTGTGAAGTCCTTGCCTGAGCCGGAGTTGAACAGCTCGATGGCGGCATCGAGGAAGCGCTGCACCCGGGTCTCGGCCCGGAGCCGGGCGGAGTCCAACGATCGCGCCACGGCCTGCTCCCGCCAACTGAGGCTGTCGGGCTCCTGCGGCTCGGCCGCTACGTCGGAGTCTGTCACTGGGGAAATGCTACCCGATGGTCGGGTATAGAGGGAATCTCCTATCGGGGGGACGAGTGGTTCGGATCAGGAGAATGAAGTTCTATCCGAGGCCATCGACCCCCGGAACCAGCGGAGAAGATCCCTGGTCGGACGGGCATACGGTGACGGGGCCGGGCCGATCGGATTCGGATGGAGGCTACCTGTCGAGCCTCAGGATTCCCGCTCCCGGGCCAGGATCCGGTCCAGGTTGGCCCGCAGCTCGGGGGAGGTGAAGGACCGGTCCTCGGCGCTCAACGCGAAGTCGAGCGTGGCCACGACCGCCCGCTCGAGATGCAGGTTGAGGATCCGCTTCGTATCCTCCACGGCCCGCCGGGGCAGTCTGGCGATCTTGTGGGCACAGGCCAGGGCCCGGTCCATCACCTCGCCATCGGGGCAGACGTGGTTGACCAGCCCGATCTCTGCCGCCCGCCGGGCGGGGATGCGGTCGCCGGTGAGGGCGTACTCCTTGGCCAGCTGCAAGCTGATCATGAGCGGCCAGGTCACCGGGCCTCCGTCGGCCGCCACCAGCCCCATCAGCACGTGGGGGTCGGCCAGGTGCGTGCTCTCGGCCATGAACACGATGTCGGACAGGGCCACCAGGCTGCAGCCCAGTCCGACGGCGGGTCCGTTGACGGCGGCGACGATGGGCACCCGGCACCCCACCATGCCGGTCACGATCTGACGGCCGTGGGCCAGTGTCTCCGAACGGCGATCCTCATCGCGGGAGAGCTCATCGAGGTAGGTGAAGTCGCCACCGGCGGAGAACGCCTTGCCGTTGCCGGTGAGCACGACCGCACGCGCCTCGACATCGGCATCGATCTGGGGGAACAGTTCGGCCAGGCCCCGGTGGAGCGCATGGTTGGTGGCGTTGAGCTGCTCGGGCCGATTCAGACGGACCACGCGGACCGGTCCGTCGACGAGGACCTCGAGCTCATCGGGAACGACATACCCGGTCATGACGACGGCACACCGACGACCGGGCGGGCCATCGGCCGGCGTGACTTCGTGGACGGTTCCATGCGCTTCCTCCGGGTCGTGGGCGATGTGGCGGTGACGTCGGTCGGTGCGGACCGGGCCGTCCCGTCCCCCCTCGTTACCACCCCGGGGGCGGAGGCGGTGGTCCGACGACGGGCGGAGCCGGTCATCAACCGGGCAGACCGAGGATCCGACGAGCCACCAGGTTCCGCTGGATCTGCGACGTCCCCCCCATGACGCTCTGGGCCCGGCTGTACAGGTAGGTGTGCAACGGGGTGTCGTCACCCCCGCCGTGGGCCGCTCCGCCGATGCTCAGGGACGCGTGGCCCACGGACTGCTCCACCCAGGTCATGAGCAGTTTGTCCACCGAGCCCTGCGGTCCGTGGGTGATCCCGTCCAGCCTTTCGGACAGGCGCCGGCGCACGTGCAGGCGCAGCATCTCCACCTCGACCGTGGCCCAACCCAGTTCGCGCTGGTGCTCGGGTCGGACGCTCCCGCGGTGCTCGTGCACCCTGCGGGTGAGATCGTTGACCACCTTGCTGTACCGGGCCACGTAGCCGAGCTCGCCGGGCTCCCGCTCGTGGCTGACCACGGTCATGGCCAGGGGCCAGCCCTCACCCGGCTCCCCGATCATGTTGGCGGCAGGGACCCGGGCGCCGTCGAAGACCACCTCACCGAACTCCTTGGTCACCCCGTTGATCATCCGGAGCGGCCGCTGCTCGATGCCGGCCTGGTGCATGGGCACGGCGAAGGCCGAGATGCCCCGGTGCTTGGCCACGTCATGGTCGGTTCGGGCCAGGAGGAGGCACCACTCGGCGTCGTCGGAGTAGCTCGTCCACACCTTGTGTCCGGTGATCACGAACTCGTCACCGCTCCGATCGGCCCGGGTGCTCAACGAGGCCAGGTCGGATCCGGCATCGGGCTCGCTGAACCCCTGGCACCACCGGTCGCGCCCGTTGACGATGCCGGGCAGGAATCGCTGTCGGATCGCCCCGCTCCCGTGCTCGAGCATGCCCTGGACCAGGTAGCCGAGACTCGGTCGGGGTGGGGCTCCGGCGAGGGCGAGTTCCTCGTCGACGATCACCTCGTAGACCGTGGGGAGCGCGTGACCGCCGATGGCCGTGGGCCACGACATGCCGAAGAAGCCGGCGTCGTAGAGCGCCTGGTGCCATGCCGCCATGCCCGCCCAGTACGCATCATCGGTCGATGACGTCGGGAGGCCCGGATTGTGGTCCTCCAACCACGCCCGCAACCGCTGGCGGAACACCGACTCCTCCGGTGCGTCACGGAAGTCCATGGTCGCCTCCGATGCCCCGGTGGCGCAGGACCCGGGTCACGCTGGCCTCGGCGTCGCCGAGCAGGTCGCCGGAGAGCAGGGATCGCCGGAGGTATACGTGGGCCAGGCACTCCCAGGTGTTCCCGGTGCCCCCGTGGACCTGGATGACCGTCTCGCACACCTGCCGGGCGGCACGGGTGCAGTAGGCCTTGGCCACCGCCGCCGCGTCCAGGGCCTCGGCGGTGGGGAGCTCGTCCACCGCCCATGACGCGTGCAGGGTCACACTGCGGGAACCCTCGGTCAGCACGTGGGCATCGGCCAACAGGTGCTGGACGGCCTGGAAGGATCCGATGGCGGCACCGTACTGGTGGCGCTCCGTGGCATAGGCGGTGGCCAGCTGCACCGCTCCCTCCATGACGCCGACCAGGTCGGCGCAGGCCAGAGCCAGGCCCAGCGCCGTCCAGCGGTCGAGTGCCTCCTCCGTGAAGGGACGGGTGGCCCCAGGTACGGGCACCACCTCGATCCCGGGGTCGAGGACCGTCGACGGTCGGGTGAGATCGGGCCCCACCGGGTCCGGATGCAGTCCCACCTGGGCCAGATGGGCGCCGTCAGCCCCGACGATCAGCAGCAGGGCCCGGGACGCGCCCTGCCCGTCGACGGCCACACCCTGCGCGGCCCCACCCGGGACCACCCGGGCCACCGAGGTGAGGCCGGGATCGAACACCACCGTCTCGAGCACGCCGCTGGCTGCCACCCCGGCCATCCTCCTCAGCTCACTGGCCAAGGTGGGCCCGAAGAACGACACCTCGGCCAGTCCCCGCCCGAGGGCCTCGGCGAGGATGCCCACCTCCACCCCCGAGGCCAGCGGTGCGTCGCCGTCGGTTCCGTCCCGGAGATCCCGCCATCCGGCCGCGGTCACCGCCGCATCCAGCTTGGCCGTCCGTTCCGGATCACCGAGGTCTCTTACGGCGTGGGGGCCGAGTTGGTCGACGAGCCGGACGGCCGAGTCCCGGAGGGCCTGCTGTTCAGTCGACAGCCGGGTGTCCATCAGCTCTCGCCCCGTCCCGCCCGCAGCGGGGCCGACCACTCGTCCCGGAGTGTCCGACGCAACACCTTGCCCGAGGGGAGACGTGGTATCTCCTCCACCACCACGAGGTAGCGCAGGCGCTTGTAGGTGGCCAGCGAGTCGGCCACCAGGGCCTGCAGCTCACCCTCGGCCAGGGGCAAATCCGGGTCGAGGGCCACGGCGGCCGCGGGCACCTCCCCCGCCCGGTCGTCGGCCACGCCGAACACGGCGCAGTCGAGCACGGCCGGATGGCGCAACAGCACGGCCTCCACCTCGGCCGGCGCCACCTGGAACCCGCTCACCTTGATCATCTCCTTGGACCGGTCGGTCAGATGGACCCAACCCTCGGGCTCGAGCCATCCGACATCTCCCGTCCGGTACCAGCCGTCGGCGAAGGCGTCAGCCGAGGCCTCATCGGGGAGGTACCCGGCCATCACCGACCCGCTCATCACCTGGATCTCCCCGGTCCCCCCGGCGGGCAGGACAGCGCCGGTCTCGAGATCGACGATCCTGAGCTCGATCCCCGCCGGGGGCAGTCCCGCCGAATCCAGGCGCCACTGGTCGGGACGGCCGATCGGGTTGGCGGCGATCACCGGCACCTCACTGGCCCCGTAGGCCGGCAACCACCGCACACCGGTTCGCTTGGTCACCAGCTCGGCGACACTCTCGCTCACCGGCGTCGCGCCCCACATGATGTAGCGGAGCGAGGAGAGGTCGTGGTCCTCGAGGCGCGGGTGGTTGGCCAAGGCCAGGGCAATGGGTGCCACCGCCATCTCCAACGTCATCCGCTCGTCGGCGATCCGGGCCAGCACCTCGTCGAGGTCGAACCGGCGGTGCAGTCGGACCGTGGACCCGGCGGACACCGCGGCCAGCAGGTTCAGGAGCCCGAGGATGTGGGAGGGCGGGGTGGCTACCTGGAAGCGGTCGTCCGGGCCCAGCCCGAGTACGGTGACCCAGTGCTCGGTGGCCAGACCCATCGAGGCATGGGTGTGACGGACGGCCTTCGGCATCCCGGTCGTGCCCGAACTGAAGACGAGGACCGACTCGCCATCGTCCCGTACCTCGGCGTCAGGCACCGGGGCCCGGCTGAAGGCGAAGGGGTCGGCTCCCGGGTCGTCGAGGTCGGTGACGGCCCCTTCCCCGAGGAACTCGGTGATCAGGGGCGAGGCATCCGCGTCGGTGACCGCATGCACCGGTCCGGTCAGTGCGAAGGCGTGGCCGACCTCGGCCCGCTTCCACGCCGGACTGATCAGCACCACGGACCCACCGAGCTTGCTGACGGCGTTCACGACCACGATGAACTCCATGCGGTTGGCCATCATGACGGCCACGCGCTCACCGGAGCCGACCCCTCGGGCAGCCAGGTGGCGGGCGAAGGCGTTGCTCAGGGCTTCGAGTTCCCGGAACGACCAGCGCTCGTCCCCACTGCGCAGCGCGTCGCGATCCCCGAATCGGTGCGCGGCGCGCTGGAGGGCCTCGTGCATCAGGACCGATTCCATTGGAAACATTCTTCTCCAATTTGAGATCGACCGTCAACATTTATCAGAGGTACACTTCTCCGATATGCAGACTGCGGACGCGGCCACCATAACCAGCCAGGACGTGCGTGAGGAGATCATCGACACCGTCCGCAGATTCGTCGCCCGAGAGGTCACCCCTGTCGCCTCGGCATTCGAGCACGAGGACCGCTACCCCGCCGACATCATCGAGCAGATGCGATCCCTCGGGCTCTTCGGCATCACCATCCCCGAGGCCTACGGCGGGCTCGGGCTCGACCTGTTGACCTACATCGGCGTCATCGAGGAGCTGGCCTACGGCTGGATGAGCCTGACCGGGGTGATCAACACCCACACCATGGCCGCCACGCTGCTCATGGCCCATGGGAGCGAGGAGCAGAAGCGGCGGTTCCTGCCGGTGATGGCGACCGGCCAGCGGCGGGGCGCCCTGTCGCTCTCCGAGCCCGACGCCGGCAGCGACACCCGCAACCTCTCCTGCAGGGCCCGCCGGGACGGAGACGTGTACGTGGTCAACGGGACCAAAGCATGGGTCACCAACGGCGAGCGCGCCGGTGTGGTGGCCCTGGCCGCCCGCACCGAGGAGGGCATCTCTGCCTTCATCGTGGAGAAGGAGCCCGGGGCCAGCTTCGAGGGCATCTCGGTCGGCAAGCACGTGGGCAAGCTCGGGTACCGGGGTGTGGAGACCGTGGAGATGGCCTACACCGACCACCGCGTGCCCGCGGCCAACCTGATCGGCGAGCCGGGGCGGGGACTGCCCCAGATTCTCGGCGTGCTCGAGGTCGGTCGGATCAACATCGCCTCCCGGGCCGTCGGTGTGGCCCGTGCCGCCTTCGACGCCGCCTTCACCTATGCGCAGGAGCGGAGCACCTTCGGCAAACCCATCGCCGAGCACCAGGCCATCCAGCTCAAGCTGGCCGACATGGCCACGCGACTGGAGGCGTCCCGCCTGCTGACCCGGAACGCCGCCGAGCGCAAGATGGCCGGTCTGCGCTGCGACGTGGAGGCGGGGATGGCCAAGCTGTTCGCCAGCGAGACAGCCCTCGACCTGGCCACCGAGGCCATGCGCATCCACGGAGGGGTGGGTTACACCACCGACCTCCCCGTGGAGCGGTACTACCGCGACGCGCCGCTGATGGTCATCGGCGAGGGCACCAACGAGATCCAGCGGCTGGTCATCGCGCGGGGCCTTCTGGCCCGGGCCCGGCCCTAGAGGCACGGTTCGGCGCCAGGTCATCCGCCCGGTGGGCCAGCTCGGCGAGCACCTCCTCGGTGTGCTGTCCGAGCCGGGGGACGGGCGCATAGCGGTGCCCGGTGAGGTCGGAGAAGGTGACCGGCCCGTTCACGGACCGTTGCACAGTGCCCGTGTCGCCGCCGTCGATCTCCGCGATCCCTCCGTTGGCCAGGAGCTGGGGGTCCATGACCACCTCGGCCGGCGTCTGGGCCGGGGCCCACCACACGCCCTCCCTGTCGAACCGCTCGGCCCAGACGTTCAGGGGGTGCTGGGCGACGATCTCGTCCAGGATGGCGATGACCTCGGTGCGGTGGCGACGGATGGCGCCGGCATCGGCGAACCGCGGGTCGTCGAGGAGGTCGGGCCGGCCGAGGGCGCGGCAGACGGCGGGGATGTGCCGGGCCGCCTCCAGGCCGGTGAAGAAGAACCACCGGCCGTCACCGGCGCGGTAGGGGTTCATCAGGGGCGCCTGGTTCCGATCCCGCGACTCGGCTCGGGCCACCTTGCCCAGCGTCATCTGCAGGCCCAGATCCCATCCCAGCACGTAGGTGCCCGTCCGGAGCAGGGACACCTCGACGACCCGTCCCTGGCCCGTGGCCCGCTGCTCCATCACTGCGGCCAGGAGCCCACCCAGGGCGGCCAGTCCGGTGATGTGGTCCCCGATGCCCCCCCGGGCGTTGAGTGGATTGCCCTCGGCGTCGGCCATCTGGACGGACAGGCCCGAACGGGCCCAGAAGGCCCCGATGTCGTAGGTGGGGCGGTCCCGCTCCTCACCGCGCAGGCCGTACCCGCTGATGCTGCAGTAGACCAGCCGCTGGTGGCGGGCCACGGTGGCGTTGGGCTCGAGGCCGAGGACGTCGAGCGAGTCGGGCCGGAGATTGCTGATGAAGACGTCGGCCGTGTCCAGCAGGTCCTCCATGTGACGGCGGTCCTCGTCCTCGCGCAGATTGAGGACGACGCTGCGCTTGCCCCGGTTGTCCAAGGCGAAGGCCGGGTTGGGCATGTCACTCTCGATGCCGAGCGAACCGAAGACCTGGCGCATGGGGTCGCCGGCCGGCGCCTCCACCTTGATCACGTCCGCCCCCCAGTCGGCCAGCAGCGCGGCCGCCGAAGGGGCGGCCACCCACACCCCCATCTCCACCACCCGGAGACCGGCGAAGGAGGAGAGGCCGATAGCCGTCGGGGTGTCCCGGTCAACCGGGTCGGGGCTCATCCGGCCCCGGCCCGATGGGCATCGGCCTGCAGGCGCAGGACGTCCTTCATGACCTTGCCGGTGGCGTTGACCGGGATCTCGTCGACGAGGGCCACCACCCGGGGGACCTTGTAGTTGGCCATCTGGTCCCGGCACCAGCCGATGATGTCGGCGGGGCCGGTGCCCGTCCTGGCCACGACGAAGGCCATCCCCACCTCGCCCAGGCGCTCGTCGGGGATGCCGATCACCGCGGCCTGACGGACGTCGGGATGGCGAGCCAGGATGTTCTCGATCTCCGCCGGATAGGCGTTGAAGCCCCCGACGATGAACATGTCCTTGACCCGCCCGACGATGGCCAGGCAGCCCGACCCGTCGACGACGCCGACGTCACCCGTGCGCAACCAGCCGTCGGATGAGAGGGCAGCCTCGGTGGCCTCGGGATCGTCGAGGTAGCCGGCCATGACGCTCCCGCCCCGCAGCAAGACCTCACCGGGCACGCCGACGCCCGCGTCGCCGTCGTCGCCCACGATGCGCAGCTCGAACCCGGGCCGTGGCCGTCCGACCGTGGTGGCGATGGTCTCGGGGTCGTCGCCCGGTGAGGTGGCTGCGGCCGTTCCCGCCTCGGTGAGCCCGTAGCCGGTGATCACCGTGGTGAACGGCAGCTCACCGAGAACGCGGCGCACCAGCTCCACGGGGATGTCCGCCGCACCGGTGACCGCCACCCTCAGCGTCGACAGTCGGTAGGTCTCACGGTGGGCATGGTCGAGGATGGACCGGTAGAGCGTGGGAGGTCCCGGCAGCACGGTGACCTGCTCCTCGTCCACGCGGGCCAGGATTCGGTCCACGTCGAACACCGCCTCGGGGAGCATGGTCGCGCCACTGGCCAGGCAGGCGAGAATGCCCGCCTTCAGCCCGAACATGTGGAAGTACGGGTTGACCATGAGGTACCGGTCGTCGGCCGAGAGGCCGGTCATGGCCACCCAGTCGGTGGCCACGCACAAGGTGCGGCCGTGGGTCATGACCACCCCTTTGGGCACGCCCGTGGTCCCCGACGTGAACAGGATGTCCGACGGGTCGTCGGGGCCGACCTCCGAGCACCGTCGATCGACCACCACCCGAGAGGACGGGGTGGCCCGGGACAGGAAGCCGTCCCACGACACGGCCCCGTCGGGCACCGGGCCGTGGGCGACGACGACCGTCTCGAGATCGGGGAGCTCGATGCCGGTGGAACCCAGCATGGCCACATAGTCCGTCCCGAGGAAGTCGGTGACCGTCACCAGCAGCCGGGCCCGGCTCCGGGCCAGGATGTCGGCCGCCTCCGCGCCCTTGAAGCGGGTGTTGATGGGTACGAGCACGGCACCGGCCGCGGCGAGACCGAGCAACGCCACCACCCACTCGGCACAGTTGTGGGCCCAGACGGCCACGCGGTCACCGGGAGCGACACCCGACGCCTCCAGGGCGGCGCCGAACGTACGGGCCTCCTCGGCCAGCTCGGCGTAGGTCAGCCGGGTCGTTCCGTCCTCGATGGCGGTGCGGTGGGGGAACTGCACGGCTGCCGCCGCGGTGATCGCGGGGATGGTCGCCCGGGATCCACCGACGGCGTCGTTCACCGGGCGACGGCGTCGAACACGTTCATCAAGGTGGCCAGGTTCCCACCCATGATCTTGGCGACCGACTCCTCGTCGAGGCCGTCCAGCTCGTCCACGTAGCTGACCGGGTCGGCCAGCCCCTCGGGGTGGGGGTAGTCCGAGCCGAACAGCACATGGTCCACGCCGATCAGCTCGGCCAGGGCCCCGAGGTCCTCCTCCCAGAACGGGCTGATGTAGATGTTCCGCTTGATGACGTCAACCGGGTTCTCGGCGAAGTCCTGGGGCATCTTCTTCCACAGGTCGGCCATGTTCTTGAGCAACGGCTCCACCCAACTGCTCCCGTTCTCGATGACGGCCACCTTGAGGTCGGGGAACCGCGACAGGGCCCCATGGCAGACGAGGGCCGACACGGCGTCCTCCACGGGCCGCCAGGCCGACAGCATGCGGAACGCCTGGGGCTGGAACGGCAGCATCTCGCTGTCGCTGCCCATCCAGTCGTTGGTGTAGCGCTCGTAGCCGCTGTCCGAGGAGTGCATGGCCACCAGCACGTCGTTGTCCACCACCTTCTGCCAGAACGGATCGAACTCGGGAAGGCCGAAGGACCGTGGCCCGCGGAATCCGGGGACCGGCGCGGGCCGGATGAGCACGACCTTGGCGCCCCGCTCGACGACCCACTCGAGCTCCTCGATGGCCCGGTCCACGATGGGCAGGGTGATGACCGGCGTGGCGAAGATCCGTCCCTCGTAGTCGAAGGACCACGTCTCGTGAATCCACTGGTTGAGGGCGTGGATGACGGCGTGGGTGAGCTCGGGATCGTCGCGCATCCGCTCCTCGACCAGGCTGGCCAGGGTGGGGAACATGAGCGCCCGGTCGATCCCCTGCTCGTCCATGAGCTCGAGGCGGGAGGCCGGGTCACGGAAGGCGGGGATGGCCTTCATGGGCTCGCCGAAGATCTCCCGCCGGCTCTTGCCTTCGGGGTTGCCGAACCGGAAGTAGTCCTCTTGCGCCCCCGGGCGGGCCACCACGTCGAAGGTCGGGTTGGGGATGTAGTCGCTGATCCGACCCCGGATCACGATCTTGGTCCGGCCACGCACATCGACGTAGTCGACGGCCCCCTTGTAGCGGTCGGGCAGGTACTTTGTCAGCGCCTCGGTCGTCTCGTACAGATGGTTGTCCGCATCGAACAGCGGGGTGCTCAGGGCTCGGTTCGCCATGGATCCACTTCCTTCGTCGTCCTCAAATGAGAATGGCCCTACGTGGTATGGAGAGTATCGTTTTTTACCGGGCGTCGCCACCTCCCCCGGTCGATGCCGCTGGGTGGCCTCATGAGCCGTCGAACGGGTTTCCGCAGGTCAACAGGGATTGACCGCTGGGGGACACTGGGGCCGGCACCTTGGGCAGTGCGTCCGGCCCACCCGGTTGAGAACGGCCTTCTTTTTTCTGTGCCATGCTAGTTTTGCAGGCTGGCCGCCAGCCGGTACGCCGTGCCTCGGCACCGGCGGGACAGTACGGAGCACGGGGGGTCGGGGGGCGTCGAGCCAACCACCACCATGGACAGCGATAGGGACTCAGATGACCACGATGGAATCCGACATCTACTACGACCCGTACGACTTCGAGATCGACACGGACCCCTACCCGGTGTGGCGTCGCCTGCGGGAGGAGCAGCCCGCCTACTACAACGAGCGCTACGACTTCTACGCCCTCTCCCGCTTTGATGACGTCGACACCTGCTCCAAGCAGTGGGAGACCTACATCTCGAGCAAGGGGACCCTGCTCGAGATCAT
>Ga0302196_10002840_pt1 | contig 16079 bp, 15 predicted proteins | sample II_Bog_N1_3_FD_198794 | JGI IMG/M metagenome (GOLD analysis project Ga0302196, IMG submission 198794) | Peat permafrost microbial communities from Stordalen Mire near Abisko, Sweden - II_Bog_N1_3 | ecosystem: Environmental > Terrestrial > Soil > Wetlands > Peat | place: Sweden: Abisko...
GCTCTAGCGCCGCCTCAAGCAGATCACGCGAGGAGGCGTAGCCGTTGGCCAGATTGCTGCCCAACGCGATCACCACGACATCGTCAATTTGCGTCAACATTTCTAAGCAGGACATTGAAAAAATGACATTTTATCCAAACGATCGCATCGCCTTGTTCATCGATGGCGCCAATCTTTACTCGGCCTCCAAGAGCCTCGGTTTCGATATCGACTACAAGAAGCTGCTCGACGAATTTCGCAAGCGCGGCCTCTTGACCCGCGCCTATTACTACACCGCCCTGGTCGAGGATCAGGACTATTCGCCGATCCGCCCCCTGGTCGATTGGCTGGATTACAACGGCTTCTCGCTGGTGACCAAGACCGCACGCGAATACACCGACGCGCAGGGGCGGCGGCGCTGGCGCGGCGACATGGATATCGAGATCGCCGTCGACATGATGGAGATGGCCCCGCACCTCGACCACATGGTGCTGTTCTCCGGCGACGGCGATTTTCGCCGGCTGGTGCAGGCGGTGCAGCAGAAGGGCGTGCGGGTCACCGTGGTCTCGACCATGAAGTCGCAGCCGCCGATGGCCTCCGACGATCTGCGCCGCCAGGCCGACGCCTTCGTCGATCTGGCCGACCTGTCGTCGATCATCGGCCGTCCAGCCCGCTCGCCCCTGCCCCGGTTCATCCAGGGCGACAGCCCCATCGATCGTGACCGCGATCTGGACGGCGACGCCTGAGGTGGGGACGCCCACCGAGCCGCCGCGTGACTGCCCGCTCTGCCCTCGCCTGGTCGCCTATCGGGCGGAGAATCAGGCGCAAAACCCCGACTGGTTCAACGGACCGGCGCCGTCGTTCGGCGATCCGAATGCGCGGCTGCTGATCGTCGGACTGGCGCCCGGCCGCACAGGCGCCAATCGGACCGGGCGGCCGTTCACCGGCGACCATGCGGGGATCCTGCTCTATGGCACGCTGATCAAGCTGGGCTTCGCCCGCGGCGAATTCAAAGCCAGGCCGGATGACGGGCTGGAATTGGTCGACTGCATGATCACCAACGCCGTGCGCTGCGCGCCCCCCGGCAACAAGCCGCTGCCGGCGGAAGAGGCCCAATGCCGCCCCTTCCTGACCGCGCGCATCGCCGCCCTGCCCCGGCTGAAGGCCATCGTCACCCTGGGCGACGTGTCACGTCGCAGCGTGCTGCGAACCCTGGGGGTGAAAGTCTCCGCCGCACAGGCCGGCCATGGGACCGTGACTGAGGCCGGACCTTACCGCGTGTTCAATAGCTATCACTGCTCGAGGCTGAACACGAACACCGGGCGGCTGACCCCGGCGATGTTCGAGGCGCTGTTCGAGCGGGTGAAGCATTATCTGGCGGGCTAAAGTCAAAAGTTAAGGGTTGAGTTCGAGCGAAACCAATCACCGTCTGAGATCGCCGGTTCACGCGCGCCGCATTCACACCCGGCAAACTCGACGATTGGAACCGACAACGAATAGCGCAACAGAAATCAATTCCGCGGAACAAGAATCGCAGGGACGCAGAAGGTCTGAACGCTCATGCCAATGCCGCGCGGCACGGCATAAGCGATCGATTTCCCTCCCGCTTTGTCACACTCGACACCAACCGAGACATCGAAATGGATCACGCGCGTCGTTTCTTGGGGGCATAGGTCTGAACATGGAAAGTCCGCGACCACGATCGCTCCGTGATATCGACCAATATTAACACGCGTGTTCTGCTTGGTGAGCTTGTCGTACGAACTCGACGCCAACGCGGTCAGATCGCCGTCCGACAGATCGGCCAGTTGCGATTGATTTGACTGCGAAACATTCGAGCCATGATTATCTGCGCACGCCGGACCAGCCACCGTCAAAGCCATCGCCGCGATCAAGCCCACCCGACACATCAACACCTCCGGACAATGCGGCACGTCGAAATCCTAGTGGATGCCCCACAATGAGAGCACGCTCGGGCGTCTGGGAGAACCCTACCCCCGGTCCCTCATCAACCGGCCCTGTTCGCGCTTCCAGTCGCGATCGGCTTCGGTCTCGCGCTTGTCGTGCAGCTTCTTGCCCTTGGCCAGGGCCAGCTCCAGCTTCACCCGGCCCTTGTCGTTGAAATAGAGCCGGGTCGGGATCAGGGTGCGACCCTCGCGCTGGATCGCGGCCAGCAGCCGGTCGATCTCCTTGCGATGCAGCAGCAGTTTGCGATGCCGGCGCGGCTCGTGATTGAAGCGGTTGGCCGGGCCGTATTCGGGAATATAGGCGTTGATCAGGATGATCTCGCGCCCCTCGGTGGCCGCATAGGACTCGGCGATATTGGCTCGTCCCTGGCGCAGGGCCTTGACCTCGGTGCCGGTCAAGGCCAGCCCCGCCTCGAAGGTCTGGTCGAGGAAGTAGTCGAACCGCGCGCGCCGGTTCTCGGCGATCAGCTTGGAGGTGGAGATCGGCGCCTTGACCGCCGTCGATTGGGCGGTGCTCACCCGATCACCCCCGCGGTCCGCATCGCCGCCAAGATCGCCGGCTGAACCGCCTCGGCGCAGGGGGCGATCGGCAGACGCACCTCATCCGAGCACAGGCCCAGCTGGGCCAGGGCGAACTTGGTCGGCGACGGTGAGGCGTCGAGGAACAGCGCCTTGTGCAGGGTGATCAGGCGGTCTTGCAGACCGCGCGCGGTCTCGAAATCGCCCGCCAGACAGGCGTTGTAGAAGGTCGCGCAGGCCGCCGGCGCCACATTGGCGGTGACCGAGATGCAGCCGTGACCACCATGGGCGATGTAGCCGAGCGCGGTCGGATCATCGCCCGACAGCATCACCCATTCCTCACCGCAGACCAGCCGCTGCTGGCTGACCCGGGTCATGTCGCCTGTGGCGTCCTTGATCCCGACGATATTGGGCAGGGCTGCCAGGCGGGCCAGGGTCTCATTGCTGATGTCGATGCTGGCGCGCGACGGCACGTTATAGACCAGCACCGGCAGCTGGACCGCGTCATTGATCGCCGCATAGTGCCGATAAAGCCCCTCCTGGCTGGGACGATTATAGTAGGGCGTGACCACCAGGGCCGCATCGGCGCCGACGGCCTTGGCGTGGCCGACCAGCTCGATGGCCTCGTGGGTGGCGTTGGAGCCAGCCCCGGCGATGACCGGAACACGGCCACGCGCGGTTTCGACACATAGCTCGACGACTCGCCTATGCTCATCATGACTGAGAGTCGCGGTCTCGCCGGTGGTGCCGACGGGAACAAGTCCATGGACCCCACCCGCGATTTGCCGCTCGACGAGGGCGACGAAGGCCGATTCGTCGAGCTTTCCGTCCTTGAAGGGGGTGATCAGCGCCGGAAAGACGCCCTTAAACAGGGAATTTGTCATGAGAAACGCAAAAAGCCGTGATGGAGGGCGACCGTGCTTGCGGTCGGGTTCGACGCGGACAATATGGCCCCCAGCATGGTCGCCGCAACCATGCTTGGCGGGGGCCAGACGGAGAGTTTGATTTTGTCGCTGCCTTTCGGCCGCCGAATGCTGGTTCTGTCAACCGTCGCCCTGTTGGGCGGCGCGGCCCAGGCCCAGATCGGCGCGTCCAGTTCCCCCGCTACGTCGCCTCAGCCGGCCGCCGCCCCGCCCCTAACGGCGGCGACGATCGCCCCCGTGTCGGCTCCAGCAGCCTCGGCCCCCACCGTCCAGTTTCCGTCCCTGCCCAGCGCCGGACCGCTCACCGATTCGGACCGCAACGCCCTGGCCAGCGCGCTCAGCGCCGCCAAGCGCGGGGACGCCGCCTCGGCCCAGTCGGACCTGGGGCTGATCAGCGATTCCGCCGCCCGCAAGCTGGCGCTGTGGGCCATCGTCGACATCGACGGCGAGCAGCTGTCGTTCATGCAGCTGGATCAGGCCCGGCGCGATCTCGCCGGCTGGCCCAGAGCCGCCCGCCGCCAGCAGGCGGCGGAAAAGACCATTGAGATCTCCGGCCTCGGCCCCCAACAGGTCATCGCCTGGTTCGGGGGGCAGGATCCGCAGACGCCTCAGGGCGCCATGGCCCTGGCGGCGGCCTACCAGCTCGCCGGCCGCACGCCTGACGCCCAGACCCTGATCAAGCATTGGTGGCGCACCCAGGCCTTCGAGGCCGACGTCCAGCGGACGATGCGCGCCCGCTTCGGCGCCTGGCTGACCCAGGACGACGACGTCGCCCGCGAGGACACCCTGCTCTACGGCGCTCAGGGACCGGCGGCCCACGACATGCTGCAATATCTGCCGGCCGACCAGCGCGCCTTGGCCGACGCCCGCATCGCGCTGCGCGACGACTCCTACCGCGCGCCTGACGCGGTCGCCGATGTGCCGCCCGCCCTGGCCAATGCGCCGGGCCTGGCGGTGGAGCGGGCGCGTTATTTGGAGAAGCGGGGCCTGGAGCAGGACGCCCTGGCGCTGTTGCCACAGTTCCCCGACGGGGCGCCCAATGACGACGCCGCCAGCCGGATCTGGGCCACGCGCCGGCTGCTGATCAACACCGCCCTTCGCGCTGGCGACTATCGCGCCGCCTACGCCGCGGCGACGCACCATGGCCTGAGCACCGGTCAGGACTTCACCGAGGCGGAGTTCTACGCCGGCTGGCTGGCCTTTTCCAAACTGCATGATCCCGCGCTCGCTGACACCCACTTCGCCGAGATCCAGCGGGTCGGCCTGTCGCCGATCACCCAGTCCCGGGCGCTCTACTGGCGCGGACGTGCGGCCGAAGCCCAGGGCGAGGAGGACCTGTCCCAGACCTTTTACCAGGCGGCGGCGCGTTACTTCACCACCTTCTACGGCCAGCTGGCGGCGGAAAAGGCGGGCCAGACGATGATCGTGCTGGCCACTGATCCGCAGCCATCGCCGGCCGACCAGGCCCGATTCGAGGGTCGCGAAGTGGTGCGCGCAGCCCGCGACCTCGGCGATATGCGCGAAATGGACATGTTCCGTAGCTTCGCCCTGGGCGTGGCCGAAACCTTGCCGAACGCCGAGGAGAGCGCCCTGCTGGTCGACATGGTCCGCAGCTATGGCGACCAGGACCTGGCGATGAAGACCGTTCGAATGGCCGCCCAACATGGTCAGATCCTGCCCGAGCGAGGCTATCCGATCCGCAACGTGCCGACCGCCCCCGAGGCGCCGGAGCCTGCGATCGTGTTCGGCATCACCCGTCAGGAGAGCGGCTTTGATCCCCGCGTCCGCTCTGGGGTCGGCGCCCGCGGCATGATGCAGCTGATGCCGGAGACCGCCCATGCGGTGGCGCGGCGGATCGGCGAGCCCTATTCGCCGTCAATGCTCGACGAGCCCGACTACAACATGCGCCTTGGCGCGGCCTATCTCGGCCACGTGATCAATGATTTCAACGGCTCCTACGTGATGGCCGCGGCCGCCTACAACGCCGGACCCAGCCGGCCGATCGAGTGGGCCGCCTATTGCGGCGATCCGCGCACCTCCAGCGTCGATCCGGTGGACTTCATCGAGTGCATCCCGTTCTCCGAGACTCGCAACTATGTGATGCGCGTGCTGGAGGCGACCACGGTCTATCGAGCCCGGCTCAATGGCGGCTCAACCCGCCTGACCCTGACCGCCGATCTGAAGCGCGGCGGATATGTCTATCGCGCGCCGACGACCCAAACGCTCGCCGCCGTGACGCCGGCGGCGGCTCCCTCGCCTTAGGTGCAAGGCCAAAGGTCAGCGCTCAACCGAACCCAGCCGGCGTGCTGCCAGCACCGGTCCCGCCGGGCTGCTCACTAGGGCGCCGTCCAGCGCAAACGCCTCAGCCAGGACCGCGCCTGACAGCGCCTGCTCGGGCGGCGCGTCGACCAGCACCCGGCCCTTCGACAGCACCACCAGCCGATCGCAGAACCTCGCCGCGAGGGTCAAGTCGTGCAGCGTGACCAGCACGGCGCGGCCCGTGTCCGCCTCGCGCCGTAGCAGATCGCACGCCAAAAGTTGCGCCTCCGGATCAAGGCCGGCGGCCGGCTCGTCGGCGATCAGCAAGGGCGCGCGGGTGACGAGCAACCGGGCCAGGAGCACCCGCGCGCGCTCGCCCCCCGACATGTCCAGAACGCCGCGCTCCGCCAAGTCGGCCAAGCCCACCTGCGCCAAGGCCGCCAAGGCGGCGTCCCGCGCCTGCCCCGCGGGCCGGTCCAGCCCCCCCAGGGCCGCGATCCGCCAAGCCGCGAGGTTCCAGGCCACCCGGCGTTCCTGCGGCAGATAGGCCGCCAAGGTCGCCCGCTGCGGATCAGACAGCTCGCCAACGGGCCGCCCCCCCAATAGCGCCGCTCCCCCGGTCAGAGGCGTCAGGCCGAGCAACGCGCGCAGCAGCGTGGTCTTGCCGGCGCCGTTGGCCCCGACAACGCCGACCATTTCGCCGGCCGTGACCTCAAGGCTCGCCGCGTCGAGCACCACCCGTTCGGCCAGTCGCACCCGCGCGTTCTCAAGACGGGCGGCGCTCATCCTCTCCAACTGCGCGCTGCGCGCCAGGCGATGGCGGCGAACATCGGCGCGCCGAACAGGGCGGTGACCACCCCCAGCTTCAGCTCGACCTCGGAGGGAAGCAGACGCCCGACCAGGTCGGCGGCGACCAACAACAGGGCCCCGGCCAGGGCCGAGGGGGTCAGGATCGCCGCCGGATCGCTGCGGGCCCCGCCGCGCACCAGATGGGGCGCCGCCAGGCCAACGAAGCCGATCACCCCGGACACCGCCACCGCCGCCCCGGTCAATAGGGCCGTTCCCGCTACGGCCGCGCCGCGCAGACGCCCCATGGGCAGGCCAGACAGCGCCGCCGTCTCCTCCCCCAGGGTCATCATCAACAGCCCCGGACGCGCATGGAGGCAAAGCCCCAGACCGACCGCCATCGGCGGCAAGGCCCAGGCGATGTCGCTCCAGTCACGATCGGCCACCGAGCCCATCAACCAGGACAACATCTCGGCGGTGGTCACCGGAGACGGCGAGAAATTGAACACCAGTGCGGTTAGCGCCCCGCCAAAGGAGGACAGGGCCACGCCCAGCAAGATCAGGGTCTCGGGCTCACGAAACCGCGCCGCCGCCACTGCAACGCAAGCCCCCGCGGCCAGGGCGCCGACCAGTGCGGCGGCCTCCACCACCCCCGGCGCCGCCGCGAGGCCCGAGGCGATCGCCAGGGCCGCGCCCAGCCCGCCGCCCGCCGACACGCCGAGCACCCCAGGATCAGCCAAAGGATTTCGCAACAGTCCCTGCATCACCGCGCCAGACAGGCCTAGCGCCGCGCCGACCAGGGCGGCCATCGCCACCCGCGGCGCCCGCAGCGACCACAAGACCTCGCCCGGCGGCGACGCAGGGTGGCGCAGCGCCTGGCCGTATTGGGCCAGGTTGAGCGGCGTCTCGCCAATCGCCACCGCCAAGGCCATCAGCACGATCAGCGCTGTGGCCAGGATCAGGGTCTGGCGCGTGAGCCTCATTGCGGCGCTCTCGAGGCCAGGGACTGGACCGCGTCCCCCGCGAACCAGGCCGGACAGCCGAGCACCGAGGCCGGCAGACTGTCGAGGGTGCGGCCATTGGTGACCGCGCGCAGCACCGGTTCGTGACCCGGTCCCCACTGGGTGCCGGCGGCCGGCCCATCGAAAAACCCGAGCACCACCCCGCTGGGCGGATGCATCACCAGCCGCTCCAGCGGCACGGCCCGAAAGCCATGGCCGGGCGCGGCGTTGCTCAGGCCCGCGCCCTGGAGGATGGCGTCGATCAAGGTGCCGTCCCCAGAGGTGAACCCGCCCGGCGTCAGGTAGAGCGCGCCTTGGCCCTTCCAGCGACCGGCGGCGGCGGCGAGCTGGGCGTCCATGCCGCGGATCAGAGCCTCGCCGCGCGGTGACTGGCCTAAGGCTTGCGCCACCAAGCGGATATTGGCGCGCACGCCGGCGAACGTGTCGGTCCCCATGATCCGCACCACCGCGATCTGATGGCGCCGCAGCGCCTCGTCGAGCCGGGCGTCACCGCCCCAGTTACTGACCACCAGCTGGGCCTGGGAGGCGAGGACCGATTCGCTGGTCGCCCGCCGCCGCGGCAGGCCGTCCGCCTGTTTGCGAAGATACGAATCCCAAGCCCCAACCCGAGGCGAAACCCCCACGATCGTGCTGCGGGGCGCCAGGGCGATCACATATTGGTCGGCGCACTGATCGAGCGAAAACACCCGTGGCGCGCGCTCGGCCGCCATCGATGGGCCGGCCGCGTTCAGGGCAAGCGCGGCGATCAAGCCCGCGACGGCGCGAGCGAGCCTTGAAGCGACGCCAACACGCACGTCATCAGCCGGCAAGCAGGCCGGTCAGAACACTGTCCAGCAGGCCGCGCATCAGGTCTTCCTGACTCTCCCAGGCCAGGTTCGGCCGGCAGATACGTAGCGACACCAGGCCATGGCAGGCGCTCCAGATGATCTGGGCGGCCAGATCGGTCGATCCGACGGCGATGCGGCCATCAGCCTCCAGCTCGCCCACCGTCGCGCGGAACCGCTCAAAGCAGCGAGCCGACATCTGACTGACCCGCGCGTGGCGCTGGCTGATCATCTCGCCGCCGGAGCCATAGACCAACCAATAGGCGTTGGGGTTGTCGAAGCCGAATTCGATATAGGACTCAGCGATTAGTCGCACCCGGATCACCGCGTCGAGCGGCCGGGCGGCGATCTCGGCGCTGGCCTCGCTCAAGGTGGTGATCACCCCCTCGACGATCTCAAGCAGCATCTCGTCCTTATCGCGGAAATGCATGTAGAGCGCGGTCGACGAGACGCCGACCTCCTCGGCGATCTTGCGGATGGTCGCGCCCTGATAGCCGTCGCGCAGAAAAATCCGTTCGGCGGCCTTGAGGATCTCACCCCGCCGCAGATGGCCGTGGCCCTTGGCCTTGCGGGTCGACTTGCCGGTCTGGATCGCGGTGAGCGTCACGGAGGACTTCCCGAATAACGAGGGTGCGAAGGCTTAGCCAATCTCGCTAGCGTACGGCAAGCGGCGTCGCATATCACCCTATTGTTTGGATTTCGCCATCCCCCACACCCTAGGCACGAACCGACGCGCTGCAAGCAGCGATTGGGCGTCGTCAGGGTTCGATCCGCCCGCGATGGCGCCGCCCGGCTGGACGCGAGCGGCGCCAAGCGCGTAAGTCGCTGCGATGAGCTCACTGTCCGATCCGATCCTCGCTGACAGCCCCCTGGTCCTGCGCACCAAGGGCTGGGACGACTATGGCCTGATCGACAGCGGCGGCGGACGCAAACTGGAGCGCTACGGCCCCTATCGGGTGGTGCGGCCAGAACCGCAGTGCCTGTGGGCGCCGCGCCTTTCCCCCAGTCAGTGGGAGGCGGCCGACGCGGTTTTCGACCCCAGCGACGAGGACGAGGCCGGCCGCTGGCGGTTCAAGGCCGAGCCCCGCGCCGCCTGGCCGCTGGCCTGGCGCGGCGTGCGCTTCCACGGCCGCTTCACCGCCTTTCGGCATCTGGCCTTCTTTCCCGAGCAGGCGGCCAATTGGGCGTGGTTAAGCGAGGCGCTGACGGCCCAAGCCCTCGCGACCCAGGCCGAGCCGCCGCGACTGCTGAACCTGTTCGGCTATACCGGCGTGGCCAGCCTGGTCGCCGCCAAGGCCGGGGCCGCGGTCACCCACGTCGACGCCTCGAAAAAGGCCATCGCCTGGGCGCGGGAGAACGCCGAGCTGTCGGGCCTGGCCGATCGGCCGATCCGCTGGATCTGCGAGGACGCCCGCCGCTATGTCCAGCGCGAGGTGCGCCGGGGCCAGACCTATGAGGCGATCATCCTCGATCCGCCCAAATATGGCCGCGGCCCCAATGGCGAGACCTGGCGATTGTTCGACGACCTGCCTGCCCTTCTGGCCGACTGCGTCGCCCTGCTCTCCCCCACCGCCAAGTTCTTGGTGCTGAACGGCTATGCCGAGCGCATCTCGGGCCTTTCCCTGGGCGCGCTGCTGGCCGGGGCCATGGCAGGGCGTGGCGGCCGGATCGACTGGGGGGAGCTCGCCCTGATGGAGGAGGCCGGCGATCGCGGGGTCGGCCTGTCCTTCTTCGCCCGCTGGCGCCGCGACCAGGACGCCCCGGCTTGAGCGCCCGTCAGGTCACCTCCCTGACCAATCCCACGGTCAAGGCCGTCCGCGCCCTGCACCTTCGCAAGGAGCGCGACGAAACCGGCCTGTTCCTGGCCGAGGGGCTGAAGCTGGTCGGCGAAGCGCTCGACCTGGGCCACACGCCCCGGATTCTGCTGTATGGCCCCGAGGCCGCCAGTCTGCCCATCCTGCAAAAGGCGATGCGCGCCACCCTGACCGCCGGCGGCGACGTGGTCGAGGTCAATCGCGATATCCTGGAAAAGATCTCGCGCCGCGACAATCCCCAGACCGTGATCGCGGTGTTCCCGCAGGTGTTCCATGCCTTGGACAGCCTGGAGCCCAGCGCCGCCGACTGTTGGGTGGCGCTGCAGGCGGTGCGCGATCCGGGCAATCTCGGGACCATTGTCCGCACCGCCGACGCCGCCGGCCTGGGCGGGGTGATTCTGGTCGGCGACTGCTGCGATCCCTATTCGGTCGAGGCGGTGCGCGCGACCATGGGTTCGATCTTCGCCGTGCGGCTGTATCAGGTGGGCGTGGAAGCGTTCATCGCCTGGCGCGCCGGCTGGACCGGCGCGGTGGTCGGCACCCTGCTGACCGCGACCCAAACTCATCAGCAGGCGGACTACCGCCGCCCGACCCTGATCCTGATGGGCAACGAACAGGCCGGCCTGCCACCGGAACTGGCCGCCGCCTGCGACGTCAACGTCAAGATCCCGATGCGTGGTCGGGCGGATAGCCTGAATCTGTCAGTGGCGACAGGGATCATGATCTATGCGGCGACGGGAGAGCGATAAGCATATTTGATAAATATCTTCCGCTCATCCCCGCGAAAGCGGGGACCCAGGCTTTTTATTCAGCGTTCTCGTCGAACTGTTCAGCGCTGGCGTTGATCAAAAAACGCCTGGGTCCCCGCTTTCGCGGGGATGAGCGGATAACATGCTCTATCAGTTCTACGCCCTCGGCTTAGCCCGCGTCGTCGGCGGCGCGGCCATTGGATCTTCCGGCCACGGATGTTTCGGATACCGCCCGCGCATGTCCTTCCGCACATCGACCCAGGAGCCGCGCCAGAAGCCGGGCAGATCCCGCGTGGTCTGGATCGGGCGCCGCGCCGGCGACAGCAGCGACAGCACCAGCGGGACTCGGTTGCGGCCGACGGTGGGATGCTGGTCCAGGCCGAACAGCTCCTGCACCCGCACCTCGACCGTGGGGCCGGCCTCGGCGGCGTAATCGATGGTCAGGCGCGTGCCGGTGGGGGCGATCCAGCTCTCCGGCGCCGCCCGGTCGATGGCCTGCATCTGGTCCCAGGTGATCAGTCCGCGGATCGCCTCGTCGAGCGCGCCGGGATCAAGGCCGGCGAGGCTGGAGCGGCCCAGCAGCAGCGGCTCCAGCCAGTCGCCGGTCCGCTCGGCCAGGGCGGCGTCGCTGAGATCGGGCCAGGCCCGGGCGTCGCCCGCCCGCAAAAACACCGCCCGATCACGCAAGGCCGTGGTCCTGGGGCTCCAAGGCAACCGGCCCAGCCCCTCTCCTAACGCCCGCTGTGTCAGGGCACGGGCGATCAGGGCCGGGTCGGGCCGCTCGATCCGCCGCTCGTCGATGACGATGCGGGCAAGCCGGCGCACCCGCTGGGCGCTGATTCGGCCCTGGCTGTCGGTGCGAAGCACATCCTCGGTCTCGATCTGGGCGGCGAAGGCGCTAAGCAGCCCCGCCTCGTCCAGCCGCGCCGCCGAGAGAATGCGGTCGCGCGCCTCGCCGCCGCCCAGCTCGGCCACGGCCAGCCAGGGCGCGCGGGCCAGTGGATCGGCGGGATCGAGATAGGCGCCCCGACCGCTGGCCAGCTGAAACTCGCCGGCGCCGCCGCGGGCCTTGGCGATCCGCTCGGGAAAGGCCGCCGCCAGCAAGGCCCCGTCCTCCAGGCCCTCCCCCGCGCGCCCACCGGCCAGCCCGGCCCAGCGCGCCGCCAGGGCGCGGGCGTCGCGGGTGCGGGGCGCGCCGTCACGGGCCAACCGCCGGCGGCGCTCGGCCAGATCGACGTCGGCGCCGGCGAGGCCCTGCTCGGTGATCAGCACCGCCAACTGCGCCGCCGCCTCAGCCGCGCCGGCCGCGGCCCCGACCAGCACCATGTGCGCCAGCCGTGGCGGCAGCGGCAGCTGGGCGATCGCCCGGCCGTGGGCGGTCAGATCGCCGGCGTCGTCCAGCGCGCCCAGACGCTGCAGCAGCGCGCGCGCCTCGGCCATCGCCGCGGCCGGCGGCGCGTCGAGAAAGGCCAGGCCCTCGGCGCCCCGCACGCCCCAACGCGCCAGATCCAGCGCCAGCCGTGACAGGTCGGTCTCCAGAATCTCCGGCCGGGCATAGGCCGGCAGCGCCCGTGTCTCCGGCTCGTCCCACAGGCGGTAGCAGACGCCAGGCTCGGTGCGGCCGGCCCGTCCCCGGCGCTGGTCGGCGGCGGCCTGGCTGACCCGCACCGTCTCCAGCCGGGTCAGGCCGCGCGCGGGATCATAACGGGGGACCCGCGCCAACCCGGCGTCGATCACCACCCGCACGCCTGCGATGGTCAGGCTGGTCTCGGCGATCGAGGTGGCCAGCACCACCTTGCGACGGCCCGCCGGCGCCGGCGCGATGGCGCGGTCCTGGTCGCGGGCGTCGAGGGCGCCATAGAGGGGCGCGATGTCGACCAGGGGGTCGAGCCGCTGCTCGGCCAGCCGCTCGGCGGTGCGGCGAATCTCGCCCTGGCCGGGCAGGAACACCAGCACCCCGCCCTCGGTCTCGGCGAGGGCTGTGCGGATCGCCCGCACCACCCGGTCCTCCAGCCGTAGCGCGGGATCGCGGCCCAGATAGCGCGTCTCGACCGGATATTGCCGGCCGTGGCTCTCGATCACCGGGCAGTCGCCCAACAGGGCGGCGATGCGCGCGCCCTCGATGGTCGCCGACATCACCAGCAGCCGCAGATCCTCGCGCAGCAGACCTTGGCTGTCGCGGGCCAGGGCCAGGCCCAGGTCGCCGTCCAGGCTGCGTTCGTGGAACTCGTCGAACAGCACCGCGGCCACGCCCTCGAGGCCGGGATCGTCCAGCACCATGCGGCTGAACACCCCCTCGGTGACCACCTCGATGCGGGTGCGGGCCGAGACCTTGGCGTCCATCCGCACCCGATAGCCGACGGTCTCCCCAACCGGCTCGCCCAGGGTCTGGGCCATCCGCGCCGCCGCCGCCCGCGCGGCCAGACGCCGCGGCTCCAGCACGATGATCCGGCCGCCGCTGGTCCATGGCGCGTCGATCAGCGCCAGTGGAACCACCGTCGTCTTGCCGGCGCCCGGCGGGGCGACCAGCACGGCGGCGTTGTGCGCTGACAGAGCGGACTTCAGCGCCGGTAGGGCCTCGTGGATCGGCAACATGGCGTGTGACAGGGCCCAACGATCAGCCGCCGGTCGAACGACGTCAGATCTCCCAGGGTCCATCCGCCGGCTTGGTCTCGTCGACCCCCTCCGCGATCCCTTCGCCCAGCTTGGAATGGCCCATGCTGTAGGCGAAATAGATCACCAGCCCGATCACGAGGTAGATCAGGAAGAAGATCCCCGTGGTCGGCTGCGCCAGAAGGCTCATCAACAACACCAGGCACATCACCGTGCCGGCGATCGGCGTAAACGGAAACAGCGGCGATTTGAACGGCCGCGCCAGGCCTGGCTTGGTCACCCGCAGATAGATGACGGTGACGCAGACCCCGCAGAATGCCGCCAATGAGCCGACGCTGGTCAGGTCGTTAAGTTGGTCCAGCGACATGAACCCCGCGGCGCCGGCCGCCGCCGCCCCGACGATGATGGTGTTGATCCAGGGGGTCCTGAACTTCTTGTGCACCTTGGCCAACTGGCTGGGCAGCAGCCCGTCGCGGGACATGGTGTAGAAGATGCGGGTCTGGCCATAGACCAGCACCAGCATCACGCTCGACAACCCGGCGATGGCCCCGATCTTCACCAGCACCGCGAACCAGGGCAGGCCGATCTGATCGACGGCGGTGGCGATCGGCGCCGGATTGTCCAGCGACGTATAGGGCACGATGCCGACGAGCACCGCCGAGGTGGCGATATAGAGCAGGGTGCAGATGATCAGCGAGCCGATGATGCCGATCGGCATGTCGCGGGACGGATTGCGCGCCTCAGCCCCGGCGGTGGAGACCGCCTCGAACCCGACATAGGCGAAGAATATCCGCGCCGCGCCCTGGATGATGCCGCCCACGCCGTAGCGCGACGCATGATTGCCGGTCAGCACGTCCCAGAGGGCCCGGCCGATCTGGTGGCCCATGTCCATTGGGGTTCCCGGCGGGGGCGCCGGCACCTGGGCGGGAATCAGCGGATGCCAAAGCGAGGGTTTGACGAAATGGGCGCCGATCAGGATGAAAGCCAGCACCACGGTCAGCTTGATGAACACCACGATATTATTGACCTGGGCCGACTCGGACACGCCGATGACCAGAAGTCCGGTCACTGCGGCGATCGCGAGGATCGCCGGGAGGTTCATCACGCCAGTGGCGATCCGCACCCCGTGCGCGTCGAGGATCGGTGCGCCGAACGGCGCCGTCAAGGCGGCCGGGATGTGGATGCCCATATTGTCGCTGAGCAGACTGACCAGATAGCCCGACCAGCCCACGGCCACGGTCGAGGCGGCGAGGCCATATTCCAGCAGCAGCAGCAATCCCATCACCCAGGCGACGATCTCTCCCATCGAGGCGTAGGAATAGGAATAGGCCGATCCTGACACCGGTAGGGCCGAGGCCAGCTCGGCGTAACACAGGGCCACGAAGGCGCAGAGAATGCCGGTGACCACGAACGAGATCATGATCGCCGGACCGGCGAACTGAGCGGCGGCGCGACCGGTGAGCACGAAGATCCCGGTGCCGATGATGCAACCGATCCCCAGCAGAACCAGGTTCAGGGGGCCGAGGGATCGCTTGAGCTCGCCGTGCTCATGCTCGGACTGGATCTGGGCCACCGTCTTGCGCCTGAACATGCGCCCAAGGCCGCCGTCGCCGCCCTCAACATTCGCCATTCGGCTTATCCTTACCCGCCCGCATCGACGCAGCCGCCGACCTTACCGCAAGCTAGCGGGCGCAATCGCTTGGGGCAATGACGGCGACACGACCGCCAGCCAACCCCGACCCGCAGGCCGCGGAATGGGCGATCAGGCCTCATATTGCTGTGGAAAAGGCTCCAAAGCGCCTATCAGCCCGCCGTGACCCGCGGCATGTCGTTCCGACGCAGGGTTTGCTTGAGAAATCCTGGCTCGGGCCTATGTCTGAGTCCGTGCGCCCGAGGAGGTCCCTCGTCGCCCCGACTGGATGAGACATGGTTTCGCCTCCACCCATCAAGGCCCTCATCGCGCCGGTCACGCCGCTGCAGCAAAACTGCACCATCGTCTGGTGCGCCAAGACGCTGAAGGCGGCGGTGATCGACCCGGGCGGCGAGGTTGAGCGGCTTTTGCAGGCCATCGATGACCAGGGCCTGAGCCTCGAGGCGATCTGGATCACCCACGCCCATGTCGATCACGCCGGCGGCGCTTCGGCGCTGCAAGCGGCGACGGGGGTTCCGATCATCGGGCCGCATGTGGCCGACCAGTTCTGGATCGACCAGATCGAGTCGGCCGGCGCGGCCTATGGCCTGCCCGACGCGCGCGCCTTCATCCCCGACCGTTGGCTTGAGGATGGCGACAGCGTCACCCTTGGCGAGACCGTGTTCGAGGTCATTCATTGTCCCGGCCACACGCCCGGCCATGTGATCTTCTTCAATCGCCAGGCGCGCTTCGCCCAGGTGGGCGACGTGCTGTTCCAGGGATCGATCGGCCGCACCGACTTTCCGCGCGGAAATCATGCGGATCTGATCGCCTCGATCACCAGAAAGCTGTGGCCGCTGGGGGACGACGTCGCCTTCGTGCCCGGCCATGGCCCGATGTCAACCTTCGGCGATGAGCGCCGACGCAATCCCTATGTTTCGGACCGGGCGCTGGCGGCCGCGGGCTGAGAAATCATGGCGCTTGTCAGCCGATT
>Ga0302196_10002844_pt1 | contig 16074 bp, 14 predicted proteins | sample II_Bog_N1_3_FD_198794 | JGI IMG/M metagenome (GOLD analysis project Ga0302196, IMG submission 198794) | Peat permafrost microbial communities from Stordalen Mire near Abisko, Sweden - II_Bog_N1_3 | ecosystem: Environmental > Terrestrial > Soil > Wetlands > Peat | place: Sweden: Abisko...
ACGGTCGAGCGCAAAGGCGGCGAGGAGCTGAGCTACGACCCGCGCCGGTTGCAGGGCGTGACCGTCTACCGGGAGGCGGAGCGCACGTTCGCCCAGGGTGACCGGGTGCAGATGACCGCGCCGTATCACGAGCAGAAGCTGGCGAACCGCGAGCTGGGGACGGTCGAGAGGATCGACGCCAAAGGCAATCTCGCACTGCGCATGGACTCAGGCCGCGAGATCGAGTTCAATGCCAAGCAGCATCCGCATCTCGACTATGGTTATGCGGTGACCAGCCACAGCAGCCAGGGGCAGACCGCCGACCGGGTGCTCGTCCATGTGGACTCGGAGCAGGCACACGGCGAGCTTCTCAATAGCCGCATGGCTTACGTCTCCGTCTCGCGCGCCAGGTTCGACGTGCAGATGTACACGAACGACGCCGAGACGCTGGGGCGGCAGTTGAGCCGGGACGTATCGCATCCGTCGGCTATCCAGCCGGAGTCAGCCGCGCAGAAGATCGAGCCGCAGCCGGTCGGAATGGAGATCTCTCAGGGCTTGAGCATAAGCCGCTGATCGTTGGGAGAATCTTCCTTCTTCTCGCCTATGCGGAGCCATACATAGCGGGTGGAGATCGACTCCGCTCCCAGCTCTGCACGTAAGCTATCGCGTAACTCGACTAAAATGTCGTTCAAATCAGCAGTCTGCAACGTGCCGAGTTCCGTAGCGAACTGCTGCACAAGGCTGACCTGCTTCGGTGTTCCAAATAGCTGCACATCCGCGACAGCCTGTTCTAACTCGCCTGCGACCTCATAAAGTCGGGGATGGTTGTTGACCTTCGCAAAGGCTCTAAAAACACTTATGAGATAGCCGATGCGCTGTTCCCGTCTTCTGTTCTGCCGGTCTCGGTGGCTACTGAAAGCGTGTCCGAGCGCAACGACTAGAAGAGCAACGAAAGCAGATACAAAGATCTGTAGCAGCGGAACCGATATGTTGCCCATCAAGTGCGTACCCTCCACTCCAGCGTCCGTAAAGGCTCTTCGCTACGCTCCGACCGCTGGCGCGGCGCGCACAAAACGCGCGGTCTTGACTGACGCTTCCGCTGCGGGTAGTTCCCAGTTATGAGAAGAATGTCTTCTTCTCATGTGTCCAAAAACACATGAAAGAGGCGAGGGCTATCGGGCCGTCGCTCCTCTGAGCATCGAATCGAGCGCGCTCAGGATGAAGGACTGCTTGTTCTCCGGCAGCTTCTCGATCTGCTCCATGCGGCGCATGACCTTAAGGCTGGGCTTGGCGGTGCTCTTCTTCTTGACCTCGGGATGCAGGAGTTCGTCGGTGCTCACTTCGAGAGCCATAGCGAAACGCACAGCCATCTCCGCCGACAAAGCTCTCCGGTCAGTCTCGTAGGCAGTAATCAGGGCCTGTCGTGTCCCTATCTTCTCCGCGAGTCCGACCTGGGTATAGCCATGTTGCTTGCGCAGGCGGGCGAGGCGCTGGCCAATGGTCTCTCCGCCGTAGTCCAGGGGTGGCTTCGCGATGGTTGCTCTCTTAGGCATGGTGTGTGAAGTGTAAGGGGTATTTCAAATAACCGTGGACGTAATAATACTAAGAGTGTTATTTTACGAAGTGTTCAAGGAATCAAAAAAGCACTTGACAGGGTTTTGGACGGAGGGCTGAAAGTGGCACGAATCCCGGAGGAAGAGGTCGAGCGGCTGAAACGGGAGGTATCGGTTCAGCGGCTGGCCGAGGCGCGAGGGATCAAGCTGACCCGGCATGGAGCCGACCTCTTGGGCAAGTGCCCCTTCCACGACGACCGGACGCCATCGCTGGTCATCACTCCGGCGAAGAACCTCTGGCACTGTCTCGGGGCCTGCAACGCGGGAGGGACGCCCATCGACTGGGTGATGCGGGCCGAGGGCATCAGCTTCCGCCATGCCGTCGAGCTGCTGCGGACTGACCATCTTCCCTCAGCCGCCGCTCCGATCCAGCCGGTGAAACACGGCACGGTGCGCAAGCTGCCTCCACCAGTTGCGCGGGACGCGGACGACCAGGTGCTGCTGTTGCAGGTAACGGACTACTACAACGAGACGCTGAAGCAGTCGCCGGAGGCGAAGAAGTATCTGACCTCGCGCGGCCTCACATCGCCAGAGATGATCGACCGGTTCAAGCTGGGCTTCGCCAATCGGACCCTCGGATACAGACTGCCGGCGAAGAACCGCGCCGCCGGCGCCCAGATGCGCGGGCGGCTGCAGCAGCTCGGCATCCTGCGCGAGAGTGGCCACGAGCACTTCAACGGATCGCTGGTTATCCCGGTGTTGAACACTGAAGGCGAAGTGGTCGAGATGTATGGCCGGAAGATCACGCCGAACCTGCGCGAGGGAACGCCCGACCATCTGTATCTGCCGGGAGCGCATCGGGGCGTATGGAACGAGGAGGCGCTGGCCGCGTCGAAAGAGATCATCCTGTGCGAGTCTCTGATCGACGCGCTGAGCTTCTGGAGTGCAGGCCTCCGCCACGTGACGGCCAGCTATGGCGTCAACGGCTTCACTGCCGACCATCGCGCCGCCTTCGAAAAGCACGGCACCGAGCGCGTGTACATCGCCTACGACCGCGACGAGACCGGAGAGAAAGCCGCCGCCGCGCTCGCCCAGGAGCTGATCGAGATGGGAATCGAATGCTTCCGGGTGCAGTTCCCGAAGGGCATGGACGCGAACGAGTACGCACTCAAAGTGCAGCCAGCGGCGAAGAGCCTGGGCGTGTTGCTCAATAAGGCCGAGTGGCTGGGCAAAGGCAAACGGCCAGAGCCGCGCGTGGTCGAGCTGGACATCGAGCCTGATCCGATGATCGAGCCGGAGCCAGAACAAGCGGCTAAAGAAGAACTGATCGAAGAAGAATCCATCCTGGCGGAGATCGAGGCCGAGAGCCAGGTCGAAGCAGCCGCCGATCCCAGCGAAGACGAACCGGAGCCATCCCCCGCCGAGATCGAAGAGCAGGTTTTTTCCTTAGCCGCCGAGCCGGAGCCGGTTGCGCCCCCAGTTGCGTCCCAGGAGCCAGCGGCAGCGCCCGCGCCGACTATCGACGTGCCGGTCGAGAGACGAGGCGAAGACCTCTTCCTCACGCAGGGCGACCGGCGCTATCGCATCCGTGGCCTGAATAAAAACCTGAGTTACGAGCTGATGAAGGTCAACGTCCTGGTCTCGGGGCGGACGCCGCGCGGCGAATCGGCCTTCCACGTGGACACGCTCGACCTCTACTCCGCGCGGCAGCGCGGCGTCTTCACCAAGCAGGCCGGAGAGGAGTTGGGCATCAAGGAAGAGACGGTGCGCCGCGACCTCGGCCAGGTACTTCTCAAACTGGAAGAGCTGCAAGACGACCAGATCAAACAGACGCTCACACCGAAGGAAGAGGCGGTCACGATCAGCGAGGAGGACCGGGCCGACGCGATGGAGCTGCTACGCGATCCGAAGTTGCTCGACCGCATCGTCGAGGACTTCGCCCGGTGCGGCGTCGTGGGCGAGGAGACCAACAAGCTCGTCGGCTATCTGGGCGTCGTGTCGCGGCATCTCGACTCGCCTCTGGCGGTGATCGTGCAGTCGTCTTCGGCAGCGGGTAAAAGCTCACTGATGGAGGCGGTTCTCGCGTTCCTGCCCGAGGAGCATCGGGTGCAATACTCCGCCATGACCGGCCAGTCGCTCTTCTACATGGGCGAGACCGACCTCAAGAACAAGGTACTAGCCATCGTCGAAGAGGAGGGCGCGCACTCGGCGTCTTACGCGCTGAAGCTGTTGCAGTCCGAGGGCGTGCTGACCATCGCCTCGACCGGCAAAGACCCGGACTCGGGCCGTCATGTCACGCACCAGTACCGCGTCGAAGGCCCGGTAATGATCTTCCTGACGACGACGGCGATCCAGTTGGACGAGGAGCTGCTGAACCGCTGTCTGGTCCTCTCCGTCAATGAAGAACGCGAGCAGACCCGCGCGATCCACCGGGTGCAGCGCGAGGCGCAGACGCTCGAAGGGCTGCTCAAACGGCGCGACCGCTGTGCAATCCTCGCCGTCCATCGCAACGCGCAGCGACTCTTGAAGCCCATGTCCGTCGTGAACCCTTACGCGCGCGAGCTGACGTTCAACGACGGCCAGACGCGGACGCGGCGCGACCATACCAAGTACCTCACGCTCATCCGCAGCATCGCCCTGCTGCACCAGTGGCAGCGGCCCCGCAAGACGGTCAACCATCGTGGACGGCCTGTCGAGTACATCGAGGTCGCAGTCTCGGACATCGCCGTCGCCAACCGTCTCGCGCACGAGGTGCTGGGCCGTTCGCTCGACGAGCTTCCGCCGCAGACGCGGCGGTTGCTTGTGGCCGTCGATGAGATGGTTACGGCGGAGTGCGAGCGGCAGAAGATGGAGCGGGCCGACTATCGCTTCTCGCGCCGCGACGTGCGGGCATCGACGGGCTGGGGCGATACGCAGTTGAAGATCCACCTGCATCGGTTGGAGGAGCTGGAGTACCTGCTGATCCATCGCGGCGGCCGGGGCCAGAGCATCGTTTACGAGCTGATGTTCACGCGGCCGAAGGACGGCGGGAAGCCGGTTCTGGGCGGTCTGATCGACATCGAGAAGCTGACCGGCAATGGTTACGACGGAAAGAAGTCGGGGCCGTGAGGCGGGCGGTCGGGGTCAAGTCGGGGCCAAGTCGGCGGGGTGTCGGGCCGGTCAAACCGCCCCATCCCCAATATCCATAAGGCTTATCGGCGATCCGGCGTTCGAGCGCGGAAAAACACAGATACGGAGGGCAGCGAAACCGCCACTCCGTCCTAACTATATATAGATGGGAGGTACCGCAATGGCCCTAGTGACCAAGACCCGCAAACCCGAAGTCCTGCCCGCGACCCAGCTGGAGGCGATGATGCGCGATCATCTCCACGCGCTTGCGATCCAGAACTACTCCGAGCACACCGTCCGCAACCGCCAGGTGCATATCGGCTTCTTCCTCCAGTGGTGCCGCGAGCGCGGGCTGACGGAGCCGGTCGAGGTCACACGGCCCGTGCTCGAACGCTATCAGCGGCATCTCTTCCACTACCGCAAGAAGAACGGCGAGCCGCTGAGCTTCCGCTCGCAGCACGCCTGCCTGGTCCCGCTGCGCGTCTGGTTCCGGTGGATGACCCGGCAGAACCACATCCTGCACAACCCGGCCTCCGAGCTGGAGCTGCCCCGGCTGGGCCGCGCCCTGCCCAAGAACATCTTCTCCGCCGCCGAGGTTGAGCGGATCATGGTGCTGTGCCAGATCGAGGAGCCTATCGGCCTGCGCGACCGTGCGATCCTCGAAGTGCTGTACTCGACCGGCATCCGCCGCCTGGAAACGATCCAGCTCAAGCTCTACGACCTCTCACTCGACCGGGGGCTGATCCTCGTCCGGCAGGGCAAGGGCAAGAAGGACCGCTATGTGCCGATCGGAGAGCGGGCCATCGCGTGGCTTGAGAAGTACGTCCGGGAGGCGCGGCCTCAGCTTGCCATCGAGCCGGACGACATGACCGTCTTCCTCACGGCGCAGGGCGAGCCGTTCAGCCGCGACCATCTGACCGCCGTCGTCAAAGACCGGGTGGATGCGGCCAAGCTGGGCAAGACCGGCTCCTGCCATCTCTTCCGCCACACCATGGCCACGTTGATGCACGAGGGCGGCGCGGACATCCGCTACATCCAGCAGATGCTCGGCCACGAGGACATCAAGACCACGCAAATCTATACCCAGGTGGCTATCCGGGCGTTGCAGCAAATCCATGCCGCCACTCATCCTGGAGCGATGCTCGAACGCAGCGAAAAACCCTCCACAAAAGCCACGAGTCCCGACGCCGAAGTCCTCTTCCAGATACTCGCCGCAGAGGCCGAAGACGACCGCGAATAACGCGCGCGCGGTCTTCTTTTAGTAGCTGTTTTTAGCTGCTAAAGAAGGGGCCAGTTTCGCCCGGAACCCACGTCGAATCCCCCCGAGAAATAACCGCCGAATCCGCTTCCGGGTCGTACAATCATCTGGAAATGCAGCTCGGCTCCAGCACGACGCAAATCCCAGACGGCCTCTTGGCGGCGATGACGCTGCTAAGCGAAAAACCGCATCAGGGGGTTCCGAGCTGGAATCTTGCACCGCATCAGGGCATCGACGAGCGTAACTCCACAGCCGCGCTAGGCTTGCGAGCAAGCGAGCATCTGAATCGCGTCTGGCCTCGTTATACCGGCAAAGAAAGAGATACAGAATCCGGTAACGATTACATGTTCGCGAGGTACTACAACAGCGCCACGGGGAGGTTCCTCAGCCCCGACTGGGATGCAAAATCGGATGACCCTGTTCCGTACGCGAAGCTCGACGATCCCCAATCACTCAATCTCTACAGCTATGTGCTGAACAACCCGGTTGGAAGGGCGGATGCAGACGGCCACTGTGTTGAGGACTTTTGCATTGTAGAGGTGGGAGCTGCCATTGCACTGTTTCACTTTACCGCGTCCCCTGTGGGGCAAAAGATAATTCATGATGGAGTAAGCGCAACCGTCAGCGTTATCGAGAGAGCTGGGTCATCAATCGCTGGACTCCTTCATCCTGATGGTAGTGGACAAGTACCTCCACCGCCGCCACCGTCTGTGCCCGTGAGTTCCCCGCAAGGAACTCCGCCCTCCTCGCCTACAGAGAAACGTGGCGGGACCGGTCCGAAGGCAGCAAATGCTCCAGGTGTTTCGGCTGGCGGGCAGGCGACAGACGAGTATGGGAGGAAGCGCGGTCCCAGTGGCAAGCCGCAGATCAATGAAACTGATAGCAATACACGTGAAGGTGCCGGGAACAGGTCGCTTGACGAAGGATCAGGCAAAGTGGAACACGCGAATCCGGCACGGGGGAAGCCGCATTTTCATCCGACGGATGCGCAGGGCAACAAGAAGCCTGGAAGCACCCATCACAACTACCCGGATAACTGATATGACCAAACTGTGGATTGCGAACTGCGAAATTAGGGTAGAAGCTGGCGACCTACCGTCCGGCTCTACCCTCGCGTTCTCTAATATAGTGACTTGGGGCGATGACCCGGAACAAGTGACGGAGAAGATTAAGACTGACCTTGCGCGATTCAATTGGCATTTAATCGCATGTCAGAGGGTTGATCCTGCCGACGACGACAAGGACTATGGGGATGAATTGAACGAACTGGTCATCCAAGCACAGGGGAACCCGAATGCGATTCTGCTTGGCCGCTTTTTCAGTTACAGGCCTGACTAGAGCCATCGTCGCGAGTCTCTGAGTAACCTGTCCCTCGCCAAAATGCCATCTGTGTGCGAAACCGGGCTGATGTATGAACTCAGCGTTCAGATCCGCAACGACTTTCGACTGGAAAGGGTTTGATCGGTGACGGGGAATCACATCTGGAGGATGGGGATTTATGCTTACGATGCGAGGTCTATGGCTACGACGCTCTCCGCCGCATGTGCATTCAGCGTAGCGTCTGGCGTACCGTCCCCTTTTACCGGCAAAGAACGTGATGCCGAATCCGGCAACGACTACATGTTCGCCAGGTACTACAACAGCGCAACTGGCAGGTTCCTCAGTCCGGACTGGTCGGCTAAAGAAGAACCAGTCCCCTATGCGAAGTTGGATAATCCGCAGTCTCTGAATCTGTACAGCTACGTCTACAACAACCCGCTAAGGGCGGCTGACCCTGATGGGCACGAAAGTGATGCAGATAAGGATAAGAAGCTCCCAGCACCAGACGCCCAACACGACCACACAATCACTGTACGGCAGGTTGAAGGTCAGGGAGCCAATTTTGCTGGGCACGCTACGGTGCAGATTGATGGTGGGAAAGAAATTGGGTATGGACCGAAGCAGGATATGACAGCTAAACAGCTTGCTGAAAATAAGAGTGTCCCGGGTCAAGTGGAACCCAGAGCGGCAGGTGTAAAAACCGAAGATCAGGTGACGATCCACGTGACGGGCGATCAAGCAAAGGCGGCCCAGGACACAATAGATGCCGTCGCCAAGAATCCCGGCAACTACCAGCTCGTCGGCAATAATTGTGCAAACTTCGCTGAAAGGGTGGTCAATAGCGCAGGCGGAAATGCACCTCCGGACGTCAAGCCAGGGGCACTCATAAACGATATGCGAAAGCAGCAGTACAAAGACAACTCCGTACAAACTCCAACCCCGCAGTAGAGGTGCTTATGTCGATCAAGAATGGAGCCATCATCGGGGCGGTTGTAGGAACTGGAGTCGCCGTCATCCTACTGTCTCTCGAATACATCAGACCGTTTCCGGGGAATGGAAACGCGTTCGTGGAAAAGCTTACCTTCAAACTCTGTCCTGCTTATATTTTGATTTTTATGAACGTCGTCACCAAGGAATGGATGGTCATCGCCTTAACGATCTTGGGCAATGCAGTCCTGTACGGCCTCGTCTTCGGTGCGATAGCTGGAGTTCTATCCCTGTTCAAGCGTGCAGCCGTTTAGGGCGTTGCTGCGTTGGAGAGGGCCTGTGGACGCGCCGGTGGGTGCTGTCCCGGCCTCCGCACCGTCAAGAGCAAAAACGCGCTGCCTACGGCATCGGGTTAGGGGTGACACGTCACCCCAGAATGGGTGCTGCGGAGGAACTTAAAGTTCCTCTGCGGGAACCACAATGGAATGAGTAAGCTACAGCCGATAGCCGCGAAAACGCTGGCGTTTACAGGTTGCTGTGCGTGAACCATCGTGGAATCAGCGACTAAGAGGAAAAACCGGCCTTCGGTGGTTGCTCTGCGTAAACGCGGCGGTTGCTGCGCGTGAACTTGTTGAAAACACAGGCCATCGGCATCCGTGGCCGAAATACCCTCCGCTCCGGCGTCCGTCAAGGCTCTCCGCTGCGCTCCGATGAACGCGCAAAAGACGCGCGGCCCTGACCGACGCCTCCGCTGCGGGTGGTTGCTGGTCATGAGAAGAATGTCTTCTTCTCATGTTCGAGGAACATGCGTTCGAGGGGTCTAGCTGGCGGCGCTGTTGAGGAAGTGGTCGATGGTGGTGAGGATGGCGTCCTGCTTGCGGCGGGGGAGGCTCTGAATCTTCTCCAGCCTCTCCAGCACCTTGCGGCTGGGCTTACGCTGCTGAGCGATCTCCGGCGGCGTGTCGATCTGTAGCAGCTCCTGAATCGGCACATCGAGGGCGGCGGCGAATCGCAGGGCGACTTCGGCGGTGAGCCGGAGCTTGCCGACCTCGTAATCGGAGACGACAACCTGCACGACGCTGACGCGCTCGGCCAGCTCGCGCTGGCTCAGGCCGCGCAGGGCGCGGAAGTGGGCGAGGCGCTTGCCGAGGGCCAGGTTGACGGCCTTGTGGGGGTCTTCAGCGGTCTTCTTGCGGGTAGCCATGACGAGGGAAAGTGTAAGGGCCATATCTGAGTCCTCTTGACTGTCACAGTAAATCACTTTAGGCTGACGTGCAGCGGTTAGGTCTAAAAAAGCACTTGACAGGGTTTTAAGCGGAGGACTGAGAAATGCCATACATGCCGGACGACGAAAAAGAGCGGATCAAACGGGAGGTGTCGATCCAGCGGTTGGCAGAGGCGCGTGGGATCAAACTGCGGCGCGTCGGCAAGGAGTTAATCGGGCTGTGCCCGTTCCATGACGACCGGAATCCGAGCCTGAACATCGACCCGGCGAAGAACGTGTGGAGCTGCAAGGGCGCGTGCGGTGAGGGCGGCGACGTGTTCCTGTGGGTAATGCGGGCCGAGGGCGTGAGCTTCAACCATGCCAAGGAGCTTCTGCGGAAGAACTATGCGCCGTCGCCTGGGCCGGTGGTGAAACAGAGCACGGTGCCGAAGCTGCCCTGCCCGGTGACGCTGGGCGCGGAGGACCGGGCGGCGGTGCGGGAGGTGGTGCGGTTCTATCATCGGACGCTATGCGAGACGCCGGAGGCGAAGCGGTATCTGGAGAAACGCGGGCTTGGTTCGGCTGAGCTGGTGGAGCACTTCCAGCTTGGGTTCAGTGACCGGATGCTGGGGCCGGCGTTGCCGGACAGGAACCGTCTCGCCGGCGCGGAGCTGCGCGGGCAGTTGGAGCGGCTGGGCATCTTCCGACCGAGCGGGCATGAGCGGATGCGCGGCTCTCTGGTGGTGCCGATCCTGAATCTTGAGGGTGACGTGGTGCAGATGTACGGGCGGAAGATCAACGACAATCTCCGCGCCGGGACGGAATATCACATGTACCTTCCAGGGCCGATGCGTGGGGTGTGGAACGAGGAGGCGTTCATCGCTTCCAAGGAAATCATCCTGTGCGAATCGCTGATCGACGCGATGACGTTCTGGTGCGCGGGCTATCGCAACGTGACGGCCAGCTACGGCGTGAACGGCTTCACCAAAGACCACAGAGCGGCCATCGAGAAGCACGGCACGAGGCGCGTATACATCGCCTACGACGCCGACGACGCGGGCAACAAAGCCGCCGCGAAGCTGGCCGAGGAGCTGCTGCAAACCGGGCTGGAATGCTTCCGCGTGGAGTTCCCCAAGGGCATGGACGCGAACGAACACGCGCTGCTGACGAAGCCAGCGGCGAAGAGTCTTGGAGTGCTGTTGAACCGCGCATCGTGGCTGGGCAAAGGTGCGCGGCCAGCGGGCCGCGTGGCCGTTCCGATGCTGCCCGCACCGGCTGTTGAGATGGCGCCGGAGATCGTCGCCGCTCCGAAAGAAAAGACGGCAGCTAAAGAAAAAATGATCGAAGAGAAAGCCCCAGCTCCAGCGCCAGTCCCAGCGCCAGCCTCAGAGCCAGCCGTGATCGAAGCAGCGGCCATCGAGCAGGAAATCCTCGCCGAGATCGAGGCCGAAGCCTCTCTCCCCGAAGCGACACCGGAGCCATCCCCCGCCGCCGATCCAGACCATGTTCTTCCCTTAGCCGCCGTTCTTCCGCCGGTCGCGCCGCTACCGTTCGAGGTGCAGGGCGAGGATGTGTTCCTGCGTTACGGCGACCGCGAGTATCGAGTGCGCGGGCTGGCGAAGAACACAAGCGACTCGGAGCTGAAAATAAATCTCCGCGTCCTGGGCGTAAACAAGCACGGCGACATGGCCCTGCACGTCGACAAGGTGGACATGTGTGCGGCGCGGCAGCGCGAAGCGTTCGCCAAGCAAGCCGCCGAGGAGCTGCACGTCAAGGAAGAGATCATCCGGCACGACCTGAAACAGGCATGGATGAAGCTGGAGCTGCTGCGCGACGAACACATAGCGCGGCTGCTTGCGCCCAAGGAAAAGGCCGTGACGATGACCGATGCGGAGCGCGAGACCGCGCTGGCGTTGCTGCACGATCCGCGTCTCATCGAGCGGATCGTGGAGGACTTCGCCGTGTGCGGCATGGTGGGCGAGGAAACGAACAAGCTCATCGGCTACCTCAGCGCGGTGTCGCGGCATCTCGAAAAGCCGCTGGCGGTGATCGTGCAATCGTCATCTGCGGCGGGCAAGAGTTCGTTGATGGATGCGGTGTTGGCCTTCGTGCCGGAGGAGCAGCGAAAGCAATACTCGTCGATGACGGGCCAATCGCTGTTCTACATGGCCGACACCGATCTCCAGCACAAGGTGCTTGCCATCGTGGAGGAGGCGGGCGCGCAGCGCGCGTCCTACCCGTTGAAGCTGTTGCAGTCCGAGGGCGAGGTGAGCATCGCATCGACCGGCAAAGACCCGGTGAGCGGCAAGCACGTTACGCACGAGTACCGCGTGAAAGGCCCGGTGATGCTGTTCCTGACGACGACCGCGCCGGAGGTGGACGAAGAGCTGATGAATCGCTGCCTTGTGCTCTCGGTCAACGAGGACCGGGCGCAGACCCAGGCGATCCATCGTGCGCAGCGCGAATCGCAGACCCTCGTTGGGCTGCTCCGCAAACGCAAGCGCGATGCGGTGATCAAGCTGCATCGCAACGCGCAACGGCTGCTGAGACCGCTGACCGTCGCCAACGACCTGGCGCTGGAGCTGAGCTTCCCGGACTCGATGACGCGGACGCGGCGCGACCACATGAAGTTCCTTACGCTCATCCGAGCTATCGCGTTCCTGCATCAGTGGCAGCGCGAAGTGAAGACGACGCTCGACGAGAACGGCCAGCCGTTCGAGTACATCGAGACCACAGCCGAGGACGTGGAGCTGGCGAAGAAACTCATCCATGAGGTGTTGGGCCGGACGCTCGACGACATGACGGCGCAGACGCGCAAGCTGCTGTTGATGGTCGATGAGATGGTGACGGCGGAGTGCAAGCGGCAGAAGATCGAGCGCACCGAGTATCGCTTCTCCCGCCGCGATGTGCGGGCGTATACGAGCTGGAGCGACTCGCAGCTTAAGAACCATCTGGGGCGACTCCAGGACATGGAATATCTGATCGTGCATCGCGGCGGGCGCGGCCAGAGCATCGTCTATGAGCTGTTCTTCGAGCGGCCAGCCGACGAATCGCAGCCCACGTTGCCGGGGATGGGACATGGGTACGACGCGAAGAAGTCTGGGCTGGAGGGGCAAAAGTCTGGGGGTGGTCTGGCCCAAGTCCGGGGGGTGTCTGGGGGTGGTCTGGGTGAGAAATCGCCAGTGCCCATGCTGGTTCCAATGCCGTTTTACGAAGATGGGCTGAAAAACACAGCTAAGGATGAAACAGAAGAAAATCGCATCGTAGCCGTTCAGCCGCATCGCACGAACGGCAGCTTGAACGGTAACGGGCACCATGCGGGGGTGACGACATGGCCCGCGTAGAGAAGAAACGCAAAGCCGCCGTGCCTGTGAAGACGCCGCTCCAGGCACTCATGCGCGACCATCTCCACGCGCTCGAAGTGCAGCACTACTCCGAGTTCACCGTGCGGGGCCGCGAGGGGCATATCGGCTTCTTCCTCGCATGGCTGGAGGAGCGCGGCATCACCGAGGCCATCGACGTAACCCGGCCCGTCCTGGAGCGATACCAGCGGTATCTCTTCCACTACCGCAAGACCAACGGTGAGCCGCTGAGCTTCCGCAGCCAGCACGCGCGGCTGGTGCCGTTGCGCGTGTGGTTCAAATGGATGACACGGCAGAATCACATCCTGCATAACCCGGCGTCGGAGATCGACCTTCCACGGCTCGGCCGCAGCTTGCCGAAGAATATCCTCTCGGCCGAGGAGGTCGAGCGCGTGATGACGCTGTGCGAGATCGAGGAGCCGATCGGCTTGCGCGATCGCGCGTTGCTGGAAGTGCTGTACTCGACCGGGATGCGGCGGCTGGAGATCGTGCGCTTGAAGCTGTACGACCTCTCCCTCGACCGCGGCCTGTTGCTCATCAACCAGGGCAAGGGCAGCAAAGACCGTTATGTGCCCATCGGAGCGCGGGCGCGTCTGTGGCTCGAAAAGTACATCCGCGAAGGCCGTCCGCAGCTCGTCTCCGAGCCGGACGACTTCACCGTGTTCCTCACGGCCCAGGGCGAGCCGTTCAGCCGCGACCATCTAACCTTCGCCGTCAAGGAGCGGATCGACGCCGCCCAGCTCGGCAAGACCGGATCGTGCCATCTCTTCCGCCACACGATGGCCACGCTCATGCACGAGGGCGGGGCCGACATCCGCCACATCCAGGCGATCCTCGGCCACGAGGACATCCGAACGACCCAGATCTATACGCAGGTCGCTATCCGCGCCTTGCAACAGATCCACGCCGCCACGCACCCGGCAGAGGCCCACGCTACGCTTACAGCAGCACAACGGTCGGCAGCCGAGCGAGAGGGCTTGCTGGCGGCACTGGACGCCGACGCCAAGGCCGACGAAGAGGCGGGCGGCTAAAGGAAAAAATCAGGGTCATGCTGTTTTTTAGAAACAGCAGAAATCCTGAAAAAGCTCTTGACAGGGTTTTAAGAAAAGCCGCTCAGAAGCCCTTCGAGCCGCCGACCGAATACTACATAGAGAAGTAATCTCCCAAGTGAAAATAAACCTGCCGAGCCTCTTGACAGCTTTTAAACGGGAGCCGTTCGGGGCGGCGATATACGTCCGGTGTATATCCGGCGGCACACCGAAAAAGAGCGACCCGACCCTCAGAAAACGCTTGACAGGGTTTTAGCCAGAGGGCCGGAAATCGCCTCTCCATGTTCTTCCCTTAGCTGCGCTCTTCCCGCTGCCAATCGAGCCACGAATGCGCGGCTGAAAGAGAAGCTGATCGAGCGGCCAATCGGCCTACGAATCGAGCTGGAATCCCCCGGCGAATCCGCTCCTCTTGCCCCCGCCTCAAGCCGTACAATCGAGCCACACATGCAACTCGCTTCCGGCTCCCACATCCCGGACGGTCTACTAGCGGCGAACGCGCTGCTAAGCGAAAAACTGCATCAGGGCTTCGCGGCTCCAAAGAGCACACTTCATCAGGGCTTCGGCGTCGCTATCTCCAGCACTCCACTAGGGATAATCAGCCCGTTGTACGACGACGGCACTGGGTCACGTTATACCGGCAAAGAAAGAGACACCGAATCAGGAAACGACTACTTCGGGGCCAGGTACTATAACAGCGCAACTGGCAGGTTCCTGAGTCCGGACTGGAGCGCGAAAGAGGAACCGGTTCCGTATGCGAAGTTGGACAATCCCCAATCTCTGAATCTCTACTCCTATGTCTTGAATAACCCACTCAGCCATGTCGATCCGGATGGGCACGAGACAGAAGAGGAGAAGGAGAAGAAGATCGCGGCGGCTGCGAGGGCGCAGAAGGGGAGCGATGCCTACGATCAAAAGAAGACGAACATCAGCAACATGCAAATATTCCACAGCGGCTCTGACAAGTGCAACGAGTTTGTTAGCGATACTGTAAAGTCAGCTACCGGAACTCGTCCTGTTGTGGAAGCTACCGGGAAGATAGCAACTGCGGCCCAAATGGCTGATCCAAACGTCAAGATCGTCGGGCTAAGTGCTCCAGAGCCAATGAGCAATGCGAAGCCTGGAGATGTGGTTGCGCAAATCCACGGAACCGAACCGAACGGTAATGTTGACGCTCACGTTGGTATTATCGTGGGCTTGCCAACGGCTAACAGTCAGGGGCAAACTGCTTCGGCAGACGCTTACGAGGGCGGGCGAATCGAGGTTAACAACTGGGCCTTCCGGGATCCCAACGCCACACCGAACAATGGCGAGCGGAACGGGTCTGCTTCCCCTGCGCCAGTAGTGAGGCATCCATTAGGAGACCCGCAATGAATCTACGGCTCCAGAGGAGAGAGACAATGAAGACCGTCCTCCAGGTGCTCGTTGGCTTGGTCTTGGGCGTCGCCATCGGATATGTGTTGATCTACTCCAGCCTGCCGATTTTCTGGGAGCATGAAGAGCGTTTGCAACCCCATGTGTATCCTATTACTTGGCGCTCAGGCATCTTAGCGGTTCTGCTTCTGGCAGCAACGCAAGCTGTCTCGTTCTTGGTCTTCCGTTGTATCCGGTGGGGCCATACCAGAACTCCGGGCAGTTCGCCCTCGCACATAAAGCCGGTCTGAATCAGAAAATCGGTCACGATGAAAGCGGTTCTCAGTTTTTCCTGTGCTGCCCTTACTGCGCTTGCCGTGTTTGCGGGTTGTCGTCGCGGGCAGTTGACGGAGGCTGCTCGTCCGCGCAGCTTCCCAGGAGTTGCAAGCAGGGATGTGAGCTTCTATTCCTCGGCTCTCGACCGCAACATGACGTATGCGGTCTATATGCCAAAGGATAGCGCCGGAGGCACGAGGTTCCCCGTTGTTTACCTACTGCACGGCTGTGGCGGCAGTTTTAGAGACTGGACGAGTGACTCAGACGTGGGGGCCTATGCTGCAAAGGGCCTCATCCTCGTTACGGTGGACGGCGACTGCTCGTACTACATGAACGCTGCGCTAGTGTCCTGTCTCTAAAGTTCGCGTACAAAATCTTGCAACCGAATCGAGGATTTGGTCTGCGGTTTTATGCCAGATAAAGGGCTTGGGCGAGTGGTTGCTGTGGTCGATGTAGGTGTGGATGGCCTGCTCCAACTCGGTGGTCGAGCGATGGACGGCTCGCCGGAGTTGCTTTTCAGTGAGTGTGGCGAACCAGCGCTCGACCAGGTTGAGCCAACTGGCCGAAGTGGGCGTGAAGTGCAGATGGAAGCGGGGCCGCTTGGCCAGCCAGGTGCGAATCAGTTCGG
>Ga0302196_10002865_pt1 | contig 15994 bp, 14 predicted proteins | sample II_Bog_N1_3_FD_198794 | JGI IMG/M metagenome (GOLD analysis project Ga0302196, IMG submission 198794) | Peat permafrost microbial communities from Stordalen Mire near Abisko, Sweden - II_Bog_N1_3 | ecosystem: Environmental > Terrestrial > Soil > Wetlands > Peat | place: Sweden: Abisko...
TGGCCGAAATCGTCTCGTCCCAACAGCTCCCGCTGTGCACCCCGCCATGAAGAAACACGACGGCAAGGTGTGCGGATTCGGGGGTGGTCATGGCCAAAGGGACCTTTCTGAGTACGGGCGTCGCCGTCTTCTAGGGAAGTGCTCTTCCTGTTCGCGTCGGCGCAACGCGGGTGATGTCGCAGCGCTGCCCTGACGCGCCGAAAGACTACCCGCCGAGAAACCCCGTTGTCCGAAAAAAGTCGATACAAATTTGGGCAGCGGGCCTATGCTGATGCGACTTACTCGGCTATGTTGAGAAAACAATCGATTGATCTTGCTGGCCTATCAGATTTGGAGACGCCATGAACGTGAGGAATGCGGCGCCGTTGCATCGGCCCTCTGGCCGGGTGGCCGCGAATGGCGTGGGTGGGCGATAGCGTGCGTGTCGGTATCTCAGTGCCCCCGGATCAGCCTCGGGTCGTGGCCAATGCACGCTGGGCCGAGGAGAGCGGGTTCGACTATCTCGCCTGCGGCGAGCATTTGTTCTTTCACGGCGAAACGCCGAACGCCTTCGTTGCTCTTGCTGCCGCGGCCGGCGCCACGGAACGGATTCGTCTGCTCAGCACTTTAACGATCCTGCCCGTCTACCCGCCTGTGCTGGCAGCCAAGCTGGCCGCAACGCTCGACCAGGTGTCGAACGGCCGGTTCGAACTCGGTGTGGGGGTTGGCGGAGAGTATCCCCTCGAATTCGAGTCCGTCGGAGTCCCATTGGCCGAACGTGGCGCGCGAACAGACGAAGCGCTGGAAGTGGTTTCGCGTCTGCTGAGCGGCGAGCGGCTTGACTATCGGGGTCGATGGACGGTCGTCCCCGGACTCGCGCTGGATCCCCCCGCGATCCAGCAGCCTCGACCGCCAGTGTGGGTCGGCGGGCGGCGTCGGGCCGCATTTCGTCGGGCGGGGCGCTTCGCCGATGTCTGGCTGCCCTACCTGTGCACACCTGAGCAGCTGGCCGAAAGCCTCGCAGCCGTCAATGACTTCGCGGCCGGATTCGGACGGTCTGGCACCGTGGGCGGGGCGGTGTTCTGCTGGGGCGCAGTCGATCGCGACCCCGCGGTCGCGCGCGGCCAGGCGGTAGCGGCGGTCAGCGACACCTACAACCAGGACTTCGACGCATTGGCCGATCGCTACCTGCTCACCGGCACTCCCGACCAGGTCCTCGGGCGGCTGCTGCAATATCAGGACGCGGGCGCGGACACGGTCATCTTTGCCGGTCCGCGGGACCCCGTCGCCTGGCGCCGCAGCGTGGATCTGTTTGCGACGGAGGTGCTTCCGGGCCTGCACCAGAGCACCGCTGAGCACCCGATCGCCGATGCCCAGTCGCCGCTGATCCCGGCGGGTCGGCGCCCACGCAGTGCCAGCACGGTGACGCCGTGCTGATCGGTGACGTACTGGCGCTGGCTTCGGCCAACTGGCCCGACCGCCCCGCCATCATCGCGGGGAATACGCGCCGCACCTTCGCTGAGCTGCATGCGGGCGCCTTACGGCTAGCCGGCGCCTTGTCACGCTTGGCCGTCACCGGTGACCGGGTAGCAATTCTGGCCCGCAACGTTCCCGCGTACGTCGAGGCGCTCTACGGTGTTCCCTCGGCCGGCATGCTCCTCACATTGCTGAATTACCGTCTGCATCCTAAGGAATGGGTCGCCATCATGGACGTGGTCGGCGCCCGGGTACTGCTGGTCGACCACGAGTTTGAAGACGCCGTTCGCCCGTTCCTCGGCGGCGCGGCAGCCCTTGAGCACGTCCTGGTGATTGGCAACGGAGAGACCGAAGGGCCGCAATCGTCCTACGAGCAGGCGGTCGCGGCCGCCGACGCGCTGAGCGCTCCAATTGCCGGATCTGACGACGAGCCCGCATGGCTGGTGTACACCAGCGGCACGACCGGATTCCCGAAGGGCGCGATGATTACCCATCGCGGCATCATCGCCGCGGCGAGGGCGATGATGCTGGCGACCCACCCGCGTGAAGGTGACCGGTATCTGATGACCTTCCCGCTCTGTCATGTCTCGGCGTTCCAGGTTGCGACCCATCACGCGTGCGGCGTGTCGATCGAGCTGATGCCTTCCTTCGACGCGGGCGCCTTCCTGCGAACGGTGGCCGAACACCGGATCACCTTGACGTCGCTGGCACCGACGATGGCCGCCTTCGTGTTGGCGCACCCGGAGCTGGATCGGCACGACCTCTCGTCGCTGCGACGAGTGGGCTACGGCGGAATGACGATGCCGGTCACGACCGCTGGGGCACTCGTGGATCGGCTCGGTCCGGTTCTTGTGACGGGGTTCGGGCAGACCGAGTCGACTGGGTGGGCCACGGTCTTGACTCCGCAGGACCACGTGCGCGCGTTAGCTGGCGAGGAACATCTGCTGCAATCCTGCGGACGGGCCTTGCCGCTGACCGCGGTCCGGGTCGTTGACGAGACAATGCGAGACACTCCCATCGGCGAGCCGGGGGAGCTCGTCATCGGTGGCGACCTGACCTTTTCCGGGTACTGGAATGATCCGGAGGCCACTTCCGCCGCGATCACCGACGGCTGGTTGCACACCGGCGACATCGCCACGATGGACGAGGAAGGTTTCGTTTTTCTGCGGGACCGCAAGAAGGACATGATTGTCTCGGGCGGCCAGAACGTCTACTCCGCTCAGGTCGAGCAGGTTCTGCACCGCCATCCCGCCGTGTTGGAGGCCGCGGTGATCGGCCTGCCGGATGCGGTGTGGGGCGAGACCGTCGCCGCCGTGGTGGCTCCTCGCCCTGGCATGACAATCGACACCACCGAGTTGATCGCGATGTGCTCCGGCGAGCTGGCCGGTTACAAACGGCCCCGACTGGTTTTCGTCGTGGACGCGCTCCCAAGGAACGTCACCGGGAAAGTCCTGAAGCGCGAGTTACGCGCTCGCTTTTCCGTCGAGAACGACACTGCGAAAGGTGGACACGCCGAGGGCGTCACACAGTCGGCGGGGGCGTCTCCTGGACGATGAAATCCGTGATGCCACAGATGCTTCCCGCCGAAAATGGTGGGAGGGCGCCATGGCCGATCGCTTGAGTTCGCGGGACAGCCGTCGCATGGAGAGCGCGTCGACACCTTCGCTGCGAATGACCTCGAGCGCCGCGTCGACGATGTCTTTCTCAGTAAGGCTCGGAGCCTTGCCGCGCTTGCGTACGGCAGGGGGGCCGGATTGCGCATCCGTCGGCATCGTCAACTCCTTTACCGGTGGCCGGTTCTCAGCCCAGGTCGTTGCGTTCAGCGGCAATCGCGTGGTGCCTGACGTTACGGGCACTCGTCGCGATGTTGCCGGACACGCGTCCGGATCGCGGAGTCCTACTCCGATTTCGCCGCAGGACCCCGAGCATCGCGATAACATTACACCGTAAAAAGATCAAGTCCTTCGTCTTGTCTTGGCCGATTGCGGAGATACTCATGGAATCACAGGTTTACGGAATCTGGACTCAGACAGTCGCGGAGTTAATGAGCTATCGCTACCTGGGCTGCCGGTCGGTGCTCGGAGCTGACTTCGAAGCGCGCGGAGAGATGACGCTGCGAAGCGACATGCGCCACCAGGGTTCGCTATTGGCGGCTCCCGTCGCGATCGCGATGTTGGACACGGCGGGTATCGCCGTGGACCGCCACTGGCAGTTGGCCTTGACTCACATCGACGTACATCTGTCCGGTACGGCCTCGGGAGTCGCGCGATTGGGCGTGCTTGGCTCGATGACTCGCCAGGCACGCAGCCAGGTGTTCACCGAGGCGACATTCGTCGACGTCGATCAACCCGACACCGTCCTCGGCTTCGGAACGGCAGATTGGGCGGTGATCGATTCCACGCCTTCTGGTTTCGAGTACATCGACCCAGGTCATGGGGTGGAGGACACCGGTAGCCTTCCGCCGCTGGCCTCCGCATACGACGCATATCCGCGGGCGGGCGGCGGTCTTGTCATCGACGAACTGACCCCTCGACTGGGCGGCTTTGTGCTGCATCACGGTCCGATCCTGGTGACGCTCGAGGCGGCGGCGCTAGAGGTGGCGGGTGCTGCTGCCCGGGTGGAAGAGCTGAGCGTGCGAATCGTGAAGGCGGGCAAACAGGGACCATTCATCGCCACGGCAACGGTGCTTTCCGAGACTGCCGACGTTCGGCTCGTACGCGCCGACCTGCATCAGGGCGCAGACGCTGTGAATCTCATCGCGACCGCTACCGTCAGGCTCGGTAGGATCCGTTAGGGCTGTTGGGTCAGCGGGTTGGTGTCATGTCCTGACCAGAACGATGACCACGTGGCGTCGGCGTGGGGTAGGTCGGGGGTCGGAGCCGTGCCTGTCCAGCTGTTGAACCCGGCGCTTTGCGGCCGCTCGATCAGATCGTTTGCATACCAGTGCCTCTCGCGGCGGGACGCGAACAGCCATTCGCCGTCTACTTTCTGGTATTCGTCGTCGTAGCGGACGGTCATCACCACCCAACGATCACCGACCTCGTGTTCGGCACGACAGTAGGTCTGGCCTCGCGCCGTGGCGGCATCGATGAGATCGATTCGTTGCCCGACGATCTGGTGTATCGACCGATAGAACTTTCGCAGATTTGGTTCGATTTGCGACCGCAACGCCTCGCGACCGGTACCGAAACGACCGACCGACACGGTGGGAATGAACAGCGACACCCAGGCGCTGACGTCCCGCTGATCGACGGCGAGAGCGTAGCGAATCGGCAGCTGGCCTATATCGAGGCGGTCCTCTAGTCGCGCTATCCTCTGCAAGAGTGCATCGTCGGTCATGATTCCGGAATCCCCTTCACCGCTGTAAGACTCGGCCTCCGTCGAGCATCAACGTGGCGCCGGTGAGGTACGTCATGTCGTCGCCGACGAGTGCGAGTACCGCGCGACCGATGTCCTCGTAAGGATCGCCGAGGCGTTGCAGCGGAATGCCACGAAGGATCGCCTGCCAACGTTTGGGATCTTCGTTCTGGAATGCCTCGGCCGAGGGCGACAGTCCAGCGGGGCAGACCTGGTTGACGCGAATGCCGTATCGGCCCCATTCGTTGGCCGTCACCTTGGTCAATGCGCCGATCGCTTCCTTGGCCATCGCGTAGCCGGCCATCTTCGGGGCGCCGCGAACGCCTATCTCCGAGCCGAAGTTCACCACTGCGCCTCGAGTCTCGGACAGTGCTGGGAAGGCGGCCTGCATCATGTGCAGGCTACCGAGTGGTCCAGTCGTCAAGAACTCCAGAACGTCGGCGTCCGTCACCTCTGCGGTGGGCGTCGCTACGCCGAGGTTTCCCCCTTGCGCGTTGTTGATCAGGATGTCGATCTTCCCGTACGCGTCGAGGGTGGCCGCCACGGCAGCCTCCGCGTCTTCGCGACTGGCCACATCGCATCTCAGTGCCAGTGCTTCTCCGTCACCCGCTCGCATCACTTCTGCGGCGTCGGCCACTTTGCTCTCGGTGCGGCCGAGGAGGGCCACTGAAGCGCCGGCATCGCAGAGGACGGCAGCAATGGCACGACCCAGCCCCTGGCCGGCGCCGGTGACTATCGCCACCCGGCCCCGCAGTCGACCAGCGACGCCGGTCATGAGATCACGCTGGGCACATCGGCCATCGTCGAATCCTTGAGTCTCCGGTAGCGGGAAGTCCAGCTAACTATACGCCGTAAGCCTTAACCGCTCCGGTCCCGAGATTCAGTGCAAGTCTGGGTGCGGCACCATCACGTCGTAGTCTCATTCGCGGCGCTAGCTACGTCGGAAGGCCCGCCACTGGATTGGGTCCCAGACGTCTTGATCCTCGGCGTAAACGTTGTTGCCGGCGTAGTCCCAGCGGACCAAGCTCTGATGCACCAGCATGGAGGGATAGACCAGGTGGCTGAATTGGGAGATCACCACGCCGTGTGCGGTGACGGTCCTGCCCAGGGCATCGATCACGTCGATCTCGATGGTCTCGGGCATGCCGTTTTCGTTGCGATGGACGTGTCGGCGCCCGCCGACCGCCTTGCTCATGTCCCCGTCGCGCAGGATGAAGCCCATCACGACGCGGTCCTCGCCGCGATCGAGCGACAAGCCGAGGAAGCCGTCGGTGGCTGCCGCGAACGCGTAGTCGTAGCCGGCCTTGACGCCACGCAGATCGGGGCGCCGGCCCCAGGACCTGTCCCGCATCAGGTAGCAGTCCACGGCCATTTGTTCACCGTGCAAAGTCAGGGTTCCCGTGATGTGACCGGGTTGGTCGACGTGGTAGGCGCCGGTGAACGGCGGCCGCGGTTTGGGCACCGTCAGCAGCGGCGCCGCGATCGCATCGAAACGCAGATTGGCGTCGACCTCCTCGTTGGACACTCCGAAGGCATAGGACCGAGTGGGCGCCAATTGCGTGAGGAAGAGGCCGCCCGGCAGTCGCGCATCGCGCATGTCGAGGTCGTCGGGCAGTGGAAGGTGATGCTGGTGGGAGTAGTACGGCGTTTCCCAGGGTGTGGTGCCGGTGTGATCGAAAATCGTCACGCCTCCGCCGATCGACTTCAGGAGCGGACGGAAGTACAGGTAGAAGTTGCCGAACAGGTCCCGCTCGGGGACCGCGAAGGTGAACCAGAACGTCTCCGTCCACCAGGTGTCGGCGGCATCCGGCGGGGTGTGGAGGGTGTCGTCGTCGCTGGACAAAGCGAATTCGGGCGTGTCGCTCATGGCGCTAACTAGAACTGTGGGAGCGGTGTCGTTGCCATCGGCCCGAGTAACTCGGCCATCCGGATCGTCTCCCGCTGAACGTGGCGCCCCAGATAGGCCAGTGCCGCAGCGTCATCGACGGTGCCGGCGTCCAGAGCGTCAGCCAGGACGCGCCGGCCTTCCGCGGCATTGCCCACGTCGCCGCCGAGCAGGACGGACAATTCGGTGCGCTCCTGGTCGTCGATCGGGGTGTCGTACCGCTCGCCTTGCTGCAGATGTCGTGTCGTGCGTAGCGCCGCCTTGGCTTGGGCTACCTGATAGGGCTCCGACAGTGACGGAAGGAGCCGCTCCCGCAGCGTGGTGCGGATGAACGCGAGTGACCCCTCGCGTTCCGAACCGCAGGGCGCCACCGGATCTACCACCACCGGGTCGGGCGCGACTGCCGCCAGCTGGTGAAGTGCCTCGATGACCAAACGGCCGTGAAATGCAGGCCCGCTGACCATGATCGGGTACTGCGGGTCATCGTGGCCCTGGGCGCGAACCACGTCGCCGGCGATGAGGATCTTCGTCATTGCCGCGATCGCGCCGTGCCATATCCGTGCCCGGTCGAACGGGAGCCCGCTCGCTTCGGCGTAGACCTGGAATCGGTGCGCCAGATCCCCGAACGGGAATAGCAGCGAGCGGGCCACGATCCAGCCGAGGTCTTCGTACGGGTCGCCGAGATGGGACAGTTCCCAGTCGACGATCGCGGTGATGGTGCCCTCGTGCTGCACGAAGTTGCCGGGACCGGTGTCGCCCTGAACCAGCACCGTCCGGGTCACATCGTCGGATGCGTTGCGGCGCAGCCAGTTGCAGGCATAGGTCACGACCGGGTTGGCGGGTGCATGGTCGCGGTGAAAACCCTGCCAGTGATCGACATCGAGGGTGGCGTGCTCGCGCGCGTTCTGCGGGACGGCCATTTCGGGCAAGTCGAGGTGTGCCGGGTCTAGCGCATGCAGGTCGGCGAGATGCCGCATCAGGGCGTCGCTGACCGCCTCGCGCATTTCCGCCTCCAGGCCCCGGAGATCGTCGGTGCCGTCGACGCGTTGGGCGGCGACAAGGTGCCGCTCCTGGTCGATCCCGTAGATCGTGGGAACCGGTACGGCCGTGTCCGCGAGCGCCGCGTATATCCGGGTCTCCCGGGTGGCATCGCCGTAAATCTGCAAGGTGTCGCGAGTCCGGCGCACGATGACCGGAACATCCTGGCCGTCGCGGACGAGGTCGACGCTCCAACTCGCGCGCGTCCCGGCGACGACCGGGCTGATCGAAACCACTTCGCCGCCAACCAGTCCGCGCAACCAGCCGCGCAGGAACTCTGCGAATTCGGGATCGTCACTGCGCGACAGCAGCGCATCGTTTCCCGGCGTGCCCATCGGTGCCGACGTGTCCCGGCCCACCGCCACAGTCACCGTCGACTCCCGTCCGTCAGTGAACAGTGTTTACAAACTCCTCTGTGAACGGTGTATACCAGGCTTGGTGCACGATGTAAACCGTGCCTTTGGGGGCGCGAAGATTACGGTCGCTGGACATAATGTGCTGTGCAGAGAACACCCGCCGTGACACATTTGAACGCCGAACGCATCGTTGCGGTTGCTTTGTCGATGACGCGCCAAGGCGGCGAGCCACCAGGGATGCGAGCGCTTGCCGCCGAGCTGGAGGTGACGCCGGGCGCCCTGTACCGCCACCTCGCCAATCAGCAGCAGCTTGTCGCGCTCATGATCAATGACGCCATGGAACGTGTCGCGATGCCTCGGTCGACCGAGGAATCCGATCCCTGGGAGCGGATCCGGATCCACGTCCGATCGCTGGTCGGCATCCTGGATTCCTATCCGGGGCTCGACAGTCTCATTGCCCGATACGGCGACAGCAGCCCGGCTGCCCGACTGCGGCAACGATGGCTGGTGAGCCAGCTGCAAGCTGCCGGGCTGCCCCGCTCCGACGCTGTTCGGGCGTACGGGGCGCTCGACATGTACTGGCTCGGCTCGCGCCAACGAGCACGACGGCCCCGTGCAACGTTCTACTTTGGACTGGACCGATTGCTCGACGGTCTGCGTGACTTCGCTGAAAAAGCCTAGCCCCGCCCGGCGACCACAGGCCGTAAGGTCGCCGCTCACGGAGGAAGCTACAACGGCTCTGGCACGGAATAGGCCTATTCGTTCATCCGGGGCTGCCTCGGCGGCCTTGTCCCTGGCTCTCCGATCCGAAATCGCGTTTTCACTGCGTGAACGGGGGCTGCGCGGCCCGCAGCTGGTCGTACCGTGGCTATCGGAAGCACATTCCGACGAAGCGGCGAGTCACCTTCGACGAGTCCGAATCCGAGTCCGAGTCCGCAAGCGAGGAATCCAATGGAGTTGTTGGCCGGCACGCCCGTATTGCCGAATAAGACCGTCTTCTCGCAATCGATGAAGTCGAGCGCGAGTCCGCAGTCGGTCTACTTCGACAAGGCGAAGAACGTTCGCGCGGAACGATTCGAAGGGATCGTGCACCTTTATCGGTTCGATGACATCACCCGAATCAATCGGCATCCCGACATCCGTGGCACCGGCGCCAGAGGCGGAATGCTCAACAAGAACATGCTGCTGATTCCGCTTGAGGTCGACGGGCCTGATCACAAGAAGTGGCGCCAGCTACTCGATCCCATGTTCTCGCCCAAGCGCATCGCCCATCTCGAGGAGTCGATTCGCCGGCTGGCCGCTGAACTCATCGACGACTTCGCGGGCGCGGGCTCGGCCGACCTCGTCGAGAAGTACTGCATTCCGCTGCCGTGTGTGTCGTTCCTGCGGCTCGTCGGCGCACCTGTGGAGGACCTCGGATTCTTCCTGGATTTCAAGAACGGTCTGCTGCACGCAGGGGGCGACACCGAAGAAGAGCAGCGGGCCAACATGGAGGCTGCAGGCGGTGTCATGATCGAGTACCTCTTCAAGTTCATCGCGCGTCGGCGAGCGGAAACCGAAGAGCAGCCCGACGTCGCCTCCGCGCTGATCTGGGCCGACGTCGAGGGGGAGAAGCTCAATGACTTCGACCTGATGAATATTCTGTTCCTGCTGATGTTCGCCGGCCTGGACACCGTGACCGCGTCGATGGCCTGCATCTTCGCCTGGCTGGCTGGTCACCCGGCCGAACGGAAGCGGTTGAACGACGACAGGTCGATGATCCCGAAGGCCGTCGAGGAAATCATGCGCTACGAGTCGCCGGTGGTGGCCGGAGTGCGCTACGCCGCCGCCGACATCGACCTTGGCGACGGCCTGGAACTCAAGAGCGGCGAAGCCATCGTGGCGATCTGGGGCGCGGCGAACGTGGATCCGAACGCGTTCGACAACCCCCTCGAGGTTGACTTCGACCGGGCTCGCACCAACCACATCGTCTTCGCCAGCGGGCTGCACCGTTGCCTCGGTTCCCATTTGGCACGGCTGGAACTCAGGATCGCCGTCGAGGAGTTCCTCGATCGGATTCCGGACTATAAGGTCACCGTCGGCGAAACCCTCGAATGGGACAACCAGGCCGTCCGTACGGTTGCTCGGTTGCCGATCACCTTCGAGCCGGCAGCGCCGCGCTGAGCCGCGCTTCAGCGCCGAACCGCGGGATGCTTCGGTTCGCGAGGCAGGCCAAGCACCCGCTCGGCGATGATGTTGCGCTGGATCTCGGAGGTTCCGCCGCCGATCCGCAGTCCAAACGACTCGAGGTAGGCAATGAATCCGTCGTCACCGGACATTGCACCGAAGCGAAGGACACGGTGGTTCAGCTCGGTCGCGATTAGTTTCAACGCACCGCTTGCGGCGCTGGGCCGCCCGGTGGCGTCCTGCTCGGCGACGCACTTGTAGAGCAGAGCGCGCGCCGCGTAGACGTCGTCGCGCAGCTCCGAGATCTGTTGGACGCGTGCCGGATCGCCGCCGTAGTCGCATGCCAGCTGCGCGGTGATTCGTTGCAGGCCGATGATGTTGGCGGCGAACGCGGTGCTCCGCTCGTACATCAGCGTCGTCGTTGCAACGGCCCAACCCTGACCGATGCTGCCGACGACGTTGGCGAGGGGAATACGCGCCCCGTCGAAGAACACCTCACAGAATTCGGCGGCGCCGGTGATGGTCCGGATCGGCCGGACGGTAATACCTGGCGTGCGCAGGTCGGCGATCAGGTAGGTGAGTCCGCCGTACCGGTCCGCCGGATCGGTACGAACCAGTAGCTCACACAGGTCGGCATGTTGGGCGTGCGTGCTCCACCGCTTTTCGCCGGTGACGACGAGGTCATCTGCGTCGACGGTGCCGCGGGTGGTGATCGATGCGAGGTCCGAGCCGGCGCCGGGCTCGGAGAAGCACTGGGCGAACAGGATGTCGCCGTTGAGGATGCCGGGCAGCCACTGCCTGCGCTGGGTGTCGGTGCCATGCTCGATCAGTGTCGGGCCGGCATGCGAGAGCCCGACGAAGAACAGCTCACCGCCGCGGCCTCCGACGCGCTGGTGCTCCTCGTGAAAGATGATCTGCTGCATGGGTGTTGCGCCGCGACCGCCGTATTCGGTCGGCCACGCCACACCCGAGAGACCGGCCTCGGCGAGGCGCTTCAGCCACTGCCGCTGCTGAGCAACGTCATCGACGTCGTAATCGCGCTTCTGCCCGACTGAGCGGCCGAGTGCCGGCGCGGGCGGGTTGTCGGCGAACCAGGTCCGCACTTCCGAGCGGAAGGCTTGGTCACTCGTGTCGGTCATGTCAGCCAGCGTCACTTTGATTCGGCGTCGAACAACCGGGCCACCGCAGGTCGGTCAATCTTTCCGATGTCGGTGCGCGGCAGCTTGTCCACCTTGAGGATGATGCGAGGCACCTCGTAGGCGGCTAGATGCTCCCGCAGAGCGAGTTTGAGCTCATCGGTCCTCGAAGTGGCGTCGGATGCCATGATCACGGCGGCCACCGGAATTTCGCCGAGCCTGTCGTCGGCGATACCCACTACGGCTGAATCCGCCACCTCGGGAAGTGAATTGAGCGCGGACTCGACCTGAGCCGGGTAGACGTTGAACCCTCCGCAGACCACTAAGTCGCGTAGCCGTCCGACGACGGAGAGAAAACCGTCGTCGGAGAGTACGCCGAGATCGCCGGTGCGTAGCCATGATCCCGCGTCGGCCGGTTGTCCGTTCGAATCGAGGTAGCCCGACATGGCCGAACGTGCTCGGGCAGTGATCTCGCCGATTTGCCCGTTATCGACCGGTTCACCGTCATCGTCGAGAACCAGGACCTCGACACCCGGCGCTATCCGACCGACGGTGTTATCGGGTCGAATGCCGGCGGCGACGTCGTCGAGTCGCTCGAAGGCGATGGCGCCGGCGAACTCCGTTTGCCCGTAGTTGCGCAGCATCGGGATGCCGTACTTCTCCTCGAATGCCAGCCGGGTCGCCTCCGGCAGCGCCGCGGTGCCGACGGTGGCGCTGGTGACGCCCGGCAAAGGACCGTCGACGTCGGCGCGGACCAGTTCCCAGACCATTGCGGGTGTCAGCCGCAACACTCCGAGCCGGTAACGGGCGGCGAGGTCGACGATGAGTTCGGCGGAGAACTTCCCCGCCAGCAGTAGTGGCTTGCCCAGCCACCACGCGCTCAGCGCGCCAAGGAATCCGCCCATCAGAGCGATTGGGACCAGGAGCAGTTGGGGACCGCGGGCAGGGTCCCGCGGTGCCCGACCGCCCTCGCCCAAGCCGCTGCCCCCGGCGATCCCCGCGACGCTGCCGCGTAGCGCCGCGAAGGTCAGCGATGCGGCCTTGGGGGTTCCGGTTGTTCCCGACGTGAACATCACCAGGGCCTCGTTTGGCGGCGCGAGCGCGTCGCTGCCGGTGTGCTGCACATCGACGTCGAGGCTCTGTCCGCGGTCGGGCACGAGTGTCGTGGCGGCGCTGGTCACGGTCGTGCGCCGGGTGACCTCGGTGTCGGGGACCAGGACGCCTGCCGACACCACCGAGCATCCCACCGACCACGCCGAGTGGATCGCCACCACCGAAGCGGCGGTGTTGTCGAGCCGGATCACCACGCGGCTGCCCGGGATCAACCGTTCCGATAACCGTGCGGCCGCGTTCTCCAGCTGACCGAAGGTGTAGGCAGCGTCGGATTTGATCACCGCGACGCTGTTGGGGGCGGTGGCGGCGCACCGGCTCAGAATGCTGGCCAAGTCCGACAAAGCCGTGGCCGGGGATGTGCTCACTTGGTTGACGGTACGAGGGGTTGCGATCGGTCGACAGCGCTGCGGGTCATTTCTCGCGAAAGCCGAATTTTCATGGGGTGATGTTGCTCTGAGCCGTCCCGACGGCGTTGTCTTGGCAGCGTGGACTTTGCAACCGGCGAGGATGTCGACGCCGTCGCCTCCGTGCTCGCCGATTTCTTCGACCGGCGCGACGATGCCCGGGTGATCGCGGAGGCGTCGGCCGCCGGCACGGCGATGAGCAGGGCGCGGTGGCAGGCGTTGTGCGAGCTGGGGCTGCCCGCACTTCGCTTGCCCGAGCCGGACGGAATCGGAGCTAGCCTGTTCGACTGCGCCGCGGTCGCCGAACGCTTGGGCGCGGTACTGCTGCCTGAACCGGCCAGTGCCTCGATCGTCCTGGTGCACGCCGTCAAGGCACACGGCGGATCGAGCGACCTCGTCGAGGCCATGCTTGATGGTTCCCGAGTCGTGGTCCTGGCCGCCCATCACGCTGTGACAGGCCGGGCCGATGGCACGCTGGCCGGACGTATCCGGGTCGCCGACGATGACATCACCGATCTGCTGGCCGTTCCGGTGGGCGGTCCCCACGGTGCGATCACGCTGCTGGACCGATCGGCCTTGGGGGCAGTGACCGAGCGCTGTGATGTCGATCCGTCCCGGCCCAGCGCACTGTTCGATGTCGCTGGCGTCGTACCGGTTGAGACGGTGCCGATGACGCCCGAGGACGTCGCGACCCTGGTGCGCGACTGGGCGGTGTTGGCGCTCAGCGAACTGGTCGGCGGAATGCAGGCGGTCCTGTCCACAACCATCGATTTCGTACAGGAGCGGGAGCAGTTCGGCCGCAGCATCGGCGGCTTCCAGGCGATCAAGCATCAGCTGGCAAATATGTACCTCAGTGTCGAACAAGCCCGTGCAGCGGTGCAATTCGCCGCGGTCAGTTGTGATCAGGGCGACGCCACAGCGGTCTCCGATGTAGCTGCCGCGGCCCGCTGGGTGCCACGGTCGGCGATCGAGACGTTCGACAACGCGATCCATCTGCACGGTGCGATGGGTTATTCATGGGAGGTGGGTGTGCACCTGCACCTGCGGAGGGCGGTCGTCACCAGAGCTTTGCTGCACGAGTCGGGGGTCACCGAGCCGCAGACGCTGCACACCGACCACGAGATCGCTTCATGACTGCGGAATTTCGGGCCTCGGTTCAGGCCTTCCTGCGGGCCAACGATCCAGGAAAGGGGCCAAAGGATCCGCTGGAGAAGCTTGCCTTCCAACGGGACTGGGCCGCACTGCTGGTCGACCAGGGTTTCGCAGCACCGTCCTGGCCGAAGCAGTGGGGCGGCATGGAGCTGTCCCTGGCCGACCAGGTGACCTACCACGAGGAGTTCGCCAAGGTGCGCCGCCCCGCCCATCCGGGCCCGGGAATAATGGTCGTCGGGCCGGCCATCATCAAATATGGCACCGACGACCAGCGGGAGCGCTATCTGAGGCCCGGTCTGCGTGGCGACATCATCTGGGTGCAGGGCTTCTCCGAACCCGACGCCGGATCCGACCTTCCCAGTCTGCGGACCCGCGCCGAACGAGTGGGCGATGCGTACGTCGTGTCCGGTCAGAAGATCTGGATCACCAATGCCCGTTATGCCGATTGGCTGTTCGCGTTGGTCCGTACCGGCTCGCGGGAGTCACGTCAGCTCGGCATCAGTTACCTGCTGATCGACGTGAAGTCCGACGGCGTCACGGTTCGGCCGCTGCGTGACATGACCGGCGGGTCGTCGTTCTGCGAGATCTTTCTCGACAACGTCCGGGTGCCCGCGGAGAACCTGGTCGGCGAGGAGAACGACGGGTGGCGGGTCGCCCGCACCAGCATGGGACACGAGCGATCGACCGCCGGGGTGGCCCAGGGGATGAAGTACCGCCGGATCGTCGACGAACTGCATCAACTCGCTCGCGAATGTGGCCGCAGCACCGACCCTCTGATCCGGCAGCGCCTGGCTGCGATCGAAGTCGACGTGCGCCTCATCGCGTTGAACAACCTGCGAACGTTGGCCAGTGTGGTGGATGGGTCCGAACCCGGCCCGGTGTCGTCGATCGGCCGGTTGATGTTCACCGAGTTCGAGAAGCGGCTGCACGATTTGGCGGTCGACATCACCGGCGCCGCGATGATGCTAGATCCCAAGGATTCACGATCGGTGCAGCGTGGTCGCTGGGTGACCGGGTTCCTGGCCACGCGCGCATCGACGATCGGTGCCGGAACGGCCGAGATACAACGCAACACCATCGCCGAGCAGGTTCTTGGCCTGCCGCGCGATGTCACCGTCGACCGACCGAATCAGGCGAGGAGCAACCAATGACACGGACGAGCGAACCGAAGTCGGCCGAAGACCGCTTCGAGGCCGCGACCGCCTTCGAGATCGATGACGCCGACATCGCCAAAGACCGCGCGGCGCTGGGGGTATGGTCGGCGTGCCGGGACAAGGCGCTGCTTTCAACCGCGACGCCCGAAGCGATCAGGAACTTCGCTTACAGCTACGGCGACGACAACCCGCTCTACACCGATCCCGCTCACGGAATCGCCAGTCGCTGGGGCGGGCAGGTGGCACCACCGATCATGGCTGTGGTGCTCAATGCGCCGTTGCGCGGAGACAAGTTGCCCAAGGAGTTGCGCGGTGGGAGTTACCGAGGCATCCACGCCTTCGTCTCCGGCGGTACCTGGGAATGGTACCGACCGATCTATCCCGGCGACACGATCTACAGCTTCTCCGGCCTTGAGTCGGTCGAGGAGAAGGCCTCGGAGTTCGCCGGACGCTCGGTCATCCGGATCATCCGGGACGTCAAGATGAATCAGCACGGCGAGGTGGTTGGCGTCTATCGCACGCTGGTGATCAACACCGAGCGTAAGAAGGCGCGGGAGAAGGGCAAGTACAGCTCGATCGAAGAGCCGTCGTACTCCGCGGACGACATTGCAGCGCTTGACGAGATCTACGCGGCGGAAAAGGTGCAGGGCGTGGTGCCGCGGTACTTCGAGGACGTTGACATCGGCGACACCATGGGAGAGATGGCCAAGGGCCCACTCACCACGACGGACATGATCGTGTTTCACGCCGGCGGTTACGGTTTCGTGCCCTACGGGCT
>Ga0302196_10002870_pt1 | contig 15985 bp, 14 predicted proteins | sample II_Bog_N1_3_FD_198794 | JGI IMG/M metagenome (GOLD analysis project Ga0302196, IMG submission 198794) | Peat permafrost microbial communities from Stordalen Mire near Abisko, Sweden - II_Bog_N1_3 | ecosystem: Environmental > Terrestrial > Soil > Wetlands > Peat | place: Sweden: Abisko...
CGCCAATGATCGCGAGGGCCTGTCGCGGGCGATCGAGACATTTCGTCAGACGACGGACAAGCCGACCCTGATCCGGATCAAGAGCGTAATCGGCTTTGGCTCGCCGCACAAACAGGGCACCTCGAAGATCCATTCCGATCCCCTGGGGCCGGAGGAAGTCCGCCTGACCAAGGCCGCCTATGGCTGGCCGCAGGACGCTCAGTTCCTGGTCCCGGACGGCGTTCGCGGCCGCTTCGACGAGACCCTTGGCCAGCGCGGCGCCCGCCTGCGCGCCAAGTGGGAGGAGGATCTGCGCCGCTATGGTCAGGTCGAGCCAGGCCTCGCCGAAGAGCTGCGCCTGATGCGCGCCGGCGAACTGCCGGCCGGCTGGGACGCCGACATCCCCAGCTTCCCCGCCGACGCCAAGGGCATGGCCAGCCGGGAGGCCTCGGGCAAGGTGCTCAACGCCATCGCCGCGCGCCTGCCCTGGATGCTGGGCGGTTCGGCCGACCTGTCGCCCTCGACCAAGACCGCGCTGACCTTCGACGGGGCGGTGGATTTCGAGGCCACCAGCTATATCGGCCGCAACCTGCATTTCGGGGTGCGCGAGCACGCCATGGGGGCCATCGCCAACGGCCTGGCCCTGTCCAACCTGCGCCCCTACACCGGCACCTTCCTGATCTTCAGCGACTATATGCGACCGCCGACCCGCCTGGCCTCGATCATGGAGCTGCCGGTGGTGTTCATCTTCAGCCACGACTCGATCGGCCTGGGCCAGGACGGCCCGACCCACCAGCCGGTGGAGCAGCTGGCGGCCTTGCGGGCCATCCCCGGCCTGATCACCCTGCGCCCCTGCGACGCCAATGAGACGGCGGAGGCCTGGCGGGCGATCGTCGGCCAGACCAAGCAGCCGGCCTGCCTGGTGCTGTCGCGCCAGCCGCTGCCGACCCTCGACCGCTCGAAATACGCCCCGGCCCATGGCGTGGCGCGCGGCGCCTATGTGCTGGCCGACCGGGGCGAGGGCCCGCCGCAGGTGATCCTGATGGCCACCGGCAGCGAAGTCTCGCTGTGCATCGGCGCCTATGAGACCCTGGTCGCCGAGGGCGTGGCCGCGCGGGTGGTCTCCATGCCGTCCTGGGACCTGTTCGAGATGCAGGACCAGGCCTATCGCGACCAGGTGCTGCCGCCGTCGGTGACCGCGCGGCTCGCCGTCGAGGAAGCCGCCGAGATGGGCTGGGCCCGCTATGTCGGCCTCACCGGCGAGGTGATCGCCATGCGCAGCTTCGGCGCCTCGGCCCCGATCAAGGCGCTGGAGGACAAGTTCGGCTTCACGCCGGAAAAAGTGCTCGAAGCAGCCCGTCGCCAGCTTGCGCGCGGCAAGCCCGCCGCGTGATGATCGAACGATACTAGCGGGGGAAGCGTCATGGAACTGGGCGTCATCGGACTGGGCCGCATGGGCGGCAATATCGCCAAGCGGCTGGTGCAGGGCGGTCACCATTGCGTGGTCTATGACCGCGATCAGGCCGCCGTCGGCAAGCTGGCCGAGGCCGGCGCGGCGGGGGCCAGCGACTTGGCCGATCTGGTCAAGCAGCTGTCGGCCCCGCGCGCGGTCTGGGTGATGCTGCCGGCCGGCGGCCCGACCGAGGAGACGGTCTCCGCCCTGGCCGAGCTGCTATCGCCCGGCGACATCATCATCGACGGCGGCAACAGTTTCTACAAGGACGATATCCGCCGCGCCCAGACCCTGGCCGCCAAGGACCTGCGCTATGTCGATATCGGCACCTCCGGCGGCGTCTGGGGGCTGGAGCGCGGCTATTGCATGATGGTCGGGGGCGAGGCTGGAACGGTCGGTCATCTCGACCCGATCCTCGCCACCCTGGCCCCCGGCGCCGGCTCGATCCCCCGCACCAAGCGCGCCGAGGGCGCCGATCCGCGCGCCGAACTCGGCTATATCCATGCCGGTCCCGTGGGGTCGGGCCACTTCGTCAAGATGGTGCACAACGGCATCGAATACGGCCTGATGCAGGCCTACGCCGAGGGCTTCGACATCCTGAAGAACAAGGACGCCGAGAGCCTGCCGGAGGCGGAGCGCTTCACCCTCAACCTGGCCGACATAGCCGAGGTCTGGCGCAGGGGCAGCGTAGTCTCCTCCTGGCTGCTCGACCTGACCGCCCAGGCCCTGGCCGGCGACGTGCAGCTCGAACACTACAGCGGGTCGGTGGCCGACAGCGGCGAGGGCCGCTGGACCATCGAGGCGGCGCTGGAGGAGGCGGTGCCCTCCGACGTGCTGGCGGCGGCCCTGTTCGCCCGTTTCCGCTCACGGCGTGACCATACCTTTGGTGAAAAACTGCTCTCCGCCATGCGTTTCGGCTTCGGCGGCCATGTGGAGCAGGGCGGGCGGGGCTCATAGCGAAGGTTATTTTGACGGCCCCCCCAATCGTCATCGCCGCGCTTGTCGCGGCGACCCAGGCCGTGCTGGGTCGGCTATCGGCATTGGATGTTGGAAGTTCACGGCATGGGTGGCCGGGACAGGCCCGGCCAAGACGATGATGGGCGGGCTGATTGGGCCGTCAGCTTCAATGGCTGGTGATATGAGCCGGGTTTCCTTCCTCGGCTGGGAATGAGACGATGGCGGACGCCCGCTGATCCGGAGATCGCCCTCTTGCGCCCACGTGCCGCCCAATGACCACGCCCGCCGACATCGCCCTGTTCATCTCCGACATGGACGGCACCCTGGTGACGCCCGAAAAGACCCTGACTCCGCGCACCGTCGCCGCCGTCGCCAAGTTGGCCCAAGCCGGGATCGGCTTCAGCCTGATCTCCGCTCGCCCGGCGCGCGGCATGGCCAGCGCCGCCGAGGCGCTGAAGGTCAGCCTGCCGATCGCCGCCTTCAATGGCGGCGCCGTGATCGCTCCCGATGGGGCGGTGCTGTCGGCGCGTCGGCTTTCCGCCGAGCTGTCGCGCGCCGCCTTCGCTCTGCTGGCCGAGCACGGCGCCGACGCCTGGGTGTTCGCCGACAATGAATGGCTTATCCTCAATCCCAACGTGCCCAAGATCGCCCGCGAGCAGCGATCGGTCGGCTTCGGCCCCACCCTGGTGGACAACTTCGACGCGGTCATCGACCGGATCGACAAGATCGTCGGCGTCTCCGACGACCTGCCCTTGCTGCAGGGAGCGGAGGCCGACGCCCAGGCGCGCTGGGGCCATCAGGCGACCATCGGCCGCTCCCAGCCCTACTATCTCGATTTCACCCACCAGGACGCCAACAAGGGCGGCGGCGTCACCGCCCTTTGCGAGCATATCGGGGTGCCGCTGTCGCGCACCGCCGTGATCGGCGACATGTTCAATGACGTGTCGATGTTCAAACTGGCCGGCTACGCCATCGCCATGGGCCAGGCGCCCCAGGCGGTGAAGGATCAGGCCCAGACGGTGACCGGCGCCAATACCGAGGACGGCTTCGCCGATGCGGTCGAGCGCCTGCTGGCCGCCCGTGCGGCGCCGGCCTTGGCCTGACATGACGCAGCGCCTGCTGATCGCCCCATCGATCCTGGCCTGCGATCTTGCGCGGGTGGGCGAGGAGGTGAGGGCGGTCGATGCGGCGGGCTGCGACTGGATCCATGTCGATGTGATGGACGGCCGGTTCGTGCCGAATATCTCCTTTGGCCCGCACATGGTGCGGGCGATCCGGACCCAGACCGTCAAGCCGATCAACGTCCACCTGATGATCGTCGAGCCCGAACGCTATCTGGAGGATTTCGCTGAGGCCGGCGCCGATCATCTGCTGGTCCAGGCCGAGCCTGGCTCGACCATTCACCTGCACCGGGTGCTCAGCCGCATCCGGGCCCTTGGCAAGAAGGCGGGGGTGGTGCTCGACCCGGCCACGCCGCCTGATATGGTCGAATATGTCCTGGGGCTTTGCGATGTGATTCTGGTGATGACCGTCAATCCTGGCTTCGGCGGCCAGTCCTTCCTGCCGGAGATGCTGCCCAAGATCCGCGCCCTGCGAGGCCTGTGCGCGGCGCGCAGCCTTGCGCCCGTGATCGAGGTCGACGGCGGCCAGGACGCCGCCACGGCGCGGGCGGTGGTGGAGGCCGGGGCCGACGCCATCGTCGCCGGCACCTCGATCTTCCATCGCGCCGACTACGCCCAAGCCATCGCCGACCTGCGCCGGGCTGCGAGCGGCCTGGCATGAGCCGCCGACGCGCGCCCCTGGTGGCCATTGTGGTGATGGGCGTCACCGGCACGGGCAAGTCGACCCTGGCGCGGCCCCTGGCCGAGCGGCTGGGCTGGCCGTTCGTCGAGGGCGATGATCTACACCCCGACGCCAATGTGGCCAAGATGCGTAGCGGCGTGCCGCTGGACGACGCCGACCGCGCGCCCTGGCTGCGGGCCATCGCCGCCCGCATCGACGGCTGGCGCCTGGCCGGTCGGCGTGGGGTGGTCACCTGTTCGGCGCTCAAGCGCGCCTATCGCGCCCAGCTGGAGGGCGACGCCGGCGACGTGCGCTTCGTCTATCTGCACGGCGACGAGGCGCTGCTGGCCGAGCGCCTGGCGCAGCGCACCGGCCACTTCATGCCCGCGGCGCTGCTGGCCAGCCAGCTGGCCACCCTGGAGCCGCCGGCGCCGGAGGAGGAAGCGATCGAGGTCGACATCGCCCTGCCGGTGGAGGCGCAGATTGAGATCGTGCTCAGCGCCCTGGGCCTGGGCTGAGGCGCTGTCAGAGCGCTTACCCAAACCGTCAAAATCGGCTAGCACGGCCTGATGAACAGACGTCCCGTCCCCTTCGACCTCGGCCCGGTGCATTTCATCGGCATCGGCGGCATCGGCATGAGCGGCATCGCCGAGATCATGCTGCGTATCGGCTATGTGGTGCAGGGCTCCGACGCCAAGGCCTCGGCCAATACCGAGCGGCTGCAAAAGCTCGGGGCGCGGATCTTCGTCGGCCATGACGCCGCCCATGTCGAGGGCGCCTCGGCCATCGTCTATTCCACCGCGGTCAAGGCCGACAATCCGGAGATGGTCGCCGGGCGCGAGCGGCGCCTGCCGCTGGTGCGCCGGGCCGAGATGCTGGCCGAGCTGATGCGCCTGCAATATTCGGTCGCCGTCGGGGGCACCCATGGCAAGACCACCACCACCTCGATGATCGCCTGCCTGCTCGACGCCGGCGGCCTGGACCCCACCGTGGTCAATGGCGGGATCATCAACGCCTATGGCACCAACGCCAAGGTCGGCGAGGGCGACTGGATCGTGGTCGAGGCCGACGAGAGCGACGGCACCTTCCTGCGGCTCAAGTCTACCGTGGCGGTGGTCACCAACATCGACCCCGAGCACCTGGACCACTACGGCGACTTCGAGGCGGTGAAGAAGGCCTTCCAGGCCTTTGTCGAGAACATCCCCTTCTACGGCTTCGCCGCCGTCTGCACCGACCATCCCGAGGTCCAGGCCATGGCCGCGCGGGTGGAGAACCGCCGCCTGATCGCCTATGGGACCAATCCCCAGGCCGAGGTGCGGGGCCTGAACCTGGCCATGGGCCCGGACGGCGCCCGCTTTGACGTGCTGATCACCCCGTTGAAGGGCGAGCCGGTGGCCATCGATGGCCTGCGCCTGCCGATGGCCGGCGAGCACAATGTGCTCAACGCCCTGGCCGCCATCGCCGTGGCCCGCGAGCTGGGGGTCAGCGACGAGGCGATCCGCAAAGGTCTGGACGGCTTCGGCGGGGTGCGGCGGCGTTTCACCACCACCGGGACTGGGCGCGGGGTGCGGGTGATCGACGACTATGGCCACCATCCGGTGGAGATCGCCGCCGTGCTGCGCGCCGCCCGGGCGGTGACCGGCGGCAAGGTGGTCGCGGTGGTCCAGCCGCACCGCTATTCGCGGCTGCACGACCTGTTCGATGAGTTCTGCGGCTGTTTCAACGACGCCGACACCGTGATCGTCGCCGATGTCTACGCCGCCGGCGAGCAGCCGCTGCCTGGCGTCGATCGCGACGCCCTGGTCGAGGGGCTGCGCCGCTTCGGCCATCGCCACGCGGCGGCCCTCGACAGCCCGACCTCCCTGCCGCGCCAGATCGCCGCCGAGACCAAGCCCGGCGACCTGGTGGTCTGCCTCGGCGCCGGCGACATCACCACCTGGGCCTACGCCCTGCCGGGCCAGCTGGAGGCGCTGGAGGGGTGAGGGGGGATGGTGTCTTTTCCTTCTCCCCTTGCGGGAGAAGGAGGGGCCCAGGCGAAGCCTGGGAAGATGAGGGGACGCGCCGGCAGGCGCGAAAAAACTCATCGCTGAGACGGTCTCCGCCGCGAGGATTGGCGGGCGCCTGCCGGCGCGTCCCCTCATCCTCCCACCCGCTTCGCGGGCGGGCCCCTCCTTCTCCCGCAAGGGGAGAAGGGTGCGTCGCCACTGCGGCGCGGGGCCGTATTCAATCATGACCTGGCGCGACACCCTCCCGCCCGTCCGCGGCAAGCTGCTGCGCGATGAGCCCCTGGCGCCGTTCACCTGGCTGAGGGTGGGCGGCCCCGCCGACGTGCTGTTCATGCCGGCCGACGAGGCCGATCTGGCCGGCTTCCTCTCAGCCCTCGATCCGGCGATCCCGGTGACCCCGATCGGCGTGGGCTCCAACCTTCTCGTGCGGGACGGCGGCGTGGACGGGGTGGTGATCCGGCTGGCCGGCCGCAGCTTCGGCCGCATTGAGGCGCGAGACGACGCCCGCCTGTTCGCCGGCGCCGCCGCCCTCGACGCCAGCGTGGCGCGCGAGGCAGGCCGGGCGGGGATCGCCGGCCTGGAGTTCTATCGCGGGGTGCCAGGCACGATCGGCGGCGCCCTGGTGATGAACGCCGGCTGCTACGGCGCCGAGACCAAGGATGGGCTGGTCGAGGCCTATGCCGTCACCCGCGACGGCCAGTCCGTGACCCTAAGCAACGCCGAGATGGACTTCACCTACCGCAAGTCCCGCGCCGCGGCGGCGGCGGACCTGATCTTCACCGGCGCCCTGTTCCAGGGCCGCCCCGACGACCCAGCCGCGATCGAGGCGCGGATGAACGAGATCACCGCGCGCCGCGAGGCCGCCCAGCCGATCCGCGAAAAGACCGGTGGCTCGACCTTCAAGAACCCGCCGGGCGACTCGTCATGGCGCCTGGTCGACGCCGCCAGCTGGCGCGGCAAGCGGTTCGGCGGGGCCAAGTTCTCCGAACAGCACGCCAACTTCCTGATCAACACCGGCGCGGCGACGGCGGCCGACCTCGAAGGTCTCGGCGAAGCCGTTCGCGCCGACGTGCGCCAAAAGTTCGGCGTGGCTTTGGAGTGGGAGATCAGGCGGATCGGCCGCAAGTGAGGCCGCGACGTGCGGCCCGCGGCCAGGGGCGGGCCTAGCTAGCGCCCCCGCCGCGATCATATCGTCCATTCCCTTGCGACCGGCCCCGCCCTTAACATCCCCCGCCATTTGCGCCACAAGCGCCCAGTCGTTTCGCGGGAGCCGCCTCCATGCCTGATCATCGTCTGACCGGCCGCCATGTCGCCGTGCTGCTCGGCGGGCTTTCGCCGGAGCGGGATGTGTCGCTGGTCTCCGGCGCGGCCTGCGCTGAAGCGCTGGAGCGGCTCGGGGCGAGGGTGAGCCGGATCGACGCCGGGCGCGACCTGGCCCAGGTGTTGGCGGCGCTAAGGCCGGACGTGGTGTTCAACGCCCTGCACGGCGCCTGGGGCGAGGACGGCTGCGTCCAGGGCGTGCTGGAGACCCTGGGGCTGCCCTATACCCACTGCGGGGTGCTGGCCTCGGCCCTGGCCATGGACAAGGCCAAGGCCAAGGCGGTGCTGGCCGCCGCCGGGGTCGAGGTGCCGGGCGGCGGGTTGTTCGACCGCTTCGACGCGGCGAAAGCGCACGTCATGGCGCCACCTTACGTGGTCAAGCCCAACGCCCAGGGCTCCTCGGTCGGGGTTTTTCTGGTGTTCGAGGGGGCCAACAGCCCGCCCCAGGCCCTGACCGAGCCGTCCTGGACCTTTGGCGACCAGGTGATGATCGAACCCTATGTCGCTGGCCTCGAACTGGCGGTCGGGGTGATGGACGGCAAGGCGATGACGGTCACCGAGATCGTGCCGACTACCGGCTTTTATGACTACGCGGCCAAGTATGGCGAGGGCGGCTCGCGCCACGTGGTTCCGGCCCAGATTCCACCGGCCGTCGCCCAGCGCGCCATGCGCCAGGCGGAGCTGGCCCATGCCGCCCTAGGTTGCCGAGGCGTTACCCGATCGGACCTTCGTTATGACGACGTTAAGGACATTCTGGCTCTTTTGGAGGTCAACACGCAACCCGGCATGACCCCGACCTCGCTCGTTCCCGAGCAGGCGGCGCATTTGGGAATCGGGTTCGACGAACTGGTCGCTTGGATGGTGGAGGACGCTTATGGTCGCGGCGGTGAAGGGAGCCAAGCGTAGCGCCGCCAAGCCTCGCGCCAAGACCGCCGGCTCCGCCACGGCGTCAGGGGGCGGACGCGGGGCCGCCGCCCGGCCCGGCTATAAGCCCGCCAAGCTCGGCCCAGCCCACGGGGTCGGATTGCCGCCGAAGATCGCCCTGTCCATCGCTTGCGCCGCCGTCGTCCTGGCCCTGGTCGGCGCCCTGGCCACCGAGCATCGCGGGCAGGCCGTGGCCGCCCAGATGCGCGGGGCCACCGACAATGCGCTGGCCCGATTGGGCCTGAAGATCGCCAACGTCAGCGTCCAGGGCGCCACCACCCTGGCCCAGCCCGCTATTCTCGCCGCCGCCGGCGTCAAGCCGGGCGATCCGATCATGGGCCTTGATCTCAAGGCGGTTCAAACGCGGGTCGAGGCGGTCAGCTGGGTCAAGAGCGCGCGCGTCGTGCGGCTCTTGCCCGACGCCGTGGTGCTGGTGGTCACCCAGCGTCCGATCCTGGCGGTCTGGCAGCATGGCGGCCAGACCCAGGTGATCGACAACGACGGCAAGCCGATCCCCGGCGCCGACCCGTCCAGCTTCACTGAGCTGCCGCTGGTGGTGGGCGAGGGGGCCAATGACAACGCCGCCGCCATCCTAACCCTGGTCGGGGCGCGCCCGCAGCTGATGCAGCGGCTCGACGCCCTGGTGCGGGTCGACGACCGGCGCTGGGACCTGCGGATGAAGGACGGATCCTTGATCGAGCTGCCGGCGGTGGCCGAGGATTCGGCCCTGATCCAGCTGGATCAGCTCGACCAGAAATCGCGGATCCTCGACCTGGGGTTCGCCCGTATCGATTTGCGCGATCCCGAACTGGTGGACGTGCGTCCGAAGGACGCCGCGCCGCCAGGGCAATCTGTGGCCGGCGGGGCTTGATTAGTTCTTATTTGGGTGGGGTTCGACTGAATGTCGCGACTTGAAGACCGGCGAGAAGCCCGGGAAGGCTTAAAGGCGTTGGCGGGTCGCCAGCCTGTGGTGGCGGCCCTGGACCTGGGCGCTTCAAAGGTCACCTGCTTCATCATGAAGCCGGGCGCGGTCAACCGCGACGCGCGCACCCTGCAGACCGTCCATGTCGGCCACGTGCAGTCGCGCGGCGTGCGCGGCGGCGCCATCGTCAATATGGACGAGGCCGCCGACGCCATCGCCCTGGCGGTGGAGCGGGCCGAGGCGGTCGCCGGCGTCAGCGTCCAGGGCGTGGCCGTGGCCACCGCCGGCGGCCAGCTGGCCAGCCATCGGGTCACCGCCCAGGTCAGCCTGGGCGCCCGGCCGATCAGCGACAATGATCTTTCCCGCGCCATCTCCCAGGCCCTGGCCCAGGTGCGCCTGCCGGGCCGGCGGCCGATCCACCTGTTGCCGATCGCCTGGGCGGTGGACGCCCAGCGCGGCGTGCGCGATCCGCGCTCGATGTTCGGCCGCGCGCTGGGCCTGGAGCTTTTGGTGGTCTCGATCAGCGAGACCGTGTTTCAGACGCTCGGCTATTGCGTCGAGCGCGCGCACCTTGAGTTCCAGGGCGTGGTCGCCGCGCCCTTCGTCTCGGCCCTGGCCGCGCTGGAGGACGACGAGATGGACCTGGGGTCGATCTGCATCGACATGGGCGGCGGCTCGACCTCGGTGGCGGTGTTCGCCAATGGCTCGCTGGTGCATGTCGACAGCCTGGCGGTCGGCGGCGGCCATGTCACCGCCGACATCGCCCGCGGCCTGTCGACCTCGGTCGCCGGGGCCGAGCGGATCAAGACCCTGCACGGCTCGGCGATCGCCTCGGCCAATGAGGACCGCGAGATGATCGAGGCCCCGCCGCGGGGCGACGATCCGGGCGCGGGTCCCGTGATCGCGCCGCGCTCGATGCTCAAGGGCATTATCGCCCCGCGGGTCGAGGAGACCCTGGAACTGCTCCGTGAACGGCTGAAGGCTTCGGGCGTGTTGCTGGACCCCGGCGTGGGTCTGGTGTTGACCGGCGGGGCCAGCCAGCTGGCGGGCGTACGCGAGGTCGCGGTTCGGGTGTTCGACCGGCCGGTCCGCCTGGGCCGTCCCCGGCGCCTGCCGCACCTGGCCGACGCCGCCTCCGGCCCCGGTTTCTGCGCCGCGGCGGGGGTATTGCAGCGCGCCGCCTTCGGTCCGCGCGAGGTGGTCTCGCTGCGCGCCCTGGCCGGGGTCAAGGCCAGCCCCCCGCCGCCGGGCGACGCGCGCAATCCGATCACCAAGGTGGCCGCCTGGCTGAGGGACAATCTTTAGCCGAACGCAAGATCATAAGCCCGGCGGGCGGGCGCCGGGTCCGCCCGCGTTTCCTAACAAAAGATTGCGCCTATTGACGCGGGCGCCGCAGGCTGATCGCGGCGGAAAACCGTTACCGAATCAGGATTTTTCGTCTTGCGCGGGGTCGACGGCTCGTCGACTCAGCGTATGGGTTTAACCTTCGATTAACGACGTTGGGCGTTCGATAGCGTCAACCGTCCCGCAGACCGGCCCAAGATTCGCTGGTCTCAGGCACGCCTCGCAGAACGACGTAGGGATCTTCATGGCCATCCATCTTTCAGCGCCCCGCACCACTGAGCTCAAGCCCCGGATCGTCGTGTTCGGCGTCGGCGGCGCCGGCGGCAATGCGGTCAACAACATGATCGAGGCCGGCCTTGAAGGGGTCGAGTTCGTCGTCGCCAACACCGACGCCCAGCAACTGGCCTTCTCCAAGACCGAACGACGCATCCAGCTCGGCGTCACGGTGACGCAAGGGCTCGGCGCCGGCGCCCACCCGGAGATCGGCATGTCGGCGGCCGAGGAGTCCGGCTCCGAGATCGGCGAACATCTCGACGGCGCCCACATGGTGTTCATCACCGCCGGCATGGGCGGCGGCACCGGCACCGGCGCCGCGCCGATCATCGCCAAGTGCGCCCGCGAACGCGGCATTCTGACGGTTGGCGTGGTCACCAAGCCCTTCACCTTCGAGGGCCGCCACCGCATGCGCCTGGCCGACGCCGGCATCGCCGAGCTGCAGCGCTACGTCGACACCCTGATCGTGATCCCCAACCAGAACCTGTTCCGCGTCGCCAATGAGCGCACCACCTTCGCCGAGGCCTTCGCCATGGCCGACCAGGTGCTGCATTCGGGCGTGCGTTCGATCACCGACCTGATGGTGCTGCCGGGCCTGATCAATCTGGACTTCGCCGACGTCCGCACGGTGATGACCGAGATGGGCAAGGCGATGATGGGCACCGGCGAGGCCAGCGGCGAGGATCGCGCCCTGATGGCCTCGCAGAACGCCATCGCCAATCCGCTGCTCGACGAGGTCTCGCTCAAGGGCGCCAAGGCCGTGCTGGTCAATGTCACCGGCGGCCTGGACATGACCCTGCTTGAGGTCGACGAAGCCGCCAACGCCATCTCCGACCAGGTCGATCCGGAGGCCAACATCATCTTCGGCGCGGCCTTCGACCCGTCCCTGGAAGGCAAGATCCGCGTCTCGGTGGTCGCCACCGGCATGGACGGCCAGTCGATTTCGGTCATCGAGCCCAAGACCGCGCGCGGCGCCAACACCGCCCCGCCGCTGCTCGCCCGGGACGCCGCCCCGGCCCGCGCGCCAAGCGCCCCCGTGCGCCAGCCAATCCCGGCGCCGGTCGCCGCCGCCGAGGCTGCGCCCGCGCCGCGGACCATCACGCCTTCGCCGCAAGCGGCCTCCTACGGCGATCCGCGTCGCAGCGCCTATGAGGCCGCGCCGGAGGTGCGACCCGCCGCTCAGATTGAGCGCCCGGCTGAGCCGGAAATTCAGGGTCGCGCCAGCTACGCCCAATCCGACCTCTATGGCGCCCCCGCCGTCGAAGAGCCCCAGCGTGAGCCGACGCGGATTGAACCGGAACGCGCGGTCGCGCGTCATGAGCCCGTCGCCGATGATGCGCCGCTGTTCCCGGATCGCTCGCACGCCGGCGACGATGGCCGGCATAAGGGTGGTTGGCTCAGCCTGTTCGGCGGTGGCCGCGGTCGCGGCGATCCGCCGCCGCTGCGTGACTATCGCGGCGACCCGACTCCGGTGCTGCAGGCCCGCGCCGCCGCCCTGGGAACCGCGCCGCCGGCGACCGAGGACGATCATCATGGCGACTCGGCCGACGAGTTGGAAATTCCGTCTTTCCTGCGGCGTTTGGCGAACTAGAGGCTAGGCGCACGCCACGGCGACTGGCCACGCTTCGTCGATCGCGACGCGCGGCCTTCGCTTGATCGCTATCCATTGATCGATTCGCTCTGGTGGCTCGCCTGCAGATCGAAAAGCCGCTACGGCGCGGCGGCCGATCGGTTATGATCCGCGCATGACTCCCATTCTGCTCCGCCCCCTCGCGCGCTCGGCCTCGGTCGTGGTCTTCGCCGCGATCGTCTGCACGGGCGCGGTCGGGGTCGTCCAGGCGGAAGAACGCAGTCCTCCGCAACGTCAGGCCTTGCTCGATCTGGCCTTCGTGCTCGGCGAAAGCCACGCCCTTCGTCAGCTCTGCTCTGGGGAGGGTGACCAGTACTGGCGCATGCGGATGCAGGGGTTGCTGACCGCAGAGGCGCCGGACACCTATTTCGACCGCGGCCTGAAGCAGGCGTTCAACCGCGGCTACGCCGCCGCCCAGACCGCCTATCCCAGCTGTGGCCCCGAAAGCCGGGACGAAGAATCGCGCGTGGCCCAGCACGGTCAGCAACTGGTAAGCCAGATCGCCCGATAGCGGCGCGCGTCCCAGGTCACCTGATCACTGCAGACTGTGCTGATCGATCAACCCAGCCGCCTCGTCAGCAAGAAAGCGCAGGCAGGGCGGCGGACCGATCCGGCGGGCCCGCTCGATCAAACGCCGCGGCGACCCTGGCGGGGGCGCGAGGTTTACGCCAAACACATCCTCGTCCAGTTCCCTGATCAGATCGGGCTCAGGCTCCAGGCCCAGTTCGCCGCAGACGCAGGCGACGCACTCGCCCAGCGGACGATCCATGAAGTAGGGGTCATCCCGATCCAGATCGTTCAGCAAAGGCGGCAGTGTTTTCGCTGTTTTCATACCGATAGGTGATCTCGGGCCGATAGGTGATCTCGGGGCGTCCGGCTTCGGCGCTTGGTCCAACCGCGTGGCGAGGGCCGCCGCCAGACGAACGACCCAGGCGAGGCGCGAATAGGCGACGCTCACCTCGCCTAGCCGGATCGGTGGCCCGTCGGTCAAGGCCGCCTTCAATGAGGCCACCGCCTGCATGCCAAGATCGACCAGATCGTCCATCATCTCCACGCGGGCCCGCAATCGTTCCGAGACCATCGGGTGAGTTGCTCCAAGCGTGAGGCGGATCAGGTTTGTCATGAACAAACCATGAACATTGCGGCGCCGCTTGTCAAGCCGATATTGTGGGTTTGGCGACCTCGGCCGGCGTCGCTAGCCCATCATCCGATCGCGCCAACCCAGCGCGGGTCCCTCGACCGCCCGATACAACGCCGCTCCGACAACCAGGGCCAGTCCGCCGCAGAGCGCGAGCCGCAGCGCCGGCTGATGGTCCAACGCGCCGCCGCCCGCCAGCCTCACCAGATGATAGGCCTCCTTGTGGGTCAGGTAGAGGCTGTAGGCCATGGCCGCGACTAGACCCGCGCCGGGGACCCGCCAGCGGCTGATCAGGCTGCCATCGCTGGCCCCAGCCGCGACCACCAGGGTAGTCCCAAGGCCCAGGATCGGGAACTCCACCAAGGTGTTCAACAGGCACGGCGTCTGCAGGCTCAGCCAGACGGCCGCGCCGATCGCGCCGACGCCGAACGCCAGCGCCAAGTTGGCGTGTCCCATCAGCCGCGCCCAGGCGGCGGGTCGGAAGACGCGGACCACAGCCAGGGTCACGCCGCCGATCAGATCATCGAGCCGCGCGGGCGTGGCGTAGTAGATCGTCTCCTGCCACGCGACCCAGAACGGATGGCGGTGGCCAGCGGCCTGTTGCAGGGGGGCCAGGGTGTGGACCCATTCGAACCCGCGCCAAGCCAGGCCCGCTGCGACCGCAGCCGCCAGGGCGATCACCGCCTTGGCTGCAGTGGGGCGCCGCATCAGCAGCCAGACCGCCAAGGGAGCGACCAGATAGAACTGCTCCTCGATGCACAGCGACCAGACGTGGGAGAAGGCCTTGGGCCCGCGCATGTCGGCGAACAGGTTTTCGGTGAAGCTGATGAACTGCCAAAAGGGCTGGATCTGCGGTTGCTCTCGCCACATCGGAGCCGCGAAATAGAGCGCCAGCACGACGGCGTAGGGCGGCAGGGTGCGAAGGAGGCGCCGCGCATAGAAGCGACGAAGCTGCGCCGGGTCGCCGCGCGCGAAGGGCCGCAGCAGCTGGCCGCCAATCAGGTAGCCGCTGAGGGCGAAGAACAGGTCGACCCCGATCCAGCCCTGGGCGATCACGCAATGCTCGCCATCGATCAGCCCGGCGGCGTAGGCGTGAAACGCCATCACCCACAGAATGGCGACGGCGCGCACAAGGTCGAGGCCGGGCAGGCGCCCAGGCGGGGCGGGGAGGAGGGCAGGCACTGTCACAGCATAGACACGCCCTATCTAAAGCCAAGATTCTATCAATTGGACCTGGGCCGTCGCCGGCGCCTAGATGGCTTTGCATTAAGAGCCGCCGGCGGCGCTTCGCACGACCGGCCGCAGACCTGGGAGACGACCGATGAGCCTGGCCACCAGCCAAACCCTCGACAACCTGAAGGCGGCCTTCGCCGGCGAGAGCCAGGCCAACCGCCGCTATCTCTATTTCGCGCAAAAGGCTGATATCGAAGGCTTCAACGACGTCGCCGCCGTGTTCCGCTCCACCGCCGAAGGCGAGACCGGCCACGCCCACGGCCATCTGGAATTCATGGAAGCCGTCGGCGACCCGGCCACCGGTCTGCCGATCGGCGCCACCGACAACAACCTCAAGGCCGCCATCGCCGGCGAGACCCACGAATATACCGACATGTATCCCGGCATGGCTCGCACCGCCCGCGAAGAGGGCTTCGACGAGATCGCCGACTGGTTCGAGACCCTGGCCAAGGCCGAAAAGTCCCACGCCGGCCGCTTCCAGCGCGCGCTGGAGTCGCTGTAGGCTGACTGACCCAAGCGAACCCTTCCCCCTCGATGGGGGAAGGGCAGGGTTAGGGGTGCGCCCAGACCGCTGACGATTTGAACGGCGAAGACGTCGTGGTCTTACTTGACCCTGCGGTCCAGGGCGTCGGGAACACCCCCATCCCATCCCCTCCCCCATCGAGGGGGAAGGACCCCGTCGTTTTCGCGAGCCCCCCGGAGCCCATGGCCGACACCGACAAGACCGCCGCCCGTGAAGGCAGCCTGGACGCGCCGTTTCGCCATCCGATCGCCTGGCGTGACGAGGCCTTCTACGACCTGGACGCCATCGACCACGAGATGGAGCGGGTGTTCGACATCTGTCACGGGTGCCGGCGCTGCTTCAATCTGTGCGAAAGCTTCCCCAAGCTGTTCGACATGATCGACGAGAGCCCCACCGGCGAGCTCGACGGCGTCGACAAGGCCCGGTTCGGCGAGGTCGCCGACGCCTGCACCCTGTGCGACATGTGCTTCCTGACCAAGTGCCCCTATGTGCCGCCGCACG
>Ga0302196_10002872_pt1 | contig 15973 bp, 13 predicted proteins | sample II_Bog_N1_3_FD_198794 | JGI IMG/M metagenome (GOLD analysis project Ga0302196, IMG submission 198794) | Peat permafrost microbial communities from Stordalen Mire near Abisko, Sweden - II_Bog_N1_3 | ecosystem: Environmental > Terrestrial > Soil > Wetlands > Peat | place: Sweden: Abisko...
TGGGCGGAAATGGAGCGGATACTCGACGGCAAGCCGCGTCATGCTGGCGGTCCGGCTGCAGCCGGACCCCCTGAGGACGTCCCCTGGTCGCGCAAGCGCGGGAAGTATCAGCCGCCGGGCCCAGAAACCGAAGAAGCCGGGATGGCCCGCTCCTCCGTCGCGTATGCCGAGCTGCACGCGCATTCGGCCTACAGCTTTCTCGACGGGGCCAGCACGCCGGAGGAGCTGGTGGAGGAAGCCGCTCGGCTGGGTCTACGTGCTCTCGCGCTGACCGACCACAACGGCTTGTATGGCGCGGTGCGGTTTGCCGAAGCGGCCGCCGAGCTCGATGTGCGCACGGTATTTGGCGCCGAGTTGTCGCTGGGATCTTCGCTGGGATCTATTGCCCGCACCGAGAACCCGGATCCGCCCGGCCCGCACCTGCTGGTGCTGGCCCGCGGCCCGGAAGGCTACCGACGGCTGTCGCGGCAGCTGGCCGCGGCGCATCTGGCCGGCGGCGAGAAAGGCAAGCTGCGCTACGACTTCGATGCGCTGACCGAGGCGGCGGGTGGGCACTGGCACATCCTCACCGGATGCCGGAAAGGGGCCGTTCGCCAGGCGCTTTCCGATGACGGTCTGGAATGGGCGGAACGGGCGCTGGCCGATCTGGTGGACCGGTTCACCGCCAGCCGGGTCAGCATCGAGTTGACCCATCATGGTCAGCCGCTCGACGACGAACGCAACGCGGCGCTGGCCGGGCTGGCGCCGCGCTTCGGTGTCGGCGTCGTTGCCACCACCGGAGCGCATTTCGCCCATCCGTCGCGCGCCCGGCTGGCGATGGCGATGGGCGCTGTCCGGGCCCGGCAGTCCCTGGATTCGGCCGCCGGGTGGTTGGCTCCACTGGGTGGCTCACACCTGCGGTCCGGTGCGGAGATGGCCCGGCTGTTCGCGCAACGGCCCGAAGTGGTGACCGCCGCCGCCGAACTCGGCGAGCAGTGTGCGTTTGGGCTGGCCCTCATCGCGCCGCAGCTGCCGCCGTTCGACGTACCAGACGGACACACCGAGGACAGCTGGTTGCGGCGGTTGGTCATGGCCGGCGCGTGCGACCGTTACGGGCGGGCCGAGGGCGCCCCGCGCGCGTACTCCCAAATCGAGCACGAACTGAAAGTCATTGCACAACTGAAATTTCCAGGCTACTTCCTGGTGGTGCACGACATCGCGCGGTTTTGCCGGGAGAACGACATCTTGTGTCAGGGCAGGGGATCGGCGGCCAATTCCGCGGTCTGTTATGCCCTGGGCGTCACCGCGGTCGATCCGGTGGCCAACGAGCTGTTGTTCGAGCGCTTTCTATCACCGGCCCGCGATGGGCCACCCGACATCGATATGGACATCGAGTCGGACCAGCGCGAAAAGGTCATCCAGTATGTCTACGACAAATACGGCCGCGACTACGCTGCCCAGGTCGCCAATGTCATCACTTACCGGGGCCGGATCGCGGTGCGCGACATGGCCCGCGCTCTCGGCTTCTCGCAGGGTCAGCAGGACGCGTGGAGCAAGCAGATCGGCCACTGGAACGGATCAGCCGACTCTCCCGACATCCAGGACATCCCGCCGCAGGTGATCGACCTGGCGAACCAGATTCGGAATCTGCCACGGCATATGGGGATTCATTCCGGCGGCATGGTGATCTGCGACCGCCCGATCGCCGACGTGTGTCCGGTGGAGTGGGCGCGCATGGAGAACCGCAGCGTCCTGCAATGGGACAAAGACGACTGCGCGGCCATCGGTTTGGTGAAGTTCGACCTACTCGGGCTGGGCATGCTCTCGGCGCTGCACTATGCGAAAGACCTGTTGGCCGAACACAAAGGCATCGACGTGGACCTGGCCAGGCTGGACCTCTCCGAGCCGGCGGTGTACGAGATGCTGTCGCGCGCCGATTCCGTCGGCGTGTTCCAGGTGGAGTCGCGCGCACAGATGGCCACTTTGCCCCGGCTCAAGCCACGGGTGTTTTACGACCTGGTGGTGGAAGTCGCACTGATCCGCCCCGGGCCCATCCAAGGCGGGTCGGTGCATCCCTACATCCGGCGGCGCAACGGCCTGGACCCGGTCGTCTACCACCACCCGTCCATGGAATCGGCCTTGCGAAAGACACTGGGAGTACCGCTTTTCCAGGAGCAACTGATGCAGCTCGCGGTCGACTGCGCCGGCTTCTCGGCCGCCGAGGCCGACCAGCTCCGGCGGGCCATGGGGTCCAAGCGTTCGACCGAACGAATGCAACGGCTGCGCGGCCGGTTCTACGACGGCATGCGCGCGCTGCACGGCGCCCCCGACGAGGTGATCGATCAGATCTACGAAAAGCTGGAGGCGTTCGCCAATTTCGGGTTCCCGGAAAGCCATGCGCTCAGCTTCGCGTCGCTGGTGTTCTACTCGTCGTGGTTCAAGCTGCACCACCCGGCGGCGTTCTGTGCGGCGCTGCTGCGCGCACAGCCGATGGGTTTCTATTCACCGCAGTCGCTGGTGGCCGATGCGCGCAGGCATGGCGTGCTGGTGCACGGCGCATGCGTCAACGCCAGCCTGGCGCACGCCACGTGCGAGAACGCCGGAACGGAGGTCCGCCTCGGACTGGGCGCGGTCCGCCATATCGGCGATGGCCTCGCCGACCAGTTGGTCGAGGAGCGAACGGTCAACGGCCCGTTCGCCTCGCTGCTGGACTTGGCTACCCGGCTGCAGCTGAGCGTGCCGCAGACCGAGGCGCTGGCGACGGCAGGAGCGCTGGGCTGCTTCGGGATGTCCCGGCGGGAGGCGCTGTGGGCGGCTGGCTCCGCGGCCACCCAACGGCCGGACCGGTTACCGGGTGTGGGGTCGTATTCGCACATCCCGGAGTTGCCGGGGATGAGTGAGCTGGAACTGGCCGCCGCCGACGTGTGGGCCACCGGCATCTCCCCGGACAGTTACCCGACGCAGTTCCTCCGGGCCGACCTGGACGCGATGGGGGTGTTGCCGGCCGAGGCGCTGGGATCGGTGCCCGACGGTGACCGCGTGCTGATCGCCGGTGCGGTGACCCATCGGCAGCGGCCCGCGACCGCCCAGGGGGTGACGTTTATCAACCTCGAGGACGAGACCGGGATGGTCAACGTGCTCTGTACGCCGGGGGTGTGGACGCGGCACCGCAAGCTGGCGCACACGGCTCCGGCGCTGCTGGTCCGCGGTCAGGTCCAGAACGCGAGCGGGGCGATCACTGTCGTGGCCGAGCGGTTGGGCCGCATCAAGCTGGCCGTCGGATCCCGTTCGCGCGACTTCCGCTGATTCTTCGTGAGGGTGCAACTACCGACAGGGTTACTCGACAAACGTGTCGTGGAATGCAATTTCGCGGCAAAGACTTAGGCCGTGGGGGTGGTCCAAACCTTGGTCGGGGTGATCGTCAGCCGGGTGGTGAACTTGGCCATCAAGTCCGTCAGGCCCTCCCGCTCGGCGTCGGCGCGGTACTTGGTCCAGTACGGCTCGTCGTCCCGGCAGTCGACGTCCGTGGCGTCTATCGTCGCGGTCCCGCCGATCACGATGACGCCCCCGCCGTCGCCGTCGGAATCCAAGTTCAGGCTCGCCTGCGGGTGCGCCTTGATGTGGGCGACCTTGGCGGCGGTCGGCATCGAATACACCCGCAGATCGGTGCCGTCGAAGTAGAACCAGACCAGCCGTGGCACCGGCCGCCCCGACTTGGCGACGGTCGTCAACCACCCGCAGTGGTCGGACGTCAGTCTGCCGGAAACCTCTTCTGTCAGCTCGACGCTCATGGCGCAACGATAGCCTCCATGTATGACCCTCAACCTGTCCGTCGACGACGTCCTCACCACCACCCGCTCGGTCCGCAAACGACTCGACTTCGACAAGCCGGTGCCTCATGAGGTGCTAATGGAATGCCTCGAATTGGCGCTGCAGGCGCCCACCGGTTCCAACTCGCAGGGCTGGCAATGGGTGTTCATCGACGACGCCGACAAGAAGAAGGCGATCGGCGACATCTACCTGGCGCGTGCCCGCCCCTATCTCAGCGCGCCCGCGACCGAGTATCCCGAGGGCGACACTCGCGGTGAGCGGATGGGCAAGGTCAGAGATTCCGCCATGTACCTGGCCGAGCACATCCACGAGGCACCAGTGCTGATGATTCCTTGCATTGAAGGCCGCGAAGACCAGTCGCCATTGGGCGGCGTGTCGTTCTGGGCGTCGCTGTTCCCGGCCGTGTGGAGCTTCTGCCTGGCGTTGCGTTCCCGCGCACTGGGTTCGTGCTGGACGACGCTGCACCTCGTTCGCGACGGGGAGCGCGAAGCGGCCGAGGTGCTCGGAATCCCGTACAACGAGTACAGCCAGGCCGGACTTTTCCCGATCGCCTACACCAAAGGCACCGACTTCCGGCCGGCCAAGCGGCTGCCCGCCGGGACCCTCACGCACTGGAACACGTGGTGACTAGCCGGCCCCGGTGAATCCGTGCTGGCGCCACGCCTCGTAGACAGCGATCGCCGCGGCGTTGGACAGGTTCAGCGAACGCCGGCCGCTCAGCATCGGAATGCGCACCCGGTGGGTGATATGCGCGTCGGCCAGCGTCGCGGCGTCCAGCCCGGTGGGTTCGGGTCCGAACATCAGCACGTCGCCCGCGTGGTACGCGACGTCGCTGAACAGCGCAGTCGCGTGTGCGGTGAAGGCGACCACCCGCGCCGGCGCCAGCACATCCCATGCGGCCTGTAGCGACGCATGGACGGTGACCGACGCCAGGTCGTGGTAGTCCAGGCCGGCCCTCCGCAGTTTGGGCTCGGACAAGTCGAAGCCCAGTGGCTCGACCAGATGCAGTTCGCAGCCGGTCGCGGCCGCCGTCCTGATGGCGTTGCCCGTGTTGGGGGCTATTCGCGGGGAGTAGAACAGCAGCCGGAACACAGCGGACTCCATTTCTTGCCGACGCCTTTCATCTCAAGGAGTACATCAAGAACATGGCTGCTCAGTGAGAATTGTGGTGACCCAAGCTGCGTGCTGTCATACTCGTCGGATTGCCAGATGTTTACCTTCGCGGCCATCTGCGCGGGGCGGGCGGATAAAGCAGGAAGTTTCATGAGCCTCTCGTTTTCTCGAGCGTCAACTACCAATGCCGCGGCTGCTCGCGCGGCCGCGACCACATGACCATGTTCACCCGCCCGACCCCACCGGTCGCGGCGGTTCCACCCGAGTCTCCGGAAGCCCCCGCGGCGGCGGCTGCACGGGCCAAGCGGCCGCCGGCCTGGTCGCTGAGTAACTGGCCGGTCCGCTGGAAAGTCTTGGCGATTGTGCTGGTGCCGCTGTTGCTGGCGACAGCCTTCGGCGCCTTGCGTGTCAAGGATGCGATGACAAATTCCGCAGGTCTACGCCTGGCCGCCGCCCGCACCGACGTGCTGCCGGCGATCACGCAGTACATGTCGGCATTGGACGTCGCTTTGCTGGCGCCCTCCACTGGAGGCGACGTCGAGGGGGCGAAGAAGAATTTCCAGGCGCGCAAGTATGAGCTGCAGACCCGGCTGGCGAGCACCGACGTGATCCCCGATGTCCGGTCGGGAGTCAACATCCTGCTGAACGGTGGCCAGGCGCTTCTGGACAAGGTGCTGGACGACAGCATCGGTGTACGGGACCGGGTGACTACGTACGCGCCGATCCTGCTGACGGCAGAGGACGTGATCAATGCATCGGTGCGCGTCGACGACGAACAGATACGCGCCCAGGCGCAAGGGTTGAGCCGGGCGGTCGGAGCCCGCGGTCAGATGACGATGCAAGAAACTCTGCTGACTGGCGGCGGTGACCTTCCCGAGCCGCAACTGCGCACGTCGATGATCACGCTGGCGGGCACCGAACCGTCGACGCTGTTCGGGATGAGCCAGGTGCTCGGCGTCAGCTCAACGGAAGCCAAGACGCTCCAACAGCAACTGGTAAGCCGCATGGCGATCCTGTCTGATCCGGACAGTGTGCTGGTCGACAACGCGGAATTGCTGCATTCGATGCAGACCACCGACGCGATCGCCGAGCAGGTCATCCAGAACGCGACGTCATCGGTGACAAAGTCAGTGCAGGCCCAGGCGACTGATCGGCGTAATTCCGCGATTCTGGACACCGCCTTGGTGCTGACCGCCATCGTGACCGCACTGGTCATCGTGTTGCTGGTGGCCCGTGCGTTGGTCCGGCCGCTGCGCGCGCTGCGCGACGGAGCGCTCAGGGTCGCCCATACCGATCTCGAGGAAGAGGTCGCTCTGGTCAAGGCCGGTGGCGCCGAACCGATCCCCGTGCCGCTGCCGGTGCACACCACGGAGGAGATCGGCCAGGTCGCGCACGCAGTCGACGAACTGCACACCCAGGCCCTGTTGTTGGCCGGCGACGAGGCGCGGTTGCGTTTGCTGGTCAACGACATGTTCGAGACGATGTCGCGGCGCAGCCGTTCGCTGGTGGATCAGCAGCTGTCGCTCATCGATCGGCTGGAGCGCAACGAGGAGGATCCCGACCGGCTGGACAGCCTGTTCCGGCTCGATCATTTGGCGGCCCGGCTGCGCCGTAACAGCGCCAACCTGCTGGTCCTGGCGGGAGCACAGCTCGCGCGTGACCAGCGCGAGCCGGTGCCGCTGTCGACGGTGATCAACGCCGCCGTTTCTGAGGTCGAGGACTACCGCCGGGTCGAGATCGCCGGGTTGCCTGAATGCCTGGTGATCGGTGCGGCGGCGGGTGGCGTCATCCATCTGTTTGCCGAGTTGATCGACAACGCGCTGCGTTACTCGCCTCCGACGACAGGTGTTCGGATCTCGGCCGCGCGCGGCGGCGACGAGGGCGTCCTGCTGCGCATCGCCGACTCCGGCTTGGGGATGAACAATGCAGATCAGCGCATCGCCAACACGCGACTGCAGGCCGGCGGTGAGGTTACTCCCGATAATGCCCGCCATATGGGCCTCTTTGTGGTCGGCCGGATCGCCGCTCGGCACGGCATTCGGGTAGGCCTGCGCGGAGCGACGGCCAGTGAAGCCGGATCCGGTACCACCGCCGAGATCTACCTGCCGCCGGGGGCGCTCAGCGGCACAGCCGTCGTTCGGGCAACCGAGCCGCGCGGACGGGAACGCGAACAGTCGGTTTCACCACCCGCCGCCGCGGCGGCTGAGCAGACTGTCCGACAATACGAAGCCCCACCCGAGCCAGTAGAGCAAAACGGATTCGGAAATCCGTCCGGACCGCCGATCACGCTGCTGCCGCGCCGTAGTCCGGGTTCCAGTGGCATTACCGACGTTCCCGCCCAGCCGCCCGAGTCGCCGCCTCTGCGGCGCCGCCGCGAGCTAGCCACTCCCGCGTGGAAAAATGGCGACACGCAGGCGCCGGAACAAGCGCCGGCGCAAGCCCCGGTCCAAGCGGCTTCTGATACCTCGGCGTTCTTTGCCGCCCGGTCCCGACACACGGCCGGTCGGGCGGACACCCCGGCGGCAGAGACCTGGAGCCCGGCCGCCAGCGCACTCCTGCAATCGGTCCCGTCAGCAAAGACTGTCCCCGCCGATGATGATGTGATCTACCGGCGGATGCTCTCCGAGATGGTGGACGATCCGGTCGTCCTGGCCAACAGCCCCGACTTGGATTGGCAGTCGGTGTGGGACAAGGGTTGGTCGCTGGCGGCCGCGGCGGAGGACAAGCCCGTCGAGTCGCGCACCGCCGATCACGGCCTGCCGGTACGCAAACCCGGGGCCCGACTGGTGCCGGGAGCGGCCACCGAGAGCGACCAGGACAGCGACGAGGACAGCGACGAGGACAGCGCGGGGTCCGCTGCCGCATCGAACGGCGGTTTCCAGTCGCAGCGCCAGCCGCAGCACGCGGCCGCGTTGCGCGACCCCGACGCCGTTCGCGCCTCCTTCAGCAGCCATTTCGACGGCGTACGTTCCGGGCGGTCGCATGCCCGCGAAACTCCCGAAACCCACGAAGGACCCGATCAGCAATGACGTCACCTGGCAACCCGTTGGACTGGCTCGTGTCGAAGTTCGCCCGCGAGGTCCCCGGGGTGGCGCACGCCTTGCTGGTGTCCGTCGACGGGCTGGCCATCGCCGCCAGTGAGCATCTACCGCGGGAACGTGCAGATCAGTTGGCAGCGGTCGCGTCCGGGCTGGCCAGCCTGGCGTCCGGTGCCGCGCAGTTGTTCGAGGGCGGACAGGTGCTGCAATCGGTGGTCGAGATGCAGAACGGGTACCTGTTGTTGATGCGGGTCGGCGATGGCTCGCACCTGGCCACACTGGCCGCCGCGTCATGCGACATCGGTCAGATCGGGTACGAGATGGCCATCCTCGTCGAACGGGTTGGCGGCGTCGTCCAGTCCTCCCGGCGTTCCGTTTCACACTCGCCCGATCGCTGGGCTCCACCTCGAGCCGCTGCACGGCCCGCATCGTCGCCCAGCACGCCAAGCCTGTGAGTCGTCATGGACCCCCGCGAGCCCTGGTCGACCCCACGCGAGGCGAGCCTGGTGCGGCCCTACACGCTTACGGCCGGGCGGACCGGCACCACTGTCGACCTTCCGTTGGAGGCGCCGATTCAGACATTGCAGGCGGGGCTGGCTCACCGATGGCCACCCGACGACGCGCGAGGCATGATCACCCAAATCTGCGTCAACAGTCCCTCGGTCGCCGAAATCTCGGCCCGGCTGGATTTGCCGTTGGGGGTCACCCGCGTGTTGGTCGGAGATCTGGTGACAGCCGGTTACCTTCGGGTGCATAGGACGTTGACAGAACGGTCGACCCGCGATGAGCGCCATGAACTTATCGGAAGGACGCTGCGTGGCCTTAAAGCACTCTGACGGGCGAAACACCGCCTCGACGAAGATTGTCATCGCGGGCGGGTTCGGCGTCGGAAAGACCACATTCGTCGGCGCGGTTTCAGAAATCATGCCGTTGCGTACCGAGGCGATGGTCACCGACGCCTCGGCTGGCGTCGACATGCTCGAAGCCACCCCGGACAAGCGCACCACGACGGTCGCGATGGACTTCGGCCGGATCACCCTGGACGAGGATCTGGTCCTCTATCTGTTCGGTACCCCGGGCCAGCGTCGGTTCTGGTTCATGTGGGACGACCTGGTACGAGGCGCTATCGGCGCCATCGTGCTGGTCGACTGCCGGCGCCTGCAGGATAGCTTTGCCTCGGTCGACTTCTTCGAACACCGGAACCTTCCCTTTCTGATCGCGATCAACGAATTCGACAGCGCGCCAAGGTATCCGGTGGCAGAGGTGCGCCAAGCGCTGGCCCTGCCCGCGCACATCCCGGTGATCGGGGTCGATGCCAGGGATCGCCGGTCGGCGACGGATGCGCTGATCGCCGTGAGCGAATACGCGCTTGCCGGCCTGACGGCCAGTTGAGCGCGTTGCAGGAGTGGGTTGACTGCGAATTCACCGGCCGTGATTTCCGCGAGGAGGACCTCAGCCGGTTCAGCACCGATCGGGTGTTGTTCACCGAATGCGACTTCAGCGGTGCCAACCTGGGCGAGTCCCAACACCGCGGGTCGGCGTTTCGCAACTGCACATTTCGGCGAACAACGCTGTGGCACAGCACATTTACGCAGTGCAGCATGTTGGGGTCGGTCTTCGAGAACTGCCGGCTGCGGCCGGTGACGTTCGACGAGGTGGACTTCACGCTCGCGGCGCTCGGCGGCAACGACCTACGCGGCGTCGATCTCAGCGGCTGCCGGCTGCGGGAGACCGGTCTGGTGGAGACCGATCTGCGCAAGGCTGTGCTGCGCGGCGCCGACCTGAGTGGCGCACGGACCATCGGCACCCGACTGGATGACGCCGACCTGCGTGGCGCGACCGTGGACCCGTCGCTGTGGACAACCGCTTCGCTGACCGGTGTGCGCGTCGACGTCCCGCAAGCCATGGCGTTTGCGTTGGCGCACGGCCTGCGCTTGGACGCCTGATTCGCCGCCGCGACTCATCGTCTCTTGAGCCGGATCCTCCACCAGACGATGGCGCTGTAGACGATGCACAACACCCCGAGCATCGCCATGTCGAACAGCCAGGCGGCCTTGGTGTGGTTCCAGTGCTGGTCCTTTGGGTCGGTCGGACCCGGTATCAGCCGGTGCGCGTCGATCGTCGACGCCGACGCCGCGAAGCCCCACCGGGCGGGCGTGGCCCACGACAACTGATCGAGCACGATCCGGTCGGTCACCCAGATCATGCCGCCGGAGAACACCAGCTGAGACATGATCGACACCACCAGCATCGGCATGATCTGGTCTTGCGATTCGGCCAGCGCCGACAGTGCCATGCCGAGCAGCGCCGCACCCACGCAGGTCGCGGCCACGGTAACGAACAGTTCCACGTTGACGTTGCCCAGGATGACCGCGCTGGAGATCGGCGTGCCCCAGCCGACAATCGAGATGGTCGTGGCAATCGCTGCCTGAACGATCGCGAACGCGGAGAACACCACGATTTTGGCGCCCATATAGGCCACCGTCGATAGGCCGACCGCCTGTTCGCGCCGGAAGATGGGACGCTCGCCGATGAGGTCGCGGATGGTCAGCGCAGTACCCATGAATACCGCACCGACATTGAGCATGACCAGGATCTGGTCCGGCTGAGCGGGATTGTTGCCCAGCGGATCCGACATGCCGTATCCGCTCTTGCCGCGAACGGTCAGGGTCAGGACACCGATGAGGAACGGCAACAGCGCCAGGAACACCGTGTAGCCACGGTCGGAGATGACGAGGCGAATCTGGCGGCGCGCGATCGTCGAGAACTGGCGAAACACGTCAGCGTGAACCGGCTCGCCCAAGTCGGCGGCCGGGCTGTCTTGGGACGGGACAGCTAGCGGCTGGTGGTTGTTCTCGGCGAGGAAGCGGCGATTGGCCTCGTCGGGATCGGCGCCCACGTTGGTGAAGATGTCGGCCCAGTTCGTGGTGCCCATGGCCGCGCCGATCTGGCTGGGTGGACCCAGAAACGCCGTCTTGCCGCCGGGCGCCACCAACAGCAGTTGATCGCAGACGTCGAGGTAGGACACCGAGTGCGTGACGATCAGCACCACCCGGCCGGCGTCGGCCAACTGGCGGAGCATCATCATCACCTGACGATCCAGTGCCGGATCCAGACCGGTGGTCGGCTCGTCGAGGATCAGCAGCGACGGTCCGGTGAGCAGCTCCAGGGCCACCGATGCGCGTTTGCGTTGGCCGCCGGACAGCTTGTCGACTCGGGTGTCGGCGTGTTTGGTCAGCTCGAGTTCCTCGAGTACCTGAGCGACGACCTCTTCGCGATCGGTCTTGCTGGTGTCGGGGGGCAATCGCAGTTCGGCCGCGTAGCCAAGTGCCTGGTTGACCGTCAGCTGGCGGTGCACGACGTCGTCCTGCGGGACCATCCCGATCCTGCTGCGCAGCGACGCGTACTCGGTGTGGATGTTGTGGCCCTCGAACGTCACCGAGCCGGAAGTCGGGCTTGTATATCCGGCGATCAGTCGTGACAGCGTGGTCTTGCCCGCGCCGGACCCGCCGATGATGGCCGTCAGCGTCCCCGGACGCGCGGTCAGCGAGATGTGGTCGAGCAGTTCCTTGCCGTGGTCGACGGTGAAGCAGACCGAATTCACCTCCAGGCCGCCGGTGCGCGTCGCCGCTTCGGTGCGGCGCACCAGGGTGTCGCGGGTGAAAACCAGGTCGACGTTGCCGATGGTGACGACATCGCCTTCACTGAGCACCGCCGACCCGACCCGAACCCCGTTGACGAAGGTCCCGTTGACGCTGTGCGCGTCGCGGATCTCGGTGCCCAGCGGTGTCCGGAGCAAAAACGCGTGATGTCGCGACGCCAGGACGTCCTGGATGACGATGTCGTTGTCGGTGGCGCGGCCGATCGTGGCCGTGTCGACGGATTTGGGCATCGCCCCGGACCGGGACGGCAACAATGCCTGGAACATCTTGGTCGCCAGGTTCGACACCTCTGGCGGCTTGGCGACAGCGGGCGACATCAGGGTGCGCGGTGCCGGTTGCGGGGGAGCCGCGGGGCCCCCACCGGACGTCCTCGGCTGGGGCTGGAAGTTGCTCGGCGGGGGCGGTGAATTGGCCGGATACGAGGTGGGCCGCCCCGTGCTTGTGCTGGTCGGATACACAGGCTGCCCGGGCGGAGAGGCGCCGGGAAACGGCCGCGGCGCTCCCGGCGAGGTCCGGTTCGGTTGGCGTCCAGGTTGCTGAGGTCCGGGTGCAGCGGCCGGCCAAGCCATCCCCGCCGCCTCCGCGAACACGGATGCCGGTCCGATGGGCATCGACGCGGTTTGGGGTGGGCGCCCCGCCATCCCAACGTGACGCCCAACCTCGAACGTCAACAACGGCCCGTCGGGGTTTCCGATGTTGACGCCCTGGCCGTCGTGGATGTCGACCACCGGCACCCGGCGGCCGTTGACGTACGTCCCGTTCAGCGAACCGTTGTCGATCGCCAGCCACCGGCCCTGGTCAAACCGCAGCAAAAGATGAGCACGCGAAATCAGCGGGTGCGTGATGCGCATGTCGGCCCTGAGGTCGCGCCCGACAACCACGTCGTGGCCCGCTGCGAAGGTGCGTTCCGACCCGTCATGCCGAACGGTCAGCGCTGGTGGGGCTGGCGGAGTCATTGGACCAACTGTAGCTCGGAGCCCCTTCGCCGCATCTGCAACAAATGCGGCATGGCGGGTTTGTTTGCCCGTTTCCGTCGACCGTCAATGGACGGGCTTAACTCCCGTCACCGCTGTAACCGGCGGAGGGACGGCTGGATTTTTGCCCGGCTCACAGCGACAGAATGCGCGGCACGCATCGTCAGCGGGCGTCAGGCATACCCGTCACCACGCAGCGAGTCCGGCTGTAAATAGTCGGCATGCACCGATTGCAATGCGTGCAGGCCGACTGCACGCTGTGTGCGGCGCCGTCGGCGGCGATCCGGTTGATCAGGTCGGGCTCGGCCAGCAGTGCGCGGGCCATCGCGACGAACTGGAATCCTTCCGCCATGGCCAGGTCCATCGTCTCCCGGTTGGTGATACCGCCGAGCAGAATCAACGGCATTGTCAGCTCGGCGCGGAACAACTTCGCGTCGCGCAACAGGTAGGCGTCCCGATACGGGTACTCGCGCAGAAACTTTTTGCCCGTCATGCGCATGCCCCAGCTCAGTGGCGGCTTGAAGGCGGCGGCGAACTCCTTCAGTGGTGCATCGCCGCGGAACAAGTACATCGGGTTGACCAGCGAACTGCCCGCGGTGAGTTCGATCGCGTCCAGGCCGCCGTCTTCCTCTAGCCATTTGGCTGTGATCAGCGACTCTTCGGTGCTGATGCCGCCTCGGACACCGTCGGCCATGTTGAGCTTGGCGGTCACGGCGATCTGGTCTTCGACCGCTCGGCGGACGGCCATCACCATCCCGCGCGCGACCTTGGCCCGGTTTTCCAGCGATCCGCCGAACTCGTCGTCGCGGCGGTTGATCAGCGGGCTCAGAAACGAGCTGGCGAAATAGTTGTGGCCCAAATGGATTTCGACGGCGTCGAAACCGGCATCGACAGCCAGCCGAGCGGCGTTGGCGTGGGCGGCAATCACGTCGTCGATGTCGTCACGCGTCGCCTTCTTCGCGAACCGCATGCCGATCGGGTTGAAGAACCGCACCGGAGCCAACGCGGTGGCCTTGTTGGACCGGGCATTGGCCACCGGGCCGGCGTGCCCGATCTGCGCGCACACCGCCGCCCCCTCGGCGTGGATCGCGTCGGTCAGCCGGCGGAACCCCGGCACGACCTCCGGGCGCATCCAGATCGCGTTGCCCTCGGTGCGGCCGCCTTGGGAGACCGCGCAGTAGGCGACAGTGGTCATGCCGACACCGCCGGCGGCGGGCAGTCGGTGGTATTCGATCAGGTCGTCTGTCACCAGCGCGTTCGGGGTCCGCGCTTCGAACGTCGCGGACTTGATGATGCGGTTGCGCAGCGTAAGAGGACCGAGTTTTGCCGGGCTGAACACATCCGGGATGGTGGACATATCGGGAGCTTAATGGCGATCGCAAGCGCGGCGAAGCCGGGTGCGGCGGGTCGCCATCGTCCGCCTCCGCGGCGGCCGTGCCAGACTGTCAGGCGTGGGCGCAATCACGCTGGACGGCAAGGCCACCCGTGACGAAATCTTCGTTGACCTCAAGCAACGGGTGGCGGCATTAACCGCATCGGGTCGTACACCCGGACTGGGCACGATCCTGGTCGGCGACGACCCCGGCTCTCAGGCATACGTCCGGGGCAAGCATTCCGACTGCGCGAAGGTGGGCATCACCTCGATACGTCGTGACCTGCCCGCCGACATCACGACGGCCCAGCTCAACGAGACCATCGACGAGCTCAACGCCAACCCGGAGTGCACCGGTTACATTGTGCAGTTGCCGCTGCCCAGGCATCTTGACGAGAACGCGGCGCTGCAGCGCGTCGATCCAGCCAAAGACGCCGACGGGCTGCACCCGACGAACTTGGGCCGGCTGGTGCTCAACGAGCCGGCGCCGCTGCCATGCACCGCGCGCGGCATCGTGCACCTGCTGCGCCGCTACGACGTTCAGATCGCTGGTGCGCACGTGGTCGTCATCGGCCGCGGCGTCACCGTCGGCCGCCCGTTGGGTCTGCTGCTGACCCGCCGCACCGAAAATGCCACGGCGACGTTGTGTCACACCGGAACCCGCGACCTGCCCGCGTTGACCCGGCAAGCGGACATCATCGTGGCCGCGGTCGGAGTGCCGCATATGCTGACCGCCGACATGGTGCGTCCGGGGGCCGCGGTGGTCGACGTCGGTGTCAGCCGCACCGACAGCGGACTGGTCGGCGACGTGCATCCCGACGTCTGGGATGTCGCCGGCCACGCCTCACCGAATCCCGGTGGCGTCGGCCCGCTGACCCGGGCGTTCCTGCTGACCAACGTTGTTGAGCTGGCCGAGCAGCAATGAACGTCGAGGCTGATAAGACGGGGGTGGCGAGGTTCGCACCCCAGGCTCAGTGGCCGATTCTGTTGGTTGGGTTGATCTTCGCTACTGCGTTCGTATTGGCCGGAGCGAACTTCTGGCGTCGTGGTTCCCTGCTGATCGGTATCGGTGTCGGGGCGGCCGCGGTGCTGCGGTTGGTGTTGTCCGACGAGCAGGCCGGCCTTTTAGTCGTACGCAGTAGAGGCACCGACTTCGTGACGACCGGGACCGTCGGCGCGGCGATGGTTTATATAGCGTGGACCATCGACCCACTCGGTACCGGCTAGAGCCCGCCCATTCCGGGGATCCCGCCCATTCCCGGGGTCCCGCCCATTCCTGGCATTCCCGGCACCGTGGGCATTTTGCCGCTTGCGATGTCGGCCAGCATCGTCGGGCAGTACATCTGAATCGCAATCGTGGTGAACATCTTGGCGGTCCCCGCTGACATGCCGTTGCTACCGCGAACCTGCTGTGCGGCCGCGGCGATGTTCCCGCCCGGCTTGGCCAGCATCGAGCAGACGGACTGGCCCATTGACATGGCGTTTCCCGGTTCGCCGAAGTTGACACCGGCATGGTTCAGCGCGTCGATGAAGTCGTCGTCGACTGGGCTTGCCTCGGCCGGTGCCGCGAATGCCGCAGCCGCGGTGAGGATTCCGGCGGTGGCCGCCAGTAGTCGAACGGTCAGGGGTTGATGACTGCAGAGCCAAACGAATTTCCGAGTTCCTACGAGCGCTTTCATGCCAGACTCCCCCTGTAGTGGAGTGCACTTGGCGCACTCAAATCACTTTAGGAACTCTGGTCTATAACTGTCACATTTACGACACGGCGAGATAAAGCTTTGCGCAATAAGCGTTTCATAAGTGCGGCGCACGCGGCGTGTCGTTTATTGGGCCAGAGCTGGCCGCGCCGCCGGAGGCGCATTGACGCCACACTGTGATCCGACACGGGCGACGATACCTGGAGTTTCTGGCCCGAAATGGTCCAGACTCCGGCTCATGACGACGAATCCCGGCCGTCCGCTGACCTTGCCTTTAAACAAAGGCATCTCGCGCCAGGCGTTCCTT
>Ga0302196_10002882_pt1 | contig 15955 bp, 16 predicted proteins | sample II_Bog_N1_3_FD_198794 | JGI IMG/M metagenome (GOLD analysis project Ga0302196, IMG submission 198794) | Peat permafrost microbial communities from Stordalen Mire near Abisko, Sweden - II_Bog_N1_3 | ecosystem: Environmental > Terrestrial > Soil > Wetlands > Peat | place: Sweden: Abisko...
ACGGCGGCATAGGGCCCTTCCATATCGTCGGGGTCGACGGTGAAGCCGTAGACCTCCTGCATCTTGGCCATGCCCAGGGACCGGGCCGAGTCGGGGTCCCGACCGCCACTCCCCCCCTCCCCGTCGGTTGCGCGGTCACTCACGGCTGCCATCCTCTCCCCCGTACCGGATCACGCCGGCTCGGCGATCGACTTGGTCTCGAGATACTCCTCGAAACCGGCGACGCCGGACTCACGCCCCACGCCGGACTGCTTGTAGCCCCCGAAGGGCATGTCGGGACTGAACCACAGTCCCCCGTTGATACCGACGGTGCCCGTGCGGATCCGGTCGGCCACGCCGATGGCCCGCTGGCGATCGGCCGACCACACCGATCCGGACAGACCGTAGGCGGAGTCGTTGGCCAGGGCCACGGCATCGTCGTCGCCGTCGTGGGGGATGACCACCAGGACGGGGCCGAAGATCTCCTCCCTGGCCACCCGGGACGTGTTGGGCAGGCCCACGATGAGGGAGGGCTCGACGAAGAAGCCGCGGTCGAAGCCGTCGGGACGACCGCCGCCGACCACGAAGGTACCGCCCTCGTCCACCGCCAGCCTGAGGTAGCCCTCGACCCGCTCACGCTGCCGGGCGCTGATCAGCGGCCCGCAGATGGTGCCGGGGTCGGTGGGGTCCCCGGCCGGAAGCTTGCTGAGGACCTTGGCCGTCGACGCCACGGCTTCGTCGAACTGCTTGCGGGGGACGAGCAGGCGGGTGGTGATGGCACAGCCCTGGCCGGCGTGGGTGCAGACGGTGAAGGCGGCGGTGGCGCACGCCCCGCGGAGGTCGGCGTCGTCCAGGATGACGAAAGCCGACTTCCCGCCGAGCTCCAAGAAGACCTTCTTGAGCGAGTCGGCCGCCGAGATCATGACCCGTTTTCCCGTGGCCGTCGAGCCCGTGAAGCTGACCTGGTCCACCCGCGGATCGGCGGAGAGGAGCGCTCCCACCGTGTGCTCGGACGACGGGATGATGTTGACCACCCCCGGAGGGATGTCGGTCTCCTCGGCGATCATCCGGCCGAGCACCGTGGCACACCACGGGGTGTCCGGTGCCGGCTTGAGGACCACGGTGTTGCCCGCAGCCAGCGCCGGTCCCAGCTTGGCCAGGTTGATCTGGTGGGGGACGTTCCAGGGTGTTATCGCCCCGACGACACCGGTGGCCTCCCGGCGTACCCAGCGGTGCGAGGGGATGCCCATGGGCGAGGCGTCGCCCAGGTCGGTCTCCCACGAGTAGCCCTCGGCCAGATCGGCCACCCAGCCGAGGCCCTCGACCGGCGTGTCGAGCTGGGCCGAGTAGGTGAAGGAGACGGGCGAGCCCGTCTCGGCCACCGTCATGGCCCGCAGATCGTCGGCGTGGGCACCGAAGGCGGCTTGGAGTTGGCGCAGACAGCGCACCCGCAGCGCCACGTCGGTGGACCACCCCGTCCCGTCGAAGGCCCGGCGGGCGGCGGCGATCGCGTCGTCGAGGTCCTCGGGGCCACCGTCGGCCACCACGCCGATGGTCTCCTCGGTGGCCGGGTTGACCACGTCGAAGGTGCGGCCCGACCGGGCCGACCGGAGCTCCCCGTCGATGAGCATGCGTTCCTCGCCGACCACCACATCCGTCGTCGTCACGTTGGTACTCCTCCCAGTCCGAAGATCTCGTCCGTGCGGCGTTCCGTCATCTCGGCCAGGGGCAGCTCGACATCGAGCGACTCGGCCAGCTCGAGGGCGGCGGCCAGGTCCTTGTGGGCCAGGGACGCCCCGGCCTGCATCGCCCCCACCAGGCCGGGATGGTCGTCCTCGGTGAACGGTGCCACCGTAGGCCGGAACATGAGGCGGGAGGCACCTCCGATGTGCACGTCGCTGGCCTTGACCACCTCGGCCAGTTTCGCCAGCGGGATCCCGGCCGCCTCGGCCAGCTGCTGGCCTTCGTAGGCGGCCAGCCACGAGCCGTAGGTGATGAGGTTCCGGGCCAGCTTGGCGGCCAGTCCGGTGCCGAACGGGCCCATGACCACGGTCAGCGAGCTGATGGCATCGAAGACCGGTCGTACCCGTTCGATCGCCCCGGGATCACCACCGACCATGCACACCAGGTCGCCGGAGGCGGCGGCATCCGGACCGCCGGTGACCCCGCAGTCGAGCACGGACACCCCAAGGGCGGTGGCTTCGGCCCCGATGGCTTGGACACAGGCCGCCGAGATGGTGCTGACCACGATGAACGTGGTGCCGTCACGGGCGGCGGCCAGGCCGCCGTCGGCGCCGGACAGCACGGCGTGGACCTGGTCGTCGTTGACCACGGCGACCACCACCACGTCGGACCGGCCGACCAGGTCCGCCGGGGAGGAGGCCACCACGGCGCTCGCCGCGTACGTGGCGGTGGCCTCAGGACGGACATCGCAGACCACCAGAGGCAGCCCGGCGCGCAGCACGCTGGTGGCCACGCCGTCCCCGATGGCCCCGAGGCCGATGACCCCGACGCTCGGGGCGGGAGCGGAGCCGGCCCCGTCGGCTGGTTGGTCGTTCGGCACTGGACATCCCCCTGTCGTCGTCGGCTGGCGCGCTGTCACCCGGGCAGCCCGACCCACCACGGACCTGGCGGCCCCCTCGGTGCCCCTGTACTTGGACAGCTGTCCAGACTATAGTCCAATCATATGAGCGACACCAGTGGCGGCGGCGGGCCGAGTTCCCTCCCCTGCGGGACGGGACGCCGCCCGGCCGGTGCCGTCCGATGGGGGCCGGTCGGGTCCCGACGGCCGGGCGGCGCACCCGATGAGTGAGCCGGCAGCGCTCCTCGACGACGGCTCGACCGGATTCGAGGCCACCCGACGACGCCTCTCGCCGCGCCAGGCCGAAGTGGTGGCCCAGCTGGTGCGGGCCACCGAGCAGGAGGTCGAGACGGTGGGCTACGCCGGCCTGACCGTTCGCAGTGTGGCCCGCAGGGCGGGGGTGGCCCCGGCCACCGCCTACAACTACTTCAGCTCCAAGGACCACCTGTTGGCCGAGGTGCTCTGGCGGCGTATGCAGTCGCTGCCCCCCCTCGACACCGGCGACGGTCGTTCGGTGCACGACCGGGTGGCCGACGCCGTGCGGGCCATGGTCCTGCTGACCACGGAGAGCGCCGCGCTGGTGGACGCCTCCACCCAGGCCCTGCTGAGCAACAGCGCCGACGTGAAGCACCTGCGCGACCGAATCGGGAGCGAGATCAACCACCGTCTGGCCGCCGCCGCCGGACCCGCCGCCGACCCGATGGTGGTCCGGGTGCTGCAGACCTCCTTCTCGGGTGCACTGCTGGAGGCCGGCATGGGCCACATGTCCTCGATGGACATCCCCGAGTTCGTGGCCACCGCCGCGTCGTTGATGACCGGCGGCGGCCCTCGGAGCCGGAGGGCCCGGTGACCACCGACACCCTCCCGCTGCACTACAGCCCCTACGCCTACGAGATCCACGAAGACCCCTATCCGGTGTACGCGCGCCTGCGAGCCGAGGCCCCGGTCTACCGGAACGACGAACTGGACTTCTGGGCCCTCTCCCGTCATGAGGACGTCCTGGCCGCCTTCCGCAACCTCGACGGGTTCTCCAATGCCCAGGGCGTTTCCCTCGAGCCCAGTGCCTTCGGGCCCGACGCCCACAAGTTCATGTCCTTCCTGGCCCTCGACCCTCCCCGCCACACCCGCATGCGGTCATTGGTGGGCAAGGGGTTCACGCCGTCCAAGGTGGCCGAGATGGAGGACCACATCCGGACCATCGCCCTCGAGCACCTCGAGCCCGCCCTGGAGCGGGGGACCTTCGACTTCATCGCCGACTTCGCCGGCAAGCTCCCGATGGACGTGATCTCGGAACTGATGGGCGTGCCGCGGGCCGACCGGTCCGAGGTCCGCCGGCTGGCCGACGTGGTCGTGCACCGGGAGGACGGCGTGCTCGACGTGCCTCCGGCCGGGATGGAGGCGGCCATGGCCCTCGTGGCCTACTACCAGGAGATGGTCGATGAACGGCGGCGGTCCCGGCGCGACGATCTCACCTCGGCACTGCTCGACGCCGAGATCGACGGGGACAAGCTCAGCGACGACGAGATCATCGCCTTCCTCTTCCTGATGGTGGTGGCCGGGAACGAGACCACCACCAAGCTGCTGGGCAACGCCTGGTACTGGGGCTGGCGCCACCCCGACCAGCGGGCCAAGGCGTTCGACGACCGGGGACGGGTGGGCAGCTGGATCGAGGAGACCCTCCGCTACGACACCTCGAGCCAGATGCTGCTGCGGGTCACGAGGATGCCCATGACGCTGCACGGGATCGAGATCCCCGAAGGCAGCCGGGTACTGCTCCTGGTGGGATCGGCCAACCGGGACGAGTCGGTCTTCCCCGACGCCGACCGGTACGACCTCGACCGCGACACCGGCCGACTGGTCAGCTTCGGTAGCGGCCGGCACTTCTGCATGGGGGCGCCGATGGCCCGGCTCGAGGCCCGTGTCGGCCTCACCGAGCTGGTCGATCGGGTGGCGACCTACGACGTCGACCCGGAGGGCATCGAACGCGTCCACTCCATCAACGTGCGGGGCCTGGCGGCCATGCCCACCACAGTGACGTTGCGCTGATGCCCCGCTTCGAGGCCAATCCCGACCGTCGTCCCGCCGTGGTGACCGGCGCCTCGTCGGGCATCGGACAGGCCACGGCCATGGCCCTGGCCGCCCTGGGGCACCCGGTGGCCCTCGGCGCCCGGCGGGTGGACGAGTGCGAAGCGAGCGCGGCAGCCATCCGGGCCGACGGCGGCGAGGCGGTCGCCATCCATCTGGACCTGGCCGACGGCGACTCCGTGGAGCAGTTCGCCAAGGGGGCTGTCGACACCCTGGGCTCGGTCGAGATCGTGGTGTCCAACGCCGCCCTCAACGTCGCCGGCGCCGTGCTCGACACGGACGCCGAGGCGTTCGACGGTGTCCTGGCCGTCAATCTGAGCGGCACGCACCGGCTGGTGCGCGCCCTGGCCCCGGCCATGACCGAACGGCGACGGGGCGACATCGTCTTCGTCACCTCCGACGTGGCCGAGCGGCCCCGACCGTCCATGGCTGCCTACGTCACCTCCAAATGGGGGCTGGAGGGCTATGTCCACTCGCTCCAGATGGAGTTGGAGGGGACCGGCGTGCGGGCCACCATCGTTCGACCCGGACCGACCCTGACCGGCATGGGGATGGACTGGGATCCCGAGGTGACGGGCCGGGTCATCGAGGAGTGGGCGGCCTGGGGCTTCGCCCGTCACGCCAACTTCATGCGCCCGGCCGGCGTGGCCCAGGCCATCGTGGCCGTGGTGAGCCTGCCCCGGGGCACCCACGCCACCATCATCGAGCTCCAGCCCGAGGCACCCATCCGCACCCATCCCGACGACGAGGGAGAACCATGACCATCACTGTGGACCAGAAGCAACCACCCCGGGTATCCGGCGGCGAGGAGGTCAACGGCCACCTGGAGGAGCTCCGGGTCGACCCCATCGCGCTGATGAACCGGGTGCGGGACGAGTGCGGCGACGTAGGCGTGTTCCGCCTGGCCGACCGGGACGTGGTGCTCCTTACCGGGGCCGGCGCCAACGAGTTCTTCTTCCGGGCCCCCGAGGAGGTCCTGGACCAGGCCGAGGCCTACCCGTTCATGACCCCGGTCTTCGGCGAGGGCGTGGTGTTCGACGCCCCGCCCGAGCGCCGGCGGGAGATGCTCCACAACCAGGCCCTCCGGGACAAGTTCATGCGGGGCCACGCCGCCACCATCGCCGACGAGGTGGAGATGATGGTGGCCGGATGGGACGACGAGGGCACCATCGACCTGTTGGACTGGTTCGCCGAGCTGACCATCTACACCTCCTCGGCCTGCCTCATCGGGAAGCGCTTCCGCAACGAGCTGGACAAGCGGTTCGCCGAGCTCTACCACGACCTCGAGCAGGGCACCGACGCCATCGCCTACGTCGATCCCTACGCCCCGATCGAGAGCTTCCGACGTCGGGACGCCGCCCGGGTCGGGCTGGTCGAGCTGGTGGAGGGGATCATGGCCCGGCGGGCCGGCGGTCCCCCGTCGGCCGAGGACGAGCGCGATCTGCTCGACGTGCTCATGTCCATCACCAACGACGACGGCTCACCCCGGTTCCTGGCCGACGAGGTGACCGGGATGTTCATCTCCATGATGTTCGCCGGCCACCACACGACCTCGGGCACGGCGGCGTGGACCCTCATCGAGCTCCTGCGCCACCCGGACGAGCTCACCGCCGTGGACGACGAGCTGGACGAGCTCTACGCCGGTGGGGCCGAGGTCAGCTATCAGGCCCTCCGGGCCATGCCCCACCTGGAGTCGGCCGTGAAGGAGGCCCTGCGCCTGCACCCGCCCCTCATCCTCTTGCTCCGGGTGGCCAAGGAGGACCTCGAGGTGGACGGCTACACCATCACGGCCGGCCAGATGGTGGGAGCCAGCCCGTCGGTGTCCAACCGGATCCCCGAGGACTTCCCCGACGCCGACGAGTTCCAGCCCTCCCGGTATCTCGAGCCCCGCGAGGAGGACCGCACCAATCCCTGGACGTGGATACCCTTCGGTGCCGGCCGGCACCGCTGCGTCGGGGCGGCCTTCGCCATGATGCAGCTCAAGGCCATCTTCTCGGTGCTGCTGCTGGACTGGGAGTTCGAGCTGGCCCAGCCGTCGGACACCTACCGCAACGACCACTCGAAGATGGTGGTCCAGCTCCAGCAGCCCTGCGAGGTCCGGTACCGCCGCAAGGCCGGCAGCCGGTCCGGGTCGCCCGACGGTGGTGGCCGAGCCTGATGCGGGTGACCGTCGACCTCGACCTGTGCCAGGGGCACGGTGTGTGCGAGTCCGAGGCGCCCACCGTGTTCGAGCTGGCCAAGCGTGAGAAAGTGACCATCCTGGACGGCTCGCCGCCCGACGAGGCCCGCGCCGAGGTCGAGGCCGCCGTCCGCTACTGCCCTACATCCGCACTGTCCATCGTCGAAGAGGAGTAGTCCATGCCGTCGTTCCCCCGAAGTGAGCTCGAAGAGATGATGCAGAAGTGGCTGGACATCAACAAACGGTGCGAGGCCCAGCTGGACTGGCTGCCCATGGCCGAGATGTACACCGACGACGCCACCTACGGCTGGAACGTGGGCCCGAACGACGAGTTCATGGCCGTGGGCAAGGACGAGATCCGCGACTACGCCCTCGGACTCGAGATGGAGGGCTTCGGGGGGTGGACCTACCCGTACCAGCGGGTGCTGATCGATGACGTGCAGGGCGAGATCCTCGGCCTGTGGAAGCAGGTCGCCGACGCCACCCGTCCCGACGGCAGCCACTACGAGATCGCCGGCCTGGGCGGGAGCTGGTTCCGCTACGCCGGCGACTTCCGGTGGAGCTGGCAGCGGGACTTCTTCGACGTGGGCAACGCCACCGCCACCTTCATCGAGATGATCAACGCCGGCGCCCTGAGCCCGGGCATGGAGAAGCGGATGGAGAAGGCGGCGTCGGGCGGGCGCCAGCCCGGCCACTACCGGGTGGGCGGCGCTCCCGTGGGCCTGTGGGAGGGCGTGTAGGCGCTATGGAGTCGGTGTGGGACTACCCCCGCCCACCCCGCCTGGAGCCGGTGGCCCGCCGGATCCGGGTGGTGTTCGGCGGTGAGACCATCGCCGACACCGTGGCGGCCTACCGGGTCCTCGAGACCAGCCATCCCCCCAACTACTACCTGCCCCCCACCGACATCACCGACGGCTGCCTGGTCCGGACCCGGGGCTCGTCGTTCTGCGAGTGGAAGGGCACGGCCCACTACTACGACGTGACCGTGGGCGACGCCGTGGCCACCGAGGCGGCGTGGGGCTACGACCGGCCCACCCGGGCCTACGCCGCCATCGCCGGCTACGTCGCCTTCTACCCCGGTCGCATGGACGCCTGCCTGGTCGACGACGAGGAGGTGGAGGCGCAGCCGGGCGGCTTCTACGGGGGCTGGATCACCGCCGACCTGGTGGGTCCGTTCAAAGGCGCCCCGGGCACACAGCGCTGGTAACGACGGGAGCGCCCGGGCCCGTCGGTGCAGGACGGCCGCGGCTCAGTGCCCGGCGAACGCCTCGATCACGGCGGTGCGCCAGGATTTGATCGCCTCGGAGTGGGCCGAGTCGGTCCGGCCCATCCGCACCAGCACCAGGTCGGACGCGGGGCAGATGTCGATGTGCTGCCCCTCGTGTCCCGAGGCCCAGAACGTGCCGTGGGGACCGTCCCTCGTCCACCAGTGCGAGCCGTAGTAGTCGCCGTCCTCGGGATCGACCGATCGGGGCCGACGACCGTGGTCGACCCAGCCCTCGGGCAGCAGCCGACGACCGTCCCAGATCCCGTCGCGGAGGTAGAGGAGTCCGAACCGGGCATAGTCGCGGGCGGTGGCGTAGGCGTACGAGGCGGCCACCCACGTCCCGGCGGCGTCGAAGGTGGTGGTGGCCGACGTCATCCCGAGCGGGCCGAACAGGCGGTCGGCCAGGAACTCCCGGTAGGGCCCATCCGGACCCAGGAGCCGGGCCACGATGCCCGAGACGATGTTGCTGGACCCGCTGGAGTAGTTGAACCGGGTACCGGGCGGGGCGGCGAGCGGTCGGTCGGCGGCGAAGGCGGCCATGTCGTCCTGGCCCCGACCGAAGAGCATCTGGAGGACGTCGGAGGTCTCGGCGTCCTCGTACTCCTCCACGAAGTCCAGGCCGTCGCGCATCTCGAGGAGGTGCTGGAGGGTGATGGCCCCACGCGGGTCGCCGGTCCCCTGCCACCCGGGCACCGGGGCCGGGTCGTCGAGGGCCAGCCGCCCTTCGGCCACCAGCATGCCGACGACGGCATGGAGCATGGACTTGGCCATCGACCAGGAGAGCAGGGGCGTGTCCCGCACCACCGGTTTGCCCGGCTTGTCCCATTGGGGGAGGAGCCCGTCGTACCGCTCCAGCACCAGGCATCCCCGGTGTACGACGACCACCGCATAGGTCTGGTGGAGCGGTCCCTCGGGATCGAAGGCCGCCTCCATCGCCCCGGACAGGTCGACCCCGGGGGGAAGGGGTCCCTCCGGCCACGCTGCGCCCGGCCACGGCACGCCCACCGGCTGGGCCGGCAGGGGGTGCAGCGACGAGGTCAGGTCCGGGACGGTCACGGGACCGAAGTTTCGCGCTCCGGGGCCGGCGGTGCCCGGCGACGCCCGGCGACGGTCAGGCCGCCGGTGCCCGCCAGTCGATCCAGCCGCCGTGCTGCTGGACCACGGCGAGCAGGGTGGGGTCGGCGGCACCCTCGTCGAACAGCACCGCCCCGAGCACGTGGGCCTGGGCTCCCGACCGGTCGCAGAGCGATGCGTCGGCGATCCCGTCGACGGTCCCGGCACCATCGGCACTGAGCCAGGCCACCGGCCGCCGTCGGGACGCATCGGCCAGCAGCTCGGTGAACTGCCGTCGCTGGTCCGACGAGAAGTAGGCGAACGCCCAACTGGTGACCACCACGGCCGCCGTCCCGTCCTCCAGGCCATCGAGTACCGACGGCAGCCGCACGACGGCGTCGCCCTCCAGCACCGTCGGGAGGTCGGCCTGGGCCAGACGGATCGACGCCTCCGTACGGGCGAGCCGACCGGTGTCCGGCCACACGCAGGCCAACAGCCACCGGGCGTCGGCAGGATCACCGAGGTCGATGGGCGACCGGTCGATCCCCACCCGGCTGATCGGGGTCGGTAGCCGGTCGGCGATGGTCGGATGGCCCGACCGGACCTCGCAGTCCACGACGACCGGCGAGTGGGAGGGACCGGTGGCGCCCCGGTCGCCGTAGTCGAGGCGGTACCGGTCGCACAGGAGGTTGAGCCCGGCGCTGGCCCCCACGTCGATGAGGGCGAAGGGCGCCTCGGTCCGATCGGCGATCCAGGTCAGTCCGGGACCGATGAGCGCGCTCCGGCCGCAGTCGTTGGTCTGCACCCGGCGAAAGGCCAGCAGGTCCGACAGTTCGTCCCGGTGGGCGTGGCACACCTCCAGGAACAGCGGGGCGGGATCGTCCCCGGACCGACCGGCGTACACGTCGGCCAGCGGGTGATCGAGTCCGTCCAGGAGCAGATAGTGGACGGCGCCGAGCAGGGCCGGCGGCAGGTGGGCCTCGGGCGGGGACGCCCGCACGAGGTCGAGTACCGATGGGTCCGCGGCCACCACCTCGGCGATCCGCTCGTAGAGGGGCGAGTAGCCCCGGAACTGATGGTGGCCGAACCACGCCCACAGCTGACCCAGTTCGTCGGGGGCCCCGCTCATCCCCCCATCCTCGCGCCTGGTACTGCTCCCCGGCTCAGGGAACGAGGACGATCTTTCCGTGGGTGTGGCCGGCGGCCAACTGACGGAGGGCATCGGCCGCCTCGGCCAGTGGATAGGCCGCGGCCACCAGGACCGAGAGGCTCCCGGCTTCGGCCCGCTTGACCAACTCCATGCGGGCCGCGGCCCGTAGCTCGGTGCCGGGATCGGCCCCGGGCGCCCCTCCGATCACCTTGATGCCGAGCTCCAGGCCCCGCTGGAAACCGGCGATGGTGACGATCCTCCCGCGGTCGGCCACCAGGGCCACCGAGACGTCGATGGCCTCCTCGGTACCCACGGTGTCGATGGCGGCGTCCACGCCGTCGGGGGCCAGGGCCCGGATCCGATCGAGGAGCCCGTCTCCGTAGGTGACCGGCTCGGCCCCCAGCCGGCGCAGGTGGGCATGGCCCGACTCGGCGGCCGTGCCGATGACACGGGCCCCGTCGGCCACGGCCAGCTGGACGGCCATGAGACCCACCCCACCCGATGCACCGTGCACGACCACGGTGTCGCCGGCGCCCACGCCGGTGGTGCGCAGGGCGTGCACCGCCGTGGTGCCGGTCAGCATCAGGCCGCTCGCCTCCTCGAAGGAGAGACCCGACGGCTTGGGCACCACCACATCGGCGTCCACCACCAGGTGCGAGGCGTAGGCGCCCGGGGCACGGTAGAGGATCACGTGATCACCGACGCCCACGGGTCCCCCTGGGCCCTCGGCGCCCTCGCCCACGGCCGTCACCACACCGGCGGCCTCGGATCCCACCGGCATGGGCAGTTGCGACTCGTCCGCCCCGTAGGTGCCGCTGAACAGCTTGTAGTCGACCGGATTGGCGGCCGCCGCCCGCACCTCGACCGACACCTGGCCCGGACCCGGTTCCGGGACCTGGTCCTCCACCACCGCCAAGACCTCAGGTCCTCCGAATGCCCTCGCCACCACTCTGGTTGCCATGTCGAGTCCAACCGGGGTGGGGGTGGGCCTATTCCGTCCGGCCCGTGGCCGCTTGCGCCCGCTGTGCCCCGCTGCGCCCCGCTGCGCCCCCCTGGGCCCCCTGCTCCCCGCCCCGCCTCCACCGGGCTCCGGTCGGTCGGACCTTCGTCCCCGTTCCGAGGGTCACGGTGCCACCATGGGTCCATGATCGACCACGTCTCCATCCAGTGTGCCGATGTGTCGGCCAGCGCCGCCTTCTACAGTGCCGTGCTCCTGCCCCTCGGGGGAGAGCGCCTGTTCGAGGACGGCCCGGCCGTCGGCTTCGGCGTGCCGCCCCGACCCACCTTCTGGCTCGGTCCCCGGACCACCGGGGAGGGCTTCCGAGAGAGTCACCTGGCCTTCGCGGCCCCGGACCGGGACGCCGTTCGGTCCTTCTTCGACATCGCCGTGGCTTCGGGGGCCGAGGCGCTGCATCCGCCCCGGGTGTGGCCCGAGTACCACCCCACCTATTTCGGGGCCTTCGTCCGTGACCCCGACGGCAACAACGTCGAGGCGGTCTGCCACTCGCCCGGTTAGCTGGTCCAGAGGCCCTCGAGGGAGGCGGCGACGGCGAGCCCCTGCCGACGACCGGCCTCCGCCGAGGGGGCGCGCACCGCCGGATCGAGCGCGTCGGCGGTGAAGGCGACCAGCGACTCCTTGTCGGGCGTGACCACCGCGGCCCGGCCGGACTCCTCCACGGCGGCGACCTGGTCGGCGAGGGCGGGGTCGGCCATCGGGGCCAGCACCAGCACCCGGTCATAGCCCACGGCCAGGTCGGCATTGCACGACGAGTAGATGCCACCGTCGACGTAGCGATCCCCTCCGATGGTGACCGGCGGCCAGATGCCGGGGACGGCGCTGCTGGCCGCCACGGCGTCCACCAGCCCCGCGCCGGACCCCGACTCGAAGACCCGCCGCTCCCCGGTGGCGGCATCCATGGCCACCGTGGCCATGCGTCGCTCCGGCCACCGGTCGGAGGGGAGGCGGCCGGCCACCACGGCCCGTCGGACGGGTTCGGCCACGGTGTCGGCGGCCAGGGCCATGGAGCCGATCCGCCGACGGAGCTCGGCGGGTTCGTCGACCTCCTCCATCAGTCCGACCATGGTGTCCCACAGGTCGGCAACGGACATCCCGGTGGGTCGCATCTCCTCGTTCTGGAGCTTCGGGTCGACCTGTCGTCGGAAGCACTCCTCGAGAGGGATGCCGGAGGCCACCTGGGCGGCCACCGTGGACCCGGCCGAGGTCCCCACGATCAGGTCGGCGTCGGTGGCGTCGAGTCCGCCGTCGGCCAGGCCCACGAGAAGCCCGACGTGCCAGGCGATGCCGGCCAGGCCGCCACCGCCGAGCACCAGGGCCCGGGTCCGGCTCACAGGTGGCTCGTTCCGTGCGGCGTCATCTTCGTCACCCTACGGGCCGACAGCGGCCTGCGCTCAAGGCCGGGCTCCCGATGGTCGATGAGGGGCAAGAGGGACGGTGCGATCGGCCGGACGTGCATGCGACGAGGTGCCGACCGGTCTCGCGACCACGGCACGGGTGGAGCGGTGGGCCACGACACGGGCGGTCGACCCACACCCAACCGGTGTCGCGCCCTGGGTAGGGTTTGCCCGTGGAGTCCCAGCACGCCAAGGCGGCCAGGTTTCTGGCCTCGCATCGCCAGCGGACCCCGCTCCTGGTCCCGAACCCCTGGGACCAGGGCTCCGCCCGCCTGTTCGAGTGGCTCGGCTTCGCGGCGCTGGCCACCACCAGCAGCGGTCTCGCCACCACCCGCGGCCGCCGGGACGGTTCGATGGGCCGGGACGAGATCCTGGCCAACGCGGCGGGCATCGTCGAGGCCACGACGCTCCCGGTGTCGGCCGACCTCGAGCACGGGTTCGGCGACGATCCCGCCGACGTCGCCGAGACGGTCCGGCTGGCGCTCGGATGTGGACTGGCCGGCTGTTCGATCGAGGACTCCAGCGGACGGAGTGACTCCCCGCTCTACGGGATGGCCGTGGCGGCGGAGCGGTTGGCGGCGGCCGCCGAGGTGGCCCATGCCGGCCCGGTGCACCTGGTGCTCACCGGAAGGGCGGAGAACCATCTCCACGGGGTGCTCGATCTCGGCGACACCATCACCCGGCTCCAGGCCTACCAGGAGGCCGGCGCCGACGTGCTCTACGCGCCCGGCCTGACCGATATCGGGGATATCCGGCGGTTGGTGGACTCGGTGGACCGCCCGGTCAACGTGTTGGCCCGACCAGGGGGACCGACCGTCGGCGAGCTGGCCGACGCCGGCGTGGCCCGCATCTCGGTAGGCGGTGCCCTGTGCTTCGCGGCACTCGGCTCGGTGGCCCGGGCGGCCACCGAGCTCCTCCACGAGGGGACCTTCGGGTTCTGGGACGAGTCGGCGCTCGGTCGCGAGGTCGCACTCGCCGCCTTCGTCGAGTGAGCCCACCGGCGCCGATGGCGGCCACCGGCACCGGTCGAGACGGAACAGCACACCGATGATCAGCCTGGCCGACGGGATCGGCCTGCTCATCGGCATCGTGGTCATCGCCACCATCGCCGACCGTCTGCGGATCGCCTATCCCATCCTGCTGGTCATCGCCGGCATCGGTGTGGCCCTCATCCCCACCCACCACCGGATCGAGCTCGATCCCGAACTGGTCCTGCTGGTGTTCCTGCCCCCGCTCATCTACGACGCCTCCCTCGACACCTCGGCCCGGGAGCTCCGGGCCCAGGTCCGCCCGATCCTCTTCCTCGCCGTCGGACTGGTACTGGCCACCATGACGGTGGTGGCCGTGGTCATCCACTCGGTGGTCAGCGACATGTCGTGGGCCGTGGCCTTCGCCCTCGGGGCCATCGTGTCGCCGCCCGACTCGGTGGCCGCCACCCAGATCGCCGGCAAGCTCGGCCTGCCGCGCCGCCTGGTGACCATCCTGGGCGGCGAGGGGATGATGAACGACGCCACGGCCCTGACCGCCTACCAGGTGGCGGTAGCCGCAGTCGGGACCGCCTTCACCGCGGCCGATGTGGCCTGGAAGTTCATCTTCGCCGTGGCCGTCGGGGTGGGGATCGGACTGGCCGTGGGATGGATGGGCACCCGGGTCCTCCGGTTCACCGAGACCCCGGTGATCGAGAACACCATGCTGTTGATCCTCCCCTTCGCCGCCTACCTCCCTGCCGACAAGCTGGGGGCGTCGGGGGTCCTGGCCGTGGTGGCGGCCGGCCTCTACTTCGGCCGCTACGGATCGGCGTCACTGACGGCCGGCGCCCGCCTGCAGCAGCGGGAGATCTGGGACCTCATCGTGTTCCTCCTGACCGGAATGTCGTTCCTCCTGGTCGGCCTGGAGCTCCGACCCATCCTGGACAGCCTGACCAACCGGGAGTCCGGCTCGCTGGTGTTGGAGGCGCTGGCCGTCGTCGGTGTGGTCATCGTCGTGCGGTTCGCCTGGATCTTCGTGGCCACGGCCGTGCCCGGTGCGCAACGTCTGCTGGGCTCCGGCCGGCGGCCCTCCCGCCCATGGCGGGAGTCCACGGTGATCGGCTGGGCGGGCATGCGCGGGGCGGTGAGCCTGGCGGCGTCGCTGGCCCTGCCCCAGTCGTTCCCCCACCGGGATCTGCTGGTCTTCCTGACCTTCGCGGTCATCGTGGCCACGCTGGTGGGCCAGGGCCTCACCCTCCCGCCCCTCATCCGCCGGCTGGGCCTCGTCACACGGGGCGAGCAGGAGGCGGTGCTGGTGGCCGAGGCGCGACGCCGGTTGACGGTGCTCGCCCTCAACCGGCTCGAGGACCTCACCTACGCCGAGCCGTTCCCCGACGAGGTGGTGGACCGGATCCGCATCGGGTACGAGTCCCAACTGGCCCGCCTCGATCGACGGCTCGAGGCGTTGGGTTCGGGCACCGGGGACGGGGACGATGCGGCGGACGGGAGCGGCGGCGGCGGATCGTCCTCGGGCTTCGGTGGTCAGCTGCAAGCCGAGCGTGAGCTGCGCAAACTGGTGATCGCCTCGGAACGGGCCGAGCTCGAACTGCTCCTCACCCGTCGCAAGGTCAGTGAGCAGGTGGCCGACGGGGTACGGGCCGCACTGGACATCGACGAGACCACCATGCGTCCCTGAGCCCGAGGGCGCCGCCGGCGGGTCCTCCCCCCCGGCCCGGGCGCGCTGCAGGGCGCCCCCGGAGGGACGCCCTGCAGGTACCGCTGTGCTGCTTGTGTTCACCGGGGTTCCCATGAGGCGCCGGATGGGACCTGGGTCCGGCTAAGTCGCCCGGTGGGTGTCTGGCTGGGATTCGCCAGGTGGTACAGCGAGCCGCCTTAGCGGCCAGCCACCTCCAGGGTCCCAAAACGTTGACTGCTCAGTTGGACCACCTCCTCTCTCTGGTGGACCCATGGTAGCGCCGGCCGCGACGGGGTCGGATTCATTTGGGCGTGAATTTTTCGGCGGGGCAGAGCCGGGCTCACGCCGGTCGGCTCCCCGGAGTGGCGGCGGGGTGGGTCCGGGCTGCCACGTCCGGTCGGTGGCGTCCGGCGGCCGCGGCCGGTCGGCAGTTCGGCCTCGGCGGTGGGACGGACCGGGTCCGGCCAGACGGACACCCCGTCGGGGGAGGGCCGCCGGGGACCGGAGAACGGTGGCCTCGGGGAGGGGCCACCGGGCCGGGCCGGATGGACTGGGCCGACCGGACTGGGCAGACCGGGTCCCGGA
>Ga0302196_10002893_pt1 | contig 15918 bp, 12 predicted proteins | sample II_Bog_N1_3_FD_198794 | JGI IMG/M metagenome (GOLD analysis project Ga0302196, IMG submission 198794) | Peat permafrost microbial communities from Stordalen Mire near Abisko, Sweden - II_Bog_N1_3 | ecosystem: Environmental > Terrestrial > Soil > Wetlands > Peat | place: Sweden: Abisko...
GGTCGCGGCGTCGGGCGCGGCGCCGGTGAAGTCGATCCTGGCGTCGGTGATCCGGGTGCGGGGCCCGAGCGTGACGGTGACGAAGGGTTCCGGCGAATCGCCATCGCCGATGTCGGGCGCGACCACCGCGTCGTAATAGCCTTCAGACCGCAGCACGGCGGTGACCTGCTCGCCCGCGTCGTTGGCGCGCCGACGCGCCTCAAGCCGGCTGACCGGCGGCGGCGCCTGGCCGATAACCTGTTGAATCAGCGCCTTCAGCGTCTTGTCGTCGACGCCCCGCACCTCGGCCTTGGGCGCGTTCGCGGCCCGCGCGGCCGGTCCGAAAGCGGTCATGGCGACCACGACCGCGGCGGCGAGCAAGAAAGCGTTTCGACCCAAGCCGTCTGTCCTTTTGGCGCCCCCGCCTGGCGCGGTGTAGCGACCCTCGCCGCCGCTGTCACCGTCGCCACCGTGTTTCGGCGCGCGCGCAGGTCGCGGCAATTTGGCGAGCCCTTTGTGGAATCGGGCAAAAGGCGCCCAAATGAGAGGCGCCCCGCGCGAGGATTGCTCAAGTCCGCCGTGGTCGCGTGAATCTTGGCTGGGTCAGCTTATGGCTTGCGTGGTGCGGTTATCCGCAACAAGGATGCCAGAATGCCGCAAACGAGGAGCCTCGATCGAGTGGCGCGCGTAGAAGACATCGAGACCCAGGCTGACGCATCGGCCAAGCCGAACTTCTATGTGCCGCACCTGACCTACGACGAGATGTTCGCCGCGGACGGCTCGGTCCGCCCCCACTACGGCCCGCTGCACACGCGGATGACCACGCTGCAGCCGTCTGAGCTGGCCGATCGCCAGCGGACGCTGGAGCAGTCCTTCCTGTTGCAGGGCATCACCTTCACCGTCTACGGGCGCGACGGCGCGGCCGAACAGATCATCCCCACCGACCTCTTCCCGCGCATCATTCCCGGCTCGGAGTGGCAACAGATCGAGACCGGGCTGATCCAGCGCCTGCGGGCGCTGAACCTGTTCCTGGCCGACATCTACGGCGACCGGAAGATCCTCGCGGACGGGGTGGTGCCGCGCGACCTGGTGCTGGGCGCGCCGTCCTATCGCCGCGAGATGGTCGGGCTCTATGTGCCGCACAACTCCTATGTGAACGTCTGCGGCTCGGACCTGATCCGGGGCGAGGACGGGGTGTTCTCGGTGCTGGAGGACAATCTTCGGGTTCCGTCCGGCGTGTCCTACATGCTGGCCAACCGCGACGCCTCCAAACGAACCTTCCCGGGCACCTACCGGGCCTCGGGCGTGCGGCCGGTCGAGCGCTATCCCGACCTGTTGCTGACCACGCTGAAGAGCATGGCCGCCGACTGGCGCCCCGACCCGCAGGTGGTGGTGCTGACGCCCGGCGTCTACAATTCCGCCTACTATGAGCACGCCTATCTGGCGCGGCTGATGGGCGTGCCGCTGGTCGAGGGCCGCGACCTGGTGGTGCACGACAACCGCGTCTACATGCGCACGACGGTGGGCCTGCGCCGGGTCGACGTCATCTATCGCCGCGTCGACGACGACTTCATCGATCCCCTGACCTTCCGTCGCGATTCCAGCCTGGGCGTGGCCGGCCTGTTCAACGCCTATCGCGCCGGCAATGTGGTGATCGCCAACGCGCCGGGCACGGGCGTGGCCGACGACAAGGCCGTCTACGCCTACGTCCCGGAGATCATCAAATACTACCTGGGCGAGGACGCCATCCTGCCCAATATCGAGACCTATCTGTGCCGCGAGCCGGCCCAGCTCAGCCATGTCCTGGCCAATCTGGACAAGCTGGTGGTCAAGGCCGTCGGCGCCTCGGGCGGCTACGGCATGCTGATCGGTCCCCACGCCAGCCAGGCCGAGCGCGACGAGTTCGCCGACCGCATCGCCGCCGATCCGGACAACTACATCGCCCAGCCGACCATCCAGCTGTCGACCGCGCCCTGCCTGGTCGACGGCCAGATCGAGCCGCGGCACGTCGACCTGCGCCCCTTCATCCTGGCCGGCCAGAAGATCGTGGTCACCCCCGGCGCCCTTACCCGCGTCGCGCTGAAGCGCGGTTCGCTGGTGGTCAATTCAAGCCAGGGCGGGGGCTCGAAGGATACCTGGGTGCTCGTTGGAGACGGACCACAGTCATGATGCTCGCCCGGGTCGCCGACAGCCTCTACTGGATTGGCCGCTATATCGAGCGGGCCGAGCACCTGAGCCGCCTGTCGGACGTGATGCTCACCGCAACCCTGGACCAGAACGACGCGGCTGTCGCCGTGGCGCGCCTGGCCATGGCCTCGATCGGCGACACCGACCATCATCTGGATGGCCGCACGCCGCTGGAAGCGGTCCACGCCATGGTGTTCGAGCACGACGATTCCAGCTCGGTGGCCACCTCCATCGCCCGCGCCCGCGAAAACGCCCGCCAGGTGCGCGACCAGATCACCACCGAGACCTGGGAGCGGGTCAACCTGCTCTATCTGCGGGTCACCAGCGACTATGCCGAGCGGGATTTCGGTCAGGCCTCGTCATCCTTCCTGCACGCCATCATCGCCGACCTGCACCTGTTCAAGGGCGCCGCCGACGCCACCATGAGCCATGGCGAGGGCTGGGGATTCCTGATGCTGGGCGTCTATCTGGAGCGGGCGCAGCTGATCGCCCGCCTGCTGGACGCCTGCTTCGGCGACAAGCTGGAGCATGTCCCGCTGGGCGACCACCTGGCCCAGACCGCGGTGCTGCGGATGGCCTGCGCCCTGGAGCCCTATCTGCGCGCCTACACCGCCGATATCCAGCCGCGCTTCCTGCTGGAATTCCTGCTGTTCAACGAGGAGTTCCCGCGCTCGATCCGCTTCACCACCGCGCGGATCGAGGAGCACCTGACCCGGCTGTCGCGGCATTCGGAGGCGACCGGACGCGCCGGACCCGAGCGGCTGGCCGGCCGGCTGAGCGCGCGGCTTGAGTTCGCCGACATGGACGAAGGCCAAGGCCCCGCCGCCATCCTGAGCGCCGTGGCCGCCGAATGCTCGCGCATCCACCTGGCCATCTACGAGACCTTCGTCGCCTATCCGCTCGAACAAAGGCTGCCGGCGTAAACCACATGCTTCTCGAGATCCGCCACCTGACCCAATACCTCTACTCCACGCCCGTGCACGAGAGCGTCATGGAGCTGTGGGCCCAGCCGCAGAAGAGCCATCGCCAGCGGCTGATCAGCTTCGAGCTGGAGGTCGAGCCGGCCGCCCAGCTGTTCTCCTACGTCGACGCCTACGGCAACGCGGTCTACCATTTCGACGTGCCGCAGGAGCATGAGCGGCTGATCATCCACGCCAAGGCCGCCGTCGAGACCGAGGCGGCCGCGGATCTGCCGCCGGCGCTGGACATGCACGAATGGGACCGGCTGCGCGGCGAATTCATCCGCGGCGACTGTTTCGACTACCTGCATCCCCACGGTTTCGCCGCGCCCAGTCCGACGCTGCAGGCCTTCATCCATGCCTATTCGCTGGACGAACTGCGGCGCAGCGACCCGCTGACCGCCGTGCGCTCGCTGAACCAGCTGATCTACGACGCCCTCGCCTATGAGACCGGCGTGACCGACGTCGACAGCCCGATCGACAAGGCGCTCGAGGCCGGTCGGGGCGTGTGCCAGGACTTCGCCCACATCATGATCGCCATCTGCCGGTCCTGGGGCATCCCCGCGCGCTATGTCTCCGGCTATGTCTTCACCGATCGCGAGCACGATCGCTCCAGCCCCGACGCCACCCATGCCTGGGTCGAGGTCTTCCTGCCGTCGCTGCGCTGGGTCGGGTTCGATCCCACCAACAATGTCCTGACCGGCGAGCGCCACGTCATGGTCGCCACCGGCCGCGACTACGCCGACGTGCCGCCCTCGCGCGGGGTGTTCAAGGGCGACGCCGAGAGCGAGCTTTCGGTGGTCGTGCAGGTGCGCCGCGCCCGCGCGGCTCAGGCCGATCCGGAATTCCTGCGCGCCACCCGCCCCGCCGCCTCCAGCAACGCCCGCCGCCGCCCGATCTCGGCCGCCTTCGACCAGCAGCTTCAGCAGCAGCAACAGCAACAGCAGTAGCAGCCTCATGGGTGCGTGGTTCGAGACGCGCTCGAAGTGAGCGCTCCTCACCATGACTAACCATTATGCAATTCAAATAATTAGTCGTCCTGATGAGCCCCTCTTGGGGCGTCTCGAAGGACGCATTGTCCTTCATGCAAAGGTCTCCAGGACTAGGAACTGGGGCGCCGCGTCGTGTGCGACGAAGCGCAATGCTTCCCGATTGAGAACTGCCCCGGATTGGACCAAGGTCCGCCGCAAATCATTCAACTCACGGAGTTTTAGTTGAAGCCCCTCTCCATCGCTGTCGTCGCCGCGGCGATCGGCCTGATCGGCGCATCCGCGGCCGCCGCCGCGCCGCTCGATCGGCCGATCCACCACTATCTCGCCATCGCCATGTCACCCGACGGCGAAAGGGTGGCCTCGGTCGAAGGCGACGCCCCGGCGTCCGGCGGCTATCCCGTCATCCGCGACCTGGTGATCCGCGACGTCGGGACGGGCGCCGCGGTGACCGTACCCCTGCCCTGCGGCCGCGTCGCCGAGTGCTGGCCGGCCTCGCCGGCCTGGTCGCCGGACAGCCGGTCGCTGGCGTTCGCCCTGCGCAAGCCCGGCAGCCACGCCCGCGCGCTCTACGCGGTGGACGCGGGCGGGACGCGCCTGACGCCGCTCGCCGACTTCGACGGCACCATCATCGATCTGAAGTTCTCCCCCGCCGGCCGGCTGGCCATGCTGGCCACGGCGGGCGCGGACAAGGAGGTCGGCGCGCGCGAGGCCGGCGCCCCCTTCACCGGGGAGCTCTCCGGTCCGCCGCCCGAGCAAAGGATCGCCACCCTCGACGCGGGCAGGCTGGTGTTCCATTCGCCGGCCGAGGACTTCGTCTATGAGTACGACTGGCTGCCCGACGGCTCCGGCTTCGTCGGTACGGCCGCGCCCGGCGACGGCGACAACAACTGGTGGGTCGCCAAGCTGTTCGCCTTTACCGACGCCGGGCCGCGCCTGCTGTTTGCGCCGCCCACGCCGCAGAACCAGATCGCCAACCCGCGGGTCTCGCCCGATGGCCGCACGGTGGCCTTCATCAGCGGGCTGATGAGCGACTTCGGCTCGACCGGGGGCGACGTCTATACCGTGCCCGTGGCGGGCGGGTCCGCGAGCGACATCACGCCGGGCCTCAAGGCCACGGCGACCTCGATCGCCTGGGGCTGCGACGGCCGGCTGCTGACGCGGTTGCTCGCCGGCGACCAGATGCAGGTCGCCCGGCTGCCGGTCTCCGGCGGCGCGCCGGCAGTGCTGTGGAGCGGCGCAGACTATATCGAGGGCGATCACGCCGGCCTGTCGCTGGCCTGTCCGTCTTCGCTGACCGCGACCGTGAGCCAGACCTTCACCCGCCCGCCCGAGATCGAGGTCGGCCGCGTCGGGGCCTGGCGCCCCCTCACCCACGCCAACGACGGCCTGGCCGCCCCCTTCGCCGTGCAGAGCCTGACGTGGACCAACGAGGGCTCGAGCGTTCAGGGCTGGCTGGTGACGCCACAAGGCGCGAGCGGGAAGCTGGCGCTGATCACCGAGGTTCATGGCGGACCGGCCGCGGCGTCCGTCCCGCAGTTCATCGGCCCGGGAACCCGTCACGCTCTGCTGGAGCACGGCTACGCCCTGTTCTTCCCCAATCCGCGCGGCAGTTTCGGCCAGGGCGAGGCCTTCGTGCGCGGCAATGTGCGGGACTTCGGCTACGGCGACCTGCGCGACATCCTGGCCGGCGTCGACGCCGCCGAGCGGGCGGCGCCGATCGACGACGCGCGCCTGGGCCTGACCGGCGGCAGCTATGGCGGCTTCATGACCATGTTCGCCGTCACCCAGACCGACCGCTTCAAGGCGGGCGTCGCCGCCGCCGGGATCAGCGACTGGATCGCCTACTACGGCGAGAACGGCATCGATCAGTGGATGATCCCCTACTTCGGGGCCTCGGCGTACGACGACCCGGCCGCCTACGCCCGGGTGTCGGCCATCAGCTTCATCCACAAGGTCAAGACGCCGGTGTTCGCCTATGTCGGTGCGGCGGATATCGAGTGTCCGCCGGAGCAGACCCAGGAGTTCTGGCACGCCCTGCACGACCTGGGCGTGCCGACCGCGCTGGCCATCTATCCGGGCGAAGGCCACGGCCTGCGCGACCCCGCCCACCTCGCCGACGCCGAGGCGCGGACGCTGGCCTGGTTCGACAGGTATCTGAAGTGAGGCTCAGCCTCACCGTTTGGCTTTCAACGACGCACAATCACGCGCCCGCGCTAGGTCGCGACGTTGACGATCAGCACGCCGGTCTCTTCGACATAGGCGTCCCAGTCTCGGATCAGACCCGCCAGGCGCGCCGGTTCGGCGGCGGCCAGGTCGTTGGTCTCGCCGGGGTCCTTCGACAGGTCATAGAGCTGCCAGACGCCCGGACCGTCCGGCGGGGGCAATAGCAGCGCCTTCCAGTCGCCGCGGCGGATGGCGCAGCGGCCGAACAGCTCCCAGCCCGTGGCGACGCTCTCGTCGTGAACGGCGTCCACGTCGCCGCGCAGGTAGGCGCCGAGCGAGCGGCCCCGCACCGGCTCGATCTTGCGGCCGCGCCAGCTTTGACCGGGATGCTCCACCCCAGCCAGCTCAAGAATGGTCGGGGCGATGTCCATGGCGGTGGCGAAGACCTCGCTGATCTCGCCGCCGCGCGCGTGGCCGGCGCCGGACAGGAAGGCGACCACACGGATCCCGCCCTCGGCCGTGTGGGTCTTGTAGAGCCTGGACGGCGCGGTCGCCGCCTGGGCCCAGCGCGGCCCGTACCACACGTAGGAGTTGGGACGGCCGATGTTGTCGAGGCTGTTGTCGTAATGCTGGTCGATGAACTGCATCAGCATGGGGCCGAACACCGGCACCGCCTCGATCAGCGCCCCCTCCGCGCCGTTGTCGGAGAGGAACAGAATCACCGTGTCGTCGAGATCGCCGCTGGCCTTCAGGTGGTCGACCAGCCGGCCGACGTTCCAGTCGATCCGTTCGACCATGGCGGCGTAGACCTCCATGGTCCGGGCCGAGACCGCGCGCTCCTCGGCGCTCATCTCTTCCCAGGCCTTGGATTTGGCGGCGACCACGGGATGGGGAACCACGTCCGGCGCGCACAGACCCTGCGCGATCAGCCCCTTGAGCCGCGCCTCGCGCAGGGCCGCCGGGCCGTCGTCATAGCGGCCGCGATACTTGGCGATCAGTTCATCGGGCGCCTGCAGCGGCCAGTGGGGCGCGGAAAAGGCCAGATAGGCGAAGAAGGGCGCGCCGTCCTTCGGACGCTCGCCCAGATAGTCGATCAGCTTGGTGGTGAAGCCGTCCGAGGTGTAGAAATCGTCGGGCAGGCCGACGAACTGATCGTCCTCGGTGTAGAGCATGTCCTGGCGCGGGAAGCCGGTGCCGGCCTTGGGCGAGCTGGCGTAATGGTTGGCCGCGCCCGGCAACAGGGCGAAGGACCGCTCGAAGCCGCGGGTGTGCGGCGCGGTCTCCAGGGTCATGCCCAGGTGCCATTTGCCGGACATGAAGGTGCGGTAGCCGCTCTCGCGCAGCAGTTCGGTGACGGTGACCACGCGTTCGTTGAGATAGCCTTCATAGCCCGGCTGGCCGCGCTGGGAATGGCTGGCGACCTCGTCCAGGGTGCCCAGGCCGGCGATGTGGTGGTCGGTGCCGGTCAGCAGCATGGACCGCGTCGGCGAACAGGCCGGCGCGGTGTGGAAGTCCGTAAAGCGCAGGCCCGCGCGCGCCAGGGCGTCCAGGTGCGGGGTGGCGATCTCGCCGCCGAAGGCGCCGAGATCGGAGAAGCCGAGGTCATCGGCGACGATCACCAGAAAATTGGGCCGTTTGGTCATCGGTGTGCTGTCCCGTCGAGACGGTGGTCGGAAGCCTTAAGTCACGCCTCGACGGCGCGTGGGATCAGCGGCCCTTGAAATCCGCCGCCCGCTTTTCCAGGAAGGCCAGCATGCCTTCGCGGGCGTCCTGGGTTTTGAACAGCGGCACCAGCTGCAGATAGACGTGGTGGACGTGGTCGTTGAAGCTCTCGCCAAGGCCCATCCGCATCATCCGCTTCGACGCCTGCACGGCCAGGGGCGCATTGGCGGCGATCTCGGCGGCCACCGCGCGGGCGCGCGCCTGCAGCTCGGCGTCAGGCGCGACCTCGGCGACCAGGCCCAGATCCTTGCATTGGTCCGCGGTCAGGGTGCGGCCAGTGAAGATCAGCTCGGCGGCCTTTTCCCAGCCCAGCAGGCGCGGCAGGAACCAGGTGCCGCCGCTCTCGGGCACGACGCCGCGCTTGGTGAAGGCGGCGGCCATCTTGGCGCCGGAGGCCATGATGCGGATGTCGCAGCCGAGCGCGGTGTCCATGCCGTAACCCGCGGCTGAGCCGTTCAGGGCGCAGATGGTCGGCGTGTCCATGTTGAACAGCACCGTGGGCGGGGTGTTTCTCAGGTCCAGGGTCGCGCTCATCGACCCTTCGGAGCCGATGCCGTCGCCGCTGGTGAAGGCGTTGAGGTCCAGGCCGGCGCAGAAGGCCCTGCCCGTGCCGGTCAGGATCACCACCCGCACCTCCGGATCGGCGTCGGCCGCCAGCAGGGCGACCGAGAGCTGGCCCAGCATGTCGCGCGAGATGGTGTTCATCCGCTCGGGACGATTGAGGGTGATGGTCGCGATATGATCGGCGACGTCATAGAGCACCTCGTCACTGCCGGCGGCGACGATATCCTTGATGGCTTGAGCCTGGCTCATGGGTCGGCCCTCCCTTGAATTGACGCCTCCGCGAGGCTGTTGGCGCAGCCTAGCGCGCGAGTGCGGCGTCCCGTCAATGCTGACGCAGCGGCGCCGGACCTATGGGCGATGGTTCGCGCTTGCCGGCGTCAGCCGAAGGAGGCGATTCCCGGGGCCTGGGCGTCCCGACGCAGGAGGGCCGCGTCCACCGTTTCCAGCGCGACCAGCAGCCCCTCAAGGGCGATCCGCTCCGGCGTGCCCGGCCGATAGCAATCGGCCAGAAGCGGGGCCTTGACCTTGCAGGCGGCGATGGCGTCCAGAGCCGCGTCGATCCTTTGCGTGAACATGTGCAGACCTTTACCGAGCTAGAACAAATGGAGAACTCATAACGCCACATCTTCGATCGGGGAGTCCAGCCCCAAACGAAGTCCTCCACAGTTCCTTGGCCTGAGTCGCGTCAGCTTGGGGAGCGGCCGATTGACCGCAACGCCGAGATCCGCCGTCCTGCCGCCGGTGGACCGCAGACGTCAGGCCGCCTGCGCCAGGGCGAACAGGCGGCAGTGTTCGAGATAGGCCGCTTCATGAACGGCCAGCAGGGTGACGACGCTGGACCAAAGCCAGGTCGGCGCGTCCAAGGTGGACGTCCTGGCCGCGGCCAGGTCCCTGACCCAGGCGGCGCGGTCGTCGTCGCTCAGTTGGCGGCCGTGGGCGCGGCCGACGACCCCGGCGAGATAGGCCGCCAGAGCGGTGGCCTTATGCTCGCTCAACCGGTCGACCTCGAGCTTCAAGTCCTGCGGCATGAGTTCGCGCACGACCACGGGCCGGTCGCGCAGGCGCGCGGCGATCATCCGGTCGCCGAGGTTCGGCGAGAGGGCCCGGGCGCCGGTCACCACGCGGACGGCGTTGTCCCGCGGCGTCGCCACCACCGCCGACCGCGGGGCCGCGGCCACCACGGCCTCCTTGACGTCGACAAGGCAGAGATCGGCGTGCTTGCCCTCGCCCACCTTGAGCATTGCGGCGTAGCGCAACCGACCGAGCGAGCTGCAGCCCTTCACCCAATAGGCCGCGTCGATCAGCTCAACGGGACTGTTGTCGTCGCGGGACTTCAAGCTGGTGACCATGGCGCGCATGGCCTCGCTGTCGAACAGCGCCTTCAGGTCGGCGCGCTCATCCTTCGCCAGGGGCCAGAACTTCTTTCCCAGCGGCACCATCGGCTTGACGGTGTCCAGACGCTCGGCCGCCAGATGGCGCCAGCGCCGCCGCACCGAGCGGTCCAGAAGGCCATGGATGCTGGACGGTCGCGCCGCCTTTTCGCCTTCGGCGTCGAACTCGCCGGTCAACGCCGCCTCGTAGCCGATCATAAGGTGCTCGAGGATACGCGCGGTGATGACGCCAGGCAGGTCGGAGCCCCGCGCGGCCGAGGCGAGCGACAGGCCCAGGCGGATGAGATCGTGCGCGGGATTGCCGATCACCGTCTGGTCGAGGTCGCGAATCTGAACGTCGACCCGTCCCTTGCGGCTGGCCACGGGCCCCAGGTTGCCGACATGGCAGTCGCCGCAAATCCAGATCGGCGGCCCCTCGGGAAGGTTGGCGGGGCTGGTCTCCAGCCACTCATAGAATTTGACCGTGCTGCCGCGCACATAGGCGTGGGCCGAGCGCGCCATCTTCAACCGACGCGTCTCCGCAAGCCGGGACGCCCGCCCATCCGGGCCGATCACGACCGGTTCCCCGCCATTCGTTTTCGCCATTCGCAACTCCCCTTCGACCACAAGGCAACGCTTGTCGCGGCGTTCGGTTCAAAGGCTTGAGCTGGATTGAGGCCGGGGCGCGGCCCGGTTGATCGCCCTTCCCGCCGTCGATAGGGCTCAAGGCCGCCCGGAAACAGCTGCGCTCCCGCCGGTCTGCGAACCCTCAGCAGACGACGTGTGGTAGGCCGGGTGGGGATCGAACCCACGACCATTCGATTAAAAGTCGAATGCTCTACCGCTGAGCTACCGGCCCGAAGCGCGCAAGGCGTTGCCCTCTAAAGAGTTTGTCCGCGGGCCGCAAGTGCGCGGCTCGCCGGCCGCCGACCGTTTCTGTCTATTGGCGAGGAGCCAAGCGTCGCGTTACAACCTTGGGCGATGACGCGTCCCGTAGCCGCCCTGCTGTTCGCCCTCCTCCTCGTCGGCTGCGCCAGCGCGCCGAAGCCCGCGCCCACGGCGACGCAGAAGCCCGTACAGACCCGGGAGAACGACCACAGCTTCGGCGGCGCCATCGCCTCGCCGCTGCACGACGTCAATCTGGTGCGAACCAAGATCCCCGACACCCTGCTGGACGCCATCGACGCGCCCTACGCCCGGCCCCGGCCGATGACCTGTCCCGAAATCGCCGCCGAGGTCGCCCCGCTGGACGACGCCCTTGGGCCGGACCTGGACAAGCCGGCGACGGCCGAGAATCCGAGCCTGCTCCAGCGCGGCGGCAGCCTCGGCCATGATACGGCGGCCGACGCCCTGCGCGGAACGGTCGAGGGGTTGATCCCCTATCGCGCCTGGGTGCGACGATTGACCGGGGCGGAGCGGCATGACCGGCTGGTGGCCGCGGCCATCGCCGCCGGCGCGGTGCGCAGAGCCTATCTGAAGGGGCTGGGCCTGACGCTGCACTGTCCTGGCGCGGCCGAACCGACCAGCCAGGCCCAGACAGCGGTCGCCGGCTTCCAGAGGCTGCAGCGCGCGGCCGACGCCGCCGCCGCGGCGCGCTAGCGATGGCCTGGGTCGCGCTGGCGGTCCTTCCGTTCGCCGGCGCCCTGCTGACGACCTCGATCGCCGACCATGTCCGCGAGCTGGACTGGGCCCATTGCACCGCCAGCGACCCGACCGTCAGCATTCCCGGCTGCACGGCCATCATCCAGTCCGGCCGCGAAACCGACGAGGACCAGGCCGTCGCCTTCGACAATCGCGGCCTGGACTATCTGGACCAGCATCGCTTCGCGCTGGCCGCGGCGGACTTCTCCACAGCCATCGCCCTCGAGCCCGACTACGCCTCGGCGTTCGCCCAGCGCGGCCTGGCCTATGCCGATCTGGGCGACGACGACCGCGCCATCGCCGACCTGAACCAGGCGATAGCGCTGAAGCCCGACTACGCGGCGGCCTTCGACGAACTGGGCGACGTCCACATGACCCGCAAGGACATCCTGGCCGCCATCCATGACTACAGCCAGGCGATCCGGCTGGACCCCAAGAGCGCGACCTGGCGGCTGGATCGCGGCGTGGCCTACAACGCCATCCACGACACCGACCGGGCCATCGCCGACGACGACCAGGCCATCGCCCTGGACCCGACCGACGCCTACGCCTTCAACAATCGCGGCGACAGCTATCGCCAGAAGGGCGACCTGGCGCGGGCGCTGGCGGACCTCGACCGGGCCATCGCGCTGAAGACCGACTTCGCCCTGGCCTACGACAACCGCGGCGACGTTCATGCCCAGCGCCGCGAGTACGCCGCCGCGATCGACGATTACAGCCACGCCTTGGCCCTGTCCCCGGACAACGAGGGCTGGTGGGTCGATCGCGGCATCGCCTACGATGACAACGGCGACTACGACAAGGCCATCGCCGACGACGACAAGGCGCTCAGCCTGACTCCGGACGACGTCAACGCCCTGAACAATCGGGGCAACGCCTACCGGCAAAGCGGCCGCTATGACCGCGCCATCACCGATCTGGACGCCGCCATCCGGCTCAAGCCCGACTTCGGCCTGGCCTTCGACAATCGGGGCGAAGCCTATGCCGGCAAGGGGGCGTACGACCGCGCGATCGCCGACTTCAGCCATGCGCTCAAGCTCGATCCGGGCGACACCACCTGGCTGATCGACCGCGGCATCGCCTATGACGACAAGGGCGACTACGACGCCGCGATCGCGGACTACGACCGGGTCATCGCCATCGATCCCAAGGACGCCGACGCCTTCAACGACCGGGCCGTGGCCGAGAACGAGAAGCAGCAGTTCGACGCCGCCATCGCCGACCTGGACTGGGCCCTGGCGCTGCGACCGACCTACGCCCTGGCCTTCGACAATCGCGGCGACGCCTATATGGGCAAGAGCGACTACGCCCACGCGATCGCCGACTACAGCCAGGCCGTGGCGCTGGAGCCTGGCCGCTCCGGCTGGTGGCGCGATCGCGGCACGGCGCAGGAAAGGAGCGGCGACCTCGACAAGGCCATCGCCGACGACACCCAGGCGATCAAGCTCGATCCGTCCAGCGCGACGGCCTTCAACAACCGCGGCTATGCGTTCCAGCGCAAGGGTCAGTTCGATCGGGCGCTGACCGACCTGACCGAGGCGCTGCGCCTGGACCCCGGCTTCCTGCGGGCGCTGGTCAATCGCGCCATGACCTATGCCGCTCTGGGCGACGATCGCTCGGCCGTCGCCGACCTGACGGCGGCCGTGGCCGTCGATCCCTCCAACACCGGCGTGCGGCTCTATCGCGCCAGGGTGTATGACCGGATGGGCGAGATCGACGCCTCGCTGGCGGATCTCGACGCGGTGATCCGGCTGGACCCGGCCAGCGCCGAGGCGTTCAACCAGCGCTGCTGGCTGCGGGCCACCGCCGGCAAACGTCTGGACGCCGCCCTCAGCGACTGCAACGCCTCGATCAAGCTCGATCCAGAGCCGCCCAATCTGGATAGTCGCGGGTTCGTCTACTTCCGCCTGTCGCGCTTCGACCTGGCCATCGCGGATCTGGACGCGGCGCTGAAGGCCAATCCCAAACAGGCCCCGAGCCTTTATGTGCGCGGCCTGGCCAAGCGCGCCAAGGGCGACCGGGCCGGCGGCGACGCCGACATCGCCGCGGCCAAGGCGATCGATCCGACCATCGCCGACACCTACGCCGGATACGGGATCAAGCCGCCGGCTGACGCGCCCTGAAGTCGCGGCGGAAGGCCTCGAACCGGCCCTCGGCGATCGCCGCGCGCATGGCCGCCATCAGCGCCTGGTAGAAGGCGATGTTGTGCCACGACAGCAGCACCTGGGCGAGCAGCTCCTCGGCCTTCACCAGATGGTGCAGATAGGCCTTGGAATAGTCGCGGCTCGCCGGACAGTCGCTGGAGGCGTCCAACGGGTCATCGTCATCGGCGAAGCGCGATGCTTTCAAATTGATAGCGCCATCCCAGGTCCAGGCCTGGCCGTGCCGGCCCGACCGGGTCGGCATCACGCAGTCGAACATGTCGACGCCCCGGGCGACGCCCTCGACCAGGTCGATCGGCTTGCCGACGCCCATCAGATAGCGCGGCCGGTCCGCCGGCAGGAAGCCGGTGGCGTAGTCGAGCACCTCGCACATGGCCGCGTGCCCCTCGCCCACCGCCAGGCCGCCGAGGGCGTAGCCGTCGAAGCCGATGTCGGTGAGACGGTCGGCGGATTCCTTGCGCAGATGTTCGAAGGTCGAGCCCTGCTGGATGCCGAACAGGGCCTGGGTCGGGCGTTCGCCGAACGCCGTCTTGCACCGCTGCGCCCAGCGCGCGGAAAGCCGCATGGCCTCGGCCGCCACAGGTTCCTCGGCCGGCCAGGCGACGCATTCGTCCAGCTGCATGACGATGTCCGAGCCGATGGCGTCGGCCTGGATCTCGATCGACCGCTCCGGCGTCAGGACATGGCGCGAGCCGTCGATGTGGCTCTGGAAGGTGACCGCCTGCTCGTTCAGCTTGCGGATCTTCGACAGCGACATGACCTGGAAGCCCCCGGAGTCGGTCAGGATCGGTCCGCTCCAGCCCATGAACCTGTGCAGGCCGCCGCGCGCCTTCATCCGCTCGGGGCCCGGGCGCAGCATCAGGTGATAGGTGTTGCCGAGGATGATGTCGGCGCCGGCGCTCTTCACCTGGTCGACGGTCAGGGCCTTCACCGTCCCCACCGTGCCGACCGGCATGAAGGCCGGCGTGCGGATGTCGCCGCGCGGGGTTTTCAGGACGCCGGTGCGCGCGGCGCCTTCGGTCGCGGCGATCAGATAAGGAAAAGCTGCCATCAGGCGGCGCGGAATAGCAGGCTGGCGTCGCCGTAGGAATAGAAGCGATAGCCGGTGTCGATGGCGTGGGCGTAGGCGGCCTTCATCGCCTGCTCGCCGGCGAAGGCGCAGACCAGCATGAACAGCGTCGACTTGGGCAGGTGGAAGTTGGTCATCAGCACATCGGCGGCGCGGAAGCGGTAGCCGGGCGTGATGAAGATCGCGGTCTCGGCGGCGAAGGGATGGATCACCCCGTCCTCGCCGGCCGCGCTCTCCAGCAGCCGCAGCGAGGTGGTGCCGACGCAGACGATGCGGCCGCCGGCGGCGCGGGCCCTGTTCAGCGCCTCGGCGGCCTGTGGCGTCACCTGTCCGTATTCAGCGTGCATCCTGTGGTCGGCGACCACGTCTGTCTTGACCGGCAGGAAGGTGCCGGCGCCCACGTGCAGGGTCACGGTCTCGAAGCCGACGCCCATCGTCTTCAGCCGCTCCAGGAGCGTCGGGGTGAAATGCAGGCCGGCGGTGGGCGCGGCCACCGAGCCGTCTTCGCGCGCATAGACGGTCTGGTAGTCGGCCCGGTCGCGCTCGTCCTCGCCCCGCTTGGCGGCGATATAGGGCGGCAGCGGCATCAGGCCGCGCTCGGCGATGGCCGCGTCCAGGTCCGGACCGGACAGGTCGAAGGACAGGGTCAGTTCGCCGCCGTCGCCCTTGTCGGTGATGGTGGCGTCCAGGGAGCCGAGCAGGCAGGCGCGGTCTTCGCGCTCGCCGAACTGGACCCGGTCGCCGACGTGCAGCCGCTTGCCGGGGCGCATGAAGGCGGTCCAGGCGCTGGGCGACAGGCGCCGGTGCAGGGTGGCTTCGACCGCGACGACCCGCTCTTCGCGGGTCCGCGTCCCGAACAGCCGCGCGGGGATCACCCGGGTGTCGTTGACCACGAGCACGTCGCCGGCGCGCAGGAAGGACGGCAGATCGGCGACGATCTGGTCGGCCAACCCCTCGCTCGGCCGCACGACCAGCATCCGCGCGGCGTCGCGCGGGCTCGCCGGCCGCAGAGCGATGCGATCCTCGGGCAGGTCGAAATCGAAATCGGAGAGCAGCATGGCGGCTACACCTTCCCCCCTTGGGGGGGAAGGAGGGGCCCGCGCGGCAAGG
>Ga0302196_10002904_pt1 | contig 15882 bp, 14 predicted proteins | sample II_Bog_N1_3_FD_198794 | JGI IMG/M metagenome (GOLD analysis project Ga0302196, IMG submission 198794) | Peat permafrost microbial communities from Stordalen Mire near Abisko, Sweden - II_Bog_N1_3 | ecosystem: Environmental > Terrestrial > Soil > Wetlands > Peat | place: Sweden: Abisko...
CGCGGGAGCCACGGCGGCGCGCGGTAGTGAACCCGTCCCCGATCTCGACACCCTTCATGGCCTGAATGCCCATGATCGCGGCGGCCAGCCGGGCGTCGAGCCGCCGGTCCCAGTGCGTGAAGCTGCCCAGCCCGGGCGGCAGGTCGTAGGCCAGGACCTCGACGACCCCGCCGAGGGTGTCGCCGTCCCGGCGGACCGCGTCGATCTCTTCGACCATCGCGGCGCTCGTCTTGGGGTCGGCGCAGCGCACCGGGTCCGCGTCAATGCGCGCCGCCTCCTCGGGAGCCGGAAGCAGACCGTCCGGCGCGGCGACCGGGCCCAGGGCGACCACGTGACTGAGGATCTCCACGCCGAGCGCCTGGCGCAGCAGCAGCCGGGCCACCTCACCCAGCGCGACCCGGGACGCGGTCTCCCGCGCGCTGGCCCGCTCGAGCACCGGGCGCGCGTCGTCGTGACCGTACTTCTGCATGCCGGCCAGGTCCGCATGCCCCGGGCGCGGCCTGGTCAGCGGCGCGTTCCGGGCCAGGCCAGCCAGGACCGCCGGATCCACCGGGTCCGGGGACATGACGGTCTCCCACTTGGGCCACTCGGTGTTGCCGATCCGGATGGCGACCGGGCCGCCGAGCGTCACCCCGTGCCGGATCCCGCCGGTGAGCTCGACCTCGTCCCGCTCGAACTTCATCCGGGCACCGCGGCCGTAACCGGCCCGGCGGCGGGCCAGCGCGGCGGCAATGTCCCCGGTGCTCACCCGCACTCCCGCGGGTACTCCCTCGCAGATGGCCACGAGCGCGCGCCCGTGCGATTCACCCGCGGTCAGCCAGCGAAGCATGCCCTAGATCCTACGGCCCCCGGCGCCGGTCCGGCAGGTACTGTCATGGCTGCTCCTCACGCCCGATGGCCGAGCGCTCGGGCCGCGTCGCCCGGCCGGGAGCCGGGACCGCCGAGACCTCGATCCCCCGGCGGAGGCGGCCGGCGAGACGGGCCGCGATCGCCTGGGCCACGCGCTGGACCGGCAGGCTCCCCGCCTGCCCGGAAACCCGGGCCGGGCGGAACGTGAGGCGGATCGCGAGGTCGGTACCTTCGGGGCCGTCTGAGCCCGGGGCGAGCTGGGCCCCGACGATGGCTGGCTCGCCGGCCAGGGCTTCGGTGACCTCAGCGTGCACGTCAGGGTCGTCCTGGGGCGCCGGTGGCGGCTCGCCGCTGGCCAGAGCGCTGAGCCGGGCCCCGTCGACGGCGAGCGGGACCGGCCCGGCCACGTCGATGACCACGGCGCAGGAATCGGCCACGGCGCTGCCCCAGACCTGACTGGCCAGGGCCGGGACGGGCCGGGCGCCGGGCCGCCAGCGGGCGAGTGCGTCCAGGGAAGTAAAGGCGAGCAGCGCGGGACGGCCGTCCCGGCCGATAAGCGTGGGGAACGCCATTTCCATCGCAGGCGGGGCGGCGCAGGCATCGCGGGCCGGGTGTTCGTGTGGGCTGTGCTCCGCAGCCCCGGACTCGCCGTGCTCCGCAGGTCCAGGGGAGACGTCCTCGCCGGCCTCGACCTCGACGAGCGGGATGAGCAGCCGCGCACGGGAGAGAGCCCCCAGAGCGGCCCGTTCAGTTTCACGACCATTCGCATACGCCGACAGGACCGCGGCGAGACGCGGATCCGGTGCCCCATCGTCACCGGCGAACTGCTGGCCGCCGGCGTTCAGCCCAGCCACGGACCTGACCCTACGCTGTGCCGGACCCTACGCTGTGCCGGGCTCGCGCGGGATCGGCACGGAGGGCCCGCCAGCCCCTCACCCCTCCAGCCCGACCGGGATATCCGTCTCATCCGGGCCCATTGCGCTCATTCAGGCTTATAGCGGTCTCCGGGCGCGGTTATGGCCAGACCATGATTTCCTGGGCCGGCGCGGCCTGCACTTCCGGAATTGGGCACGGCGTGAGCCCAATCACAAGATTGGCTTTAACGCCCGCCCGAAGGGGCCGGGATAGGCTGATAATCGTCCGGCCGCAAAGAGCTTCTAGTAACCAGATGACTTCGTTTAGTAATGAGACGGCTCTTATTAGGGTCCTGACCTGGTTCAGAGTCACCTGATTGCCCGAAACAGTTGAGAGCGCATTGTGGATATGGGACTCTCATGAGCGGCAGAGCACTCCTGCGGGGGAAAGTTCGATGTCTTTCTCTGATAACACAGGGATTCTGGGCGGGGTACGCGGAGAGGAGCCTAAGGTGAGGTTCGCGGTTGGCTGGCGGGCCACTGCACACCCTTCCCGCGCGGTTGCGCGGAGCGGACGCGACCCTTCCAGCTCCACCGGATCCGGCGCGGCCCGGTGACCCGGACCGAGCAGCCGACCATGAGTATCGAGCCAGGCACGCCGATGCGGAAGGTCATACCGCCGCGGCTGGTGGGGCCGTACCTCAACGGGCAGCGCTCCATCATCGCCGGTTTCGTCTACCGCGGGCGCGACGTCGCCTTCCGCGATCCGGCGGAATGCTTTGTCGCCCTCGGCCTCGGCTACGAAGGCTCCGAATTCACCGCCGAAATGCCGGAGGTCTACTTCCTCTCCTGGCTGGCGCGGGAGATGGACACGTACGTCGCGGCCTCGGGGCCGGGTGAGCCCGGCGGCGGATGGCAGGAGCTGTCCCCCTCGGCCCGCGCCACCATGGCCACCTCACACGTCCGGGTGATTCCCGAGTTCTACACCGATCCCATGCCGATTCCGGTGGGTGCCTCCATATCCCGGCTCACCGTGCGGGGCGATGACCTCGTCGCCCGCTACGACGGGCTGGCGTGGCGGCGGCCGACAAGGGAGGTCTGAGGCATGCGATACCGGCTCATGGCGAGCTTCCAGGGTGCTTCCTATCAGGCGGGCGTTGGGCCGTCCGACGAAGAGGTCACCTTGTTCGCGGCCTGCCCGCCGCCGGAGGAGCTCGGCTTCCGCTCCTCGTCCGGCCACTGGCGCAAGCGGGTCAGCGTGGACGAGATCGCCGCCCTGTGGGAGGCGCGCCCCATCGGGCGGTACCGCGGCGAGCGCTGCATGGTGCTGGACGACCTGGGCGAACGGCTGCACATCGCCTATCTGGGCCGCGACCTGTACATGGCGAAGCAGCTCGGCTTCTGGGAGGTGGACCGCGGCGTGTTCGAGGTCGTGGTGCCGCGCCAGGAGATCAACGAACTGCGGGAGGAGCGGGGCGAGTACGAGCTCGCGCTGCTCGACCCGGCCGACGCCAGCCCGCCCGGGTCCTGGGAAAACGGCCACCGGGAGACCTGGGCGTCCAACCCGCGGGACTACGGTTACGCGCCCGACACGGGCCCGCTCCGCCAGATCGGCGGGCCGCGGGAACTGATCGACACCGGCCCGTCCTGGCCCAGCGCGGGCGAGCCGGGCAGCTGGAACGGTGGCAACTCGGGTTCCGGCGGCTGGGACGCGCGCGACGAGCATGCCCAGGATCCGCGCGACACCGGGACCTGGGCCGCCGCGGGCGATCTGGATCGGCCGGACCCGACGGAGCCCCGGGGCCGGGGCGGCTGGCGGGCCCGGGACACCGGGGGCTGGGAAGCACCCGACACCGGCACCTGGAGCGCCCGTGAGGTCGCCGAGCTGGCCGCGCGCGAGGGTCGCGAGGGTTACGACGCCCGCGCCGCGGCGGACGCCCGGGCCACCGGCGGGTGGAGCGCGCGTGAGATCGCCGAAGCGACCGCGCGGGAGGCGCGGAACGGTCCGGGCGGCAATGGCTGGGGCGCCGACGCCGCGGCGCGGGACGCCCGGGACGCCCTCGGCCCGCGTAACACCGGCGGATGGGCCGCCCGCGACGTCGCCGACGCGGCGGCGCGGGATGCCGGGGACACCGGCGGCTGGAGTACCCGCTCCCGCCACGACACCGGGGATTGGAACGGCCGGGACGCGGCGGGCGCCGCGGCCCGGGACGCGCGGAACGGTCACGGCTCAATGGACCGGGACCGCCGCGAGGTCCAGCCGGGCAGCTGGCGGGAGCCCAGCCGGTGGGATCCGCAGCACCAGGACACGCTCTCCTGGAACCCCGTCACCGCAGGCGAATGGGAGGCACCCAGCCCCGCCGCCCCCGCGTCGCCTGCGGCGTGGAATTCACGTCCGGGCAGCCACGCGCGGCCGCCCCTCGGGCCCGGCAGCGACCCGGCCGCGGACTGGGAACCGAACGAAGTGCTGCGCCCCACGAACACCCATCAGCGGACCCCGGACGCAGCGGCAGCCTGGCACGGCTCCCCCGCCCCCGGGGATCTGGGCCGGTGGGGCCAGCCCGCGCCGGTCAACGCGCCGGTCAACGGGTGGGGCACCCCGCCGCGGCTCGCCATCACCGGCGCCCCGCCGGCCGCGCCGCAGGCGCCGCAGCCCGCTCCCGTGATGCCCGCCGAGATGGTCTACGACGATCCGCCGCTGGCCCGCGAAACGGCCGCCATGAGCCGGGCTCATGGCAATTCCGTGGGCCGTCACACCAATGCCGGCCGGAGATCAGGCCGCAGGAACCGGGTGACCGCGCAGGCCGTCTTCTCCCAGCTGCTGGAGCAGGCGTCCATCCCGCAGTCGGCGTATGCGATAGACGCCGAAGTCGACGGCGCGATGTGCCTCGTCCACAGCCGGGGCGGTTACGAGGTGTTCAGCTCGGCGGACCGGGTCCGGCACGAGGTCCGGTTTTTCGAGGATGAGGAAGCGGCGTACTTCTACCTTTTCGGCATCCTGGCCGCCGAGGCCATTCGCAACGGCCAGCTCGGGCCGCAGCAGGCCGCCCCGGCGGCGCACCGCCCCACGCCGCCTCAGCTCGGGCCGGGTTATTCCTAGCCAACGGGTTATTCCTGGCCTATTGGCCGGTACCGGCTTATCCGGGCGTCACGCTGGCCAGCCACGGTTACCGTAATCACACTCTTCTCGCTCCGCAACACCGGCACATCGACCGCAAAATCGCCTCAGGCCGATCACGGAACGCAACTGTTTCAGATACCTTACGTGGTTCATGGATTCACCCCGCTTCGCCCACCCCAAGAGCTAGGGTTCAATAGCCGGCGGGGCTGACGGTCCCCCGCTCCCCAAGCAGCCCCGCCGGCCCTTCTCCCCGCCACCGCCGCGCTTAGACTCTCACCAGCCTTTGGCTGGCGCCGCCTAGCCTTTCGCTGGCGCCGCTTCCCGGCCTGGATATGACGCGAGCGCCGGATTAATTTCTGATATTTTCCGGCCTGGCAGATAGCGGCCCAGCCGTCGCGCACGAATACCGCCCGGCTGGACTTTACTTTTCCTTTTGCCGAATAGGGCAGCTTTATCAATTACGTTCTATGCCTGGCGCACTCCTGGCGGGCAGTCCCAGGCGGTACTGTGGAAGGCGTGACGCGCGGCAAAATTCCCGGGGCAGCCGCCCCGATATTGCCGTCGGCCGGCCAGCCCAGTACCCCCCAGCCCAGTGCCCCCCAGCCCAGCAAAAGCAAGCCCAGTAATGGCAAGCCCAGTAATGGCAAGCCCAGTAATGGCAAGCCCAGTGACAGCAGGCCAGGGAACAGCGAGCACAGCCCCGGCCAGCACAGCAGTGGCGAGCGCACGGCTGGCCCGGGCGCGGCCGGCCGGCCCCGGGCCGGTGCCCCAGCAACTCCGCCGGCCCTCCCCAGCCGGGCCGCCCCGCGCGCAGTCCCGGGCGTAGCGAGCCTGGCGCTGCACCGGCTGCTGCGCGAGCCACTTCAGGCCGGTCGCGTCATCGCGGTCCTGCCGGACGTCATCTACTTGGACTTCGGCGAGTACGCGGGTGAGCCGCAGGTCATCGCGCTGACCGCACCGGGCGTCATCTGCCCGCCGAACGCGATCACGCTGAAGCTACCCGGCCAGGACGGTCCGGCCCCTCCTGCGGGCGCCCAGGAACCGGCCAGGCCCGCAGGGCGGGAAGACCGTACCGCAGGGCGGGAAGACGGGGCCTGGGTGGGCAACGGGCGGGTCCTGGCCTGCGGGATGGATGTCCAGGTCCGCCGCTGGTGGGATCCGTCCCCGGTGGTCGGCCCCCTTTCCCGGGGCCGTCTGGAGCACGGCGTGGCCAGCTTGGCCCGGGTGTATTCGGCGGCTGAGTACCGGCCGGGCCTGGACGGGCATGACGCGCCGGCTGCCCTCGCCGCACGCTGCGCGGCCGGGGACCTGGCCAGCGCGGTCGAAGTTGCCGAGAGCCTGGTGGGACTCGGGCCCGGCCTGACGCCGAGCGGGGACAGCATGATCAGCGGTCTGTTGCTGGCCCTCCGCCTGCTGGGCGGCGCGACCCCCGGCGGGACAAAAGCGGTGTGGCTGGCCGACTGGCTCGGCGCCGCCGTCACCTGCTACGCAGAGCAGCGGACTACCGCGCTGGCCGCCACACTGCTGCACTGCGCCGCGCGGGGGCAGGCCGCCGAAGAGGTCTCGGCCGTCCTGCGCGCCTTCGCGGGCCAGAAACCGGTCGAGCCCGCGGCGCGGCGGTTGCTGACCGCGGGCCGGGCGACCGGAGCCGAGCTGACGTGGGGGCTCATCGCCGGGTGCGCCGCGGCACTGGCCCTTTCGATCTCCTGACGGGTTAGTTCTGCGCCCGGATGCGCATCGGGGCCCGTCCACTGCGAGGATGACAAGCATGACTCCTGACACTCCTTCCCTGTCCGGCAGTCCGGGCAACGCGAGTAGCGCGACCAGCGCGGGCAGCCAGGGGCCGGGGATACCGGTCACGGGTGCGCAGTACGAGATTTCGGCTGGCGACTATCGCGCGGTGGTGACCGAGCTCGGTGCCGGACTGCGCGAGCTCAGCCACGGCGGTACTCCGCTGGTCTTCGGCTACGAGGCGGACGAACTGCCACCAGGTGCCGCCGGGCAGCTTCTCGCCCCCTGGCCCAACCGCGTCGACCACGGCCGCTATGAGTTCGACGGCGTCACCTACCAGCTGGACCTCAGCGAAGCGGGGAATGGTAACGCGATCCACGGGCTCACCCGGTTCGTCGCGTGGCTGCCGGTGCGGCACGAGCCGGACAGCATCGTGCTGCGGCACCTTCCGCACGGCTACGCCGGGTACCCCTTCTGTCTGGAGGTCGAGGCCGAGTACCGGCTGTCCTCGGCCGCCGGGCTGGAGGTCACGATCTCCGCTGCCAACTGCGGTACGCGTCCCGCACCGTACGGCTTTGGGCAGCATCCTTATCTCAGCGCCGGTCCGTCGTCGGCCGGATCATCCCCGGTGGATGACTGGGAGCTGGCGCTGCCCGCGACGCAGTGGCTGCCGGTGGATGAGCGTGGCATCCCGTCTGGCCCGGTCCAGGACCTCGAGGGCGCGGTGTGCGACTTCCGGCGCCCGCGCCGAATTGGCAGCTCCGTCCTCGACCATGCGCTTACCGGCCTGATACGGGAGAATGACGGCCGGGCCTGGGCGCACCTTCGTACGGGCGGATCGCAGGTTTCGCTGTGGGCCGGCGCGGACTGCCCCTGGCTCCAGGTGTTCACCAGCGACACGCTGCACGGCGGCCGACACCGGAAAGCCGTCGCGATCGAGCCGATGACCTGCCCGCCCAACGCCTTCGTCACCGGCGACAGTCTCATCGTGCTCAAACCGGGCGAGACCGTCACCCGCAGCTGGGGCGTCCAGCGCAATCCGGTGTAGCTGAAATCGTCCGGCACCTAATCGCAGGGCTCGCCGGGCGGCTACGATTGGTCGGCCATCAAAGCCCATGTCCGCGATCTGTACTTCATCAATTCGCGCGACGACCGGTACGGCTGCGGCGACACCCAAGGACGTTCCATGTTCGAGCAATTGGGCGGCACGCAGATCGTCCGCGATGACGGGCACTTCGGCGACGCCGGCCAGCCATACGAGACCTTCGAATTGCTCGACCGGCTCATTGCCTAGGGCAACAACCTCGAAACGCCCTAGCTCCGGCCGAGATCGGGACTACCAGATCTGCGTCGACCGTTGGGTGGCAACGCCTCCGTCGGCCTCTGAGGTGTTGTCAGGGGTTGTATCTGGGCACGGATGAGGCTTCGCGCGGGCTGCCCTGGGCCAGGAAACCGGCGACCACGGGCGCGAGCAGGCCTGGGCGGGTCACCAGCTCAAGGTGGCCGCCGTGGTAGACGTGCAGCCGCGCGCTAGCGATCAGCGCGGCCAGGATTTTGGCGTTGGCCAGCGGGATGATCGGGTCGTCGTCGCCCGCGAGCACCAGGGTGGGCTGGCGGATGAGCGGCAGGAACGGCAGCGAGGTCCACCCCAGTCCGGCGGCGTGCTGGTACAGGTAACCCCGCAGCGGGCCGGCGTGTTCCTGGCGGAGGATCCCGGTGATCGTATCCGCATCTGTTCTCGCGCTTCCTCCGTACAGCTCGCCGGCGATCCGGCGGGCGTAATCCGGATCCAGGTGCCGGCGCTGGCTGAGCATCTTCGCCAGCACCAGCGGATTGCCCGGCACCATCGTCTGCGGCCCGGTCGCTGTGGCCACCAGGATCAGCCGCCGGCACCGCAACGGGCTGGACAGCGCGAACTGCTGGGCCAGCCCGCCGCCCCAGGAGATGCCAAGGATGTCGGCGGACTGGTAGCCCAGCTTGCCGAGCAGGCCGCGCAGCAGCCAGGCCAAGGTGGCGAACCGGTAGGGCCGCGCGGGCAGCGGGGAGCCGCCCACGCCGGGGACGTCGAAGCGGATCGCTGTGATCGCCGGGTCGAGCGCGTCGACGAACGGCTGGAGGGTCTCCAGGCTGGCGCCGATGCCGTTGGCGAGCAGCAGCGGGGGCCCCGCCCCGGTGCCGGGCCGGATCGCGACCCGCAGCGGCGTCCCGGCCACCACGACCGTCCGCGTGCCGGGCCGGGCCTGCCGCGGGATGCGTTCAGCGGCCGAAGACATGGCCGCTCCTCGCCGGCCCGGCGGGGCAGAACCTGGCGCCGCCCGGCTCTGCAGCGACTCCAGCGCCGGCGCCGCCAGCCCGGCGCCCTCATAAATGAGGCCGGCCACGATGCGCTCGGCAGCAATGTAGTCGTCGCGGAGCATCCTGGCCTCTTCGTGAGCCAGGACTATGACCCGCCGCGCCCGGTCGGTGAACCGCTCCAACATGCCCTGCTCCGCCCTGGCCGGCCTCGTCCCGGCTGCGGCGCCGGTAAACTTCACGTTACATCGCGTTCCCGGGTTGGCAAGATTCACCGCGAGGTTAATAAAGCGGCACGCCCCAAGGGCGTCAGATGAGTTGCAGCGTCAACTCCTCGCTCCCGGCGCGTGTTTCACCGACCAGAGACCGGCCGTCGTGATCGCCGTCGACGCTTTACTTCGCCGACCGTCCCCAGCGCGAAGTCGGACACATGTTGTCTCGTCAGTTCGTCGCTCATCCGAGCAGAAGGAGACAACAGCTTCGCGAAAGACTCCCCGAATGCCGTCCTGTCGTTCGAGGAGCCGGGTGACAGGCCTCCCGCAGATGCGGTCGTGGAAATCCAAGATCCGCGCCTGGGCGGAGACGCGCTCACCTACAGCATCAAGGTCCTCGACGGCACCGTACCGGCTGCCACCGGGCCATGTGCGCTGTTCATCGACCCGTTGGGTCGTCCCTTGTCACCGGTTTCCCTAGCCGGGATGAACCGGCGTGGGCGGCGGCGGAGGCGCTGAGGGTCCGAAGGCTGCTGGCCCCCGCGCCAGAGGGCCTTCGACGGTCCGGCCCCCGCGGCATACCCGGGGCCGGCCCGCGGGAGCCGTGATCGCACCGAAGTGGGCTCAACGGCGTCGAGGGGCTCCGCTGAACTGGGCGTCCGCGTAGCGCTTGGTCCGCGGGCGAGGGTGGTGGTTCTCGGCCGGGGCCGCTTCGGCATCCGCCGTATCGCGGCTGGTATATGTGTCGTCGGCCTTGAGGGTATTGAGCTCAATGTCCAAGCGCGCGTCCAGGGCCGTGGACAGCGCGGCCAGCGTCCGCAGCGTCAGGTTCTCCCCGCCGCCGAGGATCTGGCTCACCCGCCCGGGAGAAACGCCCATCCGGGCCGCGAGGTCGGCCCGGGTCAGACCGCGCTCCCGCATATGCCAGTTGATCTCGTTCGTCAGCTGCGTGACAAGGGCCAGCATCTCTTCGTCGATCTGGGCATCCGCGGCCCGCTGGTCTGGTGAAACGCCTAGTCCGAAGCCCATCAGTGCCCCCCACGTCGTTGCGGCCAGACCCTGGTGCGCCCGGACGGTAATAGTCCCCAGCGTACCTGAGCTTTAGCTAAAGGTAAAGGTATAGGTATACCTAAAGAATTTAGCTACGCCTAACGTCTCGTCGGCGGCATGGTCTTGCAACGCGCAGCACCTGATCGTTATAGAAACGTTACCCTTTAGGCTGCCGAGGTCCAAGGCTCGCCCGGGGCGGGGGATCTGGCCAGAAGTGGGGTGACGGAGCGCAATCGGGGCAAGCTGGGGCTTTCTGTAACGTCCGTGAACAAAATGAATGACCCCAAATGGACGTTGAAGAACTGAAGCCTAGCTAGATCACCAATCACCTGCAACGATATTTCTCAGGGGCGGCTACTGCCTATGCTGGCATGGCTGTAGGGCGAGGGGGCTTGGCATGCCTGACTGGTGGGCGGGTGCTGTCGGAACATTCGCCCTATCGATGATTCTGGCCTACGGATTCCTGCGGCTGCGCTGCCGGGCAGTCGGGCCCCCATTCGGGCCTCGCGCCAGATTCTGGGCCTTCTTCATCGTGGTGGCCACGGCCATCGCGTCCACCGGCGTAGGCCTGCTCATCGTCGCCGCCAGCCACCATATCCCCGCCGCTTATATCGGGATCATCGTGCCGGGCGGGCTGTGGTTCAGCAAGTTGCCTCCCCAGGGTGACCGACTGTCATCGGGCAGGACGTTCCCCGCCGCTGTGCTGACGTTCCCGCTCAGCCGCTTGTACGACCGGATGGGCGACGACATGCAGGACTGGTGCGATACCAGGCTCAGGGCAGCGTCGGCGAAACCGCAGTGGATAGCCGACGCCGTGACGTATTACTACGACCAGGTGCGAGGCGGGCTCAAGGACGGCCAGCCGCGGGCCGACCTGGGCCGCTGGCAGGACTCCATTACGCACAAGATCGGCATCGTGCGGCTGATCAGCCTGGACACCACCCCAGCCCGGCTGCGGGAAGCCCTGCAGATGCACCCGTCCACGCAGCACATACGCAAGTACACCGATGACGACCTGCCGCGGCTGGCACGCCGACTGGAAAGCGACGCGCTGAGCGAGCTACACCTGTTCCTCGCTTACGTGTACCGGCTCGGGAATCACAAGCTGCTGATCTATCCGTTCCGGCCGTCTACTCAGCGGGCCCCGGCGCGGCGTCCCGAGCCAACGGCGCCGGACCTGTAGGCACCAAAGCGAAAAACAGGAAACAAAAGCCCCCGCGCTGGACCGCAGCCGGGCCATCTGCCACCGCCGGATGTTCGGATGAAGGATATTCGCGTACTGCTGTTAGAACATAGTATCGCCCTTCAGGTAGAATGTCTAGACCGATCGAGGCTACGTTCGTGTCGCGAGGCGCGGGCGGCTAGGACTGATCGCAGTTCAGCAGGGCCTGTGTGACGCGCGCGAGATCTTCGGGGGTGTCGATGTCGTCGGGGCTGCCGGTATCGCCGCATTCGATCAGCGTGACGAGGTCGGGATGAGCCCGGAGGAAGGGGCGGGCGCCGGCGTCTCCCTGGGCCAGGGTGAGGACCTCCGGCCAGTGCTCGCGCGCGATCAGGACCGGGTTCCTCGGCCGGCCGTCGTAGGCGGCGATCGCGACACTCGCGCCGGCAACGCGGGCGGCGATGAGGCGGCGGACCGACTCGGAACCCACCAGGGGCTGGTCGGCCAGCGCCAGCACGGCGGCGCCGCACTCGAAGGGCAGGGACCGCAGGGCGGAAAGCCCCGTGGCCAGCGATGACCCCATGCCGCTGGCCCAGGCAGGGTTGTGCACGACTAGCGCGCCGGGTACGTCGACGGGTGCGGCACCGGTGATGACCACGATGGGGGCCGCTCCGCCATCGCGGAGCATTCGGCTACCGCGGTCGACGAGTCGCTGGCCGGCGATCTCGACCAGGGCCTTGGGCTGGCCCAGACGGCTGCCTTCGCCCGCGGCCAGCAAGATTCCGGCGACGGACGGCTGCATGAGCTCAAGGCTATCGGTGACCGCGGGAAGCCGAGATGAGAGCCGCCAGCCGAAAATCCGGTGGCCCCGGAGTGGGCCCGGGGTTAGGCTCGCGGCGTGCTTCCCACGGCGCACCTCCTCGCCTTTACGCTCACCGCCTTTGCCCTGATCGTGGTGCCGGGACCGAGCGTGCTGTTCACCGTGAGCCGGGCGCTCGCGCTCGGGCGGGCGGCGGGGGTAGCCACCGTGGCCGGTAACACCGTCGGTGTGTATGTACAGGTGGTGGCGGTCGCGTTCGGGATCGGTGCGCTCGTCGAGCGATCGGTCATGGGCTTCACGATCGTCAAGCTGGGCGGCGCGGCGTACCTCATTTTCCTGGGAGTCCAGGCGATCCGGCACCGGCAGAAGCTCGCTGAGATGCTCGGATCGCGGATCGAGAACAAGAGCGTCGCCCGGGTCATGGCCGACGGGTTCGTGGTCGGCATCGGAAACCCGAAGGCGATCGTATTCTTCGCCGCCGTACTGCCGCAGTTCGTCGACCGTCCGGCCGGTCAGGTTCCGCAGCAGATGTTGCTGCTCGGAGCTATCTTCGCCGGGATCGCGCTGCTTTCCGACAGCGGCTGGGCGCTCGTGGCCGGGTCCGCGCGGGCCTGGTTCGGGCGGTCGCCACGGCGGCTGGAACTCATCGGCGGGACGGGGGGCCTGGTGATGATCGGAATCGGCGCGACGCTGGCGGTGTCCGGCCGGAAAGACTGACCGTCCACGGGCGGGGTTGAGTGCCTGGCGGGTTGAGTGCCTGGCGGACTGGAAGCCTCTGTGACCGATGGGGCGGGAACAGTGCGGCGGTGCGGCGGTGCGGCAGGAACGGAACGGGCCGCACGAGATGGATGGGGCGCCGCGGCGGGACTTACTCGCGGGCCGCGGTCACGGGATGAATGCGGCCGTCGGTCGAGGTCAGGGGGCGCCCGGATCCGCCCCAGCGGAGCTGGATCAGTTCGGCGGCGATCGAGATCGCGGTCTCCTCGGGGGTACGGGCGCCGAGATCCAGGCCGATCGGTGACCGCAGCCGGGACAGCTCCGCCTCGGTCAGCCCGGCCTCGCGCAGCCGGGCCAGGCGATCCTCGTGGGTGCGGCGACTGCCCATCGCGCCGATGTAGCCGGCCGGGGTGCGCAGCGCCACCTCCAGCAGCGGGACATCGAACTTGGGATCGTGGGTCAGCACGCAGATAACCGTGCGCTCGTCCACGTCGGCCCCGGCCAGATAGCGGTGCGGCCACTCCACGATGACCTCGTCCGCGTCGCGGAACCGGGCCGTGGTGGCGAACACGCCGCGCGCGTCGCACACGGTGACGCGGTACCCCATAAACTTGCCGACCCGCGCCACCGCGGCCGCGAAGTCGATCGCGCCGAACACCATCATCCGCGGTGGTGGCGCGAACGAGTTCACGAACACGGCCAGCTCGTCGTGGCGCCGCTCACCCTGGGTGCCGTAGCGGCGGATGGCCGTCTGCCCCTGAGCGAGCATGCCGCGGGCGTCATCGTCCACCGCGGCGTCCAGCCGGTCGCCCGCGCCCAGGCTGCCCGCCGTCGTGCCGTCCGCGTAGATGATCCGGCGCGCGCCGATCGTGCCGGGGCCGCTGATCACGGTGGCGACGGCCACGGACTCGTCGCGCTCCACGGCGGCCGCCAGGTCCCCCAGCTCGGGGAACAGCTCGCGGCTGACCGGCTCGACGAACACGTCCAGGATGCCGCCGCAGGTCAGGCCCACGGCGAAGGCGTCGTCGTCACTGACCCCGTACGTCTGCAGGACGGGCTGGCCGGTCGAGGTGACCTCGCCGCACAGCTCGTAGACGGCGCCCTCGACGCAGCCGCCCGACACGCTGCCGACCACCTCGCCGTCGGCGCCGACCGCCAGCGCGGCGCCGGGCTCACGCGGCGCGCTGCGGAATGTGCGGACCACCGTGGCCAATCCGAACGTCTCGTCGGCGTCCCACCACTTCATGATGTCGTTCAGGACGTCGCGCACGTGACCACCTCAAGCATCGGATACAGCGCTAACAACGGTACCTGAGCTTTAGTTATTCGACGATCTTCGAGATGGGGATCTCCAGGATGTCCTGCGCGCCGGCCGCCTTGAGGGCCGGGATCAGGGTGTTGACGCCGCGCTTGGGCACGACGGTCTCGATGGCGTTCATGTTGCCGCGCGCCAGCGACAGGATCGTCGGGGACGACAGCGCGGGCAGCATCTCGGTCACCGCGGTGAGCTTGTCAGCCGGGACGTTGAGCTTGAGCAGCACGTTGCCGCGAGCCTGGATCGCCCCGCTGAGCAGCAGCGCGATGTCCTCCATCGCCGCGCGCTTGCCCTCGTCGGCGTAGGCGGCGGCGCTGGCCACCAGCTCGGTGTAGCTCGACAGCAGGGTGTCCAGGATCCGCAGGCCGTTCTTGCGCAGCGAGGATCCGGTCTCGGTGAGGTCCACGATCGCGTCCACAATGTCCGGGACCTTGGCCTCGGTCGCGCCGTAGGACGGGATGACCACCGCCTTCACCCCGTGGGAATCCAGGTACCGCCGGGTCAGCGAGGGGAACTCGGTGCTGATCCGGACTCCCTCGGGCAGGTCGGCCGCGGTCTGCCACGGAGCGTTCTCGGGCACCGCCAGCACCACCCGCACCGGCTGCGCCGTGGCCTTGGAGTACTGCAGCTCGCCCAGCGACACCACCTCGGCCTGGGTCTCGGAGATCCAGTCGCGCCCGGTGATGCCCAGGTCGAACAGGCCGCGCTCGAGGTAAGAGGGGATCTCCTGCGGGCGCAGGAACCGGACCCGCTCGATCCGCGGGTCGTCGATCGAGGCGTGGTAGTCGCGGTCAGAGGAGCGCCGGACGGTGAGGTCGGCGGCGTCGAACAGCTCCAGGGTGGCTCGCTCCAGCGAGCCCTTCGGCAGGACGAGGGAGAGCACGGAAGAACCTTTCGGGGACAACGGGCGCGACGGGACGGCGGGACGGACGGGCTTCTCGCCGCTAACCCTACGTCCCGCAGCCGTGGCGGTTGGTTAGCTGAACAAAAGCCATGGTGCGGCGCGGCATCAACGGCGGGGCGAACCCGTCCTGACGCCGCGCGGCCGGGGCTGCGTCGGCCGCCGGTCCGGGCCGGAACAGCGGATGGAACGCAGCAGCAGCGCGGTGTCCAGCGCGGCCACGACCGCTTCCCAGCCCTTGTCCTCGCGGCTGCCCGGCAGCCCGCACCGATCGCGGGCGTCCTCGATGGTGTCACAGGTCAGCACGCCGTTGCCGACGGGCGTGCCCGCGTCCAGGGCCACCCGGGTCAGGCCGGCGGTCACCGCGTCGCAGACGTACTCGAAGTGCGGGGTACCGCCGCGGATCACCGCGCCGACGCAGACCAGCGCGTCGTGGTAGCGGGCCAGTTCGGCCGCCACCACCGGCAGTTCGACGGCTCCGGCGACCCGCAGCACCAGCGGATCGTCGATGCTGCAGGCGACCGCGGCCGCGGCGGCCCGCTCCACCAGGGCGTCGGTGATCTCCTCATGCCAGCGGGTGCCGAGGATGGCCAGCGTCAGCTCGTTGGCGTCCACCGTGTCCAGGACCGGACGCCCCTCGCCGCTCACGCCGACTCCATGATCGTCCCTGGACCTGAGTTCGGCCCGGCGGCGGTTCCGTTCGGCAAATTTTCGATCTTATGACCGAGACGGTCACGTTTCGCGGCCAGATACCGGAGGTTGTGGACGGTGACCGGCACGGGCAGCGGGACGCGCGTCACCTCGAGCCCGTACCGGACCAGGCCCTCGACCTTGGCGGGGTTGTTGGTCAGCAGCCGG
>Ga0302196_10002912_pt1 | contig 15863 bp, 12 predicted proteins | sample II_Bog_N1_3_FD_198794 | JGI IMG/M metagenome (GOLD analysis project Ga0302196, IMG submission 198794) | Peat permafrost microbial communities from Stordalen Mire near Abisko, Sweden - II_Bog_N1_3 | ecosystem: Environmental > Terrestrial > Soil > Wetlands > Peat | place: Sweden: Abisko...
CCAAGCGGTTGAACAAGGACGCGTCGGGGGCACGCGCCCTCTACCGCGGGCGCAAGTAAGCCCGCAGGAAGCACGGCACCTTCATGAGCGCCCGCTACGACTACTCGGAATGGGACGGTACCCAGCAGTTCGCCGATCTCGACCCCGACGACCTGCTGGCCGGCCTTACCGACGACCTCCTGGCGGGTGGTGACCTCGACGACGCGTTGCGCCGCCTCCTCAGAAGCGGTTTTCGCAACGCCGACGGCGAGCAGGTGCCGGGGCTGCGCGACATGCTCGACCAGTTGCGCCGTCGCCGCGCCGAAATGCTGGCCGAGGGCGACCCCGATGGTCGCATGGCCCAACTCACCCAACAGCTCGACGATATAGAGCAGGACGAGCGCGCCGCCATCGACGACCTGGTCGAGGAGGCGCACAACTCGGGCGACGAACGCCGTTCGGAGGTGACCGACGACGTGGCCACCGAGCGTCGCATGGCGCTCGACCTGCAGCCCGACGACCCGGCCGGGCGCATCAACAGCCTGCAGCACTACGACTTCGTCTCCTCCGAGGCACGCGAGCGCTTCGAGGAGCTGGTGGAGGAACTGCGCCGGGAAATGGCGGACACTTTCTTCGAAGGTGCGTCCGACGCGCTGTCGAACATGGACAGCGAGCAGATGCAGCGCATGCGCGACGCCTACGACGCCCTCAACACCATGCTGGAGCAACGCGAGAACGGCGACGACCTCGACCCCAGCTTCGAGGAGTTCATGGCGCAGTTCGGCGACATGTTCCCCGGCAACCCGCAGAACCTCGACGAGTTGCTGGAGCAGCTGGCCGAGCGCATGGCCGCCGCCCAGGCGGTGTGGAATTCGATGAGCCCCGAGCAACAGGCGCAGCTGCGCAACCTGATGGACTCGGTCCTCGAGGACATGGACCTGCGCTGGCAGGTGGAGCGCCTGGCCCAGAACCTCCAGCGCGCCGTGCCCGATGCCGGCTGGCAGAAGTCCTACGAGTTCAGCGGCGAGGGTCCCATGGGCATGAGCCAGGCCACGGACCTGGCCACCCAGCTGGGCCAGCTCGACCGCATGGAAGAGGTGCTGCAGTCCGCCTCCACCCCGGCCGCCCTGGGTGAGATCGACCTGGACCAGGTGCGCCAGCACATGGGCGAGGACGCGGCCCGGGCGCTCGACCGCCTGGCCAACCTGACCAAGTCACTGGCCGACGCCGGGCTCATCGAACAGCACGGCGGGCGCATTGAGCTCACACCCCAGGGCGTGCGACGCCTGGGGCAGAAGGCGCTGGCCGATCTGTTCGGACAGATCAACAAGGACCGCATCGGCGACCACTCGGCGCTGCGCACCGGCACCGGTCACGACCGCGAGGAGACGACCAAGGCCTACGAGTACGGGGACCCGTTGAACCTGCACCTCTCCACGACGGTGCACAACGCGGTGCGCCGCGGCGGCTCGGGCGTGCCGGTGCGCCTCACCCCGGACGACTTCGAGGTGGTCGAGGTCGAGGCGCTCAGCCGCTCGGCCACCGTGTTGGCCGTCGACCTTTCCATGTCGATGCCCATGCGCGACAACTTCGTCCCGGCCAAGCGCATGGCCATGGCGCTGCAGACGCTGATCTCGTCGAAGTTCCCCCGCGACTATCTCGGCATTGTGGGCTTCTCGGAGATCGCCCGCGAAATACGCCCCGACGAGGTGCCCACGGCGATGTGGGACTACGTCTACGGGACCAACCTGCAGCACGCGCTGGCGCTGGCCAGGCGCATGCTGGCCCACGAGCACGGGACCAAGCAGATCATCGTCGTGACCGACGGCGAGCCCACGGCGCACATCGACGACGCCGGCGAGGTCTGGTTCAACTACCCACCGATCCCCGAGACGCTGCGCCGCACCATGGCCGAGGTCATCCGCTGCACCCGGGCCGGCATCGTCATCAACACGTTCGCCCTCGACCTCCAACGTACCCACTACCCCTTCGTGGAGCAGATCGCCCGGGTCAACGGCGGCCGCACCTTCTACACGACGCCCGACGCGCTGGGTGGCTACGTCCTGGTCGACTTCCTCCAGCACCGCCGCGTCCTTCGTCCCGCCGGCTAGCTCGCTCCGCAACTGGGGCGCGGCACCGGCCTGACCTCCGACTATTCGCCACCCGCGGCCAATTCTCGTCCTTCTGACCCCATGTTCGGGAAATCGTCAGAGAAGCGATCGCCCCTCCGGGAGTTGTCCGAAACAGCCCCCCAGCTGGGCTTTTGATCCGGAGCCGACCCAGGGACTTGGACTGCCGGCGAGCAATTCGTGCCTGGAACTGGGAATTTCCCCTTGCACCTTCGGGGTGCGTAGTGAAAGATGGCAGGACTACACCGCTGTAACTACACCGTTGCCACCAGGCAAGAAGGGGGGCGAACCCAGTGCCAGTTGACATAGTCACCACGCTCTACGGTCGCCAAGAACGAAGCTGGCAGTTGCAAGCCAACTGCATGGGAGTCGATCCCGACCTGTTCTTCCCGGAGCGGGGCGCGTCGACCCGCGAAGCCAAGGAGGTCTGCCGAGGGTGCGTCGTGCGCGAGGACTGCCTCGAGTACGCCTTGGCCAATGGCGAGAAGTTCGGCATCTGGGGCGGCATGAGCGAGCGTGAGCGCCGCCGTCTGCGCCGGGCCCGGGCCCTGGCCCGCCGGGACGTGGCCAGCGCCTCCTAGCGAGCGCAGCTGGTCACCGGCTCTCCGGCGCACCAGCTCCATGTGCACCAGCCGGTCGTTCACAGAGTCGCCGGGTCACCAGCTCGCCGGGAGTCGGGATTCCACCGTCGTCTCTTCTGACAGGCCGAGTTCGTGGCGTCGGCTCGCCGGCACCGTGGCCAGCACCGCCTCGGGGATGAGCCCCACCAGTTCGCCCCCCTCGACCGAGCCGCCACGCTGGCCCACCAAGGTCGCCACCGCGTCGTAGAGCTGCGCCGGTCCGTAGCGGCCCGGTTCGACGAGGTTGCACGACACTTGGGCCCGTGCCCCCACGGCCAGCCCCAGGGCCCGGACCTCGGGGCCTCGCACCAGGGGCGCCACCAGTCGGGCCACCTCGACCGAGGAGACCCAGACGTTGTACGCCACCAGAACGGGTCGCGCCCCCACGGCGGTCGCGCCGAGGCGCCGGTCGGCCTGCGCCGGACCGGCGTCGGGACGCAGGCCTTCGGGGCCCGACCCAAAGGCCAGGCGCCGGATATCGGGCAGCGTCCGGGTCCGGCCGTCCGAAAGGGGCCCGTAGAGGAAGCTCGGCACGCCCATCTCGTCGCCCAGCCAACGGGCGAAGGCGTCGCGCTGGGCCACGGCGACGCTCAGATCCCCGGGCCCCTCCTGGCCTGGCTCGTAGGGGACGAAGGGCACCACATCGAGCACGCCCAGCCGCGGGTGGGCCCCGCTGTGGCGGTGTAGGTCGAGGAGGGAGAGGGTGGCGCCGGCCAGCGACCGGGAGGCCTCGGCCACCAGGTCGACGGGGCCGGCCAGCGTGAAGACCGTCCGGTTGTGATCGGGGTCGCGGTGCCGGTCGAGCAGGGCCGGGCCGGCAGCAGCCGCCATGGCACCCAGGGCCGCTTCGTCACGGCCCTCGCTGACGTTGACCACGCACTCGAGGAGCACTGCGCCAGCGTGTCACGCCCGGAGGTGTGTCCAGGGCAGGCCCGCCGGCGACGCCGGCCGGCTCGGTGCCTCCCTGGGTTCAGCGCCGGTGTTGCGTCAGCGGCCTACTTGGCGACGACTGCGTGTGAGAGGCGGCGGCGGCGGAGAATCCGACGGCGCTCACGCTCGGAGGCTCCACCCCAGACCCCGTGGTCGATGTGGTGCTCCAGCGCGTACTCGAGGCAGGCGTCGGAGACAGGACACTCGGCGCAGATGCGCTGGGCGACCAGCACGCCCATGCCGTCATTGGGGAAGAAGACATCGGGTGCAACTTCCTTGCACTTCCCCCCGGCCATCCAATCGGTATTCATCGTTCGGCTCCCTTTTCACGCATCATCCTAAGGGAGCACCCAGTGCAGAGCCAGGTTATTGGGATAGGAAGTTTCTAAGAATTCGGCGGTCTATTCGCTCTCTACCAGGGAGAATGTCGCTCTCTCGCCGACAGCTACGCTGGCCCGGACCGCCCAATGCCAGGAGGTGCCATGTCCCCGGACACCGAGGAAGTCGTCGTCGAAGAAGGTGAGCCGGTCGAGCCGATCGGGCACGTGCGCGTCGTCTACCTGGGCCCCGTGGCCCCGCACTGGGAGGTCCAGTCGGACTACGGCCCGCCCGAGGTGATCGACCAGTTCCGTGATCGCGTCCTGGCCCGGCTGGTGCTCCTCCCCCCGCACGACCCCCAGTTCCGGCGCAACAGCGAGCGTGTGGTGCGCGACGCCGAGCGTGAGCAACTGGCCCTCGAATGGGTGCTCGACTGGGGCGAGGAAGCCGAGGGCTGAGCCCCGGGGTGCCGCGAAGGGCCAGGCGGGAGAGCCGCGCCCGTCGATTTCGCCCATGCGGGCGCCTGGGCCCACCGCCCATTCACAACCTGCACCCAAATTGCTCCCCGGGCGCCACTCGGCGACACCTTCGCGCTGCAACGATGCAGCCGTTGTTGTTGAAACGTTGCGGACAAGGCGTCCGCCCGAGGGAGGCAGCGGTGGGAGACACCTACACCATGGAGCAGACAGGGATTGTCGGGGAGATCGCAGCGCGGGTCGGCACCTTGACCGAGGACGAGGCGGCGCTGGTCCGCACGCTCTCGCCGGTCGACCAGCCCGAGACGGCCAAGGTGGAGCACCTGCTCGACCTGGTCGATCTGTTGCGGACCATCCGTGAGGACGACGCCATGGCCGAGTACGTCTACGCCATCGCACCGGCGTGGGACGGCACCATCGAGACGCTCCTTCTCGGCGGACGGGTCACCACGGCCTTCACCCAGTTCGAGCTCGAGAGTTGCGGCGCCGCACCGGTCGCGGCATCCCGGCGCACGCCGGCTCGACGGCGCGGGTTGCACCGCGTGCCGGCCCGGGCGGTCTGACAGCCGCGTGGGTTGACAGTGCAGATGGGCTGACGCGTCGCTTGGCGAACGGCGGTTCCTCGGCTTCGTGCCGCCAGGAAGCGCCGGGACGCGTTCAGCCCATCAGTCCAGCAGCCCGATGCGGGCGAGCCACAACCCGGGCGCGTCCACCTCGGCCGGGGTGGGCAGGTCGAGCTCGTCTGACCACAAGCGGGTCAAGGCGCTCTCGTCGGCCCGTTCCAGCACGCCGGTGACGAAGGCGCGGCCACGGTCGACCTCTTCCTGGCCGACGTCGAGCCCGAACAGGCCGGCGAAGGCCTGCTCGCCCTTCCCCTCTTCAATCCGGTAGCGGTACCACGCCTCGCGCAGCGCCGACGATGACGACGTCAACTTCTCGGCGATGCCGGCCGTGACGTGGTCCACGTAGGCGCCGATGGCGGTCGTCTGTGCGGTCAGCGTGGCCGAGATGTTGCGCTGCTCGGGGCTGATGAGGTCCGACAGCAATGCTTCGGGATCCCCCAGGGCCTCCTCGAGGGAGGCCTGGTCGCCGAGGCCGTCGCCCAGGCGCTCCACGATGGAGCGTTGCGCCGCCGCCGCATGGGCCGAGGCGTCTCCTAGCAATGTCATGAGCGAGGCGCGCACGCCGGGCCGGTTCAGCACCGCGTGCATGGTCAACTCGCGCAGGCAGACCCAGAGCTGGACCTCTTGGAGCGGGAGGCTCCAGTCCTCGGCGAAACGGCCCACGTTGCCCGGCACCAACAGCAAGGTGGACGACTCGGGCCAGGGCAACGGCAGGGCGTACTGCCCGAAGGCCCGCTGGGCCAGGTGCCCGGCGGCGGAGCCGAACTGCATGCCGAGGAAGACCGGGCCGAGCGTCAGGGCGAACTGCCCGAGCAGGCCGCTGAGGCCGCCGGCGGAGTCGGGATCGAATTCGCTCACGTCCAACGACGACGGCACAGCCGCCGCGCCCTGCTGCTGGGCCTCCACCATGGACTGGAGGACGGGCCGGTAGGCCTCAAGGACGCGGAAGCTCCATTGTCCGGGCCCCACGGCCTCGAAGGAGACGCCGCCGATGCCCGAGGAGGGCCCGATCCCGGTGGCTTCGACCACGTGCAACTCGGCGACCCGAGCCAGCTCCTCGAAAGCGATGCGCACCAAAGGGTCGGGATTCTCGTCCTCGCCACCGTCCGTGGCAACGCCGAAGGCCAAGGTGCGGGCCGCCTCGAACCAGCTGTCGCCCGATCCGGGGCCAGACCCGATGACCTTCATCAGATCGCCGAGGAGGCCTCCCATCGGATTGTCGGGATCGCTGGAACCGAACATGCTCACCCTTGCATGCTACGAGGACGTGCCGAGGGTCACGTCCACGACCCTGGTCCCGGCGGGCTGTTGGACCGAGATGGTGACGGGCGTCCCCGGTGGCAGGACGTAGAGCAGGGCCCGCACCTCGGCCATGGTGCGGACCGGAATGGTGTTCACCGCCGTGATCAGCTGGCCCACCTGCAGGCGGCCGGCGGCCGGTCCACCGGACTCCACCTGCGCCACCTTGGCGCCGCCGCCGCCGGGGGCGTCGGTGCCCTGTACCCCGAGCCAGCCGTGCACCACGCGGTCCTGGGACCGCAGGTCGTCGGCGACGCCCACGACGAGGCCACTGGGGAGGAAGGTGGCGGCGGATGTGCCCGGGTTGGGTTCGTAGAGGATCCCCAGCACGGATCCGTCGGCGTTCAGCAGCGGCTCGCCGGCCATGAGCGAAGCGGTCGCCGGCGCCGCCGGCGCCGTCGGGGCCGAGGTGATGGAAGGCATGGCGGAGGCGGGCCCGCTAGCGATGGCCGCCCCGACGTTCGCCACCGCGCCCGGGGTGCAGTGCAGCGCCACGGCGTGGGCGCCGGCGGGCACGAAGGTGAGGGCCCAATCGGGAGCGCCATTGTCGAGGTTGGTGTCGTTGGCGAAGGGCGCCACCGGAAGGTCCTCGGGCACGCTGACCAGCGCCACATCGGATGCCTTGTCGGTGGCCACGACCGACGCCGCCCGCAGTGTGCCCCCGGGTCCCACCATGTCGATGTGCCGGAGACCGGTCAGAGGATCGGCGGTCGTGGCCACGAGGCCGCCCTCGGCGACGGCGACGCCGACGAGCAGCACCGTGCCCTGGGTGGTCGTGGCCCGCAGCTCCACTATGGAGTGCCCCGCCGCGTCGGCCGCTGCCGGCAGCGCATTCTGCGTGCCGGCCAATGTGGTCAGCGACCCGTTGGCCGCGGCGTCCAACGAGGTGGACTCCAAGGGATGGTCGGACGCGGGGGAGAGCAGCACAATGACCCAGGCCACCACCGCCATGACGGCGCCGACGCCCACCAGCACCATGACGGCGCTCCGGTAGTTGTGGCGTGGCGCGGGGTCGAACTGGGGCGGGACGTCGGGAGCCGGGCCCGTACCGGCCACCTCGCTGGGGTGGCGCCACAGCCGGTCGTCGGGATCGATCCATCCCCGGAGGGGAGTTTCGGGGTCATCAGGGCTACTTCCACTGCCCTCCCCCGGGCCCGGCGTGCCGTCCTCCGGCTCCTCGGGCGCGTCACTCACTTGGGCGACGATACCGAGAAAGTCCAGGAAAGTGCCGTCGGCCGACCGGGCGGCCGTACCATGAGGCCGCAATGTCACGCGACCTGGCCATCGATCTCGGGACGGCCAACACGCTTGTCTACGCCAAGGGGAAGGGTCTGGTCCTGAACGAGCCGACCGTGGTCGCGCTCGATTCGCGCAGCCGCGAAGTGCTCGCCATCGGCACCGACGCCTGGCAGATGATCGGCCGGACGCCGGGGTACATCGTGGCCGAACGACCGCTCCGTGGCGGCGCCATCACCGACTTCGAGGTGACCGAACGGATGCTGAGCGTGCTCCTGCGCCGGGTCGGCGTCGGTCGCCTCAACCGGCCCAAGGTGCTCATCTGCGTGCCCTCGGCCATCACCGCCGTCGAGCGCCGCGCTGTGAAGGAGGCGGCGCGCCGAGCCGGCGCGTCAGCCAGCTTCCTGATTGAGCAGCCGATGGCCGCCGCCATCGGGGCGGGACTGCCCATTCACGAGCCCGTGGGCAACATGGTCGTCGACGTCGGTGGTGGCACGGCGGAGATGGCCGTTATTTCGCTGGGTGGCGTCGTCGCCGTGCAGGCGCTGCGCTGTGGGGGATTCGACTTCGATTCCGCTATACAGAACTACGTCCGCCACGAGTACGGCGTGGCGGTCGGCGAACGCACGGCCGAGGCCGTGAAGCTCGCCATCGGCTCCGCCTCCCCGCACGACAACGAGCAACAAGCAGAAATCCGCGGACGCGAGGTGGCGACGGGTCGGCCCAAGACCGTCGTGCTGTCGCCGCTCGAGGTGCGCGGCGCGCTGGAGGACAACGTGGCCTCCATTGTGGCGGCAGCCGTCGAGTGCCTGGGCGAGGCGCCACCGGAGCTGGCCCAGGACATCATCTTCCAAGGGATCCATCTCACCGGGGGCGGCGCGCTGCTGCGCGGCATGACACAACGTCTGGCTGATGCCACCGCCGTCCCGGTGCACCTCGTCGACACCCCGCTCGAGTGCGTGGTGCAAGGTGCTGGCGTCTGTCTCGAATCGTTCGACCGCTTGAAGCGGCTCTTCTCCGAAGACGACTGATCGTCGGAGACCGGGCCGGCGGAGGCCGGGCCTACGGAGCCGGCTCGTCGAGCAACTCGCCGGCCGCCTGGCGCACCTGCCAGTCCCGGTCTTCGGTCGCCGCCTGCAGCGCGGGTGTCACCCTCGGGTCGTCGAACCCGGCCAGGGCGACGGTGGCGCGTCGGCGCACCGTCGGCGCGTCGTGCAACGCACTGAGGACGGCCGGGAGGCCGGCCGCATCGCCCAGGGCTCCGAGCGCGGCCACCGCCGCTTCGCGGCAGCGGGCATCGTCATGGTCGGTGGCGGTCTTCGCCAACAATGGCACGGCGGCGTGGACATGACGCTCGGCGAGAAACCAGGCGGCGCCGACCACGACGAGCGGGTCGGGATCGCCCAGTGCGTCGGTGACGGCGCGCGGGAGCGACGACCGGGTGCCGGTCCCCCGGGCGCTGAGCGCCACCTCGACGGCCCGGCGCCGGAGCGCCGGCCCGCCCCCGGCCAGCGCCGCCTCGACGTCAGCGGCCGTGAGTTCGCGCAGGCGCGCCAGAGCGCCGAGTGCGGCCACCTGCACGCCGGGGTCGCGGTCGTACAGACCCCGCCGGGCCACCGCGGCGTCCCCGCCGTGCCCAGCCAGAGTGACGCGGCGGCGCCGAATGGCGGCGCGGCCGTCCTGGCCCTGATCCGTGGCAACATCATCGCTCACCTTCCGAGTATGTCCGAACCTGACGCGAGCGCCGACGGGGAAGCCGCGGCGAACCCCACCTTGAGCGATGCCGGCCCCGACGCGGCCGGTGTGCCACCGCCACCGCCGCCCTCGAGCGCCCGCCGGCGGCGCCGATGGCCCACCGTCTTCGGCGTCGTCGTGGTGCTCCTCGTGGCGGCGGTGGTGATCGCGGGTCACATTTCGGTCAACGACTACGTGATCACGCCCGGGGATGCCTCCCCGGTCGCGCCGTACATCCATGTGCCGGCGGCGGACAACCATCCGCTGACTGGCACGATCCTGCTGACCGACGTGTACGTCACCCAGCTGAACGCGCTCAACTACCTGCAGTACAAGTACTTCGACTCGAACAGCGAGGTGATCTCGGATTCTGAGCTGCTCGGTCCGGCGACGAGCGAGGATCAGTACCTCGACCAGAGTTATCTCCAAATGACCCAGGCCCAGTCGTTCGCCACTGCGGCGGCGTTGTCCCGTCTGGGCTACACCGTCACTTCGACCAATGCGGGCGCACTCGTGTACGGGATCGCCCCGGACTCGCCGGCGGCCTCGACGTTGCACGTGGCGCAGGTGATCACCGCGGTGAACGACACGCCGGTCACGACCGATTGTTCCCTCATTGCCGCGCTACACGGGTTGGTGCCGGGGACCAAGGCCGCCCTCACGGTCGAGGAGTCCTCCATCAACAACGTCGGCACATTCGTCGACGGCCCGACCGTGACCAAGTCGGTCACCTTGGGGACGCCGCCCAAGGGACTGGTCGACACCGGCTGCGGCGCGCCGACCAAGCCGACCGCCTACCTGGGTATTCAGCCACAGACGCAACAGGACTGGCAGTTCCCCATAAAGGTCACGGTGCACACGCAGAACATCGGCGGGCCGTCCGCCGGCCTGGCCATGACGCTCGGCATCATGGACAAGTTGAGCAGCGGGCGGCTCACCGGCAACCGGATCGTGGCCGCCACGGGCACCATCGACCAGCACGGCAACGTGGGCGACGTGGGCGGTGTGGCCGAGAAGACGATCGCCGTCGAGCGGGCGGGGGCGACCGTCTTCTTCGTGCCCTCGGTCGAGCTGCAGGCCGCCGAGTCCAAGGCCACCCCGCAACTCCATGTGTACGCCGTCAACAACCTGAACCAGGTGCTGCGGATCCTCACCCGGCTCGGGGGCAAGGTTCCGACCAAACCTGTGCCCGTGCAGGCGGCGCCGTAGGCTCTGGCCATGGCAGAAGGACGCCCCCCCATCTCATCGTCCCGGATTGCAGCAGGCGACATTGCGCAGCACTCCTTCTCAGTGGTCCGCCGGGGCTTCGACAGCGACGAGGTCCGTTCGTACCTGCAGTCCGTCGCCCGCAGCCTCGAAGCCCTGGAGGCACGCGAGGAAGATCTGCGGATGGCCCTGACCGAGGCCGAGGAGCGAGCCGCCCACCCGGTGGTCGACGAGGCCACCCTGACGGCCTCGCTGGGTCAGCACAGCGCCCAGATTCTGCGCCACGCCCACGAGGAGGCGGCCCGGATTGTCGTGCAGGCCCAAGAGGGGGCGGCCACGTTGCTGCGGGAGACGCAGATGCAGGTCGACGAGCTGCAGGCGCGGACCGAGTCGTCGGCGGCCGAGCGAGTGGTCGAGGTGGAGCTGCTGGTGGCCAACGCCGAACAGGAGGCCCGGGTGGAGAGTGAGCGGATCATCGCCGAGGCAATTGCCGCCGGTGAGGCGATCATCACGCGCGCCAAGGACGAGGGGCGGGCGCTCCTCGACCAGGTCCAAGAGGCACGACGTCGGGTCCTGGCCGACCTTGCGGCGCGCCGACGTGGTCTTGGGATACAGATTGAGCAGCTGCGGGCCGCCCGGGACGAGATGGCCGCCTCGGTGCACGGGGTGCGCGAACGGGTGGACGGGATCCTGACCCATTTGGACCGGACCGACGAAGAGGCGCGTGCCGCGGCACAGGGAGTGGCCGACCAGTTCCGTCTCGGCACCGCCGACCTTCCCCACGACCAGGACGATGCCGGTGACGGCGCGGGCGACGTGCCACCGACGGGGCCGACCCCATCGGTGGGCGGTCCCCAGAGCGCCGACGCAGGGGAGGAGGCCTCCGGGCCCTCGGTCGACGAGCTCTTCGCCCGTATCCGGGCCGGCACCGCGGCGACGCGGGAGGCTGCGGCAGCGGCAGAGGCCGCGGCAGAGCCACCGGTTCCTGGCGCCCCGAAGGAGGAGGCAGGGGGCGGAGCGGGTGCGACCGACCCGGTCACGGCCGTGGACGCGGCGGAGGGCTGGGAAGAGTCGAAAGAAGACGAGCGTGAGGTCGCTCCGGGCCCCGACGACCCGATCATCGCCCGACGCGACGAGCTGCTTGCGCCGGTCTCCGCGCGTCTCGGCCGGACCATGAAGCGCCAGCTCGGTGACGACCAGAACCGGCTGCTCGACCGACTGCGCAACGCGCCGGGCGCGGAGATCGACGAGCTCATGGGCTCAGAAGACGAGCACCTTGCGGCCTTCGCGGCAGCGGCGCGCAGCCACCTCGACGAGGCGTTCGCCGCCGGCACGGTGTTCGTGGGTGCCGGTGCGGCCACCATCCCACGGGGTGACGCCGTGGAGCAGGCTTCGACCGGGCTGGCCCGCGTCGTGGTGACCACGTTGCGCCGCCAGGTGGCCGAAGGTTCGGGTGACCCGGCGGACCGGATCGGTGCGGCTTTCCGGGAATGGCGGGGCGAGCGGGTGGAGCGGCTGGTGGGCGACCAGGCCACGCAGGCCTTCTCGGCGGGAGTGGCCGCAGCGAGCGCGAACGGCAAGGTGCGCTGGGTGGTGACCACGTCAGCCGGGTGTTCGGACTGTGAGGACAACGCGCTCGCCGGTGCCGTGCGGGGCTCCGAGCCGTTCCCCACCGGGCACGCCCATCCGCCGGCCCACTCGGGCTGTCGCTGCCTCATTACCCCGGCGACCGACTGACCAGGACTTCTGGCTGCCGCGACTGCCCATAGGGGAAGGCGTGGCGGACGTTAGGCTCCCTCCGTGCGCATCCCCAGCGATCTGACGGCCGACCCCGCGCCGCGCCGTCGCCACCGGGCCCGGTGGTGGCTGATCGGCTTCGTCGTCGTCATCGTGATCCTGCTGATCTCGCTGCGATCGCTGGCCGGGCTCTACACCGACAGCCTCTGGTTCTCGTCGGTCGACCTCCACAACGTCTTCTCGACGCTGCTGGCCATAAAGCTCGGGCTCTTCGGCGTCTTCGGGGCCATCTTCTTCGCCGTCCTCTGGGTGAACCTGGTGGTGTGCGACCGCATTGCGGGGCACGACGTCGTGCTGGCCCAAGAGGACGAGCTGGTGCGTCGTTACCAGCAGTTCGTCCGGCCCTACGCGGGCCGGATCTACGTGGGCCTCGCCTTCGTCCTGGCGCTGATCGGGGCGTCTGGGACGGTAGGACAGTGGAACAACTGGATCCTGTTCCGCCATGGCGGCAACTTCGGCGTCACCGACCCTCAGTTCAACAAGGACATCGGCTTCTACGTCTTCAAGCTCCCGTTCCTGATTTTCATCGTGGACTGGACCCTGGCCATCCTCATCGTGACGCTGGCCGTCTCGGTGGTGTTCCACTACTTCAACGGCGGGATTCAGCCCCAGCGGGGCCTGCCCCGGGTGCGACCGCCAGTCAAGGCGCACATCTCGGTGCTGCTGGCCCTGATCGCTTTGGACAAGGCGGTGGGCTACGTCCTGCAGCGCTGGTCGTTGGTCAACTCCCAGGACGGCTACGTCAACGGCGCCGGGTACACGGACGTGCACGCTCGCCTGCCGGCGGAGACGTTGCTCATTTACGTGTCGATCTTCGCCGCCGTGATCCTGCTCTTCAACATCCGGCGCCAGGGCTGGACCCTGCCGGTCCTGGCCATCGGGATCTGGGCCTTCGTGGCGCTGGTGGTCGGCATCATCTACCCGGCGCTGCTGCAGGCGCTCAAGGTCACCCCGGCGCAGAGCTCGCTGGAGGCGCCGTACATCAACCGCAATATCACGGCCACGCGCGCCGCCTACGGCCTGAACAACGTGCAGGTGCACCAGTTCCCGGCCGCGACCAGCATCACCGCCAGCCAGACGGTCGAGGCCGCGCCGACAATCGACAACATCCGGCAGTGGGACCCCGACCCCACCATTTCGCTGCAGACGTTCCAGCGGCTGCAGGGCATCAAGTCCTACTACTCCTTCCCGTCCCTGGCCGTCGACCGCTACACGCTCAGCGGGCAGCGGACGCCCGTGTTGATCGGCGTCCGTGACATTTCGGCTGCCGGCGTACCTGCGGCATCGTGGGTGAACACCCACCTGCAGTACACGCACGGAAACGGAGCCGCTGTGGGCCTGAGCAACCAGACCAACTCCAACAACCCCGTGTTCGCCGTGCAGGACGTGCCACCGTCCTCCTCGAGTGGGATGCCTGCCATCACCCAACCCAACGTCTACTTCGGCTCGGGCGAGACGGGCTACGTCGTGGCCAACTCAAAGCAGCTGGAGGTCGACTACCAGAAGTCGAACGGCGCGAACGTCGAGAGCCACTACACGGGGACGGGTGGGGTGCAGTTGTCGTCGATCTTCACCCAGGCCGCCTTCGCTCTGCGCCTGGGCGACTTCAATCTTCTGATTTCGAGCCAGATCACCAACAAGTCGCGCATCATGTTCATCCGTGACCCGGTCACGATGGCGCAGACGGCGGCGCCCTTCCTCACCTTCGACCACAACCCCTACGCCGTAATCAACAGCGAACCAGGTCCAAACCACGGGCACATCGACTGGATCGTCGACGGCTACACGACGACGGCCAACTACGCCTATTCGCAGAACGCCAACACCCAGCAGGTCGCGATCGGCAGCAGCCTGCCCGGCAGCTACAACTACGTCCGGAACTCGGTGAAGGTGGTCATCGACGCCTACACGGGGAAAATGACCTTCTACGACGCCGATCCGAAGGACCCGATTCTGCAGGCCTACACGGCGGCGTTCCCGAACATGTTCGTGCCGATCTCCAAAATGCCGGCCGGCCTGCAGGCACACCTGCGCTATCCGCCGGACATCTTCTCCATTCAGTCCGCCATTTACGGGCGCTACCACCTCACCACCTCGGGGCAGTTCTACGCCGCCAGCAACGCCTGGCAGTTGTCGCCGACGGCCGGTGCCGGTCCACAGTCGCAGGCGCTGTTGGCCCAGAACACGTACAACAACCAGGGCGAGCTCGTGTCCACCACTCCGGCCCGCATGGCGCCGCAGTATCAGGTGTACTCACTGCCCAACACGGAACCCGACAAGCAGGTCTTCACGGTGTCGGACGGATTCGTCCCGGCGTCGCAGACGAATCTGTCGAACTCGAACCAGAACTTCAACCTGACGGCGTGGATGGTCGGTCTGTCCGATCCGGGCCAATACGGGCAACTCAATCTGTACGAGGTGCCGCAGGGCACGGCGGGCCCGGCCAACGCCGACGCCGAGATCTCGGCCAACAAGACAGTGTCGTCGGACATCACGCTGCTCGACCAGCACGGCTCCGAGGTCCTGCTGGGGGAGACCCTCATGGTCCCGATCGCCAACTCCATGGTGTACCTGCGACCGTTGTATGCGTCGCCGACGACGAACCCGCAGCCACAGCTGCAGTACGTCGTCGGGGTGCTCGGCAAGACAGTGCAGATCGACACCTCGCTGACGGCAGTCCTGTCGGACCTCCTCCAGACGACGGTCCTCCCGCCAACGTCAGGTGTGTCCTCGACCGGCACCGTGCCGGCGGCGGTGGCGGGCATTCTGCAACAGGCGCAGACGGAGTACTCCAGCGCACTTGCCGCGCTGAAGGCGCAGAACCTGTCGCAGTTCCAGACGGACATCAATGCGATGCAGCAGTCGATTGCCCAGGCGCAGCAGGTGATCAGCGCCACGACCCCGGGGGCGACGACCACCACCACGACCACCACGACGGTGCCGGCGGTCAAGGGGGGGAAGACGTCGAAGAAGGACACGACATCCACGACCTCGACCTCAGCCTCGACCTCGAGCTCGCACGCCTCGACGACCACCTCGGTGCCCACGAGCACCGAGCCCAAGAACGCCACGACCACCACCTCGACCACACTGGTCTCGGCGGCGCCCAAGACCTGAGGGCCATCCCGGCGCTCGGCGCCGATGCACCGAAATCGCGAGGCCGTGCTGATCGCCCGGCCTGGGGCTCCGGTTGCAGGTCGAGCCGAGCCGTCGCATGATGGTGCCGAGGTGAGGAAAGGAAGTCTTCCCATGGGACTGCTCGACAAGGTCAAGGCCCAGGCGACCGCAGCCACAGAGATGGCCAAGGACGCGGCGGCCAAGGGCCAGGCGAAGATGAACGATGCCCAAGCCAAGAAGGCAGCCGACGGCCTGCTGCGGGACCTCGGTGCCGCCTTCTACGCCACCAAGACGGGGCGATCCACCCCGGCTACCGATGGCGAAATCGCGCAGCTCGTGACCGCGCTGCAGGGGCACGAATCCGAGCATGGCCAGATCACGCTGGCACCCGAGTCGGCC
>Ga0302196_10002915_pt1 | contig 15849 bp, 17 predicted proteins | sample II_Bog_N1_3_FD_198794 | JGI IMG/M metagenome (GOLD analysis project Ga0302196, IMG submission 198794) | Peat permafrost microbial communities from Stordalen Mire near Abisko, Sweden - II_Bog_N1_3 | ecosystem: Environmental > Terrestrial > Soil > Wetlands > Peat | place: Sweden: Abisko...
AATTGCGTCATTCAGCGGGCGCCGTGAAAAATCGTCGCACCCCTGTGACGCCGGCCGGGCGTTTCCGCCCGGCCCGATTCTATGGAATAGGCCAAGTTCCTTCGGCCTGAACATTTTGCGGAAGGCGCGTGCCCGGCACCGCACCTGCACACGAGGGGTGGGCAAACCGCCCGCACACAATTCAACATAAACCAAAACAAGGAAGACATCATCATGCATATCATACGCTATAACACCCCCGCCTTTCGCAGCCTGGCCCCGGCATTCGCCTTCACGGGCCGCGGGCCCTGCGCCGGCTTCGGGTCCGAGATCGACAGCCTTCTGGGCGCCACGCTCGCGGACTTCGGCGTGGCCGGCCAGTTCCCGGTGAGCCTCGACGAGGACAAGGACAACGTCTACGTCCGCGCCGAGCTGCCCGGGGTGAACCGACAGGACATCAACCTGGAGCTTGCCGACGGCGTCCTGACCATCGCGGCCGAAAGGAAGCAGAAGTCGGGCGACAAGGAGGAGTCCTTCGCCCTAAGCCGCTCCGTGACCGTGCCTCAGGACGTGCAGACGGACAAGACGGGCGCCGCCTACGAGAACGGAGTCCTGACCGTCACGCTTCCCAAGCGCGAACAGGCAAAGCCGCACAAGATTGCCATCGGCTGAAGAGGCTGGGCTTCAAGGGCCGGGCGCCGCGGGGTGCCCGGCCTTTTTTTTGCCCTTTGCCGGCATCCCTGATCCACTTCGCCGCCGTGACTCCCCCGACCGCCCCCTCTCCGGTGCTTCTGTTCGACGGCGGGTGCGGCCTGTGCAACCGGGTCGTCCGGATGCTGCTCCGCCTCGACACGGGCGCCCGGCTGCGCTTCGCGGAGCTTGAGGGGCCGGCGGCGCAGGAATTCCTGCACTCCCACAACCTGCCGACCAGGGATTTCGACAGCTTCGTCCTTGTGCCCGATTGGGAACGGCGGGGGTCACCGGACTTCCTTCTGCGCTCGGATGCCGTCGTCGCCGTGCTTCGCGCCTGCGGCGGGGCCGGGCTTCCCTTGGCGGCGGCGCTGGGGCTGGTGCCGGGAGGCATCCTCGACGCGGCGTACCGCGTTGTCGCCCGGGGGCGGTACCGCGTGTTCGGCCCCTGGCGCCCGAGGCCTCTTCCGAGGCCGGAATGGGGGGCGCGCTTCGTGGGTTCCCCATCCGGGACCGCCCCCGGCCCGGGACCACGCGCACCTTGACCCCCCTTGCAAGCGTCAGGCACAATCACCCGTCACATGAAGTTTTCAGGCCCCCGTATCCTTGTCGCCGCCGCATGCCTCGCCTGCGGCGGCCGGGCGCCGGCGTTGGGGCAGCTTGCGGATACTTCGCCCTTTCTGCCGGCGGGCGTCGCCGATTCCGGCGGTACGGCAGGCGCCCCGGGGTCCCTCGAGCTGAGGGGGATCATGTCGACCTCCGAAGGCATGCTCTTTTGCATCTACGATCCGGTGAAAAAATCGAGCGCATGGGTCGCGCTGAATGAAACCGGCCACGATTATGTCGTCAGGAGCTCGGACCCCGCGAACGACCGGGTGACGCTGGAGTCCCGCGGACAGGTCCTCACGCTCGTGCTGCGGGCGTCGAAGACCGCCGCGATGACCGCGTCCGGCCGCGAGCCGCCGGGCGTGAACATGCCCCCCGGGGTCAACCCCGCGGACGAGGCCGCCCGTCTGGAGGCCATCTCCAAGGAGGTCAGGCGCCGCCGCATGCTCCGCGAACAGGTGGAACAGGCGCAGCAGCGTGCCGACCGGCAGAACGGACTCCGGGGCCCGCCGCAATAGTTCTTTTCGTCCCGGCCATTACGGCTTTGGATTGCGGTTTTTCCGCCATGTCAAAGCCCGAGCCGATTCCCGACGCCGCCGGCCCCACCAATTGGGCGCTGATCGTCCGGCTTTTCGGCCTGGCGTGGCGCTACCGCCTTCACTGCCTCGGCGTGCTCTGCATCCAGCTCGTTCTGCTGACGATGGGCATCTTCGGCCTGAGCTTCACGGGCCTGGGCATCGATTACATCCGCCGCAGGGTCTCTGGCGGCGCGCTGTCGCCCCACGCCGGATCGCCGGCCGCGGCCGCCTCCCTGTTTCACATCTCGTTTCCCGTGGCATGGCCGCCCACGGCCGTCCTCGGCTCGTTCGCCGGACTCATCCTGGCCCTCGCGGTCTTCCGCGCCGTGCTGAACTACGTCTACACGGTCTCGGTCAACATCCTTGTGCAGCGGAAGCTGGTGGTCGACCTGCGCGGCGTCATCTACGACAAGCTCCAGCGCCTGAGCTTCAGGTTCTTCGACGCGAACAGCACGGGTTCGATCATCACCAGGGTGACCTCCGACGTGCAGGCCGTGCGCATGTTCGTAGACCAGGTGCTGATCCAGAGCGTGATCATGGTCATCTCCCTGACCGTCTACGTCATCTACATGTCGAGCCTGAGCCCGGGGCTGACCGCCGCCTGCCTCGCCACCACCCCTCTGCTGTGGTTCATCTCGATGAGCTTTTCGCGTCGCATCCAGCCGGACTACGCACACAACCGCACCCTGGTGGAGCGCATGGTCCAGACGCTTTCCGAGAGCGTCCAGGGAATTGCGGTGACCAAGGGCTTCGGGCGGGAGCCGGAGGACCGCGCCCGGTTCGACGCCGCCAACAACGCCGTGCTCGCGCAGCAGCATGGCATATTCTGGCGCGTGAGCCTTTTCACCCCGACGGTGGGCTTTCTCACCCGGATCAACATGATCGTCCTCCTCTCCTACGGCGGCTGGCTCGTCGCGCAGGACCGGCTGCCGCTGGGCGCGGGACTCGTCGTCTTTGCAGGGCTCCTCGACCAGTTCTCAGGCCAGGTGAACAATGTGGCCAACATCGTCAACTCGGTCCAGCAGTCGCTGATAGGCGCCCGGCGGGTATTCGAGATCCTTGACGCCCCCATCGAGGTGAAGAGCGCGCCGGACGCCGTATCCCGGCCCGTCATGGACGGTGCCGTGCGCTTTGAAAACGTCTCATTTGCCTATGCCGGACCAGGCTGGCCGGGCGACGGCGCGGCCGAGCCCGTGCTGCGCGACGTCCACCTTGAGGTGAAGCCCGGCCAGTGCGTCGCCATCCTCGGGGCCACCGGCGCCGGGAAGAGCGTGCTGATGAGCCTCATCCCGCGATTCTACGATGTGACCGCCGGGCGCCTGCTCGTCGACGGGATCGATGTGCGCCGCCTCCGTGTCGACGAGCTCCGCCGCAACATCGGCCTGGTGTTCCAGGACAATTTCCTCTTTTCGAACACGGTGGCGGCGAACATCGCCTTCGGCCACCCCGACGCCACCCAGGCCCAGATCGAGCGGGCCGCCCGGATCGCCGCGGCCCACGGCTTCATCATGGGCCTGCCGAAGGGCTACGACACGGTGCTCGGCGAGAGCGCCAACACACTGTCGGGCGGCCAGAGGCAGCGGCTCGCGATCGCCCGGGCCGTGCTCCTCGAGCCGGCCATCCTGCTGCTGGACGACCCGACCGCGGCCATCGACAGCGAGACCGAGCACGAGATCTTCGAGGCACTCGAGCGCGCGATAGAGGGGCGCACGACCTTCATCGTGGCGCACCGCCTGAGCACCCTGAGGCGGGCCGACTTTGTCGTGGTGATGGCCAACGGCCGGATTGTCCAGCAGGGGACCCACGAGCAGCTGATGCGCGTGCCGGGCCCCTACCTGCAGGTCGCCGACCTCCAGCTTGTCGACGGCCGCAGCCTGAAGCCTGACGGCCCCGCCGCGGCGCGATGAGCCCCGAACCCTCCAGGAACCGGGGCCTGACCCTCGTCCGCGGGGTGCGCGACGAGGACTACGACGAGGAGCAGTTCAAGCCCCTCGAGTGGGGGCTGCTCCGCCGGCTCTTCCTCTACACGCGTCCGGTCAGGCGCAAGTTCGCCACCATGGTGGCGCTCAGCCTGATACGCTCCATGCAGCTGCCCGCGCTCGTCTGGGTCGTGGCGCTGGTGATCAACGGCCCGATCAGCGGGCGGGACATGCGCGGTCTGGCCCTGGGCGTGCTCGGCTACGCCCTCCTGGCGATCGTAACCGACGGCATGTTCCACTTCCGGCAGCGGTTCGCGCTCGAGATCGGCGAAACGGTCGCGAACGGGCTGCGAGCCGACATCTTCGCAAAGGTCCAGCGCCAGCCCATGAGCTTCTTCCACCGCACGAAGTTCGGGCGGATCATCAGCCGCGTGACGAGCGACGTGGAGGCGATGCGGGTGGGCATCCAGGACGTGCTCTTCGTGAGCATCATCCAGTTCGGCCAGATGGTCTTCATTGCCGCCGTGATGGCCCGCGACGACTTCGTGCTGTTCCTGGTGGTCGCCGCGATGGCGCCGATCCTCTGGACCGTGAACAACCACTTCCGCATGCGGTTCAGCCGGCTGACCCGGGCCTCGCAGGAGAGCTTCAGCCGGGTCACCGCCACGCTGGCCGAGTCGGTCAACGGCATCCGGGTGACACAGGGCTTCGTGCGGCAGGAGACAAACGCAGGGCTGTTCCGCAGCCTGCTCGCCGACCACTCGCGCTACAACATCGACCTCGCGAGGGCCTCGGCGGTCCTCGCCCCCCTTCTCGACCTGAACAGCCAGTTCTTCGTGGCCGTGCTGCTGATGTTCGGCGGCTGGCGCGTGCTTCACGGCGAGATGGCCGTCGGCGATCTCGTCACCTTCTTCCTCCTGGCCAACTCGTTCTTCGGGTCGATCACGATCATCGGCAACCAGTACAACCAGGGCCTGGTCGCCATGGCGGGGGCCGAGCGCGTCTTCCGGCTGATCGACACCCCGATGGACTGGGAGGACGATCCAGCGGCCACGGAGCTGGAGCGGCCCCCGGGGGGGCCCGGCGCCCGGGTGGAGTTCAGGGGAGTGTCCTTCGGCTACAACCCCGGCCGCGTCGTGCTCCATGACGTGAACTTCACCGCCGAGCCGGGCGCGACCGTCGCCCTCGTGGGCCATACAGGCAGCGGAAAGACGTCCATCATCAACCTCGTCTCGAAGTTCTATCTGCCGACGGTGGGGGGCGTCTTCGTCGACGGCCGCGAGATAAGGACGATCGGGAGCGCCTCCCTTCACCGCCAGATGGGGCTGGTGCCGCAGCAGAACTTCCTTTTCAGCGGGACCGTCCTCGAGAACATCCGCCTGAGCCGGCCGGAGGCGACCGAGGACGAGGTCCGCGAGGCCGCCCGCCGGCTCGATTGCCTGGACATCCTCGAAGGACTCCCCAAGGGACTCCATACGGAGGTGGGGGAGCGGGGCTCGGGTCTGTCCGTCGGGCAGCGCCAGCTCATCTGCTTCGCCCGCGCCCTCCTCGCGGATCCCCGCCTCGTCATCCTCGACGAGGCCACCAGCTCGATCGACGCCCTCACCGAGGCGCGGCTGCAGAAGGCCCTCGTGACCCTGCTTCGCGGCCGCACCAGCTTCATCGTCGCCCACCGGCTGAGCACCATCCGCCACGCGGACCTCGTGCTGGTCCTCGACCTCGGCCGCATCGTCGAACGCGGCACGCACGCGGAGCTTCTTGCCGCCGGCGGCCACTATGCCGCCCTTCACCGGCAGTTCGTCCAGATGGACGATAGGGACCGGGCCTAGCGGAGCACCGATAAAGCGCGACGGGCGGCCGCCGCGATTATTCCGTCATTTTTTCCTCGGAAACAGGCCCGTTTTCCCTCTAGAAAGACGTTGCTTTGCTCTGAAACCGCAATATACCAAAACTCACTATGGCTAAAAAACCCGCCCGTAAACCGAATGCAAAATTCCTGGCCCCGGTTACCCCGGACGCCGCGCTGTCCGCGATCGTCGGCAGCAAACCCCTCCCCAGGACCGAACTGACCAAGAAGCTCTGGGACTACATCAAGAAGAACGGACTGCAGGACAAGAAGGACGGGCGTCAGATCAACGCCGATGCGCCCCTCAAGGCGGTTCTCAACGGCAAGTCCAAGGTCAACATCTTCGAATTGACCAAGCTCGTCTCCGGCCACGTTTCCTGACGCCGGCCGCTGTTCAAGATTTGTCGCCGCGAGATCCGTCTCGCGGCTTTTTTCTGCCCGTCTTCCCGGCAGGGTGTTGAAAACTACGATGGCCGTCCGGCCGCCGGGTTGATCCAGGCCGACGGCCCTTCGGCGTAGTGCTCCCGCTTCCAGATCGGGACGCGCGCCTTCAGCTGGTCGACTATGAACCGGCACGCGTCGAAGGCCGGACCGCGGTGCTCGGCGACCACCCCCACCCAGACCGCCATATCACCCGGCTCGAGCCGGCCCGTCCTGTGGGCGCCCCCCACCGCAATCACGGCAAACCGGTCCAGGGCCTCGGCGAGAATGCGGTCCCCCTCCTTCTCGGCGAGCGGTGCGTAGGACTCATAGTCCAGCGCCAGCACCGTCCGCCCATCGTTCAGGTCGCGCACAATGCCCTCGAAGGCCGCGAACGCCCCCGCCCGCGTGTCGTGGAGGGCCTGCCTGAGCCGCGAGGGTTCGAGGGCCGTGTCCAGGATCCGGAACATGGTCTGCGCGGGGTCAACCTCCCGAGACCGGGGGTATGAAGGCAACGACGTCGCCATCGCGAAGCTCCGCCGTCCAGGGCGCAAATTCCTCGTTCAGCGCCGCCCTCAGGGACTCCGCCGGCAGCGTAAAATGATGCCGCGCCCGAAGCTCGGCGTAGAGCTCCGCCGCCGTTGCGGCCGCGGTGGCCAGGGTTTCCGCGGACAGCCCCCTCTGCTCGCGCAGCATCGCGAAGTAAAGCACCCTCAGGGTCTTCATCCGGAGGCGCGGCCGTCCCTGCCGCCGGTCTTCTCGAGCAGGCGCACCTCGCCGATCACAATCCCGCGGTCGACGGCCTTGCCCATGTCGTAGAGCGTAAGGGCTGCGACGGTGGCTCCCGTCAGCGCCTCCATCTCGACGCCGGTCTTCGCCTCCGCCTGGACGCGGCAGTGGATCGAGACCTCCGCGGAGCCGTCGGCCGCGCGCTCCCCGGCCTCGATCTCGATCCTGCAGTCCTCGAGCTGCAGCGTGTGGCAGAGGGGGATCAGCTCGGCGGTCCTCTTGGCGCCCATGGTGCCGGCGAGGATGGCCGTCTGGAAAATGGGCCCCTTCTTCGTGGCGATTTCCCCGCCGGCGAGAAGCGCCGCCAGCGCGGCGGGCAGGCGGACGACCGCCACCGCGTGGGCGGTGCGCCGCGTGACGGGCTTGTCCCCCACGCCGACCATTTGGGGCCTGTCCTTGGCATCGAGATGGGTGAACATGCGGGGAGTATCGGCGCCCGTCCCCGGCATTCAAGTCCGGGCTGCCGGCCGCACTATACCCAGGGCCAGTACCCGGCGCAATATCCCGCGGGAAATTCATCCTGCCCCGCCGGAAGCTCGACAAAACCGTCGGTCCCGACGAGGCCGGAAAAGTCTCCCGAGGTGTTGCAGTCCTCCGGCTCGGCGAGGAGCACGGCCCCGGGCCCGCTTGAGATCCCGACGGGCAGGAGCCTCGCAAGCCTGGGCTTGAAGGTGACGGGCGCGGAAAGGGAGGCGCGGAGGATCGGGGCCGGCGGCGCCCCCGCGGATCGCGCAAGAGCCGGCAGGACATAGCGGTGCAGGCAGGTGTACGCCGAGACGGGATTGCCGGGCAGCGCAAAGACCGGGGTCATCCGCGCGCTCAGCCCATACCAGAACGGCTTCCCTGGCCTCTGTGCGACCCCATGGAAGATCTTCCGCACGCCCTGCCTGTCGAGCTCGGCCGGGAGGAAGTCAAACCTGCCCTTGGACACCCCTCCCGTGATCAGGACCACGTCGAACTCCGCGAGGATGTGCCAGAGCATGTGTTCGATCTCGTGGCGCATGTCGTGGAAATGGAACCTTTCGACGCCGGGAAACCCGGCGGAGTGGAGCGCCGCCCGAAGCGCGTGGTCGTTGCTCCGCCGGATCTGGTGCGACGCCACCGCAGCGTCGACCTCGACGAGTTCGTCCCCCGTGGCGACCACCGCTATCCTCGGGAGCCGGGCGACCGAGAGGGAGGAATATCCGCAGGCGGCGGCCACGGCGATCTCCCGGCCCGTGAGCAGGGTTCCGGCAGGCACCACCTCGTCGCCGGCGCGATGGTCGCTGCCACGGCGGTGCACGGAATGTCCCGGCGCGAATTGCGCGGCGTCCGCCGCGACGGCGACCGAAGCTCCGTCGCGGACGGTGTCCTCGTAGGGCACGACGCAATCGGCGCCCAGCGGAAGGACGGCCCCGACCGTGATCTCGATGCAGGATTCGGGCGAAGCCCCGAGCGTTCCGGGTCGCATGCCGGCCGCCTGTACGCCCTGGACTCCAAACGTTCGGATTCCCGAGGCCAGCGCCGAAGTCCGGAGGGCGTAGCCGTCCATCGTCACCCTGTCGTAGGGAGGCAGGTCGCGGTCGGCCTTCAGCGCGGCGCGCAGCACCCGCCCGTGGGCATGGGAGATCGAACAGTCCTCGCCCGGCATCGCCGGGATCGTTTCGAGGATCCTCGTCTCGGCCTCGGCGGGTGTGAGCATGGTATGGCCCGGAAAAGGCCGGTCACTCCACCGTGAAATCGAAGTACTCCAGGCCGTAGAGGACGATTTTGTGGTCGGTCGTGTCCTTGATGTAGAAATGCACGTTGTAGGCGCCGGGGATGAGCTCGAGGGCGAACCGCGAGTGGTAGCCTCCCTGGCTGTCCGTCGTGACCGTATAAAAATCGTAGTATTTCTCCTCCTCATGGCCGGGCACCGACTCGGGCAGGCGTTCGTTGCCCGGATGCTTCGGCCGGCCGTTGATGCACAGGACATAGGTGTGTCCCGGCAGGAAGCGCTCCATGTCCAGGCGGAACACCATGCCGTGGGGAAATGAACGGCAAATCCTGAGGGTTCCGGTCGTATCCGGACGCACCACCCGTCCCCACGCCGGCGGATTGATCAGGGGAAATTTCGCTCCGTACGACACAGGGCCCGCAAAGTAGGCCTGCACCGCGACCAGGAATGCGGCGTCCCTGGGATCCCGGGGCGCAGCCTGGGACTGGGGACCGAGGATCGTGAATTCATTCCTGGCGAAGACGACGACGTCCTCGGCGCCCAGCCTTGGGGCCAGCGACAGCGAGACCAATGCGAGAGTGACTGCGATTTTCATGGGAAGGGGGGACGCGCGCCGGCGCCGCCTGCTGCTCTCGCTTTCGGCCGGGGAAGTCAAGCGCATCGCTCGCCAGGCGCGCCGGGCATCCTACGAAACCGACACGGTCTGCAGGACGGCCAGGACCGCCGCCCTCAGGGCCGCCACGCGCCGGGCCAGGGGAAACGAGGAGGGGGTCTCGACCGTGTAGGCGAGGTGCGTGAGGTGGGCGCGCAGGAAGAAGGCCTCCGCCCAAAGCTCCCTGTCAGACAGGTCTCCCTGCGGATGGATCGTGCCGCCGTGCGCCTCCCTTCCGTCGATGACCGGGCTCATGTCGATGGGGCAATGGGCGGCGGCCGCGGCGAGGAGCGCGGGCGCGAGGCTCGTCCGTCCGTCGGGGTTCTGCTCATAGAGATAGAACCCCACGGACTCGTAGTCCTCGTGGAGGCAGAAGGTCAGATCGTAGGCAGCCTGCCGCCTCAGCCATTGGATGTGCGCGAGGATCTCGGGCGACCGCGTGTTCCGGTAGTCCCGGTTGAGGTCGAGGCCGGCGGCATTCTCCCGCGTGCCCCTTGCCAGCCCGGTCGGATTGAGCATGGGACACAGCGTCCATTCCGCCCTGTCGTCAAAGGCCCCCTCCTCAATCAGCCCGAGGAGCGCGAGCGGCGGCGCCGGCTCGTCCCCGTGGATGCCCGACGAGAAATAGAGCCTGGTCCGCGGTTCGCCGCGCTTCCTGTGCAATGCAAGCAGCGGCCAGCCTCCGGCCTCGCCGAATTGCTCGACGCCGAATCCCGCGCCGAGGGCCGCCGCCTCCACCCTGGCGGCGAAATCCCCGGGATCGAAGCTTGAGGCCTTGTCGCTGGGCATGTTGCCTCGTTTGTGGAGAATGCCCGGCCAACCGCAAGTTTGCGCCGGCGGGGCCGCCGGTCCCTCCGCTCGAACTCACCGAACAGTTTGCGCGCACCCCTCTGTTGGCCTATCGCTTCCAATCCGATGTCCATGGCCGTCCCAGACTCCCTCAAACGACCGCTTCTCGACCTCAGGATATCGGTGACCGACCGCTGCAATTTCCGCTGCCCCTACTGCATGCCCAGGGAGGTGTTCGGGCCGGGATATCCGTTCCTCGCCGAGCCCCATCTCATGACGGCGCCGGAACTCGCCCGCATCGCCCGGGCCTTCGTCTCGCTGGGCGTCGAAAAAGTCCGGCTGACCGGCGGCGAGCCCCTGCTGAGGACCGACGTTCCCGAGATCATCCGAACCCTCAAGCACGACGTGCGCGTCCCGGTCGTCGCCCTCACGACCAACGGCTGGCTGCTTGAGAGGATGGCGGCGGCCCTCCGTGCCGCGGGGCTGGACAGGATCAACGTGTCGGTGGACTCGCTCGACCCCGCGGTCGCCGGCCGCCTCAACGGGCAGGGATTCGACGCCTCCAGGGTCCTTCGCGGCATCGACGCGGCGGCCTCGGCGGGACTTCCGGTGAAGGTCAACTGCGTTCTCCAGCGGGGGGTGAACGACCACCAGATCACGGCGCTGTGCGCCTACTTTCGGGAGCGGGGCCACACACTCCGATTCATCGAGTTTATGGACGTGGGCAACACGAACCACTGGTCGGCCCCGCAGGTGGTGCCCGCCCGGGAGATCGTCGCCCGGATCTCCGCCGCCTGGCCGATCGAGCCGGTCGGGCGGGCGCACCGCGGCGATGTGGCCGCACGCTACCGCTATTGCGACGGCGCCGGGGAGGTGGGGATCATCAGCTCGGTGACGGAGCCCTTTTGCCGCGACTGCCACCGGGCTCGCCTCTCGGCGGATGGCAGGCTCTTCACCTGCCTTTTCGCCTCCATGGGCTGGGACGTCCTGGGCTGCCTCCGCGCGGGCGCGGACGACGCGGAGCTGGGCCGATACGTGGCCCGCATCTGGCGAGGGCGGTCCGACAGGTACAGCGACGAGCGCTCGGAGCTCCTCGCCGCGGGCGACGTGCGGGCAAAGGTCGAGATGAGCTATATCGGGGGATGAGGGCGAGTCCCCGTCATCCCTTGAGGGCGCCGGAGGCGATGCCCTGGACGATGCGCCGCTGGAGCGCCACATAGACGGCGAGGATGGGGATCGTCACGATAACGATCCCCGCGAACATCATGCCGTAATCCGACCGGAACTGGGCCGTCACGGACAGGTTGGCCAGGCCGAGCGGCAGCGTCCGCGCGCCGCCCTCCCCGCCGCTCATGAGCATGAAGGCATAGAAGTATTCCTTCCACACTCCGATGAACTGGAAGATCGCCACGGTGATCAGGCCGGGCCTGGCAAGAGGCAGGAGCACCCGCCAGAAGGCGGCGAACTCGCCGCAACCGTCGATGACCGCGGCCTCGTAGAGGCCCCGCGGAAGCGAGCGGAAGAACCCCGCCAGGATGAATATTGCGAAAGGCAGCCCGTTGGCGGTGTAGACCAGGATGAGGCCGCAGAGCGAATTGAGCAGGCCGGCGGCGCGGAGCTCGAAGAAGAGCGGCACGATCGCGAGCTGCGCGGGGATCATCAGGCCCGCCATGAACAGCAGGTGGACCGCCCGTCCCGCCGGATGACGGAACCGGGCGAGCGCGTAGGCGGCCATCGCCCCCAGCCCGACAATCAACGCCACCGACACGAGCGTCACGGCCACGGAGTTCAGGAAATAGGAGCCCAGGCGTGCCGTGCGCCATGCGTTCGCGTAGTTCTCAAGGTGCAGGGCGCCGGGAAGGGGAAGGGCGAAGGCATCGCGGAAGATGGCGTCATCCGCCTTGAGCGACGACCACGCCACCCAGGCCATGGGCAGGACGACCCACGCCGCGTAGCCGGCGAGAGCGGCCGCCATGAGGGCGCGGGAGACGTGAAACCCGGAGCGGCTCATTCGAGGGATTCCCTGCGCACCAGGCGGAGCGCGGCGGCGCTCCCGGCGAAGACAAGGGCGAACTGGACGACGGCAAGCGCCGTGGCGCGACCCACGGCGAAGTCCCTGAACATGGTTGTGACGAGAAGGGTGCTGAGCGTGTGGGAGGCCGTGGCCGGGTCCTGCGAAGTGAGCAGCCATACCATCTCGAAGGCGTTCAGGCCGCCGATCACCAGGAAGACGGCCGAGATCGCGATGACCTCGCGCATCAGCGGAAGCGTGATCGTGAGGAACTGGCGCCACGCCGGGGCGCCGTCCAATTGCGCCGCCTCGTAGTACTGGGGATCGATGTCCTCCATTGCGGCGAGGAAGAGGATCAGATTGAACCCGCACGCCATCCAGATGTAGATCGGGATCAGCGCCGCATAGAGGTGCTCGGGCGCCAGCCATGGGTAATTGTCGAAGGACCGGAGCCAGTCCGAGCCCACGGCCCGGCCGAGACCCGCGAGGACCGAGTTCACCAGGCCCCCATGGGGTTCGTAGGCGTTGAGCCAGAGCAGCGTCGCCGCAAGACCCCCCAGCAGGTTGGGAAACAGGAGCACCGCGCGGAACATGCCCGCGCCCCAGACACCGCGATGGATGAGCGCGGCACATCCGAGCGCGATCGGAATCACAGCCAGTGCAGGGACGGCCATCAGGAAGGCGTTGTTCCCGAGGGCGGACCAGAAGGCGTCGCTCTCAAAGAGGAGCCATTTGAAGTTGAAGGCCCCGGCCCAGGCACGCGCCCCGATCCCGTCCCACCGGGTGAACGCCCATCCAAACGCGACGAGCGCCGGCGCGAGGACAAACGCGGCGTAGATGAGGAATGCGGGGCCGACGAATCCCAGTCCCATGGACGCCGTCAGCGGCCCGAAAGTGCCCGCGCCCGTTTCGCCGCCCGGGCCTGACCCGGCCCTTGCGAAGCGCCCCACCAGGAGTGCGAGGGCCGTCAGGCAGACGAGGGCCAGCAGTAGCCCGCCCGCGATTGGATGCCGATACTCCACACTCGTGGGATCGGCGGCCGCGGCCCGGTCCGCAGCGGCCGCGGCCTCGACCCTTTCGCCGAATTCGCGGGGAGTGATGCTCCCGAGCATCAGCCTCATGCGTTCGTCGGTCAGCGCCTGCCGTAGCCCCGGCGTCTGGAGCATGGTCTGCGGCATGTTGAAGGCATCGCGGGCGGCGCCTATCATGGACGCTGTGTCGCGCAGCCGTGCCGGGTAGGCCGCGGCGGGGACGCCGCGCACCGCAACAGGCGAGTCCGCGCCCCTCACGAAGGCCTCGGCGCGTGCGCGGGAGGTCAAGAACCTGAGGAAATCCACGGTGAGCCGGGTGCGGCGGACGTCGCCGCAGGCGAAGACGAAGAAGCAGTCGCTCCCCGTCTGGATCGCCGTCGGATCTCCCACCCCTCCAGGAAAGACCGGGAAATTCATCGTCCCCAGGTCGAAATCCGCGGGTATCCTCCCCTCCATCTCGTTGAGCATCCACGAGCCGGACACCGTCATGGCGGTGCGGCCCTGGAGAAACGCAAGCTCGGCCGCCGTGTGGGTCGCTCCCTGCCAGCCGTCCAACGTGTCCTCCAGCGTCACGCGCTGGAGCACCGCGGCTGCGCGGACATAGCGCGGATCGGACCGCGCCCCGGGCAACAGGGCGTTGAGCCCTTCCCATCCCTTTGGGCCGGCCAGGCTGTAGTAGGCCGCGCGGAGGAATGCGTCGGGATAGAGCCCCCGGGTTCCCGGCAAGCTCAGGGGGGCCAGACCGGCCGACCTTATCCTTTCGCACAGGGCAAAGAATTCCGGCCAGGTGCGCGGCTGCGACCAGCCGTGCTCCCGGAACAACCCGCGATTGTAGAAGATGCTCCAGCAGGAATAGGCGAATGGCAGGCCGTAGACCCGCCCGCCGACCCGCCAAGAATCCAGCGCCCCGGGCAGGAATGTGTCGCCCCATCGGGCATCACCCTCCCAGTTGGGGCCGTCGAGGTAGGGGGTGAGGTCGACCACCCTGCCGGCGGAGATGAGCGCCGGCCATGGCACATAGCCCGCGGAGGTGGCGTCCGGCGGATGCCCGTCCATCACCCGCACGCTCACCTGGTCGGCGATGCGGGGATCGCCATAGAGCCTGATCCTGACGCCCGGGCGCAAGGCCTCGAACCGGCGGGCCGTTTCCTCATAGTAGGTCGTGCCATAACCCCCGGAAAAAACCGGGATGTCGAGCACCACGGGATCCACCGGCGAAACCAGCGGCGCGGCCGAACTTCCCGGCGGCAGGTTCAACGCCGCAACAAAAAGCAGCGCGATCGCGGCGTTCGCCAGTCCGCCCGCTCCGAATAGAATTGCCCGGGCGGCGGATGAAGCTAGACCGGGACACTGCTCCGCCCTCCGTCCGAGCACATCGCGATGTATCAGGTTACTTTTTCCGACCAGGCGATGAAGGAGCTGAACCGGCTCGACAAACTGGCTCAACTCGCTGTCGTCGATCCCATTACCAGCCTGACCCCGGCTGATCTTTCCCATCCGCGCGAACCCCTCGGCCGCTTCAACCGGGCGGGCAGCACGTTCTACAGGCTGCGCACCGGCGACTACCGTTTTTACTTCGAGGCGCACGACGACACGGTGCACGTCCGCTATATCCTCCACAAGAACTCCCTTGAGGACTTTCTCCTGAGGAACAAACTTCCGGTTTCAGAGCAGCAGCTCGTCGAGCAGCACTCGAAATTCTGGAAATACCTCGACAGCCTCACGCCATGATATTTCGCCGGCACAATCTCGACGAGCCCCGGGGTTCAGACCTCGAGGAGAGGGAGGACCCCTACAACGTCACCCAGGCAAGTCGCATCTATTTGCTGCCCAATCTAATGACCGCGGCGAACCTCTTCTGCGGTTTCATGGCGGCGGTCAATTGCATCCAGGCCCGCCTGGCGGAGTCCTCGGCGAGCGGGGAGTATCTCGGCGTGACCGCCCCGGATCACTACCGTTACGCCGTCTACTTCATTTTCGGCGCCGCGTTTTTTGACCTGCTCGACGGCCGTCTGGCCCGCGTCGGAGGCAGGGAGTCGCTCTTTGGGGCGGAATTCGACTCCCTGGCCGATGTCATCTCCTTTGGCGTCGCACCGTCACTGCTCATGTTCTTCCTGATCCTTTCGCCGTCCCAGGGAGTGCTTTGGTTCAGGAACATCGGGTGGTTTGTCGGGTTCATCTACCTGCTCTGCGCCGCCATGCGCCTGGCCCGCTTCAACGTGATCACCAACCCCTACCTGCGGCGCGGAAAGAAGGAGTTGGACAGGGACTTCATCGGGTTGCCGGTGCCTGCGGCCGCGCTGACCGTGGCCGCCCTCGTGCTCTTTCTCCTGAAACTGGCGGAGATGGACAAATCCCTGGACCGGTATGCCCTCGCACTCCCGTTTCTCATGCTCCTCATCGCCTGGCTCATGATGAGCTCCGTCAGGTACCCGAGCGGCAAGAAGGTGGATCTCCAGACCCAGACCCGCCTGCGCAACTTCGCCGTCCTTCTGGCATTGTGCGGCGTCCTCCTGATGTTCAAGGAGGTCGCCTTTCTCTGCGTCAGCCTGGGCTACGTCTTTTACGGGATCTTCCGCCACTGGAGGCGCCTTCGAAGGGCGTCCAGAAGCCACCCTCCTGCGGCTGGTCAGCCGTGAACAAGTTGGGGAATTAAGGCCAATAACTTTTCCCGCTGAATTAACCCTCCTTTCACGCCCGATGACAGACGGTTCCCAACAGCCTCCAACAGCCCCAGGATCAGAGGAGGATCGTCCGGTTGTTGGTCTTGTTCGCAGCCATAATACGGTTGCTGTAATTACTTATTGAATCCGTCTTCTTTTAGACTTTGTTAGCTTGTGAAT
>Ga0302196_10002917_pt1 | contig 15844 bp, 15 predicted proteins | sample II_Bog_N1_3_FD_198794 | JGI IMG/M metagenome (GOLD analysis project Ga0302196, IMG submission 198794) | Peat permafrost microbial communities from Stordalen Mire near Abisko, Sweden - II_Bog_N1_3 | ecosystem: Environmental > Terrestrial > Soil > Wetlands > Peat | place: Sweden: Abisko...
CCTGACCCTCCTGGCCGGGGGCGACGCCGCCCTCCCCGACGGGCCGGTGGTGGTCCACGACCCGGTGGGCGGACCGGTGGGGGTCGGAGCCGCCGAGTGGCTGGCGGCCATGGGTCACGAGGTGGCCCTGGTCACCCCCGACCAGATCGCCGGCACCCAGCTGTCGCTGACCGGCGACCTGGCCGACGCCAACACCCGACTGCAGCGGGCCGGCGTGCGGCGCGAGCTGCGCTCCCTCCTCCGAGGCGTGGCCGACGGGCACGCCGACCTGGAGGACGTCTGGACCGGTGAGCACCGGCAGGTGGCCTGCGCCGCCCTGGTCGATTGCACCCACCGCCTGCCCGAGGACACCCTGGCGCTCGAGCGGCCGCACCTTGCCCGGGCGGGGGACTGCGTCGCCCCCCGCACCGTCCTGCACGCCGTCCTCGAGGGGCGGCGGCGGGCCCTGGCCGTCGGACCGGTGCCGCCACCGGCGTCCGACGACGACGTGGCGACCCGGGTGCACCGCCTCCGTCCCGCCCGGGCCGACCGGCGGCTCGGCACCGGACCGGTGGCGTCCCGATGACCGCCGACGACCGCACGGCGCCCGCCCCGGACGGACCCGCCCCGGACGGACCCGCCCGGGCCGGCCGGGCGGCCGGCAAGGTGGTGCTGGTGACCGGGGCGGCCCGGGGCATGGGCCGCAGCCACGCCGTGCGGCTGGCGGTCGAGGGTGCCGACGTGGTGGCCGTCGACATCTGCGCCGACATCCCCTCGGCCCGCTACCCGCTGGGCACCGAGGAGGAGCTGGCCGAGACGGGCCGGCGGGTGGAGGAGGCGGGCGGGCGGGTGGTCACCGCGGTGGCGGACGTCCGCGACCCGGTGGGGCTGGGCCGTGCCGTCGACGCCGGGGTCGAGGCCCTCGGCCGGCTCGACGTGGTGGTGGCCAACGCCGGGATCTGCACCATCCAGCCCTGGGACGAGGTGACGCCGGCTGTCTGGGACGACGTCATCGGGACCAACCTCACCGGGGTCTGGAACACCTGTGTGGCCGCCGCCCCCCACCTCATCGCCGCCGGGGGCGGGTCGATGATCCTCATCAGCTCGAGCGCCGGCCTGAAGGGCCAGCCGTTCTTCGCCCCGTACTCGGTGTCCAAGCACGGGGTGGTCGGCGTCATGCGGGTGCTGGCCAACGAGCTCGCCGACCACCGGATCCGGGTGAACACCGTCCATCCCACCGGAGTGGCCACGCCGATGGTGGCCGGGCTGGGCGGCCTCGGCGAGCTGCTGGCCGACCGCCCCAACCTCGGCCCGCTGTTCATGAACTCGCTGCCGGTGGACGTGCTGCAGCCCGGGGACGTCAGCGACACCGTGCTCTTCCTGGCCTCCGACGAGTCGCGCTACGTCACCGGCCTGACCATGACCGTCGACGCCGGGGCGGCGGCCCGATGAGCGCCGGGGGGCAGTACCGCCACCTGTTCGAGCCGCTCCGGATCGGCCCGCTCACCGTGCGCAACCGGATCGTCTTCTCGGCCCACCTCACCAACTACGCCGAGGACGGGCTCCCCACCGAGCAGCACGCCGCCTACTACGCGGCGCGGGCGGCGGGCGGTGCCGGCCTGATCATCACCGAGGAGCACTCCACCCACGTCACCGACTGGCCCTACGAGAAGCTCATCCACGGGTTCAACCCGGAGGTCATCCCGGGCTACCGCCGCATCACCGAGGCGGTCCACGCCCACGACGTGCCGATCCTGGCCCAGATCAACCACAACGGCGGGCAGGCCTCGTCCATGTACTCGCGCCTCCCGGTGTGGGCCCCCAGTCCGGTGCCCGATCCGCTGTTCCGCGAGGTGCCGAAGGCGGTGGAGCTCCACGAGCTGCGCGAGATCGTGGACGGGTACGCCACGGTGGCCGAGCACTGCATGGCCGGCGGCTTCGACGGCATCGAGCTCCAGTGCTCGCACTCGTCCATCGTGCGCGGGTTCCTGTCCCCGGCGACCAACCACCGGACCGACCGCTACGGCGGCCCGCTGGAGCACCGGGCCCGGCTGCTGCTGGAGATCGTCGACGCCGTGCGCCAGGCCATCGGCCCCGACCGGGCCCTCGGGGTCCGGATCTGCGGCGACGAGCTCATCGAGGGCGGCACCGGGATCGACGACGCGGTGGCGGTGGCGGCCATGGTCGACGCCACCGGGCAGGTCGACTACATCAACACCTCGATCGGCGTGGCCACCGCCACGCTGTACATGATCGAGGCCAGCATGCAGGTCCCCCCCGGCTACGCGCTGTTCATCCCCAGTGCCATCCGCGAGGTGGTGGGCGTGCCGGTGGTGGGCGTGGGGCGGTTCAAGGACCCGCTCCAGGCCGACCGGGCGCTCGACGAGGGCCTCTGCGACCTGGTGGGCGTGGTGCGCGGGCAGATCGCCGACGCCGACTTCGGGGTGAAGGCCCGCTCCGGACACGCCACCGACATCCGCACCTGCCTGTCGTGCAACCAGGAGTGCGTCGGGCGCATGGGGCTCAACCGGTGGCTGGGCTGCATCGAGAGCCCGCGGACCGGCCGGGAGTCGGTGCCCCTGCCGGCCCCCCGGCGCCGGTCGACGGTGGTGGTGGTCGGCGGCGGGCCGGGGGGGCTCCAGGCGGCGGTGACCGCCGCCGAGCGCGGCCACCGGGTGGTGCTCTTCGAGCGGCTCGACCGGCTGGGGGGCCAGGTCCAGACGGCGGCCTCGGTGCCCGCCCGCGCCGAGTTCCTCGACATCGCCCGCAACCTCATCGTCAACGCCCGCCGGGCCGGGGTGGAGCTGCGCACCGGCACCGAGGCCGACCTCGACCGCATCCGGGCCGAGTCGCCCGACGTGGTGGTCGTGGCCACCGGGGCGCGACCGGCGCGACCGTGGTGGGCGGGCGACCACCCCCGGGTGGTCGACGTCCGCGACGTGCTGGAGGGCCGGGCCCACCCCGGGGGCGAGGTGGTCCTGGTCGACGAGCTCGGCTTCCACCAGGCCACCTCGACGGCCGAGCTGCTGGCCGACCGGGGGTGCCGCGTAGAGATCGTGACCAACGGCATGGTGGTCGGCCAGGACCTGGGCATCACCCTCGACCTCGAGACGTGGAACGTGAAGGCCCACGCCCGGGGCATCGCGCAGAGCGTCGACCTGGTCCCCATGGGGGCCGCCGTCGCCGACGACGGCGAGGGGGTGGTCCTGTCGCTGCAGCACCATCCGACCGGCACCGACGTCCGGCGGGTGTGCGACTGGGTGGTGTGCAGCGTCCACCAGGTGCCCGAGGACGACCTGTGGCGGGCCGTGCGCGACGCCGGGCTCCCCGTCCACCGGGTGGGCGACTGCGTGGCCCCGCGGCGGGCGCACGCCGCCGTCGTCGAGGGTCACCGCGTGGCGGTGTCGCTGTGAGCGGCCCCACGCCGGGCCGTCCCGTGGCGGGCCGTCCCGTGGCGGTGGTCGTGGCCCGGGACGGGCGCCTGCCGGGCGGTGCCGACCAGGCGGTGGCCGGGGCCGGCGGGCTGGTGGTGGTGGTGGGGTCCGGTTCGGCGCGGGCGGCCGGGGACCTGGTGGCCGCCGAGGTCGCCTGGTGGGCGGAGACCGGCGACGGGTTCGCACCCGGCCGGCTGGCGGCGTGGCTCGCACCGATCCTGGCCGGGTCGCCCCTGGTGGTGCTGCCGGCGTCGCCCGACGGGCGCGACCTGGCGCCCCGTCTCGCCGCCGAGCTCGGGTGGCCGCTGGTGGCCCAGGCCCTGGAGGTCGCCCACCGGGCCGGGGGTGACCCCGGGGTCACCGCGGCGGTGGCGCGCCTCGACGACCGGGTGCTGGTCCCGGTGTCGGTGGACGGCCCGGCGGTAGCCACCCTGGTCCCGGGGGGACGGCCGCCGGGGCCGGCCCGGGACGACGCGGCGTCGGCCGGCGCCGCCCATGACGTGCGCCCGCTGGCGCCCGACAGCCCCTTCGACGGCGCCGCGGCAGCCGGGGAGCCCGAGCTGCTCGCCCTCGTCGAGCCCGACCCGGCGACCATGGACCTCGGTGACGCCGTCCGGGTGCTGGGCGGGGGTGCCGGCCTGGTGGCCGGCGAGGACGACGCCCGCGCCCGGGCGACCTTCGACCTGCTCGCCCGGGTGTCGGCCGCCCTGGGCGCCTCCGCCGGGGCCACCCGGGTGGCCACCGACGCCGGCTGGATCGGCTACGAGCGCCAGATCGGCACCACCGGGGTCAGCATCGACCCCGACCTCTACATCGCCTTCGGGGTCTCGGGGGCCAGCCAGCACCTCGGGGGCCTCGGCGCCCCCCGGCACGTGGTCAGCGTCAACACCGACCCCTCGTGCCCGATGACCGCCATGGCCGACCTCGGCCTCGTCACCGACGCCCGCGCCCTCCTCGAGGAGCTGGCCGACCGCCTGGGTGTCGACGGGATCGGGACCGGCACCAGCCACGGTGCGGTGGACGCCGACCGGACGGAGGCGACCCGTGCCTGACCCCACCCCCGCCCTCGACGCCGTGGTGGTCGGGGCCGGCCCCGCCGGCTCGGCCGCCGCCATCGCCCTGGCCCGGGCCGGCCGCTCGGTGGTGCTGCTCGAGCGCGGGCCGTTCCCTGGCGCCAAGAACGTCTACGGCGGGGTGGTCTACGCCCGGGTCCTCGACCAGCTCGTCCCCCGCTGGTGGGAGGAGGTGCCGGTCGAGCGGTGGGTGGTGCGCCGCTCCACCATGCTGATGACCGGCACGCAGTCACTGTCGGTCGACTACCGCTCCGAGGCGTGGGGCGAGGCGCCCTACAACGGGATGACCACCCTGCGGTCCCACTTCGACAGCTGGCTGGCCGGCAAGGCCACCGACGCCGGGGCCGAGCTGGTCACCTCGACGGTGGCCACCGGGCTGCTCTTCGACGTGGACGGGCGGGTGAACGGCGTGCGGACCGATCGGCCCGACGGCGACCTCCGGGCCAAGGTGGTGGTGGCCTGCGACGGCGTCAACTCCTTCCTGGCCAAGGAGGCCGGCCTGATGCCGCCGGCCGAGGCCTCCCACCACACCCTCGGGGTCAAGGAGGTCCTCGACCTCCCGCGGGAGGTGATCGACGAGCGGTTCGGGGTGCGCGGCGACCAGGGGGTCGACATCGAGATCCTCGGCTGCACCCGGGGCATCCCCGGCGGCGGGTTCCTCTACACCAACCGCGACACGGTGAGCGTGGGGGTGGTGCTGTCGCTGCCGCACCTGGCCGAGTCGGGGCTCCGGCCCGAGACGCTGATCGCCGACCTGAAGGAGCACCCCTCCATCGCCCCCTACCTCCGCGGGTCCACGCTGCGGGAGTACGCCGCCCACCTCATCCCCGAGGGCGGCTACGACACCATGCCCACCCTCTCCACCGACGGGCTGCTGGTGGCCGGCGACGCCGCGGCCATGACGCTGGCGGCCGGCGTCTGGCTGGAGGGGGTCAACTTCGCCATCGGCTCGGGCCTCGCCGCCGGGCGGGCGGTGGACCGGGCCGTCGGCGCCGGTGACTGGTCGGACGCCGGGCTGGCCTCGTACCGCCGGGACCTCGAGCGCCAGTTCGTGCTGGCCGACCACAAGCGGCTCCGGAAGGCACCGGCGCTGGTCCTGTCCGAGCGGATCCAGCAGCGCTACCCCGGACTGGTCTGCGACCTGATGGAGGGGATGTTCACCGTCACCAACCCCACCCCCAAGCCCGGCGGGCTCCGGCTGACCCGCACCGTGGCCCGGCGCCACGGCGTCAAGCTCCGGGAGCTGGCGGCCGACACCGCCCGGGCCCTGAGGATCTTCGGATGAGCCCCGGACCGCAGTCGGGTGGGGACGGGGGCAACGCCGGGGAGGTGGGCCGGGCCCAGGCCCCGGAGGCATGGCGGGGCATCGCCTTCGACACCCGCATGGCCACGGTCGACTTCCGGGTCGGCGAGCGGGCCCACATCACCGTCGAGTCGGACGTCTGCCGGTCGTGCACCACCAAGGCGTGCGTCACGGCCTGCCCGGCCGACCTGTTCGCCCCGACCTCCGACGGGGGCATCCTCTTCAACTACGAGGAGTGCTTCGAGTGCGGCACCTGCTACATGGTGTGCAACCACGACGGGGCCATCACCTGGACCTATCCCGACGGCGGCCAGGGCGTCGTCTTCCACCACGGATGAGCGACGCCCCGACACCCCGCCCGGACGCCGACGGCCGGCCGCTGGTGGTGGCCTGCGTCCGGATCACCGACCTGCGGCCCGAGGTGGACCCGCTCACCGGGGCCGTCCGCCGCGACCGGTGGGGCGTGGGCCTGTCGGCGGCCGACGCCGCCGCCGTGGAGCACGCCTTCCGGATCGCCGGGGCCTGGCAGGGGCGGGTGGCGGTGGTGACCGCGGCGGACGAGGCCGCCGAGCCGGTGCTCCGGGAGGCGGTGGCGCTGGGGGCGGCGGTGGTGCGCATCGCCGCCGACGAACGCGGCGTGCCGGGGCCCGCCGACCCCGGCCACACCGGCCTCGGTCCCGACACCGCCTACCTGCGGGCGCTGGGCGCCGACGAGCAGTCCCTGGCCGCCGCCATCGTGGCGGCCCTCGCCCCCCTCGGGACCCCGGCCCTGGTGCTGTGCGGCGACCGGTCGCCGGACCGCGGCACCGGGGCCCTCCCCGCCTTCGTCGCCCACGGGCTCGGCGCCGCCCAGGCCCTGGGCCTGGTGGCGATCGAGGCGGACGACGGGGCGGTACTGGTCGAGCGACGGCTCGACGGCGGTTGGCGCGAGCGCCTCCGCGTGCCGTGCCCGGCGGTCTGTTCGGTGGAGGCGGCCGGCGTCCGGCTGCGGCGGGCGCCGCTCCCCGACACCCTGGCCGCCCGGCGGGCCGAGGTCCCGGTGGTGACGCCGGCCGACCGGGCCGGCCCGTCCCTGTCGGTGTCCGCCCCCGAGCCGTTCCGGCCGAGGACCCGGGTGATCCCGGCCCCGGCCGACGCCGATCCCCGCCTGCGGCTCCTGGCGCTGACCGGGGCGCTGGTCGAGCACGACCCGCCCACGGTGGTCGGTCCGGTGGGGGCGGCCGAGGCGGCCGACGCCCTCCTCGCCTACCTGGCCCGCCAGGGGTACGGGGCGGGGGCGGCCGGCACCGTCGCCGAGGCGGCCGGCAGGTGACGCGGCTCGCCGACCTGACCTGGCCGGAGGCCGGGCGCCGGGGCGAGGAGGATGCCGTGCTGCTGGTGCCGGTCGGCGCCACCGAGCAGCACGGGCCCCACCTGCCGCTCAGCACCGACACCGACATCGCCCTGGCCGTGGCCTCGGCGGCCGCCCGTCGGCTCCGGGGGGCGGTGGTGGCCCCGCCGGTGGCCTACGGGTCGAGCGGGGAGCACCAGGGGTTCCCGGGCACTGTCTCGGTCGGGGCGGACGTGACCGAGTCGCTGCTGGTCGAGCTGGTCCGGTCGGCGTCCCAGACCTTCGGGCAGGTGGTGCTCGTGTCCACCCACGGCGGCAACGCCACCCCCGTCGGGCGGGCGGTGGCCGTGCTCCGGTCGGAGGGCCGGGACGTGCGGGCATGGGGTCCGGGGTGGGAGGGTGACGCCCATGCCGGCCGCACCGAGACCTCGCTGATGCTGGTGGTGGCACCCGAGCGGGTCCGCCTGGGGGCGGCCGAGGCGGGCGACACCCGGCCGGTGGCCGAGCTGCTGCCGGAGCTCCGGGCGCGGGGCGTCCGGGCGGTCAGCCCCAACGGGGTGCTGGGCGACCCGGGGGAAGCCACACCCCGGGAGGGGCGCGACCTGCTCCAGGCCGCAGTGGACGGGCTGGTCGCCTTCGTGCGGGGTGTTGGCGGGGCCGGGGACACCGGCGGGGCCGGGGACACCGAAGTGACCGGAGGGACGGGATGACCGGGGACCGTGCGGGGACGGGCCGGGTGGCGTTGGTCACCGGTGCCGCCCGGGGTATCGGCGCCGCGACGGTGGCCGGGCTGGCGGCGGCCGGGTGGTCCGTGGTGGCCGTCGACCGCGGGCACGACGACCCCCGGCTCCCCTACGCCCTGGGGACCGTGGCCGAGCTCGAGGCGGTGGCGGCCGATGCCGGTCGGGCCGGACCGGGCCGGGTGATCGCCCACGTGGCCGACACCACCGACCCGGCGGCCCTCGGAGCCGCGGTGGCGGTGGCCGAGGAGCGCTTCGGCGGCCTCGACGCGGTGGTGGCGGTGGCCGGGGTGATCGCCGGCGGCGTCCCGCTGTGGGAGATGCCCGAGGAGCAGCTGCGGGCGGTGGTCGAGGTCGACCTGCTCGGACCGGTGACCGCCGCCCGGGTGGGCATCCCCGCCCTCCTCCGGCGCCCGGCGCCCCGCGACGGGCGGTACATCGCGGTGGCCTCGGCCGCCGCCATCCGCGGCCTGCCGGGGCTGACCGCCTACGGCGCCGCCAAGGCCGGCGTGGCCGGCCTGGTGCGCGGGCTGGCCACCGACCTCCGGGGCACCGGCGTCACCGCCACCGGGGTGAGCCCGGGCTCCACCGCCACCCCCATGCTCGACGAGAGCGCCCGGCTCTACGGGCTCGAGGGGGCCGGTGCGTTCGCCGGCCAGCAGCCGGTGGAGCGGCTCCTGACGCCGGGCGAGGTGGCCGCCGCCCTGGTGTGGCTGGCCGGGCCGGACAGCAGCGGGGTCACCGGCGCCGTGCTCCCGGTCGACGGCGGCCTCGCCCTGTGATCGCCGACCCGGCACGGTGAACGGGCCGCCGGTCGGGACGCCCCTGCCGGCGGGCACCCGGCTGCAGCTCGACGACTCCGTCCGACGCCTCGACGGCGGGGACCTCCTGGTCGGCGGATTCCCCGGGCGGCTGCTCCGGCTCACGGCCGGGGGCTCCACCGCCCTGGGCGCGCTCCTCGACGGCTCCCCCACCACCGACACCCAGCGCCGGCTGGGCCGCCGGCTGGTCGACGCCGGGATGGCCCACCCGGTGGCGGGCCCGGTGGCGGTGGCCGGCCGGGTGACGGTGGTGGTGCCGGCCCGCGACCGGAGCGACCTCCTCGAGCGGTGCCTCGTCGGGCTGCCGCCCGACCTGGCGGTGCTGGTGGTCGACGACGGCTCGGCCGAGCCCGACCGGGTGGCGGCGGTCTGCCGGCGCGCCGGGGCCACCCTGGTGACCCGACGGGACAGCGGCGGCCCGGGCGTCGCCCGGAACGAGGCCCTGGATCGGGTGACCACCGAGCTGGTGGCCTTCCTCGACAGCGACTGCGAGCCGGACCCCGGGTGGCTGGCGCGCACCGTGGCCCTGTTCGACGACCCCCAGCTCGGTGCCGTCGCCCCCCGGGTCCGACCCCTGCCCGACGACCTGTCCGACGACGGGCCCGACCCCGGGCGCCGGCGGCGGTCGGTCCTGTCGCGGTTCGTCGCCGCCCGCTCCCCCCTCGACATGGGGCGGCACCCCGGTCCGGTCGGGCCCGGCCGGCGCATCCGCTACGTTCCCACCGCCGCCCTCGTCGTGCGAACGGCCGCCCTGGCCGACGGTCCGCCGTTCGACGCCGGGCTGCGGTACGGCGAGGACGTCGACCTGGTCTGGCGTCTGGCCGACGCCGGCTGGGGGGTGCGCTACCTGCCGTCGGCCACCGTGGGCCATCACGAGCCGCAGTCGTGGCGGGGGCTGCTGGCCCGCCGCTTCCGGTACGGCACCTCGGCCGGGCCGCTGGCGCGCCGGCACCCGGGCCGGATGGCGCCGGTGGAGCTGCGGCCGTGGCCGGCGCTGGCCGCCGTCGCCCTCCTCACCGGGCATCCATGGGTGTCCGCCGGTGTCACCGCGTCGTCGGCGGTCCGCCTGGCCCGGACCGTGGGACCCCTGGGGGTGCCGCCGGCGACGGCGCTGCGCTGGGGCGCCCAGAGCACCGGGTGGACGGTGGTGGGCCTCGGCCGGGCGGCGACCGTGCTGGCCGGGCCCGCCCTGCTGGTCGGGGCGGCCGCCGGCGTGGGCCGACGGCACCGGCGCCTGGGGCGGGCCGCCCTCGTCCTCGCCCTGGTGCCCCCGGCCGTCGAGTGGTGGCAGCGTCGGCCGGCCCTCGACCCCCTCCGGTGGACGGTGGCGTCCCTGGCCGACGACCTGGCCTACGGCGCCGGCGTCTGGGTGGGCTGCGGGCGGTCCCGCACCCTGGGGCCCCTCCTCCCCTCGGTGGCGTCCGCGCCGGCCGGGGGCGACGGCCCGTCCGACCACGGTGCCGACGACCCGCCCGGCACCGCGGGACCCGGACCCGGACCCGGTGACACGGCACCCCGACGGGTGTGATGATGTGAGCGGCAGGTAACCGGGGACCCGTTCGGCATCCGGAGACGGCGGGGGCCGTGGGCCGAGTCACGAGCGCGCGACCCAATGCACACCACCACCACATCGACCGGGACCCACCCCGGGGACGGGTCTGTGCCCCGGGACGCCGGCACCGACCCGCCCGCCGACGGGGAGGCCGACCATCCGCTCGACCCACCGGACGGGACACCGCCCGCCGGGGACGCCGCAGCCCCGGGCCGGCCCCGGTCGTGGTGGTGGACCGGCGCGGTGGTCGGTCTGGCGGTGCTGGCCGGCCTGGCGCTGTGGGGCGTCCGCCTCCGGGCCGAGGACGCCGCCACCTCCGGTCGGCTGGCCGCCGAGCGGGCGGCGGTGCGCCACACCCTCGCCGACCTCCGCACCACCGAGGCGCACCTGGCGGCGGTCACCGCCCGACGGGACAAGGTCACCGGCACGCTGGCCCTGGAGTCCACGCTCCTCCGCGCCACCGAGTCCCAGCTGTCGGACGAGCAGTCGACCATCGCCTCGCAGGGCACCGACATCTCGGAGCTCTCCTCCTGCCTCGACGGCGTACAAGAGGCGCTGAACGCCATCTCCCTGGGCGACGACGCCGGGGGCATCGCCTCGCTCGAGGCCGTGGTGCCGGCATGCCGGGCGGCGGGTCCGTCGTCGTGAGCCGGTGGGTCGCCCCGGTGGTGGCGGCGCTGGTGGGCGTGCTCGTCATCGGCGCGCTGGTCACCGACCTGGTCGGGGTGTCCACGCTCCACCGGACGCAGGGGGTACTGGCCGCCACCCGGCACGGCCTGGCCGTGGACACCGCCCACCTGGCGGCGCGGCGGCACTCGGTGGCGGCGGCCACCGCCCAGCTCGATACCCGCCAGGCGGACGCGGCCACCACCCTGGAGTCGCTGATCGCCGCCCACCAGCGGCTGGTCGGCGCCCAGGGGGCGGCCTCCCTCCAGCAGCTCGACGTGGCCACGTTGGACACCTGCCTCACCGGGGTGATGCACGCCACCGCCTCGGAGGCCGGCGGCGACACCCAGGCCGCCGTCGACGCCATCACCGGGGCCTCGGCGGCCTGCACCGCCCTCGACGCCGCCCAGTCGGCCAGCGGCATCGCCTACCCGTTCGACTTCCCCGACCCCTTCGTCCTCACCGTCGGCTCCGAGTACTACGCCTACGCCACCAACTCGGCGGCCGGCAACATCCAGATCATCGAGTCGTCGGACCTGGCCCACTGGACCACCGTCGGCGACGCCCTGCCCCACGTGGCGGCCTGGGCGAAGCCGGGCGCCACCTGGGCGCCCTCCGTCCTCCATCTCGGCGACACCTACGTCCTCTACTACTCGGCCGTGTTCCTGGGGACCGGGGAGCAGTGCATCTCGGCCGCCACCGCCAGCCAGCCCCAGGGCCCGTTCACCGACACCTCCACCATCCCGGTGGCGTGCCAGCTGACCGACGGCGGCTCGATCGACCCCAGCCCGTACGTCGACGCCTCGGGGACCCCGTACCTGACCTGGAAGTCGGAGGGCGGCGGCGGGCGGCCGCCCACCATCTGGGCCCAGCAGCTCGGCCCCGACGGCACGGGGCTGCTGCCCGGTGCCCCCACCGCGCTGCTCCAGCCGACCGTCGCCTGGCAGGGCGGCGTGGTGGAGGGACCGGACATGGTCGACCTCGACGGCCAGTACGAGCTCTTCTACTCCGGCAACGACTGGTCGACCGCCGGCTACGCGGTGGGAGTGGCGGCCTGCGTCGGCCCGCTCGGCCCGTGCCCGCCGTCCGACGCGCCGCCCGTCCTGTCGTCGGGGGCCTCCTTCTCGGGCCCGGGCGGCGCCTCGGTCTTCACCGACGCCCAGGGCACCGTGTGGATGGCCTTCCACGCCTGGCTGCCGGGTGAGGTCGGGTTTCCGCACAGCCGGGTGCTCTTCCTCCGCCGGGTGACGATCACGGCCGGCGTGCCCACCGTCGAACCCTGAGCCACGGGCGGCGGACCAGGGCGGCGGTCCAGGGCGGCGGGCGGCGGGCGGCGGCGCGCCATCCCAGTCGGCGGGCGGCGCCGTAGTACGGGTATGAGCCAGACCTCCGGCGCCAGCCCACCGACCGTCGTCCACGAACCGCGTCGGCACGACGGGGACCGGCGCGCCGGGTGGCTCCGGCCGGTCGTCGCCCGCCCGGACCTCGCCCACAGCGCCCTGTTCTGGGCCGGGGCGGTGCTGGTGGCGCTCTCCGCCGTCATCCACCTCCACCTGTGGTCGACCGGCTATCGGCACATCGCCACCATCGGGCCGCTCTTCCTCCTCCAGGGGGTGGCGGGCCTGGCGGTGGCGGTGGCCGTGGCGGTCACCCGGCACTGGCTGGTGGCGTCGGCCGCCGCCCTCTTCGTGGCGGGAACCGTCGGCGGGCTGGTGCTCAGCGTGGAGGTGGGGCTGTTCGGCTTCCGGGACAGCTTCAGCGCCCCCTACGCCACCAGCTCGCTGGTCGTCGAGACCGCCGCCGTGGTGGTGCTGGCGGTGGCGGCCGTGACGGCACCTGGGCGACCCCGCCGGCGACCGGGCTGAGCCACCCGCCCGGTCGGGCCCCGGAACGACAAAACGCCGCCGACCCGGTCTCCCGGGCGGCGGCGCCTCGCGTCACCGGGCTGCCGTCCCGACGGCCGTTGGGCCATCGGTCCGGCGTCCCGGGACGTGCGATTCAGATCTTGCGGACCTGGCTTGCCTGCAGGCCCTTCTGGCCCTGCTTGGTCTCGAACTCCACACGCTGGCCCTCCGCGAGGTCGCGGAAGCCTTCCATCTGGATCTCGGACTGATGGACGAAGAGATCATCCCCGCCGCCGTCCGGGGTGATGAAACCAAACCCCTTTTCGGCGTTGAACCACTTGACTGCACCAACTGCCATGACTGTCACTCCTTGAACTTCACGCACGTACACGCGGGGATCCATTTTGAAGCCCAACCTCCGTCAACCCGCGTGAAAGGGTCGACGACGGCACCTACCCTAGGCGCATTCACGACCCCGCCGCCGACGTTTCCCGAATCGGCGCTCCGGGCCCGTGCCCCGGGGCCGGTCCGCGGGGGTTGGCGAGCGCCCGCCCGGAGGCCGTCAGTGCCGGTGGAGGACGGCGTCCACCGGGTGGAGGACGGTGCCCACCGCCCGGGTGACCAGGGGGGTACCGGTGCGGAGCGGCTCGCTCCCGAGCGGTCCGTCGGGCCCGTCACCGCCGCCCGCCGGCTCGAAGAGCTCCACCACCACCATGGTCGAGAAGATGAGGAAGAAGACCGGCTCGATCAGGGTCCCCAAGCGGTCGGTCAGGTAGGCCAGGCCCAGCAACGGGTAGGCGATCAGCAGCCCCTGGAGCAGCAGGTGGTAGGTGCGGGCCTCCCGGGTGTTCCGTCCCCGGGTCCGCCGGGCCGCCACCAGGACCGCCACCGTGAGGAAGACGAACTCGGCGATGCCGGCCACTACGTGGACGTAGTGGTGGACCGGGAGCTGGAGGTGCCACTCGAGGCGCCGGCACGTGGCGCTGAGCCCCTCGGCACAGGCATAGGGGTATTCGCCCCCCACCCCCCCGGCGGCGGCGAAGGCCACCATCCACTTCCACTCCGCCCGGCGCCCGTCCCGGCCCGCCGCGCCGCGCAGGAGGAAGGCGGTCACCAGCAGCACCCCGGCCACCAGGTCGGCGTGCTGCATCCAGGTGGCGTCGCGACCACCGGTCGCCTCGAGGTCCGAGAAGAACCCGTTGGCCGACGGCATGAGCCCGGGGACGAACGGCACCACCACCCACCAGTTGTAGGCGGCGATCCCGGCGAGGCCGAGGACCCGGCCGGCGTCGACCCTCGCCTGGGGCACCGGGTGGGGGTCGACACCACGCCGGGGGGACGGGGAACTCAGCGCGCGCATAGTTGGTCCAACCTGGTTGCACAAGCAAGTATTCCCGAAGGGGGCACACGCCGAGTATGCCCGGTCGCGTCCGCTCAACCGGGCCTGCCGAAGCGGTCGGCTACGGTCGACCGGTGATGGGACGCCGGCACGGAGGCAGCGCCCGGCGGTGCGCCCGACGGGCACCGACCGTCCTGGTCGTGGCCATGGCGGCCATGGCCACGGCGGGCGGCTGCGGCGCGGCGACCACCACCTCGGCCGCCACCACCCGGGCCACGACTACCACGACCACCACCCTGCCGGTCGCCCCGGCCCCGGCCCCCATCTCGTGGACGCCCTGCCCGGGTGGAGGCACGATCCAGTGCGGCACCGTCCGGGTCCCCGTCGACTATCGACATCCCACCGGCGCCTCTCTGACCCTGGCCGTCACCCGGTCGCCGGCGTCGGACCCCGCCGAGCGGATCGGCACCCTGGTCTTCAACCCCGGAGGCCCTGGCGAGAGCGGCAACCAGATCCTGCCGGTGGTGCTGGACGGCTTTCCTCCCGAGGTGCGGCAACGATTCGACATCGTCTCCTTCGACCCCCGGGGCACCGGGGCCAGCGACCCCCTCGACTGCGGCACCTCCCCGGCGCGGGTCACCAGCCAGCCCCCGGTACCCGCCGGCCCCGGGCAGCCGCTGCCGGCCACCCCCGTCTTCACCGTCATGGCTCGGGCCTGCCAGGCCGTGGCCCCGGCCCAGGTACCGTTCGTCGACTCCACCGACACCGCCCGGGACCTCGACCGCATCCGGCAGGCGCTCGGCCAGTCCACCATCAGCTACTACGGGCTCTCCTACGGGACCCTCCTCGGCGCCGTCTACGCCGAGCTCTTCCCCCACCACGTCCGGGCCATGGTCCTCGACGGGGCCGTCGACGTGAACGCCTCTCTCCCCGTGCAGGCCGAGGAGCAGGCTCCGGCCGCCGAGGCCTCGGTCACCCACCTCCTCGCCACCTGTGGGGGCATCGCCCCGTGCCCGCTGGGCCCCGACCCGGCGGCCACCTACCGACACCTGGCCGCCGAGCTCTCCGCCAGGCCGCTGCCGGCGCCGGGCGGTGGGGACGACCAGCCCGTGACGGTCGGCGACCTCGACACCGCCACCCTGCTCGCCGTCAGCGTGCCGGAGTTCACCGGCCAGTACCTGGCGGCGCTGGTGGCGGCGGGCACCGGGGACGGCGCGCCGCTCCGCACCCTCGCCCTGGCGTTCGTCACCGACGTGGACGGGGCGTCGACGGTCGATCCGCTCTGGGCCATCACCTGCAACGACGCCGCCGCCCACCCCGGGCCGCTGGCGGCCGGCGCCCTGGCCCGCACCCTGGCCGCCCGCGACCCGCTCATCGGGGGGTACAGCGCCACCTACGCCCTCGGCGGCTGCGTCGCCTGGCCGGCGGCCCGCCAGCCGGTGACCGACGTCCACCCGGCCGGTGCCCCGCCGACCCTGGTGATCGGCAACACCGGGGACCCCAACACCCCGCTGGTGGGAGCCCGGCACCTGGCCGCCGACTTCCCGCGGGCCTCCCAGCTCACCTGGCGGGGCTGGGGCCACACCTGGCTGTTGAGCGGGCCGTCGGACACCTGCATGCAGCGGCAGGTCACCGGCTACCTGGATGCCCTGCAGCTGCCGGCACCCGGGACCGTCTGCCCCTGACACCGACCGGGGCGGGTCCTCCCGGACCACCGGTCCTGGCGGGCGCCGCCACCGGCTGGTAGCCAGGGACGGGTGACC
>Ga0302196_10002919_pt1 | contig 15835 bp, 16 predicted proteins | sample II_Bog_N1_3_FD_198794 | JGI IMG/M metagenome (GOLD analysis project Ga0302196, IMG submission 198794) | Peat permafrost microbial communities from Stordalen Mire near Abisko, Sweden - II_Bog_N1_3 | ecosystem: Environmental > Terrestrial > Soil > Wetlands > Peat | place: Sweden: Abisko...
TTTCGTAGAGCGTGAGGATGAACTGGCCGGCGTCGGCGTGCAGCAGGTAGTTGGAATTCTCGACCCCTTCGGCGATGCCCTTGAAGGAACGGACTTGGCCGAGGTCGTAGCCTGTTAGAAACGTCACCAGCGCCTCGTCGGGGACTTCAGTGTAAACGGCCATGATGCGTCCGCGGTGAATCCAAAGAGGTCTGCATGAAGAGCCGGGCGATTGGCCGCGATGGCGCGGCTCATCGCCCGGCCCCTCATCCTAACCTTCTCCCCGCGGGCGGGGAGAAGGGACGAGGCGACGTTCGGTCGTAATGGGGCGGGCAAGTGTACGCAAGCGGACTGTGGGTCGCATTCACGCTGACCGCCTCGGCCGCCCAGACGGCGCGCAACGTCATGCAGCGCGAACTGACCGGGGCGCTGGGCGCGCTCGGCGCGTCGCAAGTGCGGTTTCTCTTCGGCCTGCCGTTCGCCATTCTGTTCTTCATCGGCCTGCGGCTGGCGACCGGGGTCGCGGCGCCGGCGATCGGGTCGGCGGCGGCAGGCTTCATCGTCATGGGCGCGCTGGCGCAGATCGGCGGCACGGCGCTGATGCTGGCGGCGATGCGCGAGCGCAGTTTCGTCGTCGTCGTCGCCTTCACCAAGACCGAGGGGGCGCAGGTCGCGCTCTACGCGCTGCTGTTCCTCGGCGAGACGCCGACCGTTACGCTGATCGGCGCGATCGTGCTGGCGACCGTCGGCGTGTTCCTGATGGCGGGAAGCGGCGCCGAGACCGCGCGCGCCGGCTGGCGGCCGATCGCGATGGGTCTCGTTTCGGCGACTTTCTTCGCCTTCGCCGCGATCGGCTTCCGCGGCGCGGTGACGCGGATGGAGACGCCGTCGATTGCGATGGCGGCGACGACGGTGCTGGTCGTCGGCCTCGCCGTTCAGACCGCCGTCCTGCTCGTCTGGCTCGCCCTGTTCGACCGCGCCGGGCTGAAGGCGATCCTGGCGCTGTGGCGCGCCTCGATCGTCGCCGGCCTCATGGGCGCGCTGGCGTCGCAATTGTGGTTCGTCGCCCTGGCGCTGACCGACGCGGCGCGGGTGCGCACGCTGGCGCTAGTCGAAGTGCTGTTCGCCCAGGCCGCGTCGCTGAAGCTGTTCCGCGAACGCCCGAGCGCCCGCGAATGGCTGGGCATGGCGTTGATCGTCGCCGCCGCGGCGATGCTGATCGGCGGGTGAGGGGCCAAAACGCCGACGTTTCTCCAGTCGTCATGGCCGGGCTTGACCCCTTAGGCGCCAACTTGGCAAAGCAGACAACCATCCGCGTTGTCATCCCCGCGCAAGCGGGGATCCAGTCTTTCGTCCGCCTGCGCACGCGACAGGCGCTGGACCCCCGCTTGCGCGGGGGTGACATTGGAGGATCCCTTTACGCTGGCGATGACGCGGGGAAGGAGCACAATGGCGTTTCCCCTCACGCCTCTCTCAGCGCCCGCGGCAACGGGAAGAACATCGATTCTTCGGTGGTGGTCAGCGTCTCGACGGCGATGGCGAAGCGCTCGGCGAAGGCGTCGACGATTTCCTCGACCAGGATTTCCGGGGCCGAGGCGCCGGCGGTGACGGCGAGCGAGCGCACGCCGGCGAAGCGCGGCCATTCGATCGCCGCCGCGTTGGGCGCGAGCACCGCGAGCGCGCAGCCCGCCCGCTCGGCGACCTCGCGCAGGCGCTGCGAGTTCGACGAATTCGTCGAACCGACGACGATCACCGCCTCGACCTCGACCGCCGCGCGCTTGACCGCCTCCTGGCGATTGGTGGTGGCGTAGCAGATGTCCTCGAGCGGCGGCGCGTGGATGGCGGGAACGCGACGTTTCAGCGCGGCGACGATCTCGCGCGTGTCGTCGACCGACAGCGTCGTCTGGGTGACATAGGCGAGCGGCGCGTCGGCGGGAAAAACGAGCGCTTCGACGTCGTCGACCGAGCCGATCAGCGTCGTCGCGCCGGCGGGCAACTGGCCCATCGTGCCGATCACTTCCGGATGGCCGCGATGGCCGATCAGCAGCACGTGACGGCCGCGCTTGTGATGCACCTGGGCCTCGCGGTGGACCTTGGTCACCAGCGGGCAGGTCGCGTCGATGGTGAGCAGGTTGCGCGCCCGCGCCTCTTCCGGCACCGCCTTGGCGACGCCGTGGGCGGAGAAGATCACCGGCCGATCGCCCGGCGGGGCCTCCGCGAGTTCGCTGATGAAGACGACGCCCTTGGCCTCGAGCGCGTTGACGACGTGCTTGTTGTGGACGATCTCGTGCCGCACGTACACCGGCGCGCCGTAAATCTCGAGCGCCTTCTCGACGGCGTCGATCGCCCGCACGACGCCGGCGCAAAAACCGCGCGGCGCGCACAGGACGATGCGGAGAGGCGGCTTCAAATTCATCGCGTCCATCAGCCTTGCCGAAGTGCGCGTGTCTTGGAAAGCCGAGCCGTCGAAGTCAAGCTGGCGCTCCGCAATTGGAACGTATAAAAGCCGCCGCTCGCCCAGCCCCCTCCAGGTCCGCCGCATGTCCGCCGCCTCCGACGCCCGCGACGACGCGCCCGTGTTCACCCGCGGCTCGACCATGCGCCACGTCGCGGTGATGACCGCGACCGGCTCGATCGGCCTGGTGGCGGTGTTCGCCGTCGACTTCCTGTCGCTGTTCTGGGTCGCGCGACTCGGCTCCCAGAATTTGAAGGCGGCCGTCGGCTACGCCAGCCAGTTGCAGTTCGTCGCGCTTTCGGTGTCGATCGGCCTCACCATCGCCATTTCGGCGACCGTGTCGCGCGCGCTGGGCGCCGGCGACCGGCCGCGCGCGCGCCGCCTCGCCGCTTCCGGTCTGGCGATCACCGCGGTCGTGGCGACCGCATTGTCGATCGGCATGCTGCTGCTGCGCGACCCGGCGCTCGATCTGTTGCTGCATGCGCGCGGCGAGCCGGCGACGGTCGCGAGCCGCTTTCTCGCCATCGCCATCCCGGCCAATGTCGCGTTCTCGCTCGCCATGGCGTTTTCGGGGATGCTGCGCGCAGTCGGCGACGCGCGGCGCGCGATGTACGTGACCCTCGCCGGCGCCGTCGCCACCGTCTTCACCGATCCGCTGTTGATTTTCGGCTTCGGTCTCGGCGTTTACGGCGCCGCATGGGCGATCGTGCTGTCACGCCTGGTGATGCTGGGCTTCGGCCTCTATGGCGCGATCCGCGTCCACAATCTCGTCGGCCGGCCGCGCGTGGCGGCGATCCGTCGCGATCTCGCCCCCATCATGGGAATCGGCGGCCCGGCGATCCTCGCCAATCTCGCCATGCCGGTCGCCGCGCTCTACGTCACCCGCGTCTGGTCGGACTTCGGCGTCGCGGCGGTCGCCGGCGGCGCAGTGGTCGACCGCGTCATCCCGCTCGCTTTCGGCGTCGTGTTCGCCTTGACCGGCTCGGTCGGGCCGATCCTCGGCCAGAACTTCGGCGCGCGGTTGATGGATCGCGTGCGGCGCACGATGTCCGACGCGTTGACGCTGTCGGTCGGCTACGCGCTCCTCGCCTGGGCGGTCCTCGCCTTCCTCGGCCCGGCGATCGCCGCTATGTTCGACGTCGAGGGCGAGGGGGCGACGTTCATCGTCTTCTTTTGCCGCTACGGCGTCGCCGCCTGGCTGTTCGTCACCTGCCTGTTCGTCGCCAACACCGTCTTCAACAACCTCGGCTATCCGCTGCTGGCGATGCTGTTCAACTGGGGGCGGGCGACGATCGGGACGGCGCCTTTCGTCATGATCGGCGCGCGCCTGGGCGGCGTCGAAGGCGCGATCGTCGGCATCGGCGTCGGCGCGGCCGCATTCGGCGTCGGCGCCACGGCGCTCGCCTTCGGCGTCGTCGCGCGTCTCGCGAACGCCATTGAATCTAAGTAATAGTCTTCCGCGAGGAATCGTCGCGATCCAAGGAGGAGGGAGGCCGGCATGAATCTCAACGACATTATCCAGGCTGCGCAAGGCGGACAGGGCGTCGCCAATCTCGGCGCGCAGTTCGGTCTGACGCCGGAGCAGGCGCAGGCGGCGGTGCAGGCGCTGACGCCGGCGTTCTCGACCGCGCTGCAGAAGGTGACTTCGGACCCGTCGAGTCTCGGCGGCATCGTCTCGCACCTGGCGAGCGGCGTCCATCAGGCGTCATTCACCGGCGCCGACCCCGCCGCCGCGACGTCGAACGGCGCCGGAGCGTTGAGCCAGATCTTCGGCTCGTCACAAGTCGCTTCGCAGATCGCCGCCCACGCCTCGAGCGTCAGCGGCGTCGACGCAGCCACGATCCAACAGATGATGCCGGCGCTCGCCTCGATGCTGCTCGGCGGCCTCGCCCACAATTTGACCCAGCAGGGCTTCGGCGGCGTGCTCGGGCAATTGACCAGCGCCGCCGAAGCGTCGGCGGGCCAGGGCGCCGCGGATCAGGGCGGCGGGCTCGGCGGATTGCTGACCTCGCTGGTCGGCAACCTGTTCGGCGGCGGTCCGTCGAGCCAGGGGACGTCGGGCCTCGCCCAGGCGGGCCTGAGCGCGCTGACCGGCATGCTGCAGTCCGGCGTGCAGACGTCGGCCGCGCGCCAGCAGGGGATCAACGGCATCCTCCAGTCGCTGGGCGGGGGCGGCAACGCCTGAAACTCGCTTGACCGCGCCGGCGGCGACATTTGGCCGCTGGCGCGCCGTTCATTGAATTGTCGGGCCGCCGCGCATATTTACGGGGCCCGCGCTGGCCTTTGGCCATTTTCATTCGGAATCCTGCATGGCCCGCGACGTCGTCGACGCTGAGATCATCGAGTCACGCGACGATCTGGTGGAGTGGCTGGCGGCGGGCGGCAAGCCGGCGGAGTCGTTCCGCATCGGCGTCGAGCACGAGAAATTTCCCTTCTATGCGGCCGGCCGGACGCCCGTACCCTACGCGGGCGAGCGCGGCGTCAGGGCCTTGCTCGAAGGCGCCAAGGGGCGCCTCGGCTGGGCGCCGATCGAGGACGAGGGCGCGCTGATCGGCCTCTACGACTCGGCGGGCGGCGGAGCGATTTCGCTCGAGCCGGGCGGCCAGTTCGAGCTCTCCGGCGCGCCGCAGCCCACCGTCCACGCGGTCGCCGCCGAACTCGACGCGCATCTGACCTGCATGCACGCCGTCGGCGACGAACTCGGAATCAAGTTCCTCGCGATGGGCCTCAGTCCCAAATGGACGCTCGCCGAGACGCCGACGATGCCGAAGAGTCGCTACCGCATCATGGCCCGCTACATGCCCAAAGTCGGAACGCGCGGCCTCGACATGATGTTCCGCACTTCGACCGCGCAGGCCAATCTCGACTTCGCCGACGAGGCCGACATGGTCGCCAAGTTACGGATCGGCCTGGCGTTTCAGCCGACGATTACGGCGCTGTTCGCCAATTCGCCGTTCGACGCCGGCGCGCTCAACGGCTTTCTCTCCGCCCGCTCGGAAATCTGGCGCCACACCGACCCGCAGCGCGCCGGCATGCTCGCCTTCGCCTTCGCGCCGGGCATGGGCTTCGAGCGCTACGTCGATTACGCGCTCGACGTGCCGATGTACTTCGTCAAGCGCGGCGAAGTCTATCACGATGTCGCCGGCGCGAGCTTCCGCGACCTGCTCGACGGCCGGCTGGCGGCGCTGCCGGGCGAGCGCGCGACGGTCTCCGACTGGGCGAACCATTTGTCGACGATCTTTCCCGAGGTGCGGCTGAAGCGCTACCTCGAGATGCGCGGCGCCGACGTCGGCCCGCCGGAGCGCATCGTCGCGCTCGCCGCCTTCTGCTTTGGCCTGTTCTACGACAAGGACGCGCTCGCCGCTGCGAGCGATCTGGCGCACGGCTGGACCGCCGGCGATCTGCTGCGCCTGCGCGACGAGGTCCCGCGGCTCGGCCTCAATTCGCGCGTCGCCAGTCGGCCGCTTGTCGACGTCGCGCGCGAGATCCTGGCGATCGCCCGCGGCGGACTCGAGCGCCGCGCGCAGCGCGACGCCGCCGGCCGCGACGAGACCGTCTATCTCGCGCCGCTCGAGCGAATCGCCGCAGAAGGGCGAACGCCGGCCGAGGCCTGGATCGACCGCTTCGAAGGCCCCTGGAAAGGCGCGATCGACCCAATTTTCGCCGAGGCGCTGATCTGAACGGCGACAAATTTGCAGCGGACGCGACTTTTCCGCGCAGACCGGCCGAGGACGACCGGAATTCATGTCCGGTTCATCGGCGCTGCATCACACAAGCGCCGCCGCTCCACCAGGGAGCGTGAGACGAATCAAGGACTTAACGAATGCTTAAGAAACTGCTGATCGCCACGGCGATGGTCATCGGTCTTGCCGCCACGCCGGCCCTCGCCGCGCCGCCGGTCGTTCACCACCACCACATAGTGCACCACCCGATCCACCACCACCACCACCACCATCACCGTCATCATCACCATGTCGTGCATCACCCGGTGCATCACCACCACCATCATCACCTTGTGAAGCCGAAGCAGCCCTGAGCTTCGCCTCGGCCGAACGGGTCGTTGTGACGACGAAAAGCCTCCGGGCCGGTTGCGGCCGACCGGAGGCTTTTTTTGGCGCGCTGACGACTCGGCGGGCCGCGGCCGCGCCTCACACGCTCATGCCGGCGCGCGGATCATAGGGCTTGTCGTCGCGCCAGCGGCGCATCAACGCCGCCAGATCGCCGTCCTCGCCCGGCGGCATGACGATGCGCAGCGTCGCCAGCAGATCGCCGGCCGGCGCGTCGCCCGAAGCAGGCAGACCCTTGCCGCGCAACCTGAGCACGCGGCCGCCGCTGGCGCCCGGCGGAACCGCGATCTCGACATCTCCCGACAGCGTCGGCGTCCTGACCTTGGCGCCGAGCACCGCCTCGTAGAGCGTGATCGGCAGATCGAGTTTGAGGTCGCGACCCTCGACCTTGAACAAAGGATGCGGCGCGTAATGGATGGCGACGATCGCGTCGCCAGCCGGGCCGTTGCGCTGTCCCGGACGCCCCTGTCCGCGCAGGCGGATCTGCTTGCCGTCCTCGACCCCTGCGGGAACGGCGACGTCGAGCGTCTTGCCAGTCGGCAGCGCGACGCGCACCGACCCGCCGCCCGCCGCCATCGCCAGCGGCACGCTGACGGTCGCGGCGACGTCCTCGCCGCGGCTCGGACCGCGGGCGCGCCCGCCCGCCCGGCCGCCGAACAGTTCGGACAGGATGTCGGCCTCCAAGCCGGCGCGGCCGCCTCGATCGCCGCCGAACTCGAAATTGAAGCCGTGAAACTCGCCGCCTTGCCCCGGCCGCGCGCCGAAGCCCTCGAATTGGGGCGCGCGCGGCTTGCCTTCGGCGTCGATCTCGCCGCGGTCGTAGGCGGCGCGCTTCTTCTCGTCGCCGATGATCTCGTAGGCCGAGCCGATTTCGGCAAACCGCTCCTTCGCCCGCGGCTCCTTGCTCTGGTCGGGATGGAATTTCTTGGCCAACTTGCGGAAGGCCGATTTCACTTCGGAGGCGCCGGCGGATTTCGCCAGCCCCAGCACTTCATAAGGGTCGCGCATGGTGAGCCCAGATTTCCACGTCCGCCCCGAAGGCGCGGGCGCCATTGTCTCGTCAACTATTTGGGCTGAGCGGCGACCGCCCGCAAGTGTCCGTCAGAGGCCCGTCCAGGGAGAAACGTCGTAGATCGCCGCCTCCTCGCCCTCGCGCGGGCAGCCGACGCCTTGGAACGCTTTGTCCCCCTTGCCGTCCTTGCCGACCACCCGCGCCACAAAAACGCGGCAGGACAGGCCGTCGCGCTGGAACGAGCCGGCGACGGCGATGAACTCGCCGTGTGCGCCGGTCTCCGGGTTGGACCACGTCCCGCGCTCGTCGCCGTCCCGGGCGTGCAGGGTCGCGCTGAGCGTCGGCTCGGCGAGACGCCAATCCCGCGAGTCGTAGGCCGAGGACAGCGGCGCCGGGGCGGCCTTCGGCTTGATCGCGCCGATCGGTTCGTCGTCGATGAACCCCGGCAAAGGCATGGAGACCGAGCAGCCGGCGAGCGCCAGCGCCGCCGCGGCGACGACCAGGGCCGCCGGACGCGCGACCAAGCGGCGCGGTCGCCAAAACGCGTCGCCTTCCCTCGGCAGAAGGTCTATCATCAGGCCTCGCGCGATTTGTCCATATTCGGAGCATATTCACCTTGAATGCGTTAAGTTCGAGTGACTTCACGGAAGTCGACGACCCCTTCGCCCTGTTTCACGCCTGGTTTGCCGAGGCGGCCGAAAAGGAAATCAACGACCCCGACGCGGTCACGCTGGCGACCGTCGACGCCTCGGGTCTGCCGGACGCGCGCGCGATGCTGTGCAAGCAGGTCGACGAGCGCGGATTCGTCTTCTACACCAACGGCCAGAGCGCCAAGGGCGCCGAAATCGCCGCCAACCCGAAAGCGGCGATCCTCTTCCACTGGAAGTCGCTGCGCCGTCAGGTCCGGGCGCGCGGGACGCTGGCGAGGCTTTCCGACGCCGAATCCGACGCCTATTTCGTCACCCGGCCGCGGGTGAGCCGCATCGGCGCCTGGGCGAGCCAACAATCGCAGCCTCTCGAATCGCGCGCCAGGCTCGAGCAGACGGTCGCCGAGCTGACCGCGAAGTTCGGCGACGGCGCCATTCCGCGACCGCCGCACTGGGGCGGATTCCGGCTGACGCCGGTCCAGATCGAGTTTTGGCATGACGGCCAATACCGGCTGCACGACCGCGTCGTCTTCACCCGCGCGCGCGAAGGCGAACCCTGGCGTCGCCAGCGGCTCTTTCCTTGAGCCCGGCCGCAAGCCGCGATAACCCTCAACCGTCAAACCAGGGCGACGCGGCGTGGACGACCGACTCTATCCGACCCGGCCGATCCTCGCCGCCTCGACGGCGGTGTTCCGCGACGGCCGCGTCCTGATCGCACGGCGGGCGCGCGCGCCGATGGCGGGCGTCTACTCGCTGCCCGGCGGCGCGGTCGAACTCGGCGAGACGCTGCGCGAGGCGGCGGCGCGCGAGCTCGCCGAAGAGGTCGGCGTCGAAGCCGACATTCTCGCCTTCGTCGACCATGTCGAGCCGATCGTGCGCGAAGGCGACCGCGTGCGCGCCCATTTCGTCATCGCCGCCTTCGTCGGCCGCTGGCGGCGCGGGGAGCCTCGCCTCAGCGCCGAAGCCGACGCGGTCGCCTGGATCGACCCGAGCCAAGTCGGCGACTTTCCCACCACGCCCGAACTGCCGAACATCCTCGCCAAAGCGGCGGCGATCGAACGGAGCCTGCGATGAGGCGCGCCGTCGCTTCGGCGCTCGCGCTCGCCCTCGCCGGCGCGCCGGTCGCCGCGCAAACCCAGGGCCCCGGATCCGCCAGACCCAGCGCCGGGGCGCCCATCTGGACGCAAACCCCGGCCCCGGCGCCCGCCAGTCCCGCCGCCGGCGCGCCGACTGGCGGGCAGTCCCAGACGCCGGCGGCCGCCAAGCCCGCCGCCGCCAAGCCGGCGCCCGCTGAAACGCCGACGCCCACGCCCGCAACGGGCGAGTCGCCGCCGCCTTACGAGCCGCAGCTGCTGCGCCTCGCCGAGCTGATCGGCGCGCTCGCCTATCTGCGCGACTTGTGCGGCGACGGCGACGGCGCGGCGTTCCGCGACAAGATGGCGAGCCTGATCGACACGGAGGGAACGACCGAGGCGCGCAAGGAATCGCTCGCCGGCGCCTTCAACCGCGGCTTTCGCGACTACGAGCTGACCTATCGGGCCTGCACGCCGATCGCCCGCGACGTCGTCGCGCGCTTCCTCGACGAGGCGAGCCGCATCGCCAAGGACGTCGCCAACCGCTACTCGGGTTGAGCGAGCCATAATGGCGATGGCGCCGGTAGACGCGCTCGGCGAGCGCGTTCGGCGCGTCGGCGTCATTCATCATTCAAACATCGGCAGGACCGAGCGCGGCCAGCGGCCGCGCCTACACGGGCAGGGAGGCGCGCGGCGCCGTCCCTCACCCCGCCTTGCGGCCGAACCAGCGGCGGACGCGCGCCGCATAGGCGTCGTATTCCACGGGATGGAGGCCGCGCAGCATCGCCTCCTCGGAAGGCATGACGACGCGGTCGTTGACCAGGAAGAAGAACGCCGGCAGGCCGATCGCGGCGATCGCCAGCGTCCAGCGCCACGGCCCGAGCGCCAGCAGGTAGAGGGCGAGCGCCGCCCACAACAGGAACTGCAGCATCGCCAAGGCGTAGGTCGGGTTGCGCGACCATCCGTAAGGACCGTCGGTGACCAAAGCCGACGACTTCACGTAGGTGCGCGCGTCGCCGCCGCGTCTGTCGAGATGGGCGATGACCAGCACCTTGCCGACGTAGCAGGCGAGGATCAGCACGCCGATCACGAAGGTCGGCGCCATGATCGGGCCGCGGTCGAAGTCGATCGCCCAGCACGGCAGCACGACCGCGACAAAGGCGAGCGAGACGACGAGGTCGATGACGAAGGTCGCCGCGAACTTGAACCGCTTCGGCGGAACCGACGGATCGACGGCGTCAGGTTCGTCGAACAGGGAACTTTTCAACTCGACGCTCATTTTCGCTTTTCCGCGGCGGTTTGCGATGGCGCCCAAGCATGCTGCGCGGGCGGTAAATTTTCCACAGCAGCGACCGCAAGCCGCCGCCGAACCGACGCGCGTATCATTGACGATTGGTTAACGTCGCCGGGTCAGTTGCAGCCTGTGGGGTCGATCGCCTAGCGTGGGCGCACCGTTTCGTCGGAGACCCTGAGCAACATGAAGACTTCGCCGCCCGCGCCCCTGCCCCCGCTCGACCACGAGGCGTTCCTGCGCCGGTCGTTCGACGTCGCGCGGCGCGCCCGCGAAGGCGGCGACCATCCGTTCGGCTCGATCCTGGTCGGACCAGACGGCGCGGTGCTGAAGGAGCAGGGCAACGGCTTCACCGCCGAGGGCGGCGACATGACCGCTCACGCCGAGCGGCTGCTCGCCACCTGGGCGTCGAAGACCTACGGCGCCGACGTCCTCGCCGGCTGCACGCTCTACAGTTCGGCCGAGCCCTGCGCGATGTGCTCGGGCGCGATCTACTGGTCGGGCATCGGCCGCCTCGTCTACGGCCAGAGCGAGAGCGACCTCAAGGCGGCGACCGGCGCGCACGCGGAGAACCCGACGCTCGACCTGCCGTGCCGAATCGTTTTCGCCGCCGGTCAGCGCGCCGTCGAGATCGTCGGCCCGCTGCTCGAAGAGGAATCGGCGGCGTTGCAGCGCGATTTCTGGAAGGAGCGGGGATTGTAGGCGCCGCGGCGAGCGGTCTGCGCTCATCCTCCCCCGCTCACGCGGGGGAGGATAGCTCTCTCAGCCCAGCTTGCCCTCGATGCCCTGCACCAGCCATTGCAGGCTGGCGAGCGTGCCGTCGTCCATCACCTGGCCGGCGGGCAGCTTGGCCGCGCCGCTCTGATCGACCAGCGGACCGACGAAGATCTTGTTCTTGCCCGAGGAGATGTCGTCGACCGTCTGCTGCGCGAGCGCCTTGACGTCGTCGGGCATGTTGGAGAACGGCGACATCTTCAGCATGCCGGCGGCGAAGCCGCCCCACACGTCCTCGCTCTTCCAGGAGCCGTCGATCACCGCCTGGATGCGCTTGGTGTAATAGGGCCCCCAGACGTTGACGTTGGCGGTGAGCTCCGTCTTCGGCGCGAACCTGGCCATGTCGGTCGCCTCGCCGAAGGCGAGAATGCCACGGCTTTCCGCCACCTGCAGCGGCGTCGGCGAATCGGTGTGCTGGGTGATGATGTCGCAGCCCTGGTCGATCAGCGCCTTGGCCGCGTCGCCTTCCTTGCCCGGATCGTACCAGGAGTTGATCAGGATGAACTTCAGCTTCGCCTGGGGGTTGACGCTCTGCATGCCGAGCATGAAGGCGTTCATGCCCTGCACGACCTCCGGCACGGCGATCGAGCCGACGTAACCGGCGACGCCGGTCTTGCTGAGTTTGCCGGCGATCACGCCCTGGACGAAGCGGCCTTCGTAGAAGCGGATGTTGTAGGTCGAGACGTTGGCGGCGCGCTTGTAGCCGGTGCAATGCTCGAACTTCACCGCGGGATACTTCTTCGCCACCGACAGCGTGTAGTTCATGTAGCCGAACGACGTGGTGAAGACGATCTTGCAGCCCTTGGCGGCGAGATCGGCGATGACGTGCTCGGAATCCGGCCCCTCGGGCACGTTCTCGACGTAGACGGTCTTCACGGCGCCGGCGAAATGCTCCTCCGCTTCCTTGCGCGCGACGTCGTGCTGGTAGGTCCAGCCGAAGTCGCCGACCGGACCGAGATAGACGAATCCGGCCTTGAGCGGCTCGGCGGCGGCGAGCCCGCGCGGCGCCAGCGGCGCGGCGGCGGTGGCGACCAGCCCGCCGCCCAGCAGTTTGTTGAATGTCCGACGATCCATGCCTTGCTCCTACTTGACCCGTGTTCTGACCCCGGCGTTGAACGCTCGCCAACCACCGCCCGCCTTGCTTAACCGTCAAGCAAGCCGCAGGCCATGGAAGATCAGCATAGCCGATCCCTCGGCGCCCAATCCATGGGCGCCAAGCGAAAAATATCGGCGCCTGCAGGCGAGACTCAGGCGCCGGCGGCGAACGACCGGCCGAGGCAGGCCGGCTGGTTGAGGCGGATGCGGCGGCGATCGCGCGAGATGATCGCCAGCACGACCACGGTCACGACATAGGGGAGCGCGGAGATCAGCGCCGACGGGATCGGCACGCCGACGCCCTGGACATAGAGCGACAGGTACATGATCGAGCCGAACAGATAGGCGCCGCCGAGCAGCCAGGCGGCCCGCCAGGTCGCGAACACCACCAGCGCCAGCGCGATCCAGCCGCGGCCGGCGGTCATGTTCTCCGCCCACAGCGGGCTGTAGGCGAGCGACATGTAGCCGCCGGCAAGCCCCGCCATCGCGCCGCCGAACAGCGTCGCGGCGAAGCGGATGCGGATGACGCCGTAGCCGATCGCATGCGCCGCGTCGTGCGAATCGCCGACCGCGCGCAGCACCAGCCCGCCGTGGGTGCGGTTGAGGAACCAGGCGACCGCGGCGAGGATGACGAACGAGCCGTAGACCAGGGCGTCCTGGCCGAACAGGGTCGGGCCGAAGAAGGGAAGCTGCGACAGGCCGGGGATCGACAGCTTCGGCAGCACCGGACCCTTGAGGCCGACATAGGCGGCGCCGAACAGCGAGGAGAAGCCGCGGCCGAAGATCGTCAGCGCCAGGCCGGCGGCGGTCTGGTTGGCGAGCAGGGTCAGCGTCAGCACGGCGAAGATCGCCGCCAGCGCCCCGCCGCCGAGCGTCGCCGCGACGAGGCCGACCGTCGCGCTGCCGGTCATGAGGCCGGCGACGAAGCCGGTCACCGCGCCGGCCAGCATCATGCCCTCGACGCCGAGATTGAGTACGCCGGAGCGCTCGGCGACCAGTTCGCCGGTCGCCGCCAGCAACAGCGGCGTCGCGGAGGCCATGACGCTGACGACGAAGCTGGTGAGGAAGAAGATCATCAGGCCGCCTCCGCCGTCTCGCTGCGCCGCGCCGGCAGCCGGACGCGAAAATTGATCAGGATGTCGCAGGCGAGCAGCAGGAACAGCAGCACGCCCTGGAAGATGCCGGTGACCGCGTTGGGCAGGCCGAGGTCGATCTGCGCCGCGTCGCCGCCGAGATAGGAGAGCGCCAGCAGCAGGCCGGCGAAGATCGCGCCGATCGGGTGCAGCCGGCCGAGGAAGGCGACGATGACCGCGGTGAAGCCGTAGCCCGGCGAAATTTCGGTGGTGAGCTGCCCGATCGGTCCGGTCACCTCGAACATGCCGGCGAGGCCGGCGAGACCGCCGCTGACCAGCATCGCCACCCAGATCAGCCGCCGCTCGCTGAATCCGGCGAAGCGCGCGGCGCGCGGCGCCTCGCCGACGACGCGCAACTGGAAGCCGAGCGTCGAGCGCGACATCAGCGCCCAGACCGCGATCGCCGCCAGCGGCGCCACCAGGCATCCGAGATGGACGCCGGTCCCGGGAATCAGGGTCGGCGTCGTCGCCCCGTCGGAAAACATCGCCGTCTGCGGGAAACCGAAGCCCCGCGGGTCTTTCCACGGTCCGGTGACCAGCCAGATCAGCAGATATTGAGCGACGTAGGTCGCCATCAGGCTGGAAAGGATTTCGTTGACGTTGAGCGAGGTGCGCAGCCACGCGGTCAGCGCCGCCGTCGCCGCGCCGCCCACGACGCCGGCGACCATGACCGCCGGATAGAGGATCGGCGCCGGCAGATCGGGCAGCCCCAGCGCGAGGCCGCCGGCGAAGATCGCGCCGACGGTGAACTGGCCCTCGCAGCCGATGTTCCACACCGAGGCGCGATAGCAGAGCGCCAGCCCCGCCCCCATCATGATCAGGGGCGCGGCCTTGACCGCGAGCGCCGACAGGCCGCCGGTCTGCACCAGCGGCGCGACGAGGAAGGTGTAGACCGCCGTCGCCGGCGGCTTGCCCATCGCCAGGAACATCACGCCGGAAACGACGATGGTGAGGACGACCGCCAGCACCGGCGAGGCGTAGGTCCACAACCGCGACGGGTTGCCGCGCGGAACGAGCCGGATGCCCTCACGCATGGGCGGCCTCGCCGGCATGCTCGGAGCCGCCCATCACCAGGCCGATCTGTTCGATCGTCGCTTCCGCGACTGGAATCGGCGGCGACAGCCGCCCGCCGGCGATCACGGCGATGCGGTCGCAGACGAGAAAAATTTCATCGAGGTCCTGTGAGATGATCACCACCGCCGCTCCGTTCACGGCCATCTCGGCGAGCGCGCGGTGGATCGCCGCCGCCGCGCCGGCGTCGACGCCCCAGGTCGGTTGGTTGATCACGAGCGTCGAGGGGGCCTGCATGATCTCGCGGCCGACCAGGAACTTCTGCAGATTGCCGCCCGACAGCGAGCGAGCCTGCGCCCTGGGGCCGGTGGTGCGCACGTCGAAGCCCTTGATGACCTCGCGGGCGAATTCGAGGACGCGCGCGCGCCGAACGAAGCCGAAGCTCGACAAGGGCTTGCGCGCCACCGCGGTGAGGAAGGCGTTGTCGGAAAGCGTCATCGGCCCGACCGCGCCATGGCCGTTGCGCTCCTCGGGGACGAAGCAGCCGCCGATGGCGCGGCGTTCGCGCGGACCCATATGGCCGACCGCGACGCCGTCGAGGCGGATCGTCTCGGGTTTGCCGGCGGGAATCTCGCCCGACAGCGCGTCCATCAGCTCGTTCTGGCCGTTGCCGGCGATGCCGGCGATGCCGAGGATCTCGCCCGGCGCGACCGTGAAGGCGACCTCCTTCAGGTCGGCGCCGAACGGATTGGGCGAGGCGACGGTCAGCCTGTCGACCGCCAGGCGCGGCGGCGCGGCGTCGTCGACGACGCGGCGGCTGCGCTGCTGCGGCTCGAGCTCGGCGGCGATCATCAGCTCGGCGAGCTCCTTGGCCGACTTCTGACGCGGATCGCAGTGCGCGACGACGCGCCCGAGGCGCATGATCGTCGCCGCCTCGCACAGCGCGCGGATCTCCTCCAGTTTGTGGCTGATGTAGAGGATCGAGCAGCCTTCCTTGGCGAGACGGCGCAAGGTCGTGAACAAGGTCTCGGCCTCCTGCGGCGTCAGCACCGAGGTCGGCTCGTCCATGATCAAGAGCTTGGGTTTCTGCAACAGGCAGCGCACGATCTCGATACGCTGGCGCTCGCCGACCGAAAGATCGTGCACCGTGCGGTCGGGGTTGAGCGGCAGGCCGTATTCGCGCGAGGTCTCGACGATGCGCTCGCGCAGGTTGACGCGCTCGGCGCGGTCGTTGATCGCCAGCGCGATGTTCTCGGCGACGGTCAGCGATTCGAACAGCGAGAAATGCTGGAAAACCA
>Ga0302196_10002926_pt1 | contig 15824 bp, 13 predicted proteins | sample II_Bog_N1_3_FD_198794 | JGI IMG/M metagenome (GOLD analysis project Ga0302196, IMG submission 198794) | Peat permafrost microbial communities from Stordalen Mire near Abisko, Sweden - II_Bog_N1_3 | ecosystem: Environmental > Terrestrial > Soil > Wetlands > Peat | place: Sweden: Abisko...
CGTGGTCGACGCCTATGTTTCGCCGCTGCCGCGGGCCGAGGAAGGCGTGCTGCTTCTGCTTCAAGAACGGTCAATTGCTGAAAAAATGGACAGGCAGCTCACCCACCGCAGCGCCGCGCGGTCGGTGACGGCGCTCGGCGCGATGCTCGCCCACGAGATCAAGAACCCGCTTTCCGGCATCCGCGGCGCAGCGCAATTGCTCGAAGCCTCCGCCTCCGACGAGGATCGGGCGCTGACCCGGCTGATCTGCGAGGAGACCGACCGTATCGTCAAACTGGTCGACCGGATGGAATCGTTCTCCGAGGAGCGGCCGGGCGGCCGCGAGAGCCTCAACATTCACCAGGTGCTCGACCACGTGAAGCGGCTCGCCCAGGCCGGCTTCGCCCAGCACATTCGCTTCGCCGAGGTCTACGACCCGTCGCTGCCCCACGTTCTCGGCTCGCGCGACGCGCTGATCCAGGTCTTCCTCAATCTCATCAAGAACGCCGCGGAAGCCATTGGCGAAGAAAGCATCGATGGCGAGATCACCCTGACGACCGCCTACCGCCAGGGCGTGCGGCTGAAGGTCGGGGCGGGGGCCGAGCCGGTCAGTTTGCCGCTCGAGATCTGCGTGCGTGACAACGGCCCGGGCGTGCCGGCCGACATCGGCGCCAATCTGTTCGAGCCGTTCGTCAGCTCCAAGTCTTCGGGCTCTGGCCTGGGACTTGCACTTGTAGCCAAAGTCATTGGCGACCACGGCGGAATCATCGAATTCGAGTCGCATCCGCGCCGCACGATGTTTCGAGTCCTGCTGCCGCTTGCAGCGCCGCGCGCGGCGAGCGGCGGAGGCGTCGACTAGGACGGCTCGCGGCCAGATCAACAAGCGGGCGCAGCCGGCATTCCACTGCCGCCGGCGGCCCGCAAGGAGCTTGTGGATGCCGTCAGGGCATATTCTCGTCGCCGACGACGACGCGGCGATCAGAACGGTTCTCAATCAGGCGCTGTCGCGCGCCGGCTATGAAGTGCGCTCGACCGGCACCGTCGCCGGCCTTTGGCGCTGGGTCGCCGCCGGCGAGGGCGACCTCGTCATCACCGACGTGGTGATGCCCGACGACAATGCGTTCGAGCTGCTGCCGCGCATCAAGCGCATGCGGCCCGATCTGCCGATCATCGTCATGAGCGCGCAGAACACCTTCATGACCGCGATCAAGGCCTCCGAGCGCGGCGCCTACGAATACCTGCCCAAGCCGTTCGACCTTAAGGAACTGGTGTCGATCGTCGGTCGCGCCCTCGCGCAGCCCAAACGCGTGCGCGAAATCGGCGTGGAGACGGCGCCGGCCGAGTCGATGCCGCTGGTCGGCCGCTCGCCGGCGATGCAGGACATTTTCCGCTCGCTGGCGCGGCTGATGCAGACCGACCTGACGGTGATGATCTCCGGCGAATCGGGCACCGGCAAGGAACTCGTCGCGCGCGCGCTGCACGATTACGGCAAGCGCAAGACCGGGCCGTTCGTCGCCATCAACATGGCGGCGATCCCGCGCGACCTGATCGAGAGCGAGCTGTTCGGCCACGAGAAGGGCGCCTTCACCGGCGCCAACGCGCGCTCGGCCGGCCGCTTCGAGCAGGCCGAGGGCGGCACGCTGTTCCTCGACGAGATCGGCGACATGCCGATGGAGGCGCAGACGCGCCTGCTCAGGGTGCTGCAGCAGGGCGAGTACACCACCGTCGGCGGGCGCACGCCAATCAAGACCAACGTCCGCATCGTCGCGGCCACCAACAAGGACTTGCGCTACGCCATCCAGCAGGGCGCGTTCCGCGAAGACCTGTTCTTCCGGCTCAACGTCGTGCCGCTTCGACTGCCCCCCTTGCGCGAGCGCAGCGAGGACATTCCCGACCTCGTGCGCCATTTCTTCCACCGCGGCGTCACCGAAGGGCTGCCGCCCAAGAGCATCGAACCGGCGGCGATGGAGCGGCTGCGCCGTTATTCCTGGCCGGGCAATGTGCGCGAGCTGGAGAACCTGACGCGGCGCATCGCCGCACTCTATCCCCAGGACGTCATCGGCGAAGCGCTGATCGAAGCCGAGCTCGGCGCCAGCGCGCCGTTGCTTGGCCTTTCGGGGCCGGGCGGCGGCGACCACACGCCGACCCGCGAAGCGGCCGCCGCACAGGAGCAGTTCGTCTCCGGCATTGAGCGGCATATTGCCGACCTGTTCCGCTCGTTTGGCGATTCGCCGCCGCCGGTCGGCCTCTATCACCGGGTTCTGCGCGATCTCGAGGTGCCGCTGATCGCCGCCACGCTGTCGGTGACCCGCGGCAATCAGATCAAGGCGGCCGAGATTCTCGGCCTCAACCGCAACACGCTGCGCAAAAAGATTCGCGACCTCGATCTACGGGGCGTCCGCGGATTTAAGTGATTTTCGCCGCCATTTTGTCGTAATCTTGCAACAGAGTTGCAATTGCGCAACTCTGGGCTTGGCCGCAAGGCGTAACGACGGCGAACGTTCGCGACGTGACGATTCCTCAATCGCAACAGCAGCCCGGCGCGAAAGCTGAGCCGGCGGAAGGCCCGCGGTTCGACGAGCGCCGGATTTCCGGGGTGTTCGGTCCGATTGCGGTCGGCGGCGCGCTGATCCTGGCGCTGGCGACCTTTGTCGTCTTCGCCGGCTTCACGCCGATCATTCCCACCAACGAGATCGTTTTGACGCTGCTTGGCGGCGACGGGATCATCGTCGTCTGCCTGCTGGTGCTGATCGGAATCGAGCTGGGCCGCTTGCGCGCCGCGCGCCGCGCCGCGCGCGCCGGCGCGCGACTGCACAATCGCGTCGTCGCGCTGTTCTCCCTGGTGGCGGCGATCCCGGCGCTGGTGACGGCGCTGGTCGCGACCGTTGCGGTCGAGCGGGTGATCAACCCGGCCTTCATGACGGGCATCGCGTCGTTCCTCGCCGAGTCAGGCGAACTGTCGCAGGTCTATAGCGAGACCCAGTGCCAGGCGCTGCTGCGCGAGGCGGATCTGACGGCCAACGACCTGTCGCAGGCGTCGCGGCTCGTCCGCTCCGACCCCGTTCTGTTCCAGAACTTCCTCAACGCGCGGTCGCACGCGCTCGGGTTCTCGGCCGCCGCCGTCATCAAGTCCGACGGCACGTCGATTGCGCAGGCGGCGGGCTCCGACCCCAAGCAGATCGCCAAGCCGGACCCAGGCGATTTCGCCGCCGCCGCGGCCCGGCAGCCCTATTGCGGCCTGCTCGGCGCTGGACAGGTCTTCGTCGCGTTGCGGCCGATCGCCGGCATCGACGACGGTTATTTCTACGCCGCGCGGGCCATCGACCCGATGTCGGGCAAAGTCGCGCGGGACGCTTCGCAGGTCTCGGCGGTGTTCGCCAACTTCGAATCGCATCGCCACAACATCGAGCTCGGTTTCGCCTCGGTGTTCGTCATGCTGTCGCTGACGATGCTGATCTCGGCGGTGTGGATGGGCCTCACCTTCGCCAACCAGCTCGTCGGGCCGATCCGACGGCTGATCCGGGCCACCGACGAGGTCGCCTCAGGCAATCTCTACGTCCAGGTCCCGACCCGGCGCTCCGAGGGCGATCTCGGCCATCTCGGCGAGACCTTCAACAAGATGACGATGGAGCTGCGCCATCAGCGCAATCGCCTGACGGCCGCCAACGCGCTCAACGACGAACGGCGCGCCTTCATCGAGGCGGTTCTGTCGGGCGTTCCGGCCTCCGTCATCGGCGTCGATGCGCAGAATGTGATCACGGTCAGCAACGCCGCCGCCGACAAGCTGCTGTGCGGCGACGATCCGCGCGGCCTGGTCGGGCGGAACATCGGCGAGGTCTTCCCCCAGGTGGCGCAGATCCTCGCCCAGGCGCGGTCGATGAACCTGCGTTCGCAACAGGCGCAGGCGACCTGGACGAGCCACGGCCGCGAACGGCTGCTCAACGTACGCGTCACCGGCGACCCGCAACGCGGCGATCACGGCGCGGTGGTCACGCTCGACGACATCAGCGACCTCGTCACCGCCCAGCGCAGCGCCGCGTGGGCCGACGTCGCCCGCCGCATCGCTCACGAGATCAAGAACCCGCTGACGCCGATCCAGCTTTCCGCCGAGCGCCTCAAGCGCCGCTACGGCAAGCACATCGTCGAAGGCAAGGACGTGTTTGATCAATGCGTCGACACGATCATTCGCCAGGTCGACGACATCAAGCGCATGGTCGACGAGTTTTCGTCCTTCGCCCGCATGCCGAAGGCGCGTCCGGCCCAGGACGATCTTTCCGATTGTGTCCGCCAGGCGCTGTTCCTGATGCGGGTCGGCCGACCGGACATTGCCTTCGAGGACAACCTTCCGCGCGAGCCGGTGATCGCCGATTTCGATCGTCGCTTGATTTCGCAGGCGCTGACCAACGTGCTCAAGAACGCCGGGGAGGGCATCGACGCGCTCGGCGCGCGCGAGGAGAAGGGCCGGATCGTCGCCTCGGTGGCGGTCGACGACGGCGTCGTTCGCATCACCGTCAGCGACAACGGCAAGGGATTTCCGAGCGAGGATCGCCGCAAGCTGATCGAGCCCTACGTCACCACCCGCGCCGAGGGCACCGGCCTCGGCCTGCCGATCGTCATCAAGATCTTCGAGGACCACCATGGCGAGGTCGAGCTGCTCGACGGCCTCGTCCGCGCCGACGGCGGGCGTGGCGCGCAGGTGCTGATGCGGTTGCCGCTGCGCTTCGTAGCCGTCGCCGCGGCTGCCCCGCCGGCCGCCCCGAGCGGGCCCCCCCTGGTTGAATCGCACACAGACAGGCCGTCCTGATGCCCGCCGATATCCTGGTCGTCGACGACGAAGAAGACATTCGCGAGATCGTTTCCGGCATCCTCTCCGACGAGGGTCATTCGACTCGCCTGGCGCGCAATTCCGACGAGGCGCTGGCGGCGATCGAGGCGCGGCGGCCGCATCTGGTGCTGCTCGACATCTGGCTGCAGGGCTCGCGGCTCGACGGGCTGCAGCTCCTGGAAATCATCAAGCATCAGCACGGCAACGTGCCGGTGGTGATGATCTCCGGCCACGGCAACATCGAAACCGCAGTGACGGCGATCAGGCTCGGCGCCTACGACTTCATCGAGAAGCCGTTCAAGGCCGACCGATTGATCCTCGTCGCCGAGCGGGCGCTGGAGACTTCGCGGCTGAAGCGCGAAGTCACGGAACTGCGCGCCCGTTCCGGCGCCGCCAATCGCATGATCGGCAATTCGGCGGCGATCAACAACCTCAAGCGCGTCGTCGAGCGCCTCGGGCCGACCAATTCGCGCGTGCTGATCTCCGGCCCGGCGGGCGTCGGCAAGGAGCTGACGGCGCGGTTGATCCACGCCCAGTCGGTGCGCGCCGACGGCCCGTTCGTCGTCCTCAACGCGCCGACGATCACCCCCGACAACATGGAGAGCGAGCTGTTCGGCGTCGAGGCGAGCGCCGACCGCGCGCGCCGGGTGGGCGCGCTCGAAGAAGCGCACGGCGGAACGCTCTATCTCGACGAAGTCGCCGACATGCCGCTCGAGACCCAGGCCAAGATCCTGCGCGTGCTGGTCGACCAGAATTTCCAGCGCGTCGGCGGGTCGGCGCGAGTCCATGTCGACGTCAGGATCATCTCCTCGACCAGCCGCGACCTCGCTCAGGCGATCACCGACGAACAGTTCCGCGAGGATCTGTTTCATCGTCTGTCGGTGGTGCCGATTCGGGTTCCCTCGCTCGCTGAGCGGCGCGACGACGTTCCCGAGCTGGTGCAGTATTTCCTCGAGCATGTCGCGCAGACGATGGGCGTGCCGCCGCGGCGGATCGCCGCCGACGCGATGGCGGTGCTGCAGTCGCACGACTGGCCCGGCAACATTCGACAACTGCGCAACAACGTCGAGCGGCTGATGATCCTCGCCGTCGGGGATCCGGAGGCGGATATCACCGCCGCGATGCTGCCGGCCGAAATCGGCGCGCTGGCGCCCGCCATTCCCACCGGCGTCGGCGGCGAGAAACTGATGAGCATCCCGTTGCGCGAAGCGCGCGAGGTGTTCGAGCGCGAATACCTGATCGCCCAGATCAACCGTTTCGGCGGCAACATTTCGCGCACCGCCGAGTTCATCGGCATGGAGCGCTCGGCCTTGCACCGCAAGCTGAAGTCGCTCGGCGTCGCATAGGCGAACGGGATGCCGAGATGAGCCGCGTCGCTTATGTCAATGGCCGCTACCTGCCGCTCGCCCAGGCGGGGGTGTCGATCCTGGACCGCGCCTTCGTCTTCGGCGACGGCGTCTATGAAGTCTGCCTGGTGCGCGACGGCGCGCTGATCGACGAGGCCCGCCACCTCGCGCGGCTGAAGACGTCGCTGGCGGCGCTGCGCATCGCCGCGCCGGTCGGCGAGGCGGCGCTGAGGCGCATCCTGCGCGAAGTCGTCGCCCGCAATCGGGTCGGCGACGGCCTCGTCTATCTGCAGATCTCGCGCGGCGCGGCGCGGCGCGACCACGGCTTCCCGCCTCCCGGCGTCGCGCCGGGGCTGGTCGTCACCGCCAAATCGCTCGATCCACGCCTCGGCGAGGCCAACGCCGAGCGCGGCGTGACGGTGATCACGCTGCCGGACCAGCGCTGGGCCCATCCGCACATCAAGTCGCTGCAACTGCTGCCGAATGTGCTCGCCAAGCAGGCGGCGCGCGAGGCCGGCGCGTTCGAAGCCTGGCTCGTCGACGGCGACGGCTTCGTCACCGAGGGCTCTTCGACCAACGCCTGGATCGTCGACGCCGGCGGCGCGCTGGTCACCCGCCAGGCCGATCAGGCGATCCTGCGCGGGGTCACCCGCTCGACGCTCATCGACATCGTCGCCGCCGAAGGCCTCCGTTTTGAGGAGCGTCCGTTCACCTGCGAGGAGGCCTATGGCGCGCGCGAGGCCTTCCTTTCCAGCGCCACGACCATCGCCACTCCGGTCGTCGCCATCGACGGGCGGCCGATCGGCGACGGCCGGCCGGGCCCCGCCACGCTCGCCCTGAGACGAAAATTCACCGCCTTGGCGGTGCAAAGCTGAAGCGCGGCGCCGCCGTCACGAAACCGCGCGATGGCGGATCGCCGCTGAAATGATATAGGTTCGTGGAGCTTGACGCGGGACGAGGCGTCGAGTCGAAACAACAACACGGCTGCGGCAAGCGGTCCATATCGGATGTGGGGTCCCAACAATGCCCAATGAAAAGGCGCAGAACCTTCAGGACACGTTCCTCAATCACGTTCGCAAGAGCAAGACTTCGGTGACTATTTTCCTCGTTAATGGCGTGAAATTACAGGGCTTCGTGACCTGGTTCGACAATTTCTGCGTTCTCCTGCGGCGCGACGGCCATTCGCAGCTGGTCTACAAGCACGCCATCTCCACCATCATGCCGGCGACCCCGATCACCATGTTCGAGTCGGTGGAAGAGGGCCTCGATCAGCATTGAGACAGCTTTGAGCGACTTGGAGGGCGCCGGCCGGCGCGAAGAGGCGGTCGCATCGCGGACGCGAACGCTGGTCGTCTGCCCCTATTCGACCGCGCGCGCGTCGAAGGACCGCGGCCCGGCGCGCACTCCCGAAGCGCGCCGCGAGGAGGCGGAAGGGCTCGCGCGCGCGATCGATCTCGATCTCGTCGGCTCGGTGCTCATCGGCCTCGCCGAGATCCGTCCCGCGACCTACCTCGGCAAGGGCAAGGTCGCCGAACTCGCCGAGCGCGTGCAAGCCGACACGATCGCCCTCGTCGTCGTCGACGCCGCGCTGTCGCCGGTGCAGCAGCGCAACCTCGAGAAAGCGTTCAAGGCCAAGGTGATCGATCGCACCGGCCTGATCCTGGAGATCTTCGGCCGTCGCGCCCGCACGGCCGAGGGCGCGTTGCAGGTCGAGCTCGCCCATCTGACCTACCAGAAGTCGCGCCTGGTGCGCTCCTGGACCCACTTGGAGCGTCAGCGCGGCGGCTTCGGTTTCCTCGGCGGCCCTGGGGAAACCCAGATCGAGACCGACCGCCGCCTGATCGAAGAGCGCATGATCCGCATCGAGCGTGATCTCGACAAGGTCAAGAAGACGCGCGCGCTGCACCGCGCCAGCCGCGCCGAGGTTCCCTATCCGATCGTCGCGCTGGTCGGCTACACCAACGCCGGCAAGTCGACGTTGTTCAATCGCCTGACTCGCGCCGAGGTCGTGGCCGCCGACATGCTGTTTGCGACTCTCGATCCGACGATGCGGCTGGTGAAATTGCCGCATGGCGGCGCAGCGATCTTGTCCGACACCGTCGGCTTCATCTCGGACCTGCCGACGATGCTGATCTCGGCTTTCCGCGCCACGCTCGAAGAGGTGCGCGCCGCCGACGTCATCGTCCATGTGCGCGACATTGCCCACGCCGACAGCGACGCGCAGGCCAAGGACGTCGAGGCGATCCTCGCCGAAGTCGGCGTCGCCGGCGCCGCGGATAAATTGATCGAGGTGTGGAACAAGCTCGACAAGCTCGACGCGGATCATCGCGCAGGCCTGGCGACAGGGCAGGGCGACGGCGCGCCGATCGCGGTCTCGGCGCTGACAGGCGAGGGGATCGACGCGTTGCTCCAGGCGATCGAGACGCGCCTAGCGCGCGGGCGCTCGCTCATCGACCTCGATCTCGAACCCGCCGACGGCCAGGGCCTGCACTGGCTCTACGAGCACACCGAAGTCATGGCGCGCCGCAACGACGAGGACGGCGGCGTCCGCGTGACCGTGCGCGTGCCTGCCGATGCAGTCGAGCGCGTCAAGCGCCGCTTCGGCGCCGCAGCGCGCTGAACCTTTCCATCGAATCGCCTAACGACGGCCGCGCCGCCGGCCCATTTGCTTGGCATGACGGTTTTCGGTCGCCGCCGTCGGCGTCGAGCGTCGCGCCGGAGCAAGTGGCGCGGACCCAATCTCGGAGCGCGCGATGAAACTATCCACGTTGCACACCGCCCAAGTGGCGAGACAGCTCGATTCCTGGGTGGTGCCGGAGACGCATCCGGCCAATCTGTCGTTGTGCGAGACCTTCGGCGAGCACACGTTTTTTCTCGACAGCGAGGGCCTCGTCATCGCCGAGCCGAGCGCTGCGGACGAGGACACGGATCTCGCGCGCGTCGTCAAGCTCGCGACCTGGGCCGATGAAGCGCGCACTGAATTGGCGCCGCAGCCGCGCGAGGACACCGGCCAGCTGGTCGTGCTCAGCGAAGCGGCGTGACGCGCGCCGCTTCGCTGCGAAGCGAACGCGCAGTCGAGCAAGGTTGGCGATTTGCAAAGGCAATGAGAGTTCTCGCCGAGATTACATTTTCCCAATCTGGGAAGATTGCCAGTGTTATTCAGTATTTGGGAAGAATCGAGCCCTAGCGTCGTCTCATGAGGCGAATCGCCTCACACTTCGAGAGGACGCAATGAGCATTTCCGCAATCTCCGGCGCGCCCGCCGTCGCCGCCGCCCCGCAAGCCGCGCCGGCGCGCTCAGCCGACGGCGACTATCTGAAAGCGAACTCCCAAACCTCGCAGACCAAAGACAACGACGGCGATTATAAGGCGACCGCGGCGGCGAGTTCGCCCGCGGCTTCGAGTTCGAGCGGCGCCCAGGCTGCGCTCACCCTGCTGAAGACGGGCGGCTGACTCCGCCGATGTCGGCGAAATCGCGGCTCAGTCGCGATTTCGCGCCGGCCCGCCGCGCTCTGGCTTCGCCGCCATGAACGCGGCTCAGCGTCGCCGCGCTTCGACCATCGCCGCGAGCTTCGCCACGGTGCGCAAATTTCGCATCGTCGAGACGATTCCGAGCCGCGCGAGGCGCGCGGCGATCGCCTCGCCCTCGTCGGTCGGCGCCCTCGAAAGCCGCCTGCAACGCCGCCGTCGCCAGGCGGTTGGCCGGACCGACGTTGACGCCGCGCAGCAGCGCGACGGAGGTCGTCGCTAAGGCGCTTTTCTTTCGCGCTGCTTGGCTTCGTTCCACAGCGCCTCCATTTCGTCGAGCGTCGCGTCCGCCGGCGCGCGCCCGGCCTCGCCGAGCCGCGTTTCGATATGAGCGAAACGACGTTCGAACTTGGCGTTGGCGCCGCGCAGCGCCGCTTCCGGATCGACCTCGAGATGGCGGGCGAGATTGGCGACTGCGAACAACAGATCGCCGACTTCGCCGGCGACGCGCTGCGCGTCATTGGCCTCGAGTTCGGCCTCGACCTCATCGATCTCTTCGCGCAGCTTGGCGAGCACGGCGCGCGGATCGTTCCAGTCGAACCCGACCTTGCCCGCCTTCTCCTGCAGCTTGAGCGCGCGGCTCAGCCCCGGCAGGGCGAGCGGCACACCGGCGAGCGCCCCGGTCGCTTCGTCGGCGGGCAGGCCGGCGGCGCGGCGCGCTTCGGCGCGCTCACGCTTCTCTTCGGCCTTGATGCGGCCCCACAGCGCCTTGACCTCTTCGCTGGAAAGGTCGCGCGCGTCGCCGAACACGTGGGGATGGCGACGGATGAGCTTGCGGGTGATCGCGTCCACCACGTCGCCGAAATCGAAGCGTCCTTCTTCTTCCGCCATCCGGGCGTGAAAGACGACCTGCAGCAACAGGTCGCCCAACTCTTCGCGGAGGTTCGCGGCGTCGCCGCGCTCGATCGCGTCGGCGACCTCGTAGGCCTCCTCGAGCGTGTAGGGGACGATGGTGGCGAAGGTCTGCTCGAGATCCCACGGGCAGCCGGTCTCAGGAGTCCTGAGCGCCGCCATGATCTCATTGAGGCGGCTGATATCGCGCGATGGCTGCATGGCCGATGCTCCGGCGCGGGCGGGCAGGGTTTCGGCGATCGCGCTGGCGGGCGCGCCAACGCCACCCGGCCCGCGCGCCCCCGAGGGGCGGGCGGGCCGCAATGCGGACGGATAGAACCGTCAGACGGTGATCGAAATGGCCTCGCGGCCCTTCGGGGTGTCGACGACGCGCATGTTCACGTGTTGGCCTTCGGTCAGACGGGAAATGCCCGACGGACCGAGGATCGAGATGTGAACGAACACGTCCTTGCCGCCGTCGTCGCTGGCGACGAAGCCGAAGCCCTTGGTGTCGTCGAACCACTTGACCGTGCCGCCGAGCGCCACCGCGGTCGTCGGATCCGGCGCGACACGGCGGGGCCGCGGCTCGCCGCGCCCGACGTCGCCGCCGCCGCTGAACGAGCGCTGGGGACGCTCGACCACGCCGGCGGTGTCGACTTCCATCACCCGCGTCACCTGCGCGCCTTTCGCGCCGGCGCCGACAAGGACCTTGAGCTTCGCGCCCGCGGGCACGGAGTCGTGGCCCGAGGCGTGTAGCGCGTTGGCGTGCAGGAACGCGTCGCCCTGGCCGTTGGCCAACTCGACGAAGCCGTAGCCCTTGTCGGCTTTGAACCATTTGACGACCGCATCGATCGTGGGGCCAGCGGCCGGCGCAGAGGCCGCCATGCCCATCGCCGGGGCGCCGCCGAATCCACCGTCGGAAGCCCCGCCAAAGGCGCGCGGCGTCCGCGTTTTCGGCTCGTACGGCATCGGCCCGTCGTCGTCGAAACCGCGCTTGCGGGGCGCCCGGAAATCTTTACCCTTGCTCATGTTAGACTACTTCTCCGCCCGATAAATTCTTCATCCCGATTCCGGAATCGTCCTGGAGCGTCTGCGCCGCCGGCTCATCCGGCGGCAAGAGAGCGCTATGATGCGAGATGGTCGAAAGTGAAAGGAAGCATGCTCCGTGCTTCAGTCGACGTCCGTGGCGAGGCGTCGCTCACGCGTCGTTTCCCGCATGATCGCCCGCCCAGCGCCTCGGCGCCGCAGGTCCGATCGCTTCGAGGGCTGACCGCCTGGGAGCGGACCCAATCCGATTCAACGCGCCCGCCCCGTCCAAGCTCATCTCGCCGCAACGCGCCGCGGCAACAGACTTCCAGACTTATCGTAACCTATCCGTCGCCAATCCGCCAGACCGTCTGTTGAGCAATCGCGAATGAATGTAACGCAATTTCAGCGCGCCTCGGTTCTGCCGCAGGCGAGCGCGATGGGTCGGCCGGCGGAGCGAAAGCGGTCTAATCGCCGACTTTGCACGGCGAAGCGGCGCCAACCGGGCCTTTTATCGACCCTGTCGCGGAATAGTCGATCCCAGTGAAGCGCACCGCCGACTGTCCGCCGACCGACGCCTCGCGTGCCGCCAGGAGGGCGGCGGCGGCAGTTTTTGCGTCGGCGTAGCGCTCGGCGCTCTGTCCGATCATCAGGCACAGGCCGGCGATCGCCAGCGCTCCGACGGTCGCGAACTCCAGCCGCTTCAGCCAGCCCAGCCAATCGATCATCTTCCGCCTCTCAACGACGCACGCGGGACGGCTCAAACCGGCCGTCGGGTCGGCCGAGAGATTACGATCGTTAGGGTAAAGGAAGGCTTGCCGGGCCGCCTAAATGTCGACGAGTTCGCGCGCGTCCGGCGCTCGCTCCTGGATGAAGGCGAAGCGCGCTTCCGGCTTGCCGCCCATCAACCGCTCGACCGCGTCGGCGGTCGCTTCGCTGTCGGCCTCGACCAAAGCGACCCGAAGCAGGGTGCGCTTGGCGGCGTCCATGGTCGTATCGCGCAAGTCGCGCATCGACATTTCGCCCAGGCCCTTGAAACGGCTGACTTCGATCGCGCCGCGGCCGGGAAAGCCGGACTTCATCAGCGCGTCCTTGTGGGAATCGTCGCGTGCGTAGAGCGACTTGCCGCCCTGGGTCAGCCGATAGAGCGGCGGGGCGGCGAGGTAGAGGTGGCCTTCTTCGATCAGCTTCGGCGTCTGGCGATAGAAGAACGTGATCAGCAGCGAGGCGATGTGGGCGCCGTCGACGTCGGCGTCGGTCATGATGATGATCTTGTCGTAGCGCAGGTCGCCCGAACGGTATTGGGCGCCGGAGCCGACGCCGAGCGCCTGCATCAGATCGGCAAGCTGCTGGTTCTGCCCCAGCTTTTCGCGCGTCGCCGAAGCGACGTTGAGGATCTTGCCCCGCAGCGGCAGGATCGCCTGGCTGGCGCGGTCGCGAGCTTGCTTGGCCGAGCCACCCGCCGAGTCGCCCTCGACGATAAATAATTCAGAGCCTTGCGCGGACGAGTTGGTGCAGTCAGCGAGCTTGCCGGGCAGCCGCAGCTTGCGCGTCGCCGCCTTGCGGGCGACGTCCTTCTCCATCCGGCGGCGCGCCCGTTCGTCGGCGCGATCGACGGCGAAATCGAGCAGCTTGGCCGCCTGGCTCGGCGCAGCGGCGAGCCAATGGTCGAAGGCGTCGCGCACCGCCGCGTCGACAAGGCGCGCCGCTTCGGCAGTCTGCAGCCGGCCCTTGTTCTGACCCTGGAACTCAGGCTCGCGGATGAACAGCGACAGCAGTGCGGCGCAGCCGCTCATCACGTCGTCGGCGGTGAGCGTCGCGGCGCGCTTCGATTGGCCGATGCGTTCGGCGTGATCCCTGAGGCCCCTGAGCAGCGCGGCGCGCAGACCCGCTTCGTGGGCGCCGCCGTCCGGCGTCGGGATGGTGTTGCAGTAGGAATGGATGAAGCCGTCCTCGATCGCGGTCCAGGCGACCGCCCATTCGACCGAGCCGTGCTTGCCTTCCTTCTCCACTTTGCCGGTGAAGACCTGGTCGACGACCAGTTCCTGTCCCTCGATGTCGGCGGCGAGATAGTCCTTGAGACCACCGGGGAAATGAAAGATCGCCTCGGCCGGGACCTTCCCTTCGAGGTCGACGAGCGCGGGCGCGCAACGCCAGCGAATTTCGACGCCGCCGAAGAGATACGCCTTGGCGCGGGTCATCTTGAATAGCCGCGCCGGGTCAAAGCGCGCCGAATTGCCGAAAATCTGCTCGTCGGGATGGAAGCGCACGCGCGTGCCGCGGCGGTTGGGGGCCTTGCCGACCACTTCGAGCTTGGTGACCGGCACGCCGCGCTCGAACGCCTGGCGGTAGAGCGTCTGGCCGCGGGCGACTTCGACTTCGACCCGCGACGACAGTGCGTTGACCACCGAGACGCCGACGCCGTGCAGGCCGCCCGAAGTCTCGTAGGCGCCGGAGTCGAATTTGCCGCCGGCATGCAGCTTGGTCATGATGATTTCGAGCGCCGACTTGCCGGGGAATTTCGGGTGCGGATCGACCGGCATGCCGCGGCCGTTGTCGGCGACCGACAGCCACTCGCCCTCTTCGAGCGACACTTCGATATAGGTCGCGTGGCCGGCGACCGCTTCGTCCATCGAATTGTCGATCACCTCGGCGAAGAGGTGGTGCATGGCGACCGAATCCGTACCGCCGATGTACATGCCCGGCCGGCGCCGCACCGGCTCCAGGCCCTCGAGCACTTCGATCGAGGCGGCGTTGTATTCGGCTTCGCCGGTCGCGCCGGAAGGACCCGGGCGGGCCTTGCTCGCGGGGGACTTGCGGCGCAGCGCCGTCGCGCCGCCAAAAAGGTCGTCGGTCATGTTCGGTTCAGGCGGGTGATTCGAGAGTGCGCCAAAGTACCACGTCGGGACTCTCGGCGACAAAGAAACGCGCGGCGCACATCGTCACGGTTGACGGGCCGCCGCGGGATCGCCCTCGCGCCACTCGAGCGCGACGACCTTGCCGTGCTCGACGGTAAGCGCGAGATCGCCGCGCTTGAGCTGCAGCGCGCGCTCGCCAAACAGCTTGCGCCGCCAGCCCTGCAGCGCCGCCACCTCGGCCCGGTCGTCGCCGGCGATCGCTTCGAGGTCGTCGACGGTGGCGATCATCTTGCTCGCCACGCCGCTTTCGTCGCTGACTTGTCGCAGCAGCACTTTCAGCAGTTCCACCGTCGCCGCCGAGCCGCCGCCGTTGCGCCGCTCGCGCTCGAGCCGGGGCAGGGTGCGCGGATCGCGCGCGAGGCCGCGCTCGACCGCGGCGACAATCTCGTCGCCCGCCTTCGATCGCTCCATGCCGCGCGGGAAGGCGCGCAGATTCGCCAGCGCCTCGCGCGTGCGCGGCGCGGCGAGCGCCACTTCGATCAGCACGTCGTCCTTGAGCACGCGCGCGCGCGGCACGTCGCGCGTCTGCGCCTCGGACTCGCGCCAGGCGGCGAGGTCCATCAGCACCGCGAGGTCGCGCGGCTTGCGCGCGCGAGTCTTGAACCGCTCCCAGGCGCGCTCGGGGTCCTGCTCGTAGGTTGCGGCCGAGGTCAGCACCTTCATCTCGTCGTCGAGCCAGGCGCGTCGACCCGACTTGTCGAGCTGGGCGAGCAGCGCGCGGTAGACGTCGCGCAAGTGGGTGACGTCGCCGATCGCGTATTCGATTTGCGCCGGGGCGAGCGGGCGGCGCGCCCAATCGGTGAAGCGCGACGACTTGTCGAGCGTGACCTTGCACACCGACTGCACCAGTTCGCTGTAGGAGACCTGGTCGCCGTAGCCGCACACCATCGCCGCGACCTGGGTGTCGAACATCGGCGCCGGCACCTGCCCGGTGAGCTTCCAGAAGATTTCGACATCCTGCCGCGCGGCGTGGAAAACCTTGACCACATCGGGGTCGGCCATCAAAGCGAACAGCGGCTTGAGATCGATGTCGGGCGCGAGCGCGTCGATCGCCAGCGCCTCGTCGTCGGACGCCACCTGGACGACGCACAAGATCGGCCAGAAAGTCGTCTCGCGCAGGAATTCGGTGTCGACCGCCACGAAGGGATGACGGGCGAAGTGCTGACAGGCGTCCGCCAGCTCCGAAGTCGTCGTGATCAGGGCCACCCGCCTTATCCTTTGGCCGAGGTCGAGCTCTTGGCGCGATCCTTTCGCGCCGGGGCGGGCGCGTGGCGGGGCATGCCGAGGCGCTTGTCGAGATAGGCGCCGACCGTCTCCTGCAGGTCCTCCATGCAGTCTTCGAAGAAGTGGTTGGCGTTGGCGATCACGGCG
>Ga0302196_10002936_pt1 | contig 15796 bp, 7 predicted proteins | sample II_Bog_N1_3_FD_198794 | JGI IMG/M metagenome (GOLD analysis project Ga0302196, IMG submission 198794) | Peat permafrost microbial communities from Stordalen Mire near Abisko, Sweden - II_Bog_N1_3 | ecosystem: Environmental > Terrestrial > Soil > Wetlands > Peat | place: Sweden: Abisko, Stordalen...
AAGCCAACATCCGGAGGGCCTGGGACATGATGGGTATCCGCACCCACCTGCAGGCCTCCAACGACCTGCTGACCTCGGCATCGGCGGCCGGCGACGTGCAGCAGTACATCAAGGCGATCTACGCCCAAGGCCTCCGGCCGAGGGACGCCGCCAAGCAGAACGCCGAAAAGGCCAAGGTGGACGCCGCCGAGTCGAAGGCCCGTCGACGGGCCGGGTGAACGGTCAGATGACCCGGGTCGACGCCGGGTCCTGCGTCGGCATCCGCTGGATGGTGGGCACCGGGTAGGGAACCTGGGTGGTGCCGAATTCCAGCAGGTCAGCCTGGGTACACCCCTTGGCGGCGATGTAGGCCGGGTCGTTCCGGGTGGCGGGGAGCGTCGGCACCTTGGTATCCGAGCGGTGCAGATCGAGGGTGGCGGTCAGGTCGCCCACCGTCTTCCGGCGCCACGCCGAGAGGTTGGGCGCCCGAACGCCGAAGCGCTCCTCCAGAAATCGCAGCTGCGAGGTGTGGTCGAAGGTGGCCGACTGGATGTGGCCGCCTCGACTGAACGGCGACACCACCACCATGGGGACACGGAACCCCAGCCCGATCGGCCCGTCGATACCTTGGGCGTCGGCCGGCAACGGCGAGACCGTCACGTACTCGTCCTCGGTCCCAGGCGGGGCGACCGGAGGGGCCACATGGTCGAAGAACCCGTCGTTCTCGTCGTACATGTGGAACAGCACCGTCTTCGACCACACCTCGGGATTGGACACCAGCGTGGTGAGGACCTGGTCGGTGAACCACTCGCCGAGGAACGACGGGGACGGGGGGTGCTCGTCGTAGCCCAACGGGGCGGCGATCCAGCTCACCTGGGGGAGGGTGCCGGCGTGGACGTCGGCCACGAACTGGTCGGGGAAGGTGGGGAGGAATGCCTTCTGGTAGAGCGTGGAGGCGGGATTCTCGTACTGCGAGAAGTAGGGGAGGACGGTGTCCGAGGTGATCCCCAGCTGCCGCATGGCGCCGATGGTGTAGAGCTCCCCCGCCGGGTTGTAGTACTTCCAGCTGATCCCGGCGTCCTCCAGCACCTCCGGCATGGTGTCCCAGTGCACACTGAACAGGGCGTCCGGACTCCCATTGGTCTCCAGCACCGGACCGCCGGCCAGACCGGCCGGGTCGATGGTCCCCGACATCTGCATCAACCGGTTGGGGTGGGTGGGTCCCATCACCGAGCAGTGGTAGCCGTCGCAAAGCGTGAAGGCGTCGGCCAGCGCGTAGTAGTAGGGAATGTCGGCCCGGGTGTAGTAGCCCATGGTCAGCGTACCCTGGGCCGGGCCCTCGTTGGTCGGAGCGGTGTGGACCCGGGCGAACGAGTCCATCGAGCCGCCGTTCCGACACAGGTGCTGCGGTCCCCAGTTGTGGGTCAGGTCGAAGGTGCAGTCGGCCAGGGCGGTGTCGTTGGTATCGAGGTGGAAGGGCAGCAGCCGTCCGGTGGGGGCCGAGGTGGTGTTGGCCGGACAGGCCTGCGAGAAGGCCCCGAGGTCGCCGGCCGGGTGATCGTCGTAGCCGCGGACCCCGGGATAGGTCCCGTAGTAGTGGTCGAACGACCGGTTCTCCATCATCAGGAAGATGACGTGCTCCACGGCCCCCAGGTCCGACCCGGCCGCCGGGGTTGCCGCCGCTCGGGTCACCGTGGAGGATGCGGGACTGTGGCCACAGCTGGCGGCCAACAGACCCACGCCCGATGCCACCCCGGCGGCCAGTAGCTCCCGACGGGTCAGCCCCCGACGTCCACCGGCTTCCGCACCGCAGTCGGCACAGCCGCCGGATGCCGCGCCGCCTGCACCATCTCGCCGTCCCGTCATGCGTCCCCCCTCAGTCCGGGGTCATGGTAGGCCAGCGGTGGTCCCGGACCCCGTCGGATGGCCAGCCGGCCCGCGGTGACGCGGCAATGGGAATCGCGGCGGTCCGGACCGATACCCGGCACGTTTTACCGGTCGATAGCGTCATGGGGTCGCCGGAATCCCCGACCATCGGGACCGCAGCCGGGGGACGTGTCGTGAGGAGCCGCGTGGAGAGAGACGAGGAGCTGCTTCCCAGCGGGGACCCCGGTCGTCCCGAAACCGCCGGCGGGGTCGCCACGCTGGTGCGCGCCGTCGATGTGACCCCGTCTCCCGTCCCCGATCTGGACACGTCGACCGCTGATGACCCTCCGGGACCCGGTGGGGTGGCCGGCTGGCTCCGCCGGGACGGTCGGCCCTGGTGGTCGACACCCGCCATGGTGGCCATCGGCCTGTCCGCCTTCCTCCTCTACCTCCACCGGCTGTCGGCCAACGCCATGTCCAACACCTTCTACGCCGCGGCGGTCAGGAGCGGCACCGAAAGCTGGAAGGCCTTCTTCTTCGGCTCGCTCGACCGGTCCAACTTCATCACCGTCGACAAGCCGCCCGCCACCCTGTGGGTGATGGAGCTCTCCGGTCGGCTCTTCGGTTTCTCCAGCCTCAGCATGCTGGTCCCGGTGGCGGTGGCCGGCGCCCTCACCGTGGTGGTGGTCTTCCATCTGGTGCGCCGCTGGCAGGGTGACCTGGCGGCGGTGCTGGCGGCGGCCGCCCTGGCCGTCACCCCGGTGGTGACCGCCATCTTCCGGTCCAACGAACCGGACGGCATCATGACCCTGTTTCTGGTGCTGGCCGCCTGGGCCCTGTGGTCAGCCCTCGAGACCGGCGCCACCTCCCGACTGGTGTTGTGCGCCGTGCTGCTGGGGATGGCCTTCCTCGCCAAGATGCTGGAGGCCTTCATCGTGCTGCCTGCCTTTCCGCTGGCGTACCTGTTGGCCGGCCCACCCCGACTGCTCCGTCGGCTGGCCCAACTGGGGTGGGCCCTGCTGGCGTTGGTGCTGGCGTCGGGGTGGTGGGTAGCGGTGGTGCAGCTGTGGCCGACAGCCTCCCGTCCCTACATCGACAGCAGCGGCGACAACTCGGAGCTCAGCCTCATCTTCGGGTACAACGGCTTCGGCCGTCTGTTCGGCTCCTCGCACCCCTACCGGGCGTCGCTGCCAGGGGCGTTCGGCCGCCGGTTCAATGCCGGCATCACCGGTCTCAGCCACTTCGGCAGCCAACCTGGCCCCGGCCGGATGTTCGCCGGTCCCCTCGGCTCCCAGATCAGCTGGTTGATCCCCCTGGCCGGCCTGGGTCTGCTGGCCGGTCTGTGGGCCACCCGGCGGGCCCCTCGTGGCGACCTGATCCGGGCCGGGTTCGTGTTCTGGGGCACCTGGACGATCTTCGCCACCGCGGTGTTGAGCGAGACCCAGGGGACGTTCCACACCTACTACACCGTGGCGATGGCTCCGGGCCTGGCCGCCCTGGCGGCCGGCGGATCGGTGGCCATGTGGCGACTGGGTCGACAGTCGCCCGTCTACGCCTGGCTCCTTCCGGTCGGCGTGTCGGGCAGTGCCTGGTGGGCCGCCACCCTGCTCCATCGTTCCCCCACCTTCGCCCCTGCCCTCCCGACGGTGGTGAAGGTCGCCGGGATCGTGGGCGCCGTTTTCCTGCTGGCGGTCTTCCTGGGTGGACGCCGACTGGCCCGACCGGCGGTGCTGGCCATCGGGACGGTCGGGGCGGTGGCCGCAGTGGTGGCACTGGCGGCTGGTCCCACCGCCTACTCGCTCTCCACCACCCAGCACCCGGCGGCCGCCACCAACCCGACCGGCGGTCCCGCAGTGGGCGAGGCCGGTGGGCTGCCCCATCAGTTCGACAACCCCCGGATCCAGTCGATCTTGGCCCGGCTGGACCGCCAATCGGCGGCCGCCACGGCCGCCAACAACGGGGTTCCGCCAGTGTCGGGGGTCTCCCCACAGATGATCACCTACCTGAAGGCGCACCAGGACGGTGCCGACTGGCTGGTGGCCGTCAGTGGCTCCACCACCGCATCCCCGCTCATCCTGATCAGCGGCGACCCGGTGATGTCCATGGGTGGGTTCACCGGCTCGGAGCCGGCGCCGACGTTGTCACAGTTCAAGACGCTGGCTGCCCGGGGTCGGATCCGATACGTCCTGGTCGGTAGCAACGGTCGGTTCGGGTTCGGAGGGGGGCGAGGGGGTCAGGCGGCGGCCGTCGTCGACCGCTGGGCGGTCCAGACCGGCACCCGGGTCCCGTCCTCTTCCTATGGGGGTCCACCTACTGACGGGACCCTCTACTACGTGGGTCCGACCGGATCGGGTCCGACGGGCTGAACCCGAACGGTCGGCGGCTCATGTCGGTGGCCGGCTGTCCGGAGTACCGGCCGGTGTGGTTGCCGCCGTGCGGACCGGGGTCGTCACCGTCGGGGGCTGCGCCGGAGCGCCGGTGCCGACCGGGCTGGCCGACGCCGTGGCGGCGGGCGCCACTGGACTTCCCCTCGTCGGTGGCGTGCCGGTGGGAGAGGCACCGGACGACGGCTCGGGGGGCGGAGATCCCACTCCGCCGGCCGGTTCGGTCGAGGCGGTGGTTCCCTTGGCCGGCGGTGGGGCGGTGGAGGCGGTGCCGCCACTGCTGGAAGGTACCGCCACCGTGGCCGGCGGTGAGGACGGTTGGACCCCGGAGCCCCCCGAAGGCACCGACGAGGGCGGCGGTGTGCCGACCGGTCGGGTGCCGCCCGTCCCCCGGACGACCGAAGAGGGCGGCGAGGAAGGCACCGTGGAGTTCGGCTGTTCCGTGCCGGTCGTTCCTGACGCCCCAGGGATCGGCGGCGGATGCACGCAGGCGGCTGGCAATGGGGCGCCGGCCGGTGGCGGATGAGCGGCCAGGGCCTGACACGCACGGGTCAGCAGCGCACCGGTGCCGGCCGGCACCTGCCCTCGCAAACCCGGTGGGAGCTGGTTCACCGACGAGGCCAGCGACTCCACCGCCTTGACGGTGGCGCGGTGGGAGGCATGGCCGTTGAGCGCCGAGCGGAGGGCGGAGTCCGCCGAGTTCACCCGGGTCAGCGCCGCGGAGGGCGTGGAGGCCGACACCAGGAGGAACGACACCATCACCGCCAGGGCCACCACAGCCGCCGCCGCCGCAGCCACCACCTGGCGGACCCGGCGTCGGTGCTGTTGGAGGCGGGCGGTAAAGGTGGGGCCGGCCACGGCGGCCACGGACCCGGCGGCGCCGCCCTCCACCGCCGCCCGGAAGGCAGCCACCTGGAGGGGGGACGGCGGATCGGTATCCACCAGCGCCTCTGACAACCGGGCCAGCAGCACGGCGTCGGAAGCGGAAGTGTTCTCAGGCATCGGCGTACTCCATGATCCGACGGAGCTCGGCCAGGGCCCGCGACTGGGCCATTCGCACCGCACCGGCGCGTTTGCCCAACACGGCGGCGGTCTCCTCGGCACTGAGGCCGGCGATGACCCGAAGCTCCAAGATCTCCCGGTCCTTGGCGTTCAGCTTTTCGAACGCCGCCCGGAGGGTGGCGTGCTCGTCGTGGAGGACGGCCTGTTCGGCTGGTAGGTCCATCGCCGTGGCTGGTCCCGGCTGTGGCAGGGCGCGCAGCTTGGTGGTGCGCCGATGGTGGTCGGCGGCCACGTGTCGGGCGATCCCGAAGATCCAGCCGGGCAGGCCGGCGGGTCCGGGGGAGTACCGATCGATGCCCGACAGGGCGCGAGTCAGCGTCTCCGCCACTGCGTCCTCCGCAGCATCGGGTCCGATGCGCCGGATGAAGAATGAGCGGAGTCTGGGATACAGCTCGTTGTAGAGGTCGACCCACACGTCGGGGTCACGGGCACGGACGGCCCGCAGCCTGGTTGCGTCATCGTCCCCTTCCTCCTCGCGCATCGCCCCCCTTGCCTCGGTACATCGTCGGACACCGCCCGGTGTCACGCCGAATATCGACCCGATCGAGGCGGACCTGGAGCGGTCCGACGGACATCGACGTCGAGGCACGTCGAAACATCTCGTGACACCGGGATCCCACCGACGAAGGGTTGGCTGGAATCCACCATTCGAGGAGGGCAACGATGGAAGACGAACCACGGAGCAACGGGAACGGACGACACCCCGGACAACCAGCGAAGCGGCGGGCCGGCGTGATCGCCATTGCCCTGGCCGTCGGTATGACCGTCGCCGCCGTTGGCCTGGCCCTGTCGGGCGGCCTGGGTTCGGCAGGTGCTGCTCCCAAAGCACCGGGTGCAACCGGTGGTCACCACCATGCGGGCCAGGTGTCGGGTCCCGGCTCGACCGGCAGTGGATACACCAGGACCTCCACCTCCACGACCAGCACGACGAGCCCCGGAGGAGGGTCGCCCAAGCCCCCGTCGGCAACCGGTTCGGGGTCGTCGGGCTCCGCCACCAGCGGGTCGTCGGGCTCCGGTCCGACCCCACCTCCGACCGGCACCGGAGGCGGGTCGTCAGGATCCGGTAGCGGCTCGGGGGACGGCAAGCCGCCGGCACCTCCGGCCGGACCTCCGGCCGTGACGGGGACGGTGGCGTCGGTGACCTCCACCTCGTTGACGGTCAGCACGTCGACGGGGACCACCGTCACCGTCGACTTCTCGGCCACCACATCGGTCGTCGGGTCCAGCGGCCCCTCGACCACCTCCGCCATCACCACCGGTGAGCGTGTGGCGGTATTCGGGACCACCACCGACGGCGTGGTGGACGCCACGGTGATCTGCCTCGATCCGCCTACCGGACCGCCGTCGGGGACCGGGAGCGGCACCGGCTCCAGCAGCGGGACCAGCACGCCGGCACCTCCGGCCGTGACGGGGACGGTGGCGTCGGTGACCTCCACCTCGTTGACGGTCACCACGTCGACGGGGACCACCGTCACCGTCGACTTCTCGGCCACCACATCAGTCGTCGGGTCCAACGGCCCCTCGACCACCTCCAACATCACCACCGGTGAGCGCGTGGCGGTATTCGGGACCACCACCGACGGCGTGGTGGACGCCACGGTGATCTGCCTCGATCCGCCGTCCGGCCCACCCTCGGGGAGCGGATCGGCGTCGGCGTCGGCGAGTTCCGGACCCCCGCCGGCTGGTGGATCAGCTCCCGCCGGCGGCTACGGCTCGGGCTCGGAGAGCAGCTCCGCCACGCACTGAAACGACGGGACACCGCGGGACCGGTGGGGCACCAAACCCCCGGTCCCCGCCCAATTCAGTCGGTCGGCCCTCACTCGATCCATGCCCGCCATGGGCGTGCGACCGCGATCTGTTACGGAGCCCCGATGGGCCCTATGATTCCCAGCCGAAGGCGCACACCATGCTGCGCGATATCGGAGGGCAACACAATGGAGCCGACCAACGCTTCGAGCGACGGTGGGCGGTGGGCTCAATCAGCCGCTCCGAGCAGCCACACCTCCGGGCTCCGGCGTCTGCCGCGACCCGACGGGCGGAGCTTCCGGGTGCTGGCGACCCTGGTGGTGGTGACGGTGGTGATCGCCACCGTCCTGACCTCCCCGGCCGGTGCGTCGTCCACCACCACGACCACCACCCAGACAGCCACCCAGCTGGTCTTTTCGACCCAGCCGGCCTCGGCAACCGGTGGCACCGCCTTCGGCACCCAACCGGTGGTCACCTTCGAGGACGCCAGCAACGCGGTGGTCAGCGGTGACACCGACACCGTGACGCTCAGCATCGAATCCGGCACCGGTGCATCCGGCGCCGTCCTGACCTGCCCGCCGGTGGCGGCGGTGGCCGGGGTGGCCACCTTCACCGGCTGTGCCATCGACAAGGCCTCCCCGGGGTCGAACCCCTACCAGCTGGAGGCCGTTTCCTCCTCGCTCTCGGTCGTCAGCTCCAACCTGGCCGTCACCGTCGGGTCGCCGGCCCAGGTCAGCTTCGTCGACCAGCCGGCCAGCATCCTGGCGGGCCAGGACTTCGCCACCGCACCGGAGCTGGCCGTCACCGACGCCGGGGGCAACATCGTCACCTCATCGACCGACACCATCGGACTGGCCGTCCTCCCCGGTCCCGGGTTCGGTCCCCTGGTGTGCTCGGGCAGCGAGCGGGCGGCGCCGGCCGGGTATGCCCCGGGCTACAAACTGACGGCCGTCAACGGGGTGGCCACCTTCACCGGCTGCACCATCGACCAGGCGTCGTCGTCGTCCTATGTGCTGGCCACCGAGGCCACCGACGGGACCACCGACGGGACCTTCGCCAACGAGAGCTCCCCGTTCGCCGTCTCGGCCGGCGCCGCCACCCAGCTGGTGTTCACCACCGAACCGACCGGATCGAGGGGCGCCAGCCCCTTCGCCACCCAGCCGGTGGTGACCGTCGAGGATGCCACCGGCAACGTGGTCACCTCGGCGACCCCCACCATCAGCCTGTCCATCACCCCGGATACCGGCGCCACCGGCGCCGCCCTGACCTGCGCGCCGGCGACGGCGGTGGCGGGGGTGGCCACCTTCAGCGGCTGCTCCATCAACGACGAGGGCAGCAGCTACACCCTGACCGCCTCCGGCGGAGGGCTGACCGGTAGCAGCGCTCCGTTCAGTGTCACCGTCAGCACCGCCGCCAACCTCTCGTTCGGCGGAGCCCCGGGCAACGCCACCGGTGGGTCGCCGCTGCCGGTCCAGCCGGTGGTGACCATCACCGACGGCGGTGGCAACCCGGTGTCCGGATCGGTCACCCTGGCACTGATCGGCGGGACGCCGGGCGCCACGTTGAGCTGTCCCACCAACCCCGAGCCGGCAGGGACCGGCACCGCCACCTTCAGCGGGTGCAGCGTCAACCTGGCCGGGACCGGGTACCAGCTGGTGGCCACCGACACCGATTCGACCGCAGTGACCACCACCAGCGCCGCCTTCAATGTCACGGTCGGTGCAGCCGCCCAACTCGCCTTCAGCACCCCGCCGTCGGGAGCCACCGGCGGCAGCCCGTTCGCCACCCAGCCCACCGTTTCCGTCGAGGACCTCGGCGGCAACCCGGTGCCCTCGGTCGGCCAGACCATCTCGTTGGCGCTGACCCCCGGTACCGGGCCGACCGGCGCCCACCTGGCCTGCAGCGGTGAACCCGGCAATTCCACCACCACCTCCACGGGGTCCGCCACGTTCGCCGGCTGTGCCGTCGACAAGGTCGGCTCGGCCTACACCCTGACCGCCGTCGCCGGCGGCCTGGTCACCACCAGTCCGGTGTTCACCGTCAGCGCCGGCAACGCCGCCGAGCTGAAATTCACCACCGCCCCGGCCGCCGCCACCGTGTCGAGCCCCTTCGGATCGCAGCCCCAGGTGGTGGTGGCCGACGCCGGGGGCAATCCGGTCGGCCCGTACGCCACCACCGTGACCCTCTCCATCTCGTCGGGGACCGTCACCTGCACCACCAACCCGGTCTCCACCACCAGCGGCATCGCCACCTTCTCGGGCTGTCAGGTGCCATCGGTCGGCACCTATACCCTGACGGCCACCGCCACCGGCCTGACCTCCGCCACCAGCGGGCCGTTCACCGTGGTGGCCGGGGCCGCCCTCGGCACCGCTCCGGTCGCCCTCCCCACCGCCCAGACCTTCGGTGGCGCCCTCTACTCACGGAACACCACCGACACCACCGACGACGTCAACTCCGCCACCGGCGCCCTCGAGCTCTCCCTCACCGACCTCAAGGTGGCCGGTATCGGCGAGCCCTTCAGCCTGGTCCGTTCCTACAACTCGGACGACGCCACCGGGGGCTCCTTCGGCACCGGCTGGACGTCGATCTTCGACGCCGGGGTGAAGATCGCCACGGGTGGAAAGACGGCCACCGTGCGCGGAGAGGACGGCCAGCAACTGGTCTTCGCCTCCAACGGTTCGGGAGGTTGGATCGCCCCGCCGGCTGCTCGGGAGACGCTGACCTGCTCGGGCACCACCTGCACGGTGGTCCGGTTCGACGGCGTCAGCTGGCAGTCGATCGGCGGGCACATCCAGAACGAGCTGTCTCCGGGCGGCGAGGGACTCCACTTCACCTATACCAACAACCTGCTGTCCGCCGTGACCGTCCAGCGGAGCACCACCCCGCTGACCATCACCGTCACCGAGAACGCCACTGGCCAGGTCACCAAGGTGGCCACCCCCACCCGGTCGGTCAGCTACCGGTACACCAACGGGAACCTGACCGGCTTCACCGACGCCGACGGGAACGCCTGGACCTACAACTACGGCGCCAGTGGCCTCACCCAGGAGATCGATCCTCTCGGTCACCTTCGGCTGGCGGTCTCCTATGCGGGTGGCCGGGTGGCCACCGCCCAAGCGGAGGGGAGCGACAAGCTCTTCGACGACGCCTACACCTGGAACGCCGCCACCCAGACCTCCACCCGCCTGGCCGAGGTCACCACGGCCACCGGTCCGGCCACCGGCGCCTACACCGACCAGTACAAGGGCAACGTGCTGGTGAGCCAGGAGTCCCCCAGCGGCGGCACCACGGCCTACAGCTACGACAACCAGCTCGACCTCACCGAGCTTCAGGACCCACTCGGCCACATTCAGCAGCTGACCTACGACGCTGCCGGCGACCTCATCACCCAGTCGAGCCCCTGGACGACCACCGCCAACAGCGTCACCCGCATGGGTTACGACTCGCTCCACCGGATGACCTCGTCGACCGACCCCAACGGCAACACCACGACCTACACCTACACCGGTACCAACCTCACCAAGGTGACGCCGCCCGGTGCCGCCGGCGGGGCCACCACCTACCTCTACAACTCCCTGGGTGAGCGGACCGAAGCCGACGGACCCACCGGCATCCAGACCTACACCTACGACGCCGCCGGCAACCTGACCGGGTCGAAGCTGCTGAGCCTCACCCGGGCACCGCTCAACGGCCTGGGATCCACCAGTACCCATGACGAGGCCGGCGACGTGCTGACCTCCACCGACGCCCGGGGCAACCTGGCCAGTGGCATCAACAGCACCTACACCACCAGCGGTACCTTCGACGCCGACGGGAACCAGCTGACCACCACCACGCCGGGGCCCCAGACCACCACCACCACCTATACCGCCGCCGGCGACGTGGCGTCGGTGACGGCGGCCAACGGCAGCAAGACCACCTTCGGCTGGAACCAGTCCAACCTCACCTCCACCGCCACCACCTCGGGTGCCACCACCGCCACCGCCTACGACCCGTCGGGCGACCAGCTGTCGGTGACCGACGCCGGCGGGCGCACCACCACCAGTACCTACGACGCCTCCGGACGTCAGCTGACCTCCACCAGCACCGCCAACATCACCACCACCTACACCTACAACGTGGAGGGGGATGTGGTGGCCACCTCCGACACCGCCGGCAACACCGGGAGCTTCACCTACAGCCCGGCCAACCAGAAGCTCAGCTCCACGCTCGACGGGGTCACCACCTCGGTCACCTACGACGGCGCCGGCAACGTGGCCTCTCAGACCGACGGCGCCGGGAACGTCATCACCTACACCTACAACAGCCACGAGAAGTTGGCATCGGTGGCCACCTCGGCGGGGACCACCACCTACGCCTACGACCTGTCCGACAACCTCTCCGCCATTACCGACGGCGACGGTCACACCGTGGCCTACACCCACAACGGTGCCGGCCAGCTGACGGCCATGATCGTGAACGGCCACACCACCAGCTACACCTACGACGTCGACGGCAACCTGACCGGCATCACCGATCCGGACGGCCGGTCCACCAAGTACACCGTCAACGCCCAAGACCTCCGGACCGGCATCAACTACTCGCAGGCCGGCCAGACCACCATCAACATCACCGAGGCGTACAACGCCGCCGGCCAGCGCACCCAGATGACCGACCCGACCACCGGGACCCACACCTACACCTACGACCCCTCCGGAAACCTGACCTCGGCGGCCAACGGCGCCAATAACACCTATAGCTACGACTACTCGACGCCGGGGGTGATGACCGAGACCTACCCCGACGGCACCAAGGTGTCCTACGGCTTCGACGACGCCCACAACGTCATGAGCGTCACAGCCCCGGGGGTCAGCGTCTCCTACCTCCGCAACACCGACCGCCAGGTCACCGGCATCGCCTACTCCAACGGGCTGCTGGAGTCTCAGAGCTACAACCAGGCCGGCCAGGTGGTCAACCAGACCCTGTCGTGCGGCTCCACCGTCTCGGCGGAGAGCGGCACCAGCTACAACGGCGACGGTGCCCCGGTCGACCAGGAGACCACGGTGGGGTCGACCACCTCCCTGACCGGCTACGGCTACGACACCTCGGGCCGGGTCACCGCCCAGGCCACCACCTCCAGCCCGGCCGCCACCGCCACCTCCCCGGGTGCCTGCACGCCGGGGACCCAGTCCACCCCGGGCTCCCCGCAGCAGAACGACGGCTCCGGCGGGACCAGCGATACCACCGCCCCCACCACCGCCAGCAGCCCGGCCACCACGCCGCTGAACGTGCCCAGCGCCGGGACCTCGGCCAACCCCATCACCTACGACGCGGTGGGCAACCGGACCACCGACAACGGCACCACCACCACCTACAACGCCGCCAACGAGGTGGCCACCCAGACCGGGGCCCAGCCGGCCACCTACACCTACGACAACAACGGGGACGTCACCGGCAGGACCATCGGTGGAGTGACCACCACCTACGGCTACAACGCCGCTGATCAGCTGGTGAAGGTGGTGACGGGTGCCACCACGGTGACCTACACCTACGACGGCGACGGCAACCGGGTGAGCCAGACGGTCGCCAACGGGTCGGGGACCACCACCGACGACTACTCGTGGGACCCGAGCGGCAACGTGCCCCTGCTCACCCTGGAGCGCACCCCCTCCAACGGGCTCATCCGGCGGTACGTCTACGGCGTCGGACCGGTGGCCATGCAGACCCCGGCCGGCACCTACTACCTGACCACCGACCCCCAGGGTGACGTGACCGGACTGAGCGACAGCACCGGCGCCATCCTGGAGACCTACGCCTACGATGCCTACGGCAACGTCACCACCACCCAGGTGGGCGCCACCGTCGCCCCGGCCGAGCCGCTGCTGTTCCAGAGCCAGTACCTCGACCCCACCACCGGGCTCTACGACATGCGGGCCCGGAACTACGACCCCACCACCGGTCGGTTCACCCAGCGCGACCCGGTGATGGCCTCGGCCGGCCAACCGCAGCTGTCGCCCTACAGCTTCGCCAACGACGAGCCGACCTCCAGCGGTGACCCCACCGGGCAGGCGTCCTCCACCTTCACCTCGGCGTTCTCCGGCCACTCCACCGAGTCGGCCAACATCGTCACCGACACCGGGTACGGACTGAAGGCGGCCAACCTGGTCATCGTCAAGCCGATCGTGGCCCTGGTCAAGTACGCCTCCAAGGCCGAATCCGCGGCAGTCGCGGTCGGCGACAGTGTCGCCGACGCCGGAGCCGGCATCGAAGCCGACGCCGGGGAAGCCGGCGGGGGAGCCGCCGACGCCGGCGACGCCGGAGCCGACTTCGGCGACGTGGCCGGCAAGGCACTCGGGGTCATCGGTATCGGCCTCGCCTTGTACGTGACGGTCGAGGACTGCGAGCACGGCACCGTCTCCCAGTGCGTGGGCGACACGGTGGGCACCGCCGTCAGCCTGGCCTGCCTGGTCCTCACCGAAGGGGTCGGGGCCGTGGCCTGCGGGTTGGCCGGCGCCGCCCTGGGCTACGTCATCAGTCACTACGGACCGCAGATCGCCGCCGGACTGGAGGTGGCGGGCAAGGCCATCGCCGCCATATCGGTCGAAGCCGGGGAGGCCATCAAGAACGCCGTCAACGAAGCAGGAGCGGCCATCAACGGCTTCGCCCTGGAGGCGGGCACCGTGCTCAACAGTGCCTTCGACACCGCCGGGGCGGCCGTCAACAGCTTCGCCCTGGAAGCCGGGGCGGCCCTCAACAACGCCTTCGACACCGCGGCCGGGGCCATCTCCGACGGGTTCAACAAGGCGGTGTCGGCCATCTCCAGCGGCTTCGACAGCGCGGTGGGCACCCTCGAGCAGGCCGGCTACACCGCCGAGCAGATGGCCCTGTCGCTGAAGAACGACTTCAACGAGGGCCTCAACGCCGTGGTCAACGAGCTGGCCACCCTGGCCTACGACGTCGACGGGGTGGCCAGCGCCCTCGAGGGTGTCTACAACGAGACGGCCCAAGCCGCCGGGGTCCTCCTCAACCAGTTCGAGTACGCCGGCAACCAGATCGCCGACGGGCTGAAGACGGCCTACGCCGAAACGGCAGCCGCCGTGGGGGCCATCCTGCAGAGCCTCAACGAGGACGCCGACCAGATCGCCTCCGCCCTCGACTCCGCCTACCAGGCGACGGCCGCCGAGGTGGCCTCCATCCTCAACACCCTCAACTACGGGGCTGACCTGATCGCCGGGGCGCTCGACTCCGCCTACCAGGCGACGGCCGCCGAGGTGGCGTCCATCCTCAATACCCTGGGTGACACCGCCGACGAGATCGCCGGGGCGCTCGACTCCGCCTACCAGGAGACGGCCGCCGAGGTGGCGTCCATCCTCAACACCCTGGGGGCCACCGCCGACGAGATCGCCGGGGCGCTCGACTCCGCCTACCAGGAGACGGCTGCCGAGGTGGCGTCCATCCTCAACACCCTGGGGGCGGCGGCCAGTGCCATCGCCTCGGCGCTCGACTCCGTGTATGCCGAGACGGATGCCGAGGTGGCGTCCATCCTCAACACCCTGGGCTTCGCCGCCGACACCATCGCCTCCGCCCTGGAAAGCGCCTACAACGACGCGGCGTCGGCGGTGGCCTCGGTCCTGAACGACATCGGCTACACCGCCTCTCAGATCGAGGGGGTGCTGTCCGACGTGTTCAGCGAGACAACCAGCGCCATCGAGAGCGAGCTCAGCAGCCTGGGCTTCAACTCGGCGACCATCGACGCCATCGGCGGTGCCTTCACCAGCTTCGGCGATGCCGTGGCCGGCGGGCTCACGTCGGCCGGGAACGCCATCGTGAGCTTCTTCAAGGGCTGGTAGCCAGGCAGAACCCGCTCCGATTCAGGGGCGGGCGGCAGGGGCGACGATCTCCTCGGCAACCCGGCGGAGGTGGCTGTTGAAGATGGCCCCGAGCACGGCCGGGCCGGGGTGGATGACCCGGCCGGTCGTCGTCTCGACGGCCACCGGGTAGGTCAGGGCGGCGAAGCGTCGCCCGTGATGATGGCCGGCCCAGGCCGCCGCGTCCCCATCGACCTGGTCCATCACCGCCACCGCCACGGCGGCCGTCCCGGTCTGCAGTCCGCGGGGCAGGCCCTCTTTGTTCTTGACGGCGTACTGGCAGGCGGCGTCGAGGAAGTGATCGAGCGCGCCGGTGTCGGTCCCGGCCGGACCGAACCGGCTGACCACCACAAAGGTGTGCAGCCGGCTGGCCATCCACCGGAGCCGGAAGTCCGAGCGTCGGCCGACCACGGCGGGGCGGCCGTCGACGGTGTCCGAGGTGACCTCGTAGCCGTGCTGGCGGAGCGCCTGTCCGAAGGCGTCGACGTTCTCTGGGTGGGGCACGGTGGATCCTCCTCGATCCTCAGATCCGTCCCAGCACCTTGGCCAGGACGGATCGTTCGGCAGTCAGAGGTGGTGCCTCCCCCGTGGCCTGAAACGTGACCACCAGCTGGTTGCCCCCGACATCGAAGAGGTAGGCGTCCACGGTCAGTGGTCCCTTCGACGACGACGCGGTGTAGCGGACACCCAGGGCGGCATCGAGGGCCCCCGGCGTCTCGTCCAGCGAGACGATCGTCGATCCGGTCAGCGGACCGGACGAGGTCAACGATGCGGTGATGGCCTGGCCCAGGCAGGCAAGACCGGCGGGGGTGTGGAGATCCTGGACCTCGAGGCTGAGCTCGGAGGAGGGAGTGACGAACGAGAGGGCCGACCGGGCCGACACCCGTCCGTCGACGAAGACAGGCGAGGAGG
>Ga0302196_10002937_pt1 | contig 15796 bp, 14 predicted proteins | sample II_Bog_N1_3_FD_198794 | JGI IMG/M metagenome (GOLD analysis project Ga0302196, IMG submission 198794) | Peat permafrost microbial communities from Stordalen Mire near Abisko, Sweden - II_Bog_N1_3 | ecosystem: Environmental > Terrestrial > Soil > Wetlands > Peat | place: Sweden: Abisko...
CGGCGGCGCAGCCTGCGGGCGTTCCGCCGCGGCGCGCGGCTTGGCAGCGACCTTCGCCGCCGGCTTGGCCGGCGGGCTTGCCGGCGCGGCGGCCTTTGCCGGCGCGGCGGCGCCGTTGCTGGCGAGCGCTCCGAGCGCAAGGTCCTCATCGACGCTCGACGCCGCGGCCTTGGCCTCGATGCCGGCGGCCGCCAGCCTGGCCAGCAGCTCCTTGGTGCTCACACCCTGCGCCTTTGCGATCTCATGCACGCGTTTCTTTGCCATCAGGCCACCGATTCTACGGTCTGTGCGTCAATCGAGAACGGGCGGCGAAATGCGCGTTGCAGGCCGCCACGGCGGCGCGAGCGCGCGAGGCAGTCATCCGAGCAGACGTAAGCGCCCCGGCCCTGCATACGCTGGTCACGGTCGATGCGCAGCACGCCGTCGCTGATCGCCAAACGCACGAGCTCGTGCTTCGGCGCCCTGCGTCCGCACCCTGCGCAGCGCCGCAGCGGCGGCCGCGAGACGGCTATGACGCCGGCCCCGCGGCGGCGGGCGGAAGCTCGGCGGCGACGGGAGTCTCGCCGGCGACGGGAGTCTCGCCGGCGACGGGAGTCTCGCCGGCGACCTCGAGCGCCTGGTGAGCTTCCAGGCCGCAGTAGCGCGAGCCGGGCAACGACGCGTTCGGGCAGCGGCGGCCGTTGCTCATCACGGCCGCGCAGCGGCCGGAGGCCTCGAGCTGCTCGCCGTAGCCCTGCTCGGCCTCCTCGGCGGCGAACTCGCTCTCGGACTTGATGTCCACGCGCCAGCCCGTCAGTCGCGCCGCGAGACGCGCGTTCTGGCCCTCGCGACCGATCGCCAGTGAGAGCTGGTCGTCGGGGACGATCACCGTCGCCTGCTTGGCGGCGTCGTCGACCAGCACCTCCCGCACGCGCGCCGGTGACAGCGCCTTGGCGACGAAGCGCGCCGGCTCGTCGTTGTAGGGAATGATGTCGATCTTCTCGCCGCGCAGCTCGGAGACGACCATCCTCACGCGCGAGCCGCGCGGGCCGACGCAGGCGCCGACCGGATCGACGCCGTCCACGTGGGAGATGACAGCGATCTTCGAGCGGTAGCCCGGCTCGCGCGCGACACCGGCGATCTCGACCAGGCCGTCGGCGATCTCGGGGACCTCCAGCTCGAACAGCTTCTTGATCAGTTCCGAGTCGCGGCGCGAAACGATGATGCTCGGCCCCTTCGTCGAGGGCGAGACCTCCTTGATCACGGCCTTGATCCGCTGCGAGTGGTCGTAGCGCTCGCCGTCGACCTGCTCGGACTTCGGCAGCAGCGCCTCCACGCGCTCGCGCAGCTGAACCAGCGTGTAGCGCGAGTCGGACTGCTGCACGATGCCGGTGATCAGCTCGCCGACGCGGTCGCGGTACTCCTCATACATCATGTCGCGCTCGGCTTCGCGGATGCGCTGCAGGATCACCTGTTTGGCGGTCTGGGCGGCGATCCGCCCGAAGTCGCCGGGTGTCACGTCGCGCTCCTCGATCTGGTCGCGGTACTGCTCGAACTTGGCCGGGTCGATCTCGGGGTCCTCGGGCTCGCGCATCTCCCCCGTCTCCGGGTCGATCGTCGTCGCCTCGTCGATCGTCTCGACGATCAGATGCGCCTCGAGGCGCTCCGGGATGATCAGCTCGATCACGCGAAAATCGGCCGTCTCGCGGTCGATCTCGACCCGCGCGTACTTGGCCGAGCCGGGCTGCTTCTTGTAGGCCGACAGCAGTGCGTCCTCGAGCGCGACCATCAGCTTCTCGGGCTCGATGCCCTTCTCGCGCGCGAGCGCGTTCATCGCATCCAGGATCTCACGTGACATGTGCCTACTCCTCCACCAGATGGGACCGCTTGATCGCGGCGTAGGGGATCGCGACGATCCCCTCCGGCGCGGCGAGGGTGACCTCCTGCGCGCTGGCGCCGATCAGCTCGCCGACGACACTGCCCGGCTCGCTCACCCCCGCGCACGCAGCGACGCGTACGCGGGCGCGACGGCCGACGAAGCGCTGAAAGTGCTCCGGCTTGGTCAGCGGGCGTTTGGGGCCCGGCGAGCTGACCTCGAGCGCGTAGCTCTCGCGGAGGTCTCCGAGCGCATGCGTGACGCGCTCGCAGAGCGCGAGCGTCACGCCCTCGGGATGGTCGATGAAGATTCGCAACGTGTCGCCGGAGCGCTCGACGAGCAGCACTTCCACCTGCGGCTCGGCGGCCTCCAAACGCTGCTCGATATCTGCTTGTAGCTGTTCCATGACGAAAAAAAAGCGGGCTTCGGCCCACTTCAACGCACCGCCAACATCGCTGCACAGGCGGTACTCACCGAGAATAGCACTCTCGGCACAAGGCAAAAATCCGCCTTGACGAGGTCATCCGCGGAGCCCTTCGACCGCGTCCAGCACGGCCTCGGCGATCTCGCGCTTCGCGGCCGGCCCGACCTCGAGCTCGCCACCGGATGTGATGATCGTTACCGCGTTGCGCTCGGCGTCGAAGCCGATGCCGGCCTGCGAGACGTCGTTGCAGACGATCGCATCGAGACTCTTCGCGGCCAGCTTCCCGCTCGCCCGCTCCCGCCCGCCCGGGCCGTGCTCAGCCGCGAAGCCGACCACCGTCTGCCCCTCGCGCCGCCGTGCCGCCAATGCGCTGAGCACATCGGCGGTGGCCTCGAGTTCGAGCTCGCGCGCCTGCCCTTTTGCGATCTTGCCCGCCACCGGCGCCGCCGGGCGAAAGTCCGCGACCGCCGCGCACATGAGCAGGACGTCGGCGGCGGCGAACTCCGCCTCGCAGGCCGCCGCCAGTTCGGCGGCGGTGCCCACATCGATGTAGCGGATGCCGGGTGCACGCGGGAGCGAGACGTTCGCCGCGACCACGACGACCTGCGATCCGCGGGCCGCGGCCGCGGCGGCGAGCGCGAAACCCATGCGCCCCGAGGAACGGTTGCCGATGTAGCGGACCGCGTCGATCGGCTCGCGGGTCCCCCCGGCGGTGACGAGTGTGCGGATCGCGCTCCAGGCCCCCCCGCGCAGCCGCGCGTCGACTGCGGCGAGCAGATGCGCGGGCTCTGGCAGCCGGCCGGGCCCCCATTCGCCGGCGGTGGCGAGGCGCCCCGTGGCGGGCGTGAGCACCTCGATCCCCCGCTCGCGCAGCACTGCGATGTTGTCCTGGGTCGCGCGGTTGGCCCACATCCGGTCGTTCATCGCCGGCGCGACGATCAGCGGCGCGGCCGTGGCGAGCGCGGCTGCCGAGAGCAGGTTGTCGGCGTGGCCGTGCGCGAGCTTGGCGATCGTGTTGGCGGACGCCGGGGCGATCAGGAAGACGTCGGCCGCCGCGCTCAGCGCGAGGTGGCCGGCCGGGTCGTGGTCGGGGATCGCCTCGCCGGGAAAGGCGCCGCGCAGCGGGTCGCGCTCGAACTCATCGGTCAGCACGGGGGCGCCGCTCAGCGCCGCGAACGACGCGGCGCCGACGAAGCGCTGCGCGTTGGGGGTCTGGATCACACGCACGCTGTGGCCCGCCGCGGTCGCAAGGCGCACCACCTCGAGCGCCTTGTAGGCGGCGATTCCACCGCTCACCCCGAGCAGCAGCCTGGCCATCGGGCCGCTGCTACCGGTAGTGGTACTTCAGCTTGCCGGCTGCGACTTCCTCGAGCGCGATCGTGAGGTAGTTCTTCGAGCCGGTGTCGACCATCGGCGGCGGGAACTCGTCAAAGCTCCCCTCCCCGAGGTTCTGGTAGTAGGAGTTGATCTGGCGTGCGCGCTTGGCGGCGACGATGACGCTCGCGTAATTCGAGTCCACGTGCTCAAGCAGCTTGTCTATGCGGGGAGAGATCACTCAACCAGTGTACCGCAGGTAGATCTCGTCCAGTTCGTCGGTTGCAGGAGACAGCGAATCGTTGACCACCACGAAGGCGAACTCCGCGCTCGCCGCAAGCTCCGTCTCTGCGATCGCCAGGCGCCGCGCCATCGCCTCGGGATCCTCGGCGCCGCGGCCGGCGAGCCGCTCGCGCAGCTGCTCGAGTGAGCGCGGCGCGATGAAGATCGCGACCGCGTCGGCAAGCGCACGGCGAACCTGCCGCGCTCCCTGAAGCTCGATCTCGAGCACCACCGGTGCGCCGCCCCGGGCGCGCCGCTCGAGCTCCGCGCGCAGCGTCCCGTAGCGATGCCCGGCGTAGCTCGCGTGTTCCACGAACTCGCCGGCGGCGAGGCGGCGATCGAAGTCCTCCTCGGTCAGGAAGTGGTAGCTGACGCCGTCCTGCTCGCCCGGTCGCGGCGTCCGCGTGGTCGCCGACACCGACAGTTCAAGCTCAGGATGGCGCTCGCGCAGCGCCGCGATCAACGTGCCCTTGCCGACCCCCGAGGGGCCCGTGATGACGAATACGGCGGCCATGGGCGAGCGCGAAGCTTATGGCGCGCTGCGGCCGCTCCTCGGCGCCGCCCTGGTGATCGCAGCTGCGCGGCGCGGGCCGTGCTCAGCGGTGGAGCATCGAGACCAGCTCGGCGCGCTGGCGCTCGGACAGGCCGCCGATCGTCTTGCTCGGCGAGATACGGCAGTGCGTGAGGATCTTGTTTACCTTCACGCGCCCGTATTTGGGGACGGCGAGCAGCATGTCGAATACCTTGGCGGTTTCAAGGAACTCCGGCGGGTCCAGGAGCAGCTGGTGGATGGAGTGACGACCCGCCTTGAGGTCGCGCTTCAGCTGCGCGCGCTGTGAGCGGATCTCGTTCGCTCGGGCCAGCGCATCCATGCGCTGGTTGAACGAACGCTCCGGCGTGCCGGGACCCTTATGGAGCGTCTGCTGACCAAGCGACATGGGCGGCGAGTCTATCGTCTGCGCGCCGCCATGCAAGCGCAGTCCGTGGAATTCACCTAAACCTCCAGTAGAGGTTCAGCCGCCTTCAGCTCACTTGAGCTATTTCGGGCACTTTGCAGGCGTTTTATCTTAAGGGTGGGGCCGCGACGTGAATCATCGCCCAATTTGCGCAAAAGCTCCATCGAGTTCGCGCGCGATTCGCCCGCCAGCGGCCGGATCGCGGAAGCTCTCGGTGCCCACGGCCACGAGTGTCGCCCCGACATCGATCAGATCGCGGGCGTCCGCCCCGCTCGCGACGCCACCCATCCCGACGATCGGAATCGTGACGCGCCGCGCGACCTGCGCGACCTGCGCGAGCGCGACGGTCCGGATCGCCGGGCCCGAGAGACCACCGCTGCCGCCTCCCAGCCAGGCGCCCGAGCCGTCGGGGTCGAGCGCCAGCGCCCGCAACGTGTTGATCAGTGACACGGCGTCGGCGCCGCCGGCCTGCGCTCCGGCCGCGCACGCCGCGACATCGGCGGTGTTGGGCGTCAGCTTCACGATCAGGGGCTTGGAGCTGCGCGGGCGCACATGGCGGAGCAGCGCCTCGAGGCCCGCCGGGTCGGCGCCGATGTCCAGGCCGGTCGCGACGTTCGGGCAGGACACGTTCAGCTCGATCGCGGCCACAGCCGGCTCGAGCTCGAGGGCTTCGACGAGCTCGCCGACCTGCTCGGGCGTCGAGCCCATGACGTTCGTGATCAGCGGGACCGCCAGCACGCCGGCGAGCGCAGGCAGGTCCGTCTCGAGATAGGCTCGCAACCCGCGGTTGGGCAGCCCGATCGAGTTGATCATGCCCGCGGCGCTCTCCCACAGGCGCGGCGGCGGGTTGCCGTCGCGGGCGCCCAGGGTGATCGTCTTCGATACGTAGGCAGCGAATGGGAACTGCGCGAAGAGCTCGTCGCCGAACACGCTCGCCGCGGCGAGCACGTCGAAGCAGCCGGAGGCGTTGATCACCCGGTGGCGGAGCTCGAGGCCTGCGAACTCGATCATGCCAACAGCGCCCCGTCGAACACCGGACCGTCGAGGCACACGCGCCGGTAGCCCTCGACGGTCGCGACGACGCAGCCGTAGCAGGCGCCGAAGCCGCATGCCATCGGCGCCTCGAGCGCCAGCTGCGACGCCACCTCGTAGTGCGCTGCGCGCCGTCGGACATCCTCGAGCATGGCCGCGGGCCCGCAGGCGTAGATCGGCCGGGGTTGCTTCGCCAGTTCGGCTTCGAGCAGGTCACTGACCAGGCCGTGGTGGCCCACCGAGCCGTCGTCGGTCGCCACGAGCGCCTCGGTGAAGAGCTCGGCGCCCTTGGCGTGATCGCCGTCGCGGAAACCGAGCAGTGCTGCTCCGCCCCAGGCCCGCTGGACCGCGACGAGGGGTGCGATGCCGATCCCGCCGCCGACCAGCAGCGGCAGCACGCCGCCGCCGGGCGGGACGAAGCCGTGCCCGAGCGGTCCGACGATGAGCAGCTCCTCGCCCGGCTGGGCCTCGCACAGGCGCCGAGTGCCGGGCCCGACGTCCTCGAGCAGGAACTCCGTGATCCCGTCGTCGGCGACCGCCAGCACCGACACCGCCCGCGCAAGGTAGGGCCGCTCCCCCTCGCCTCCGCCCCAGCGCTCGGCGCTCGCGAGCATGTAGAACTGACCGGGCTGCGCCCGCGCCGTGGAGTCGAGCGCTCCGAGCACGACGTAGGGCCCATAGCTGCGCCGGTGGCGCACCGCTGCGCGACGGCGGCCGAACGGAGCGCTCACCTCGCGTGCCACTCCTGCAGCGACCGCACCTCCGGCTCGCCCGCCCGCGCCGCACGGATCGCGCGCGCAGCCGCCTGGCCGCCGGAGAGCGTCGTGATGCACGGGATCCCGCGGGAAACCGCGGCCCGGCGGATCTCCCAGCCGTCCGATCGCGCGCCCGAGCCGGTCGGGGTGTTGATCACGAGGTCCACCTCCCCGCCGGAGATCGCGTCGACGACGTGCGGTGACCCCTCAGCGACCTTGCGCAGCGTCGTCACCGGGATGCCCATGCGCTCGATCGCCTGCGCTGTGCCGCTCGTCGCGACGATCCGAAAGCCGAGGTCGTGCAACTGCGCTGCGATCCCGGCCCCGGCCGCCTTGTCGCTGTCGGTCACGGTGATGAAAACCGTGCCGCCGTCCGGCAGCGCCGAGCCTGCCGCGGCCTCGGCCTTTGCGAAGGCCGTCGGAAAGTCGGTCGCGATCCCCATCACCTCGCCGGTCGAGCGCATCTCGGGACCGAGCAGCGAGTCGGCACCGAAGAAGCGGTTGAACGGCAGCACCGCCTCCTTGACCGCGACGTAGCCACTGCGCATCAGGTCTCGCGGCAGCTGAAGCGAGGCCAGCGACTCGCCCAGCATCAGCCCGCAGGCGAGCTTCGCGAGCGGAACTCCGACGGCTTTCGAGACGAACGGGACCGTGCGAGAAGCGCGCGGATTGGCTTCGATCACGTACAGCTCGGCACCCGCCCGCCTGGCGCCGGCACCGGCCGAGACGACGGCGAACTGCACGTTGAGCAGCCCGACGACCCCGAGCTCGAGGGCGATGCCGGCCGTCTGCTCTCGGATCCGCTCGAGCATCTCATCGCCCAGCGAGTGCGGCGGCAGCACGCAGGCGGAATCGCCCGAGTGAATGCCGGCCTCCTCGACGTGCTGCATGATGCCCCCGATCACAACCTCGCGGCCGTCGCACAGCGCGTCGACGTCGACCTCGATCGCGTTCTCGAGGAAATGGTCGAGGAAGATCGCCCGCCCGTCCGTCCGGGTCTCGGCGCGAGCCAGGTAGCCGGCAAGGTCCTCGGGCGAATACACGATCTCCATCGCCCGACCGCCGAGCACGTAGCTCGGGCGCACGAGCAGCGGGAAGCCGACCTCGACTGCCGCCGCGACCGCCTCCTCGACCGTGCCGGCGGTCGCGTACGGCGGCGCCTGGTAGCCGAGCCTGGCGAGCAGCTCGCCGAAGCGCCCGCGATCCTCGGCGATGTCGATCGCGTCCACACTCGTGCCCAGCAGGCGGACGCCGGCGCGCTCGAGACCGGCCGCCAGGCGCAGCGGCGTCTGGCCGCCGAATTGGACGATCACCCCCTCGGGTTGCTCGAGCTCGATCACGGCGAGCACGTCCTCGAGCGTCAGCGGCTCGAAGTACAGGCGGTCCGAGGTGTCGTAGTCCGTCGAGACGGTCTCCGGGTTGCAATTGATCATCACCGCGTCGCGGCCGAGTTCGCGGACCGTCATCGCGGCGTGCACGCAGCAGTAGTCAAACTCGATTCCCTGGCCGATGCGGTTGGGTCCCGAGCCGAGGATCACAACGCTCGGGCGGGTGCCGCGGGTCACCTCGTGGCGAGCGTTGCCGTCGGCGTCCGCGCGCTCCCAGGCCGAGTAGTAGTAGGGCGTCGTGGCGGCGAACTCGGCGGCGCAGGTGTCAACGGACTTGAAGCTGCGGATGCCCGCGAACGGCGCCTGCGGATCGGCGGCGAGCGCCGCGAACTCGTGCAGGAACCAGTGATCGATCGCCGTGCGCTCGCTGCACTGCTCGATCGTCGCGCCGCGCCGCAGAGCCTCCAGCAGTTCGTCATAGCGGCTCGCCCCCGGCTGCGACACGCGCTCCAGCAGCTCCTCCAGCGTGACATCTACGTTGGGCTGGACGTCCAGCTCGCGCGAGCGCATCGCCTTCATGAACGCCTGGCCGAAGCTGCGCCCGATCGCCATCGCCTCCCCGACCGACTTCATGTGCGTCGTCAGGCCGGCATCGACGCCGTGGAACTTCTCGAAGGCGAAGCGCGGCCACTTGACGACGACGTAGTCGATCGTCGGCTCGAAGCTCGCCGGTGTCGCCAGCGTGATGTCGTTGGCGATCTCCTCCAGCGCGTAGCCGACGGCCAGGCGCGCCGCGATCTTGGCGATCGGGAAGCCGGTCGCCTTGGACGCGAGCGCCGAGGAGCGCGAGACCCGCGGGTTCATCTCGATCACCACGATCTCGCCGGTCTGTGGCTGCACAGCGAACTGCACGTTCGCGCCGCCCGTTTCGACGCCGACGGCCCGGATCACGGCGATCGCCTGATCGCGCAGCCGCTGATAGGTGTCGTCGCTGAGGCTCTGCTGCGGGGCGACGGTGACCGAGTCGCCGGTGTGCACACCCATCGGATCGACGTTCTCGATCGAGCAGACGATCACGACGTTGTCATTTCGATCGCGCATCACCTCGAGCTCGAACTCGCCCCAGCCGAGCACCGACTCCTCGACCAGGACCTGCCCGATCGGCGAGGCGGCGATTCCGCCCGCCACGACCAGCGCGTACTCCTCGCGGGTACGCGCGATACCACCCCCTTGTCCGCCGAGCGTGAAGGCCGGGCGCACGATCGCCGGCAGCCCGAGCCCCTCCAGCGCGGCCAGCGCGTCAGCGACATTCGTGGCTATCGCACTGCGCGGCACCCGCAGGCCGGCGCCGAGCATCGTCTCGCGGAACAGGTCGCGGTCCTCGGCCCGGCGGATCGCCTCGTAGTTGGCACCGATCAGCTCGACCCCGTGGCGCTCGAGCGTCCCGTCCTCGTGCAGCGCCTTGGCGAGATTCAGCGCGGTCTGGCCCCCGAGCGTCGGCAGCAGCGCGTCGGGGCGCTCGCGCGCGATGATCTGGCTAACCGGACCGGGCAGCAGCGGCTCGATGTAGGTGACCGCCGCGAATTCGGGATCGGTCATGATCGTCGCCGGGTTCGAGTTGACGAGGATCACCTCGTAGCCCTCCTCGGCGAGCACCTTGCAGGCCTGCGCGCCGGAGTAGTCGAACTCGGCAGCCTGCCCGATGACGATCGGGCCGGAGCCGAGGATCATGATCCGGCGCAGGTCCTCGCGGCGCCCCATCAGGCGCCGATCTCGTGCAGGAAGCGGTCGAACAGGTGCAGTGCGTCGTGCGGTCCCGGGCCCGCCTCGGGGTGATATTGGACCGTGCTGGCGCGTGCCTGCGGCAGTCGCAGACCCTCGACGGTGCGGTCGTAGAGGTTCAGGTGTGTCAGCTCGGCGGGGCCAAAAGCGGTCTCCCAGCGCACCGGCTCCGCGCCGGCGATCGTGCGCTCGCCACCCGGGCCGAGCACGGCGAAGCCGTGATTCTGGCTCGTGATCTCGATCCGCCCGGTCTCCAGGTCCTTGACCGGGTGGTTGGCTCCGCGATGGCCGAAGCGAAGCTTGTAGGTGTCCAGCCCGACCGCGCGGCAGAGCAGCTGGTGCCCGAGGCAGATCCCGAAGATCGGAAGCCGGCCCACCAGTTCGCGGACCGTTGCGACGATGTAGTCCAGGGCGGCCGGATCGCCGGGGCCGTTGACGAGCATCACGGCGTCGGGAGAGCGCTCGAGCAGCGCCGCGGCGGTGCTGGTGCAGGGGTGGATCTGCAGGTTCGCGCCGCGCGCCCGCAGATGGGTGACGATCGAGCCCTTCACGCCGGTGTCGATCAGAGCGATCGTCGGCCCCCCAACGCCGGTTGCCTGGAGGTCGAACGGCTCGGCCGCCGTCACCTCGCGCGCCAGGTCGAGGTTGACCATCGACGGCTCGGCTTCGATCATCGCGGCGGCCTCGCGAGGGTCGCAGTCGGCCGGGAAGATCCCGCCGCGCATCGATCCGGCGTCGCGGATGTGGAGCACGAGCGCGCGCGTGTCGACGCCGGTGATCGCGGGCACGCCGGCGTCTGAGAGCCAGTCGAGCCAGCCTTGCTGCGCCCCCGCATGGTCAGCGTGGTTGCGCGCCTCGCGCATGATCGCGCCGCGGGCGTGGATCCGGCTTGACTCCATCGCCGCCGGGCTGACGCCGTAGTTGCCGATGTGCGGGTAGGTGAAGGTGATCAGCTGGCGGGCATAGGAGGGATCCGTCATCGACTCCTGGTAGCCCGACATCGCGGTGTTGAAGACGACCTCGCCGGTGACCGCTCCCGGCGCGCCGACCGGCTCCCCGTCGAAGCGGGCCCCGTCCTCGAGCAGCACGTAGCTCATGCGGCGCTCAGGGCAAACGCGCGTTCGCGGTAGGCGACGGCGCCGTCGGCGAGCGTCAGCAGGTTGCGCCCGCGCACCTCGCGACCGGCGAAACAGCAGTTGGAGGAGCGACTTTCGTAGCCCGCCTCGCCGATCGTCCAGTGCGCCTCGAGGTCGATCAGGCAGACATTCGCGCTGCGTCCGACGGCGATCGTGGGCACGTCCAGATCGAGCAGGCGGGCGCCGGCGGTGAGCCGCTCGAGCAGCACTTCCAACCCGATCACGCCGGGCAGCACGAGCTCGGTGTAGAGCACGGCGAAGCTGCACTCCAGTCCGGTTGTGCCCATCGGCGCCTGCTCGAAGGGGACGTTCTTCTCGTCGAGTGAGTGCGGCGCGTGGTCGGTCGCGATGCACTCGATCGTCCCCTCGCGCAGCGCCTGAACGAGCGCGGCACGGTCGGCCTGCGTGCGCAACGGCGGGTTCATCTTGAAGTTCGAGTCCAGTGCGCGCAGCTCCTCGTCGGTCAGCAGCAGATGATGCGGTGTGGCCTCGCCGCTGGCTCTGGTGCCGCGAGCGCGGGCAGCGGCGAGCGCGTCGACCGAACTGGCAGCCGACAGGTGCTGGAAGTGAACCCGGGCCTGTTCGTGCCCGGCGATCAGCGCGTCGCGGGCGATCATCGTCGACTCCGAGATCGAGGGAATGCCAGCCAGCCCAAGCTCGACCGACACCGCTCCCTCGTGCATCACGCCGGCGCCCGAGAGGGCGCGATCCTCCTCGTGCAGGGCGAGCACGCCCCCGCACAGCCGCTGGTAGCGAAATGCGTGGCGCAGAAGTCCGGCGTCGGCGACGGGCTTGCCGTCATCGGTGAAGCCCACGGCGCCGACGTCGCGCAGTTCGCTCATCTCGCTCAGCCGCTCACCCGCGAGGCCCATGCTGATCGCAGCCATGAAGCCAACCGGGACGCGCGCATCGCGCTGGGCTTCCATCAGCAGCCCGCGCAGGAGCGCCGGGTGGTCGAGCACGGGGTCGGTGTTCGGCATCGCGACGACCGCGCAGTAGCCGCCCGCGGCGGCTGCTCGCGTGCCGGTCTCGAGATCCTCCTTGTGCTCCTGCCCGGGCGTTCGCAGGTGCACGTGCGGGTCGACGAAGGCCGGGAACAGGTGCTTGCCCTCCGCCTCGACGACCTGCGCCCCGGCCGGGGCCTGCAGGCTCGAGGGCGCGCCGATCTCCGCGATCTCACCATCGCGTACAAGCACATCGTGCGCGCCGTCGATGCCTGCGTTCGGATCGATCACGTGCGCGGAGCGCAACAGGAGCTCCGCCGGCGGGCGAGACGCGGCGACGAGCTTGCTCATGCGGTTTGCGGCTCGAGCGCCGGCGCCTGGCCGTCCGGCTGTCGGGCTTCGGGCGGCTCCCCGGCCAGCACTTCGTAGAGCACGGCCATGCGAACGACCACCCCGGCGGCGACCTGATCTGTGATCAGCGACTGCGGCGAGTCGATCACCTCGCCCGAGACCTCGATGCCGCGGTTGACCGGGCCCGGGTGCATCAGCAGCTGGCGGGCGCCGAGCCGGCGCGCGTTGATCTGGAAGTTCCGCGTGTACTCGCGAAGTGAAGGCACAAGCGAGTCCTCCATGCGCTCGAGCTGCATTCGCAGCGCATAGACGACATCGGCCTCGCGAAGCCGCTCGATCGAATGGGCGACCGTCGCACCGAGCTGCGTGAACTCGTCGGGCACGAGCGTCGGCGGCCCGGCGACTGTGACCTGCGCGCCGAGCATCCGGAACGCCTGGATGCATGAGCGCGCCACCCGCGAATGCAGCACATCGCCGACGATCCAGATATTGGTGCCATCCAGCGGGCCGATGCGCTGCGTCAGCGTGTAGCAGTCAAGCAGCGCCTGTGTGGGGTGTTGATGCTTGCCGTCGCCGGCGTTGACCACCGCGGCGTGGGTCCAGCCGGCCAGCAGCGCCGGGGCGCCGGCGTGCGGTGAGCGGATCACGATCGCGTCAGGGCCGTAGGCGGACAGGGTCGCCACGGTGTCGCGCAGCGACTCTCCCTTCTCAACGCTCGAACCACTCGAGACGAGGTTCAGGACGTCCGCCGACAGGCGCTTGGCGGCCAGCTCGAACGAGCTCCGCGTGCGAGTCGAAGCCTCGTAGAAGAGATTGATCACCAGGCGTCCCCGCAGCGACGGCAGCTTCTTGATCGGCCGGTCGGCGACCTGGCCGAACTTCGTCGCCAATGCCACGATGCGCTCGATCGCGGGCCGGTCGAGATCGTCGATCGAGACGAGGTTCCTCACGCCCGCGCCCCCCCGTTCGACTCGGCGCTGATCGTCACCTGATCGGAGCCGTCGAGCTCGGCGATCCGCACGTTGACCCGCTCGGCAAGCGACGTCGGCAGGTTCTTGCCGACATAGTCGGGGCGAATCGGAAGTTCCCGGTGACCACGATCGACCAGCGTGGCGAGCTGAACCCGCGACGGGCGCCCGTATTCGAACAGAGCGTCGATCGCCGCGCGGACCGTGCGTCCGGTGAACAGGACGTCGTCGACGACCACGACGGTCGCGCCGTCGAGCGCGAAGTCGATCGCCGTGGCGTGCACGACCGGCGCCTGGGGCCGGCGCCCGAGGTCGTCTCGGGGAAAGGAGATGTCGAGCGAGCCGAGCGCGACGGTCTCGCCGACGAGCGCCGAGATCTGCGTATGCAGGCGTTCGGCGAGATGGACGCCACGACGGTGGATGCCGACGATCGCGAGCGGTGAGTCCCGGTCGGCATTGCGCTCGACGACCTCGTGCGCCATCCGAGCGATCGCGCGTGCAACATCGTCGCGGTCGAGCACGACCTTTTCCGCTGCATGCAACTGCTCCACTACCTTCCTGGCCTCACAGGACCGGGTTAAAGGATGCTGCGTGCAATGTAGCAGCGCGATCCGACGCTCGCCGGCAAACGCCTCGCCGGGGCGGTGGCCTGAATAGGAGCCAGCGGTCAGGCCGGCTGCTTCGGCGGCTCGCCGAAGCGAATCAGCGTGGGCTCGCCCCGGTCGGCAAGCGGAATCTCGACACTGTCGAAGTCGCGCGGCAACTCGCTTGCCGCGAAGACCTCGCGCGCCTCCTCGCGCAGCTCACTGCCGCCGTAGCGCGCAGAGATGTGCGTCAGGGCCAGCATCTTGACCTCGGCGTCAGCGGCGATCTGTGCCGCCTGGGCGGCCGTTGAGTGGCCCGTCAGCCGTGCCCGGTCGTGCTCCTGGGTCCCGAAGGTGGCCTCGTGCACGAGCAGGTCGGCGCCGTGGGCCGCGATCGCGAGGGTCTCACACGGCGCCGTGTCGCCGGAGACGACAACCTTGCGACCTTCGCGCTCGGCGCCGATCACCTGTTCGGGCGCCACGCCGGACACGGTCTCTCCGCGCTGCAGCCGGCCGAAGTCGGGGCCCGGCGCGACGCCCAGCGAGGCCGCCAGCTCGGCGTCGAAGCGGCCGGGCCGCGGATCCTCGATGAGGACGTAGCCGAAGGCGAGCACGCGATGGCGCACGTTCACCGCCGCGATCTCGAGCGTGCCTCGCCGCACCGACTCACCGGCCTCGAGTTCCACCACATCCAGTTCGAACCCGAGCTTGCCGTACACGCGCTTCATCGAGCGCATCAGCTCGGCGATCCCGGGCGGACCGTGGATCGCCAGCGGGCGCTCGCGGTCGCGCAGGCTGAAGGTCTGCAGCAGGCCGGGCAGGCCCAGCCAGTGATCGACGTGCAGATGGGTGATGAAGATGTCGGTCAGGTCGCTCAAGCCGACCGATCGCAGCAACTGGCGCTGCGTCCCCTCTCCGCAGTCGATCAGGATGCGCTCCGCCTCGCGGCGAACGAGCAGCGCCGGCAACCCCCGCCGCGCGCTCGGCACCGATCCGGCGGTGCCGGCGAACATCACGGAGAACTCCATCTCGCGGCCGAGCGTAGCGCTCCGGCTATGCTCACGACGAGCGAGGCGGCTGCGCCACGCCCATTCGCGCCCGTAGCTCAGGGGATAGAGCGCTCGCCTCCGGAGCGAGAGGTCGCAGGTTCAAATCCTGCCGGGCGCGTCGAAGCAACACCCTGACAATCGGCTGCTTCGCGTTGACGTGGAGAGCGTGAGCCGGAGCCCCGTCAGCGCCAAAATCAGCCTGTCAGGCCCTTCGTTGGAGGTCGCTCGACGACCTTGGCGGCCTCAACCACCGCGCTGACGATCTGCAAAGATCGCCCGCATGGCAGGTCCCGGGTACAAGCTTCTCGGACGCCTCGCACGGGCGCAGCGGGTACCGCGCCGTGGCCAGCTCGCGCACCTGCTCCTGCGTCATCAGGCAACGCTCGCCTATCGAGATACCCTGGGCTTTACGCGTCGTACCAGCCTCGGCGATATCTACGAGGCCTGCCTGTTCCTCGGGGTTGACCTGTTCCTCCTGCCACAGGCGGTCGTCGACCGGATTCCTGCCGACTCCACAGCGGTTGATGCCGGTGCGCATATCGGCGTCGTGACCAGTCAACTGTGTCGCGCGGTCGGCGCACGCGGCACCGTGCATGCTGTTGAGCCGCTGCCGGCCAACGTCAGTCGCTTGCGCGAGCTGAAGTCCGACAATCACCTTGACCAGCTCACGGTCTGGGACTGCGCACTGTCCGATGAGGACGGCTCGGCCGTGCTCCAAACAACGGGCGCCGCAGATGGATCCCCACACTCGTCCCTGACCGCGGCGTCCTACACCGGTGCGACGGTCCCGGTAGCGACCCGAGCTCTTGACAGCATCGTCTCGCCAACCGCGCGCGTGGGATTCATCAAGATTGATGTCGAGGGTGCCGAGTCCCTCGTGCTTGACGGCGCGAAGCGCATCATGACCGGGGATCGCCCGCTGGTGTTTTGCGAGTTCAACGAAATCCATCTCCGGGACGCCGGATCTTCCGCTGACCAACTGTTGCGTAAGTTCGAAGATCTCGGCTACGAAACAGCACACGAGTACCCGCAGGCC